>FWWM01000617.1_pt1 | contig 118208 bp, 113 predicted proteins | sample 2228351 | NCBI WGS metagenome assembly FWWM01 (sample SAMEA103939774, study PRJEB20133) | metagenome
GGGAATGCTGTGATGAGCGCTGCCACCACCCATGCCGAACAGGCCGAGCACGATGCGCACGGCATCGAGATCCCGCATGCCTCGTACCGCGACTACACGATCGGCTTCTTGGCTTCGGTCATCCTGACCGCGATCCCGTTCGCTCTGGTGATGACCGGCGCATTGTCGCCTGCGGTGACGGCGGTGACGATCCTCGGTTTTGCCGTCGTCCAGATCGTCGTCCATATGGTCTATTTCCTGCACATGAGCCCCAAGGCCGAGGGCGGCTGGTCGATCACCTCGCTGATCTTCACCATCATCGTCGTCGGCATCATGCTGTCGGGATCACTCTGGGTGATGAGCAATCTCAACACCAACATGATGCCGCAGGCGCATGAAGAGATGAGCCAGATCCCGTGACCCAGTCCCGGCCAGCCGCGCGGGTCGTGCTGGTCGTCTCGCTGCTTGCCCTGGCGCTGGCGGGCTTCGGGCTTGCCGCCTGGCAGGTGCAGCGCCGCGCCTGGAAGCATGCGCTGATCGAGGCGGTCGACAGCCGCAGCACCGCCGCGCCGGTCGCCGCGCCGGGACCGGACCAATGGCCGCGTATCCGCCAAGAGCGCGACGCCTATCGGCGGGTCACCTTTGCGGGGCGCTTTGCGCATGATCGCGAAACGCTGGTCCAGGCGGTGACCGCGCGCGGCGGCGGATACTGGGTGCTGACGCCGCTGGTGGGCGAGCGCTTCACCGTGCTGGTCAATCGCGGCTTCGTACCTCCTGACCGGCGCGACCCGGCTACGCGCGCGGCGGGCAATCCGGCGGGAATGGTGCGCGTCACCGGGCTGCTGCGGATCACCGAACCGGGCGGCGGCTTCCTGCGCTCCAACGATGCCAATGCCGATCGCTGGTTTTCGCGCGATATCGCCGCGATCGCCCGCGCACGCGACCTGCAACGCACCGCACCCTATTTCATCGACGCCGATGCCGCGCCCAATCCGGGCGGCTATCCGGTCGGCGGCCTGACCGTCATCCGCTTCAGCGACAATCACGCGGTCTACGCGCTGACATGGGCATTGCTCGCGCTCGGGTGCCTGTTCGGCGCAAAGCTGGTATGGCAGCGGCGATGATCGCCACGCCCGCCCCCCAGATTACCGATGCCGTGCGGCGCAACATGGCGCTGCTCATTCAGCTGCGCTGGCTCGCGGTCGGGGGCCAGCTGCTGACCATCCTCATCGTGCACGGGCCGATGGGCATCGCGCTGCCGCTCGCCCCGCTGCTCGCCGCGATCAGCCTGCTCGTGTTCATCAACATCGTCACGCTCTACATGCTGCACCGGTTCGATGCGGGGCTCGAATATGCGCTGTTCACCGCGCTGATGTTCGATATCGCGGCGCTCACCTGGCAGCTGCATTTCACCGGCGGGCTCGCCAACCCGTTCGCCGCCCTGTTCCTGCTGCAGGTGGTGATCGGCGCGATGGTGCTGCGCCCCGCAGCATCCTGGGCGATGGTCGCGGCATCCTTAGGCGCACTGGCGGTGCTGGCGATCGATCCCGTCCCGCTCGCCCTGCCGCCCGAGCTGCAGGACGAGGAATTCAGCCTGTATCTGCAGGGCAGCTTCGTCTGTTTCGGGCTGATCGCGGTGCTGCTGGTCGCCTTCGTCACCCGCATCGCGCGCAACCTGCGCGAACGCGACGCCGCGCTCGCCGCGATCCGCCAGCGCGCAGCCGAAGAGGACCATATCGTGCGCATGGGCCTGCTCGCCTCGGGCGCGGCGCATGAGCTGGGCACCCCGCTTGCGACGCTCTCGGTGCTCGTCAACGACTTTCGCGCGATGCCCGAACTGAACGCGGTCGCGGACCTGTCCGCCGATCTCGACGACATGGAAAATGCGGTACAGCGCTGCAAGACGATCGTCAGCGGCATCCTGATGTCCGCCGGCGAGGCGCGCGGCGAGGCGACCGAACGCACCACGGTGCGCGCCTTCCTGCGCGACATCGTCGACGAATGGCGCGTGACGCGCGGGCTCGATGCGCTCGAATATCACGACCGGTTCGGCACCGATGTCGCCATCGTCTCGGACCCTGCGCTGCGTCAGGTCATCGGCAATGTCATCGACAATGCGGTCGAGGTCTCGCCGCAATGGGTCGGCATCCGCGCCGTGCGCCAGGGCGAGGCGCTCGAACTGACCGTGACCGACAAGGGCCCGGGCTTTGCGCAGGAGATTCTCGATGGCCTGGGCAAGCCGTACCGGTCGACCAAGGGCAAGCCCGGCGGCGGCCTGGGGCTGTTCCTGCTCGTCAACGTGATGCGCAAGCTGGGCGGAGAGGTGCGTGCGGGCAATCGCGAGCAGGGCGGCGCCGAAGTTACCATATGGTTGCCACTGGAAGCCATCGCCTATCCGGCAGGAGCGCGGACATGACCGAGACCCGTCAGTTGCTGATCGTCGAAGATGACGAAACCTTTGCGCGCACCCTCAGGCGATCGTTCGAGCGGCGCGGCTATGCGGTCGAAAGCGCCTCGGGCCATGACGGGCTGGTCGCGCTGCTCGACAGCGGCCTGGTGCCGTCTCATGCGGTGATCGACCTGAAGCTCGCAGGCTCGGTCTCCGGCCTCACCTGCGTCCAGGCCGTCCGCGCCGCCGCTCCGGACGCGAAGATCGTCGTGCTCACCGGCTTTGCCAGCATCGCCACCGCCGTCGAGGCGATCAAGCTCGGCGCGGACCATTATCTTGCCAAGCCGTCGAACACCGACGATATCGAGGCCGCCTTCGCCCGCACCGAGGGCGATGCCGATACCGCCGTGGATACCCGTCAATCGTCGATCAAGACCGTGGAATGGGAGCATATCCACCAGACGCTGGTCGATACCGGCTTCAACGTCTCCGAAACCGCGCGGCGGCTGGGGATGCACCGGCGGACATTGGCGCGAAAGCTGGAGAAACGGCAGGTGCGGTGAGGGGTGGCTTGCGGGATCATGGGGATTGGTTTGACTCATGTACCCACCTCCGCTCAGCCTGAGCTTGTCGAAGGCCCCGCGATACGGCCGTTGTGGGCGCGGGTCCTTCGACGACGCGGGCTGAAGCCCGCTGCTCAGGATGAGCGGAGGTGGGAGCAGCTTAAAGCCCCTGCAGCGCTAACCGCAAATCTCCTCAAGGCCGCGCGCAGCTATCCAACCCATCGCGCTGGACGATGCGGATGCGGCGGGCGATGCTGTTGCCATAACGGCGCACGAAGCCGCTGGGGTTCTTGACCGAGCGCTTCTTGGGCAACGGCAGCGCGGCGGCCATGCGCGCGGCCTGGTCGCGGGTGAGCGAACTTGCGCCCTTGCCGAAATAGCGCTGCGATCCTGCCTCGACGCCATAGGTGCCGATGCCGGTCTCGGCGACGTTCAAGTACACTTCCATGATCCGGCGCTTGCCCCAGATGCCCTCGATCAGCACGGTGAACCAGGCTTCCAGACCTTTTCGGAAAAAGCCGCCATTCTGCCAGAGGAACACGTTCTTCGCGGTCTGCTGGCTGATCGTCGATCCGCCGCGGATGCGCCCTCCTTCCATGTTGCGCCGCATCGCCTGCTCGATCGCCTCGGTATCGAAGCCGTTATGCGTGCAGAACTTGCCGTCCTCCGCGGCTATGGCGGCGGAGACCATGTTGCGGTCGATCCGGTCGAGCGGCGTCCAGTCGCGCGTCGCGCCATTGGCATCGCTCAGCATCGTGATCGTCGTCGGCGGTGGCACGAAGCGATAGATAACGACCATCAGCAGCGATAGCGCCACAAAGCCGAAGACCAGCTTGAAAACCAGTGCGATCAGGCGAGCGATCATGCCGCGTTTGCGCGCTGCTGCCACCAGTGCCTCAACGCTTGTCGCGCCAGGTGACGGTGTCGCCCGGCTTGATTCCGAGTTCGGCCGCACGGCCAGCAGCGATCTCGAGCACTGCAGCGACCGGTTCGCCCGAACTGATCGGGTCGAGCGAATAGGGCACCGCATTGGCGGCGATGCTCTCGACGGTGCCATCGGTGCGGATGAACAGCAGGTCGAGCGAGATGACCGTGTTCTTCATCCAGAAGCTCGCGGGCTTCGGCGTCGGGAAGGGAAAGAGCATGCCGGCATCGGGGGCCAGCTCGGTGCGGAACATCAGCCCCTGCGCCTGTTCCTGCGAGCTGCGCGCCATCTCGACGGTGAACTTGTGCGTCTTGGCGCCGCTCCTGATCGTCAGCGGCACCAGATCGAGCCCAGCGGGCGAAACGGCAGGGGTTGCCGCTGCCGGACGCTGCGCCACGGCATCGCTGGGGGCAGAGGCATTGCACGCCACCAAGGCCAGCGTCGCCAGCATCGCCCCGCAGAATCTCTTCACCATTGGTCTCTCCCGAATTGCTCGTCCAGCCCCGCTATCTCCTCCATGCTATCGGCGAAAACAAGAGCCCGGGCGAGAGCAAAATCATGGCCTGCGCGGATAAAGGCCTGCAATTGCTTGCGCCGCCGGTCGGGATCGGCGGGGGCGGGCGCGAACGGGCCGATGCGCTTGCGCCGGGCAAAGGCCATCGCGGCGTTCAGCGCCTGATCGCTCGCGGTCTCGCGAACCTCGCCGCGCTCGGCCTCGCCGACGCCCGCTGCGACCAGCGCCTGCTCGACCCGGCGGGCGCCATAGCCTCGCCTGAGCAGCGCGCCGCCCTTCATCGCGGCGAACGCAGCATCATCGACATAGCCCAGCTCCACGCAGCGATCGGCGAGCTGGTCGTAATCGGGCGCGCGCTCTTCCGCCCATCCACGCTCGCGCACCTTGCGCTGCATGTACTGGATCAGGCGCGCGCGCGTCGTCGCAAACCGTCCGAGATAATGCAGCGCCAGATCCTTCAGCGCGCGCTCGTCGAGCGGCTTTGGCGGGCGCTTTTCACGCTTGCGTCGATCATCGGGAGCGGTCATGCGCCATTTTTGTGCCACAGTCGGGTCGAATTTAGAACGCTTGTCATCGGCTAGAGGCGAGATGGGGCATTCTGGGATGAAGCGGGCGCTGCCCGAACCATTCATCTCTGGGCCATGACGGCATGGGCAGACGCTAGCGGGTCTTGTCCATGTGGGCGTGACAGACCGGGCCACCGGCGCGCGCAAAGGAAAGCAACGGGTTAATACGCATGACGCAATTGCAGCCGACTCCCACCGCCGATGCGCTGCCGCGCCGGTTCGCCGATTTCGCGACGCTGGGCGATGCACTCGACTACGCGGCACAGGGCGTGCGCGGGTTCAACTTCCACGATCCGCGCGGCACATTGGTGCGCCCTTATCCCTATAGCGAGCTGCGCAGCGATGCGCTCGAGCATGCCCGGCGGCTGATCGCGCGCGGCGTCAAGCCCGAGGACCGGATCGCCATCGTCGCCGAAACCGGCGCGGAATTCGCCTCGCTGTTCTTCGGCGCGGTCTATGCCGGGGCCTGGCCTGTGCCGCTTCCCCTGCCCACCAGCTTCGGCGGCAAGGAAAGCTATGTCGAGCAATTGAGCGTCCAGCTGCGCTCGAGCGACCCCAAATTCCTGTTCTACCCCGCAGAACTCGCCGAAATGGGCGGCGAGGCGGCCAAGCGTTGCGGCGTCGAGGGGATCGATTGGGAGAGCTTCGCTGCCGAAGCTGCACCCGAAGCCGAGCTGCCCGCTGCGAGCCCCGAGGATATCTGCTATCTGCAATATTCGAGCGGATCGACCCGCTTCCCGCATGGCGTCGCGGTCACGCACGCCGCGCTGCTGAGCAATCTCGCCGCGCATTCGCATGGGATGCATGTGTGCGAGACCGACCGCTGCATCTCGTGGCTGCCCTGGTATCACGACATGGGCCTGGTCGGCTGCATGCTGTCGATGGTCGCGAATCAGGTGTCGACCGATTATCTCAAGACCGAGGATTTCGCGCGGCGTCCGCTCGCCTGGCTTGACCTGATCAGCCGCAATCCCGGCACCTCGTGCAGCTATTCGCCGACCTTCGGCTATGACATCTGCGCGCGCCGCATCGGCAGCCAGTCGCGCGTCGAGGAACGCTTCGACCTGTCGCGCTGGCGGCTCGCGGGCAATGGCGCGGACATGATTCGCCCTGACGTGATGCAGGCCTTTGTGAATGCGTTCGCACCGGCGGGCTTCAAGGCGAGCGCCTTCCTGCCCAGCTATGGCCTCGCCGAAGCGACGCTCGCCGTCACGCTGATGCCGCCGGGCGAGGGCATTGTCGTCGATCTGGTCGAGGAACAGCGCCTGTCGGGCGCGCCGGTCGATCCGTCCAAGCCCAAGCGCTACCGCTCGATCGTCAATTGCGGCAAGGCCTGCCGTGACATGAGCATCGAGATCCGCGACGCCGACGGCACGGTTCTGCCCGACCGCGAGATCGGCAAGGTCTGGACCGCAGGCCCGTCGATCATGCACAGCTATTTCCGCGATCCCGAAGCGACCGAGGCGTGCCTGGTCGATGGCTGGCTCGATACCGGCGACATGGGTTATATGGTCGATGGCTATCTCTATATCGTCGGCCGCGCCAAGGACATGATCATCATCAACGGCAAGAACCACTGGCCGCAGGATATAGAATGGGCAGTCGAACAGCTGCCCGGTTTCAAGTCCGGCGACATTGCCGCCTTCTCGATCACCACCCCCGCCGGTGAAGAGGCCCCCGCCGTGCTGGTCCAGTGCCGCACCACCGACGAGGCCGAACGCCGCCGCCTGCGCGACGAAATCCGCGAGAAGGTCCGCTCGCTCACCGGCATGAACTGCGTGATCGAACTGGTGCCGCCGCGCACGCTGCCGCGCACCTCGTCGGGCAAATTGAGCCGCGCCAAGGCACGCAACCTGTATCTGTCGGGCGAGATCCAGCCTTACGAACTGGCGGCCTGACCGGCCTTCACGGGGCCTTGCGGGTTTACCCTGCGGCCCCTGATCCCTATATCCGGTCCATGAGCGCCGCTGCGTCCCTTCCCGGTCCTGACGCCTATGCTGCCGTTTCGACCGTCGGCGCGCGTCCGGCATGGGTGAGCGGGATCATCATCGCGCTGTTCATCGCGCTGGCGAGCGCGCTGCTGCCCGGGTCGATGCCCGCGAGCCAGCAGGTCGGCTCCGCGTTCAACCCCGCCACCACGCAGGTCGCGCTCAGCCGGCAGGAGGGCGAGGCGATTGCGGTGGCCGAGCCGGTCGACGACCGCCTGCGCCTGCCGGCAGGCGATGGCAGTGATGCCGTCATGCTCTATTCCTGGTTCAGCCCGGCAGAAGTCGCCTTGGCGGCGCTCGGCGAGCCGATCTTATCCCGCCCGAGCATCGCCCGTCTTTGGGCAGACCACCCCGCTTCTGCGCGTCCCGACCTTGCGCCGCGCGCCCCGCCGCTGACGGCCTGATCCGCGCCCGCCCCGATATCGGCACATCTTACTGCAGAGCCTGATCTGCCGTTGCTGACGCGTGTCCGTCGGGATGTGCCCCCTGCATCATGGCGTGCGTTCCCCGCCGCAAGCCACCGACCTTTCGACTTCTGAACGGAGAGAACCCCATCATGCCCCATTTTCATGAAGGGCAGGCCGTCGAGGACCTGCTGACTTATCAAGACGACCGCCGCAAGCAGATGAAAAAGCTGTTCGCGCGCTATCCCGAGATCACCAGCACCGAGCGCGAGGAGCTCGTCCGCTATCTGCGCACCGCCCCGGTGCTCGACATCGGCCTGCTCAAGAGCGACGAGACGATCCGCTACCACATCGCCGCGTTCGAACAGGAACATGCGCGCAAGCTGAGCCTCCGCCCGGTCGAGATTGCCGTGCTGCTGCTGATCTTCGCGCTCGTGACAGGCGCATGTGTCGCATTATGGGATATCGGCGTCTGATCCCAATTGCCCCTCATAGTCCTGCGCGCCCGACATGACGCGCAGGACTATGACGACTTTGCCCTCGATGCGATACAGGATCAGGTAATTGCCATGCACCCGACGCCGAATCTCGCGATCGGCATAGCGCGGGACTATGGGGAAGCGACGCGGGAAGTCGGCAAGTTCCACGCATTTCTCGCGCAAGATACGGACAAAGGCCAGGGCATGGGCAGGGCTGTCAGCGGCGATATAATCTGCGATGGCCTCCAGATCGCGCTCCGCTGCAGCGGTCAGCAGCACCCTCATTCGGCGGCGACATCCTTGGGCCGGTAGCGCGCTTCAAGCCGGGCGAACACCTCATCGGCAAGTATGAGGCGACCGGCATTTGCATCGTCCAGCCCTTGGGCGATCGCGATATCTAGCGCCGCCAACCGAGCTTCGCGCTCCTGGATCAGGCGGACGCCTTCGCGCAGCACTTCGCTCTTGGAGTTGTAACGGCCCGATTCCACGAGCGAGGCGACGAAGCTTTCGAGCGTCTGTCCCAAATCGGCACTTATCATCGGGTCCTCCTGCCGACGTTATCAACTGTTATCAATCGAGGCGCAAGGCTTTTGCGGAGGAACAGACGCCTATGGCGCGCAAAAGCCTTGCGCTTTGCGGCTGTATTGTTATCTTAACACAGTAACACTTATCACTTGCCCTTGGGGGCAAGTCGCCTCATTTTGAGGGTCGGGCCGAAACGGGAGCTGGAAAAGCCATGGCAACGCAAACTGCGATTGCGGACAAGAAACTGACGCTGGAGGCACCCGAGCCGGTGCCGATCGTCACCGCAGCCGAGGCGACGGGGCTCGTTCCGGTGTCCGAAGAGGTGCGCTCGAAGCTCGATGAGAAGGTCGACGGCTTCATCAGCGATCTCGTCGCGCAGGATGTCAACTCGCCCGAATTCGGCAAGCGCGTCGACCAGATCACCAATATGGGCCGCAAGGAAATCGCCGATGCGGCGGGCCAGTCGAACCGCTTTCTCGACCGCCCCGTGCGCGCGATGGACAATGACAATTCGGTCGGCGCGAACCTGGCGCAGCTGCGCCGCACGGTCGAGGATCTCGACCCCGGCAAGAAGGGCGACCTGTTCACCCGCAAGAAGATCTTCGGCATCATCCCCTTCGGCAACAAGATGCGCGACTATTTCGACAGCTACAAGTCAAGCCAGGGGCATATCCAGTCGATCCTCGCCAGTCTGCAGAGCGGCAAGGACGAGTTGCTGATGGACAACGCCGCGATCGATGTGGAGCGGCAGAACCTTTGGGCCGCGATGGGCAAGCTCGAGCAGATGATCCATGTGTCGAAGACGCTCGACGCGCGGCTCGAGGCGAAGGCTGCCGAGCTCGAGATGACCGATCCCGCCAAGGCCAAGGCGATCAAGGAAACCGCGCTCTTCTATGTCCGCCAGCGCACGCAGGACCTGCTGACGCAGATGGCGGTGACGGTGCAGGGCTATCTCGCGCTCGATCTCGTCAAGAAGAACAATGTCGAACTGGTCAAGGGCGTGGATCGTGCCAGCACCACAACGGTCGCCGCGCTTCGCACCGCGGTCACCGTCGCGCAGGCGCTGGTCGGGCAGAAGCTGGTGCTCGATCAGATCACCGCGCTCAACACCACCACCGCGAACATCATCGATTCGACCGGCACGATGCTCAAGGACCAGACCGCCAAAATCCACGAACAGGCGGCATCGGCGACCATCCCGGTCGAAACGCTGCAGCGCGCCTTCCAGAACATCTATGACACGATGGACAATATCGACACGTTCAAGGTCAAGGCATTGGACAGTATGAAGACCACGGTCGACACGCTGAGCAAGGAAGTCGAGAAGTCCAAGGGCTATATCGCGCGCGCCGAAGGCGCTTCGCAAGGCGGTGGCGGCACGACGTCCGGCCCCTCGCTGCTGAGCTCGCTGGAGGCTTGAGCCAGGCTTGCCCATGTCCAAATCGCTGACCAGCCAGTCCGACCAGATCATCGCCGATGCCGCTGCGGTCAAGCGCCGCGTCCAGATGGGCCCTTCGATCGGCAGCAAGTCGCGCGCGCTCAAGCGCGAGCATATGTGGAAGAAGATCGCCGCGATCGCGATCAGCATCGGCGTCATCCTGGTCGCAGCGGGCATTGTCGGCGCGATCATCGACGGCATCGGCTTTTATGGCGTGCTGCTCACAGTGCTCGCCGCCGTGGTCGCCACGGTGGTGCTGGGCAGCGGCATGAAGCTCAAGGTTCCGACGCCCGAACGGCTGGCCAAGGAGCCCTTGAAGGTGCTCGCCGGGAAGACCGAAATCTGGCTGGAAAGCCAGCGCCCAGCCCTTCCCGCACCCGCCGTGACGCTGGTCGACCAGATCGGCGTGCAGCTCGACATGCTTGCGCCGCAATTGCAGACGCTGGAGGAAAACAGTGAGCCCGCGCGCGAAATCCGAAAGCTGGTGGGCGAGCATCTGCCGGAGCTGATCACCGGCTATCGCAAGATCCCGGCGAGCATGCGCCAGGAAAAGCGCGGCGAGCGCACGCCCGACGAGCAACTCATCCACGGCCTCGGCGTCATCGAACGCGAGATCGCCAGCGCCACCCGCACCATTGCCGAGGGCGATGCCGACAAGCTCGCGATCCGGGGCCGCTATCTCGAACTCAAATATGACGGTGTTGCCGACAGCAAGTGATCAGGCGCGTAGCCAGTCGCCGTCCGATATCCGTTCCAGCCCGCCTGTCGGCAGGTTCCAGACATAGACCATAGCGTCCACCGCGCCGGATGCTGTCATGACGCTCGCGATTTCGCGACGATAGTCGTGCGGGGGCGGGTCATCGGGGCCGCAGCTTTCGAAACTGTCGAGCCAGGGGAGGCTCGCGGCGGGATCGGTCAGGCGCAGCAGGTCGCCGGTCACGACATCGTCGCCCTCCAGCACCAGTGCCGGATGCCAGGTGACGCGAAAGAGCGTGCCGACCAGCGTGGCTGTGCCCAGCCATTCGCTTTCCGCAGCTAGCCGCGCTGCATTGGCATGGTCACTGCCCCGGCGCAGCGTGCCGTAGACGAAGAGAAGCTCGGTATGGATCGCGGGCATGATCTGTGGCTATCATGGCGGCGGGAGACAATCGAGATGCAGCGTTACACCAGCTTCGCCGAATTCTGGCCCTATTACCTGTCCGAGCATAGCCGCCCGCTCACCCGCGCCTGGCATTATGTCGGCACGTCGCTGGTCGTGCTGCTGGCGCTCGCGGCACTTGTCACCGGCCATCTCCTGCTGTTCGCGATGATGCCGGTGGCGGGCTATTTCTTCGCCTGGATCAGCCATTGGCGGATCGAGCGCAACCGGCCGGCCACCTTTACCTATCCGCTCTGGTCGCTGGCGGCGGATTTCCGCATGTGGGCGCTGTGGCTGACCGGACGTCTGGGACCGGAACTCAAGCGCGCCGGCGTCGCCTGAGGGGAACCGCCTCGCGCGCCCCGGCGTAGTCCGGGCAGCAAGGAGAGTTCCCCGATGACCGAGACCCAGACCCCCAAGCCGACCGAACCCGTCGACTGCACCGAAGAGACCGCGCAGCGCGCAGGCGCCAAGACATCGAGCCTGGGCGCGCAGGCCGGGAGCGAAGACGACAAGCCCACCGAGCCCGATGTCGACAAGGACAGTGTCAGCGAAGACGAGCTGGACGACGCGCTCGACGATTCGATGGATGCCTCGGACCCGCCGTCGTTCACTCAACCCTGATCGCCGCGCGCCCGACGAGCAGCGGAAGACAACCAAACACAATCTGACCCGCCAGTCCCGCTGCCCCCGGCGGGCTGGCAAGATCAGCCAGCCATTGGCGCGGCGATGTGCCCAGTGCCATGCCCAGTACAAACTCGCAAAACAACAAGAGCGTGAACCCGGTCACGCCCATGATCGCGCGCGCACCGACCAACATCACCTCTCGCGATCGCGCGACGATGCGATGCGCGCGCCAGGCCATCACGAGCAGCATGACCGGAAGCTCGATCGCCACGGCGGTGAGAGCGCCGGTTACGGGCGCCACCAGCATAACCCTGAGCGTACCCAGCAGGAACCCCAGCGCAAAGGCCTCTGCCCCGTAACGCAGCCCCGCGCGGATCGCCGGGCCGCGCATCGCGTCAAACGGTAATCAGCAACCCGGCGAGCGCCGCGCTCATCAGGTTGGCGAGGCTGCCTGCGGCGAGCGCCTTGAGCCCCAGCCGCGCGATCATCGGTCGCTGGCTAGGCGCGAGGCCGCCGGTCACCGCCATCTGGATGGCGATCGACGAGAAATTGGCAAAGCCGCACAGGGCAAAGGTGATGATTGCGACCGTCCGCGCCGAAAGCCCTGCCTCGGGCTTGCTCAGTTCGATGAATGCGACGAATTCGTTGAGCACGATCTTCGTGCCGAACAGCCCGCCCGCGCGCAGCGCCTCGTCCCAGGGCACGCCGATGAGATACATGATCGGTGCGAAGACATAGCCGACGACCTGCTGGAACGAGAGATCGGGCTGGCCGAACCAGCCGCCGATACCGCCGAAAATGCCGTTGGCGAGCGCGACCAGCGCCACGAACGCCAACACCATCGCGCCCACGGCAACCGCGAGCTTCACGCCGGTCTGCGCGCCCATCGCGGCGGCCATGATGACATTGGCGGGGCGCTCTTCCTCATATTCGACATCGAGCGGCATCACCGCCTCGCTGCTGATATCCGCAGGATCATCGGGCATGATGATCTTCGCCATCAGGATGCCGCCCGGCGCGGACATGAAGGCCGCGGCGAGCAGATAGTCGATGCGGATGCCCATCGCGGCATAGGCGGCGAGGATCGTGCCGGCAACGCCCGCCATGCCGACGCTCATCACCGTGAACAGCTGCGCAGGCTTCAACGCGGCAAGATAGGGGCGGATGACCAGCGGCGATTCGCTCTGCCCGACAAAGATGTTTGCCGCCGCGCACAGGCTTTCGACCTTGGAAATGCCGATCAGCTTCTCGATGCCGCCGCCGACCCACTGGATCACGCGCTGCATGATGCCGAGATAATAGAGGATCGAGACGAGCGCCGAGAAGAAGATGATCACCGGCAGCGCGGCAATGGCAAAGCTGTTGCCGCCGACTTCCGGGCTGGCGAGCGGGCCGAAGATGAAGTTGGTGCCCGCCTGCGCATAGCCGAGCAGGTTGGAAACGCCGCGCGACATCGCCTGGATGGCGGTGCGACCGGCGGGCACATAGAGCACCAGCACCGCGATGCCCGCCTGCAGCGCGAAGGCGGCGCCGACCACGCGCAGCCGGATGGCGCGGCGGTTGTTCGAGAGCAGCAATGCGATCGACAGGATCAGCGCAATGCCTGCCACTCCCAGCAAAATCCGTGTCATGCCTTGCGCCCGTATCCCATCTATCGAATTTGAAGATTGTCCCCGATCGTGCCTAGCCACAATGGGGCGATGGGGAAAGCGCGAACTGTCTCGGGCTGCAGCGGAGGGTCAGCGGGCCTGGCTCCGCGCGACCTGCCAGCAGCCGGTGACGATCAGCGCCGCGCCCGCCAGCGTGGTCCAGCCGATCGTCTCGTCGAAGATCAGCCAGCCGAACAGCGCGCCCCAGATGAACATAGAATATTCGAGCGGCACCAGCGCCTGTGCCTCCGCGCGGGCATAGGCCCAGGAGAGCAGCGAGAGCGACAGGATCGCGAGCATCGCCGCGAGCGTGAGCAGCCCCCAGCCGATCGGGGCGGCCATGACGGCATCGCCCGGCATCGCCGCGCCGGCAAAGGGCATGGCGAGGCCGAACCAGAAGCCCATGATGACATTCTGTACCAGCACGATTTCCTGCGGGCTGGCGATCTGTGCCTGCTGGCGCTGCAGGATCAGGTTCCACGCATAGAGTACCGCCGAGGCCATGATCGCCGCGATGCCCTGCCACCCGGCCTCGCCCTGGTCGGCGACGGCTTCTCCGCCCAGCCAGCCGAGCCGGCCGGCTGCGATCACCAGCACTCCGCCAAAGCCCAGGACCGAAGCCAGCACCGCGCCGCGCCCGATCTTCTCCTTGAGCAGCACCGCCGCGAGGAACAGCGCGATGATCGGCGCGATGAAGGTGATCGCCACCGCTTCGGCCATCGGGGTGCGCGCAAGGCCCCAGAAGAACAGGACCGCCATCGCTGCCACCACCGTTCCGCGCAGCAGGTGCAGTCGCAGCGCCGCACCGCGCGGCAGCCTCCGGTTGCCCTTGATCAGGAACAACGCACCGGCGAGCGCCGACCCGATCAGGCAGCGCCAGAACAGGGCCGCGATCACGCCGATATCGATCGTCACCGCCTTCATCGCGCTGTCCATGGCGCCGAAGAACATCATGCCGCCCGCGCAGGCGACAAAGGCCAGCAGCGATGCGCGGGGCTGTTCGGTCAGGGGTGCGGGGGCAGAAGCCATGCCCCGCTATCGGGATGCAGGGCCGTGCTGTCCAGTCCCGTCAGCGATCCATCTGCGCGAGCGCGGCACGCGTCGCGTCGCGATAGGCGGTGCCGTCATGGCGGTGCGCGCCGACAAAATGCATGAAGCGGCAATCGGCGTCCCAAGGCTCGGCCCAGTAATTGCCGTACTGACTGTAGGGCAGCAGCACCGGATCGGGATCGTTGGCGACGACGAAGCTCGAGGTCACCTGCTCGCTGCCCCATTCGGCCATGGCCTGATGGCCCAGCAGCCGCGCCATCTCGTCATGGAAGAAGCGTGCAGTCTCACGCCCGTTGCCCCCCCGCGCAAAGCCGGCAAAGCCCGCGCAGCCGCGAATATAGCCATGGTGCCCGGCCCCTTCGATCTGGGCAAGCGCGCGTTCCATCCGCGACTGGATGTGCCGTGCCTCGCCCGGATTGTCGGGCGTGGGCGGGACATAGTCGGTGCAGGTCCTGACGCCGATGTCCCACTCGGGACCGCCAAGCAGGGTGAAGCTGCGATTGGCAGCAATGGCATCGGCCACGACATCGGGACGCCCCAGGGTCACCGTGTCGCTGTCAAGCTGGATGACATAATCGTCAGCCCGCCGGTCGAGAATCGACAGGAACCGCTCCCACGCGCCGCCCGCCGGAAAGCCGTTGTGATCGACATCGGCGATATCGATGATCTCGGGGTTGCCGCAATGCCAGGCGAGCACTGCGCGGTCCTCGGTGGTCAGCGTGCCATCGGACAGGATGACGATGCGTCCCTTGCGCAGATGCCCCCAGAAGGACTTGACCGCAACCAGATAGGGCAGCAGCACCGCCGTCCCCATCATCGAGAAGATCACCAGCCCGTCATGGGCCGGACGGATCGGCGCGGTTTCCAGCACCGGGCGGCACGCCCGATCGTGACGCCAGTTGTCCAGGCGCGTTTGCAGGCGATAGGGCAGGAAGCGGGTCAGCATGGCGGCAGGGCCTAGCACAGGCCGGTTAACCGGTGGCAAACAGGGTAGGAGCATCGCCCGGCTGCCACGGAGGCAGGCGCAGCATCGCGGACACGAACAGGTCCGACGCGATCAGCCCGGCCAGCCAGGCCTGCACATGCGGCAGCGGCTGCGCATCGAACCAGGCCTGATCGGTCGCGGCGAACTGGCGGATGAAGGGAAACAGCGCGATATCCGCAAGCGTGCGCGCGGGGCCGCACAGGAACCCGCTGGCGGCAAGACGCTGTTCGAGCGCTTGGAGATGCTCAAACCCCGCCGTGCGATGCTCGATCGCGTCGCTGCCATGCCGATTGGGATATTTGTACCGGTCGAGATGCTGCTTGAACGCACCATCGAACGTCTCGATCAGCGCCCGGTCATCGCCCTTTAGCCAGGTTTCGGGATCGTGCCGCGCCAGGGCCCAGCGCATGATGTCAAGGCTCTGGTCGATCACGCGGCCATCGGAAAGCACGAGCACCGGCACTGTGCCCTTGGGCGAGGCGTCGAGCATCGCCTGAGGCTTGGCGCGCAGCACGATCTCGCGCAGTTCGACCGTCTGGCCGCTGACCAGCAGCGCCATGCGCGCGCGCATCGCGAACGGGCAGCGGCGAAAGCTGTAGAGGATCGGCAGCGCCGTCATGGCTGCGGCTCAATCGAGCGAGCGGCCCGCGCGGCCCGCCAGTTCGGTGACATAATGCCAGGCGATCCGGCCAGAGCGCGCGCCACGCTGCCGCGCCCAGAGCAGCGCGTCCTCGGGGTCGAAATCGAGCCCATGCGCTTCGGCATAGCCGCCGATGATCGACAGATAGGCATTCTGATCGCAGGCGGGAAAGCCGAGGCTGAGCCCGAACCGGTCGGCGAGCGCCAGACGGTCGTCGACCGCGTCGCGCGGATTGATCGGATCGTCCTGCTCGCTCATGCTGCGCTCGATGATGGCGCGGCGGTTCGAGGTGACCGCGAGCCGCACATTGGCCGGTCGCGCCATCGCCCCGCCTTCGAGCAGCGAACGCAAGGAGCGCGCGGCGCTGGCGGCTTCGGGCCCGTCAAAACCGATATCGTCGATGAACACGAGAAAACGCCGATCCACCGTACCCAATGCGGCGAACAGCGCGGGCAGTTGCTTGAGCGCGTCTGGCTCGCCCCCGGTCTGGACGAGCGCGAGCGGCGCACCGGCATTTTGCGCATCGGCGACCGCCGCCTTGACCAGAGCCGACTTGCCCATGCCGCGCGATCCCCAGAGCAGCACGTCATGCGCCGCCTGGCCTGCGGCATGGCGGTGGACGTTCTCGGTGAAGCTCGCCTTTTGCGCGTCGATGCCGCGCAGCCGGTCGAGCGGAACGGCCCTGAGCGTGGGCACCGCCTGCGCTCCGAGCGCGCTCCAGACATAGGCCGGGTGCGCGCTCCAGTCCCCGTCCTGCACCGGCGGCGGCGCGAGGCGTTCGAGGGCCTCGGCGATGCGGGCGAGAAGCTCAGTTTCATCCATTACCCAGCCCCCCTACCCGTTTGCCCCGAGCGAAGCCGAGGGCCGTGATCGGTACCGTTCGGACATACGTCCCTCGGCTTGAGTTTACCCTGAGCGGCTGGCTTGCCAACCAGTCGAAGGGCTCGGGACAAACGGAGGTGGAGGCTGCGCTCACCAGCCGCTCAAGCCGCCAGCGCCTCGGCGTCGAGCGCGTAGAGCAGGTCCGCTCCCGCCATCGCGGCCGCCTTGAGGCCGCTCGCCTCGGGCACCATGCGCTCGAGATAGAAGCGCGTCGTCACCAGCTTGGCTTTCAGGAACTCGGCATTCCCCTCTCCGGCATCGAGCATCGCCTGCGCGGCGTGGCTCTGCTTGAGCATCAGCCAGCCTGCGGTCATCACCGCCATCATCGTGCAATAGGGATAGCTGCCCGCGAGCCGGTCGTCGACGCTTGCGCCGACCATATATTCGGTGACCTCTGCGACATCGCCGGCAAGCGCCGCCAGCGCGGGGTGGTTGCCCGCATCGGCCTGCACCTCGGCGATCAGGCCGCGCACGACATCGCCGCCTGCCATGCCGAGCTTGCGCCCGACCAGGTCCGCCGCCTGGATGCCGTTGGTGCCCTCATAGATCTGCGCGATGCGGATATCGCGATAATATTGCGCCGCGCCGGTCTCCTCGACATAGCCCATGCCGCCGTGAATCTGCACGCCCAATGAGGCGATCTCACTGCCGAGATCGGTGCCATAGGTCTTGGCGAGCGGGGTCAGCAGATCGACCATCTCGCGCGCGCCGGGCACGCCGAGGTTCGCGCGATCGACCTGACCCGAGGCATAATAGAGCAGCGCGCGGATCGCCTCGGTCCCCGCCTTCATGCGCAGCAGCATGCGGCGCACGTCGGGATGCTCGATGATCGCGACCGGATCGCGGCCTGCGCCTGCGCGCGCCGACTGGACGCGTTCGCGCGCGAACCACAAGGCCTTTTGCGTCGCACCCTCGGCAATCTGCACGCCCTGCAGCCCGACATTGAGCCGCGCATTGTTCATCATCGTGAACATCGCGCGCATGCCGCCGAATTCGGGGCCGATCAGTTCGCCTATGCTCTCGCCTTCCTCGCCGAACTGCAGCACGCAGGTGGGCGAGGCGTTGATGCCCATCTTGTGCTCGATCGACACCGTCTTGATGCCGTTCGCCTCGCCCGGATTGCCGTCCGCATCGAGCCGGTATTTGGGCACCAGGAACAGCGAGATGCCCTTGGTTCCGGCGGGCGCATCGGGGGTGCGCGCGAGCACGAGGTGGATGATGTTGTCGGCCATGTCATGGTCGCCGAACGAGATGTAGATCTTCTGCCCGCGGATCGCATAGGTGCCGTCGCCGCGCGGGGTGGCAGTGGCGCGGAGCGCGCCGACATCGCTGCCCGCCTGCGGTTCGGTGAGGTTCATCGTGCCGGTCCATTCGCCGGTCGACAGTTTCGGCAGGTACAGCGCCTTCTGCTGGTCGCTGCCATGATGATGCAGCGCCTCGATCGCGCCGACGGTGAGAATCGGGCAGAGCGCGAACGCCATGTTTGCCGCGCCCAGCGAATCGAGCGCGACGGTGGCGAGCGAGAACGGCAGCCCCTGGCCGCCATGATCGGCGGGCGCACTCAGCGCACTCCAGCCCGCCTCGACATAATGCTGATAAGCCTCCCGGTAGCCTTCGGGCATCTTCACCGATCCGTCGATCAGCCGTGCACCGACCGTGTCGCCGATGCGGTAGAGCGGCGCGAATTCCCCGGCGGCAAATTCGCCCACGCCTTCGACGATCGCCTCGACCAGATCGGGCGTCGCCTCGGCAAAGCGTTCATGGCCTGCCAGTTCGTCGATGCCGGTGATCGTCTTAAGGACGAACAGCTGTTCGGTGGTCGGTGCGGTGAAGGTCATGGTCTATTCCCTGCTGTCCCTTGCGTTCGAGCGCTGTATAGGCAGCAACATGCCAGCTTCCAAGCCTTCTGACCCGAGGATTGCGCCCGCCGACGCCGCCGGGATCGCGCGCGCGGCGGCGATGCTGCGCGAGGGCAGGCCCGTCGCACTGCCAACCGAAACGGTCTATGGCCTGGCCGCCGATGCCGCGCGCGCGGATGCCGTAGCGGCCATCTATCGCACCAAGGGCCGGCCTGATTTCAACCCGCTGATCGTGCATGTGCCCGACCTGGACGGCGCACGGGCGATTGCGATTTTTGATGCGCGCGCAGAAAAATTGGCCGCCGCCTTCTGGCCGGGTCCGCTGACACTCGTTCTGCCGCTGAAAGACGGGGCGGGAATCGCGCCTGCGGTGACCGCGGGGCTTTCGACCATCGCGCTGCGCTGTCCCGCGCACCCGGTGATGCGCGCGGTGCTGGAGGCAAGCGGCCTCAAGCTCGCCGCGCCGTCCGCCAACCGCTCGGGTGCGATCAGCCCGACCCGCGCCGAGCATGTCGCGGCGAGCCTGGGCGAGGGACTCGATCTCATCCTCGACGGCGGCGCAGCTCGGGCCGGGCTCGAATCGACCATAGTTGCGCTGCGCAACTTTGACGGCGCCCTGGCGGGCTGGCAGCTGCTGCGCCCCGGGCCGATCGATCCGGAGGCGATCGCCGCGCTGCTCGGCGAACCGCCGATCCCGCTCGCCGATCAGCGGATCGAGGCGCCGGGCCAGCTCGCCAGCCATTATGCGCCGGGCAAACCGCTGCGGCTTGGGGCGGTGTCCGCGCAACCTGACGAATGGCTGATCGGCTTTGGCGATGTGATGGGTGATGACACGCTCTCGGCCTCGGGCGATCTCGCCGAGGCGGCGGCGAACCTCTATGCCGCGCTCCACCGCGCCGATGCGAGCGACCGCGCGCGAATCGCCATCGCGCCGGTGCCGCTGGGCGGCATGGGCGATGCGATCAACGACCGGCTGAAACGCGCGGCGGCCTAGAAGATTTCCCCTGCTTCCCCCGTCCCCCCCCCCCCGCGAAGGCGGGGGTCCCGCTTCTGCATGACGATTGCCAGGAAAGCGGGATTCCCGCGTTCGCGGGAATGACGAAAACCGGACGTCAGGATGCGCCCCCGAACCCCGCGCCGACCGGCCAGCCGGGGCCGCGATAGGCGATCACCTTGAACAGCGTCCCCATCTGCTCGGGCGAGACCAGCCGGTCGAGCGCGGTCATGACCTCCTGCGCCTTGGCGGGCTGACCCTTGGCGAGTACGGTCGCGCGCTGCGCGATGCCCAGCGCCATCAGCCAGTCGCCCTGCCCCACCGGGCCATGGCAATCGACATCGCCTGCCAGCGCGACGCGCTTCAGCTGCGGGAAATCGACCAGAGCGGTGAGATCGGCCAGCCCCGGATCGACGAACGGATCGACCTTCCGGTGTGCGCGCACCGCCTGCAGCGTGCTGCCCGTCCGGGGCTCGGCATAGCCGTAATCGATGAACAGGGCCGCGCCGCCCTGCGCCTTCAACCGCGCGGCGATCTCGTACGCCATGCCGGCGGCCGCCGGGCTGCTTTCCAGGATCGTGCCCTCGGGGCTGTCGGCAAGCTCCACCGGGACCGCCGAATCCATCGGCCGCGCGCCGGCGACCGGCAGGAAGCGCTCGCCATTGTGCACCACCACCCGCTCGCGCCAGCCGCTTTCGGTGCGCACGATCTGCCGCACCGGCAGTGCATCGAGAAATTCGTTGGCGACGATCAGCAGCGGCCCCTCGCGCGGGACGCTGTCGAGCCCGTCATGCCAGGTCGCGCCGGGCACGCTCAGCTTCTGCGCCATGCGCAGCGCGGTGCTGCCCTCGATCAGGTGCACCTTGGGACGAAAGCCGAACTGCTCCATCGCGCGCAGCGCATCGGCGGCGAGCGTGCCCCTGCCGGGTCCGAATTCGACATAATGGCACAGCGCAGGCTTGCCCGCCTGCTGCCATTGATCGGCCAGCCACAGCCCGATCATCTCGCCGAACATCTGGCTGATCTCGGGCGCGGTGATGAAATCGCCGGTGGTGCCGAGCGGATCGGCGCGGTTGTAATAATACGCGTTGGCCTCGGCCATGTAATGCGCCACGCTGATCGGCCCGGTCGCGCCGATCAGCCGCTTGAACACCGCCTCGAGCCCCTGCGGCGCGCCCCCCTCGCCCCCAGCCTCGCCTTCGGTCTCGTCCATCGGTTCAGGCGGTGGCGGGCAACGGCTTGGCCGTGCGTCCGCGCGAGGAGACCATCAGATACAGGCCGATCAGGATCATCGGCACGGTCAGCCATTGGCCCATGCTCATTCCCGTCTGTTCGGCAAATTCGATGAGGTGCGCATCGGGATTGCGGAAATATTCGACGATGAAACGCGCGGCGCCATAGCCCGCCAGGAACACGCCGCCCAGAAAACCGGGACGGTGGCGCACATCGGTCTTCCAGAAAAGGACCATCAGCACGAGGCCCAGCACCAGCCCTTCGAGCCCCGCCTCGTAGAGCTGGCTGGGATGGCGCGGAAGGCCATCGGGATCGGTGGGGAAGATGACCGCCCATGGCACATCGGTCGGGCGGCCCCAGAGCTCTGCATTGACGAAATTGGCGAGCCGTCCGAAGAACAGCCCTAGCGGCACGACGCACGAGACATAGTCGCCGACGCGCAGGTACGACAGCTTGTTGCGCCAGGTCAGGTAAGCGATCGCCAGCAGCACGCCGATGAGCCCGCCATGGAAGGACATCCCGCCCTCCCAGACCTTGAACACCTCGAGCGGAGTGGCGTAGAGATCCGGGCGGTAGAAGGTGACATAGCCCAGCCGTCCGCCCAGGATGATACCGAGCGTGCAATAGAGCATCAGGTCGTCGGCATGACGCTGCGCCATCGGCGCGCCGGGCTGTTTCAGCATCTTGCCCATGTACCAATAGCCGATCAGGATGCCGAACAGATAGGCCAGGCTGTACCATTTGAGCTGGAACGACCCGATCTGCAGCGCGACCGGCGACAGTCCCAGCTCCTCGAAGCGGATCGCGGACTTGGCGGCAGCAGCGCTCGCGCTGGCGGCAATGTTGGCGGCTAGCGCCGAAATGGGCAGGATCAAGGCTTTTCCCCAAGGGTTTTCCCCTTCATAAGGGCAGCCAAGCACAAGCGAAAGAGGAGAGATTTTGATGGCGACCGAGCTGGACCAGATGATGGATGAAGCCATCCAGGCGCTGACCGGCGAAGGAGGGATGCTCCCGCTGACGACATTCGAGAAATACGGCCAGAAACTGCCCATGATCGCGTCGGCCCCGCCTGCGCTGTCGCATTTCTTCGCCTATTTCTGCATGCAGCATGCCGATGCCGAGTTTCTGGTCGATGGCGACACGCGCCTGACCTTCGGCCAGAGCTATGCCGCTGCGCGCCAGGTCGCCGCAGCGCTGGTCGCGGGCCATGGCATCAAGAAGGGTGACCGGGTGGGCATTGCCGCGCGCAACTCGGCCAACTGGATCATCGCCTATATGGGCATATTGATGGCGGGCGGCGTCGCGACGCTCCTGAACGGCTGGTGGCAGGGCCCCGAACTGTGCGCCGGGATCACCGATGTCGATTGCACGCTGGTGCTCGCCGACGATCGCTGCGCGAAGCGGATCAGCGAATGCGGCGCCACCGGCAATGCCCGCGTGGTCGTGATCAGCCATGACGGTCCGCCCGAAAAGGGGCTGGCATCGGTGCTCGAGGCCGGCGGCGATGCCGCTACCGAACTGCCCGAGCTGACCGGCGACGATCTGGCCACCATATTGTTCACTTCGGGCTCGACCGGCCAGTCCAAGGGGGCCTATTCCGACCATCGCGGCGTGGTGCAGGGCGTGTTCAGCTATGTCGCGCAGACGCTGATGGCGCTCAACATCGTCACCCGCCAGGGCAAGCCGCCCGAAGGCCAGCCCGCCACCCTGCTCAACGTACCGCTCTTCCATGTTACCGCCGAGGTGCCGGTGCTGCTGCAGAGCTTCGTCATCGGCCGCAAGCTGGTCCTGATGCCCAAATGGGATGCCGAAGAGGCGATGCGGCTGATCGAGAAGGAGAAGATCAGCTATTTCGTCGGCGTTCCGCTGATGAGCTACGAGATCGCGCAGCACCCCAATCGCGACAAGTATGACCTCAAAACCTGCGTCACCTTTGCCGCAGGCGGCGCGCCGCGCCCGGTCGAGCATGTCAAACGCATCAAGGAGACGATGGACTGGGCCTTCCCGATCCTGGGCTATGGCCTGACAGAGACCAACGGCGTAGGCTGCGGCAATTTCAACGAGAATTACATGGCCAAGCCCGACAGCACCGGCCAGGCCTCGCGTCCGCTGGTGGACCTTGCGATCCTCGACGATAATGGCCACCCGCTGCCCCAGGGCCAAGTTGGCGAGGTCGCGATCCGCTCGGTCGCCAATTTCCTCGGTTACTGGAACAACGAGGCGGCCACCAGGGCCGCGATCATGCCCGATGGCTATTTCCGCACCGGGGATCTCGGCTATCTCGACGCCGATGGCTATCTGTTCATCGTCGACCGCAAGAAGGACATCATCATCCGCGGCGGCGAAAATATCAGCTGTGTCGAAGTGGAATCGGCGATCTACGCGCATCCCGACATTGCCGAGGCGAGCGTGTTCGGCATTCCCGATGAGCGCTTCGGCGAGATTGTCGGCGCGGTCTATGTCGTGCGTGATGGCGCGAGCCTGACCGACGAGCAGCTCACCGAGTTCCTTGCGGGGCAGCTCGCCGCGTTCAAGGTTCCCGCCCGCCTGTGGCAGAGCGCCGAGGCGCTGCCGCGGCTGGGCACGGCCAAGATCGACAAGGTCAGCTTGCGCAAATCCTATCAGGCCGCAGCCAGGGCCGAAGCGGGAGCCGCCACCTGACCTTAACCTTGCGCCTGTATCGCCGGTTGCCATGAATCCCGTTGCCAACCAGCGCGCGATCATCGATCGCCGTGCGCTTGATGCGCGCATAGCCGAGTTCGCCGCCGAACTGGGGGACAAGGCGCGCATGCCGGTCGTCACCATATTGCGCGAGGCACTGGCAGCGGGGCGCGCGGAAATCGCCGCACGCCTGCATGCCAATCCGGCGGCGGGGCATGATTGCGCAGCGGCCCAGTCGTTCCTGATCGACCAGATCGTGCGGCTGATCCACGATTATGTTGTGCGCTTCCAGTACCCGGTCGCCAATCACAGCGCGGGCGAGCATTTCTGCATCGCGGCGGTGGGCGGCTATGGCCGGGGCGAGATGGCCCCGCACAGCGATGTCGACATCGCCTTCCTCACCCCGCTGCGCAAGAACAGCTGGACCGAGCAGGCGATCGAGGCGATGCTCTACATGCTGTGGGACCTCGGCCTCAAGGTCGGGCATTCCAGCCGCTCGATCGACGAGATGGTCCGCCAGGCGCGCGGCGACCTCACCATCCGCACCGCGCTGCTCGAAGGGCGCTATGTCTGGGGCGACCAGGACATCTATCGCGAGGCCTCGGTGCGCTTCTGGAAGGATGTCGTTACCGGCACCGCGCGCGATTTCGTGGCGCAGAAGCTTGAGGAGCGCGATCAGCGGCACAAGCGCATGGGCGACAGCCGCTATGTCGTCGAGCCCAATGTCAAGGACGGCAAGGGAGGCCTGCGCGACCTGCACACGCTCTACTGGATCGGCAAGTATATCCACCAGGTGCGCTCGGCCGCCGAGCTGGTCGATGCGGGCCTCTTGACCATGACCGAATATCGCGGGTTTCGCCGCTCGGCCAATTTCCTCTGGGCGGTGCGCTGCCATCTGCACGACATTACCGGGCGCGCCGAAGACCGGCTCACCTTCGACCTGCAGCGTGAGGTGGCGACGCGGATGCGCTTTGCCGACCGGCCGGGCAAGTCGGCGGTCGAGCGGTTCATGCAGTATTTCTTCCTCAACGCCAAACGCGTGGGCGACCTGACCGGCGTGTTCCTGGCGCAGCTGGACGACCAGTTTGCCGCGCGCGACCGGCGCTTCATCCCCGCGATCCTGCGGCGGCGTCCGCGCAAGCTTTCGGGCTTCATTCTCGATCGCGGACGGCTCGCGCTGCCCCGGCCCGATTTCTTCCGCGAGGACCCGGTACGGCTGATCGAGATCTTCCAGCTCGCCGACCGCCACAAGGTCGAGATTCACCCCAGCGCAATGCGCCAGGCGAGCATGGATGCGCATCTGATCGACCGGCATGTCCGCGCCGATCCGCGCGCCAATGCGCTGTTCATGGACGTACTGTGCAGCCCGCGTGATCCCGAGCTGGTGCTGCGCTGGATGAACGAGGCGACGGTGTTCGGCCGGTTCGTGCCCGATTTCGGCCGCGTCGTCGCGCAGATGCAGTTCGACATGTACCACCATTATACGGTGGACGAACATTCGATCCGCGCGATCGGGCTGCTCGCCAAGATCGAATCGGGCGAGCTCAAGGACGATCACCCGCTCGCCTATGACGTGATGCAGAAACTGGTCAGCCGCCGGGTGCTGTTCGTCGCGACGCTGCTGCACGATATCGCCAAGGGGCGGCGCGGCGACCACAGCGTGCTGGGTGCCGAGGTCGCGATGAAGCTCTGCCCGCGGCTGGGCATGACCGAGGCGGAGACCGAGCAGGTCGCCTGGCTGGTGCGCTATCACTTGCTGATGTCGGCGACCGCCTTCAAGCGCGACCTTACCGATTACAAGACCATCGCCGATTTTGCCGCCATGGTGCAGAGCCCCGAGCGGCTGAAACTGCTGCTGGTGCTGACCGTGGTCGATATCCGCGCGGTCGGCCCCGGCATCTGGAACAGCTGGAAGCGCCAGTTGCTCGGCACCCTGTTCGAATCGACCGAGGAGGTGCTGCGGCTGGGCCACAAGCAGCATGGACGGCGAGAGCGCGTTATCGCCAAGCAGGAGGCCGCGCGCGCCGCGCTCGGCATCGACGAGGGCCGGTTCGTCCAGCTCGCACGCAAGCTCGACGACGCATACTGGATCGCCGAGCCCGAGGATATCATCGCGCAGAACCTGAAGCTGATCGATGCGCACGATACCGAACCGCTGACCGTGGCGGCGGAATTCTATCCCGCGCGCGGCGCGACGCTGGTGACCGTCAGCGCCGCCGACCATCCGGGCCTGTTCTATCGCATCGCCGGCGGCATTCACCTTGCCGGCGGCAACATCATCGACGCGCGCATCCACACCCGGCGCGACGGCATGGCGCTCGACAATTTCCTGGTGCAGGACCCGCTGGGGCGCCCGTTCATGGAGGAAAGCCAGATCGCGCGGCTCAAGACCGCGATCGCCGATGCGCTGGCCAACCGCGTTGCGCTGACGCCCCGGCTGATCGCACGGCCCGTCGCGCGGCCCCGCGCCGAAGCCTTCAGCATTGCCCCCAATGTGCTGGTCGACAACAAGGCGTCAAACCGCTTCACCGTGGTCGAGGTGAACGCGCTCGACCGGCCGGCGCTGCTCAACCGCCTCGCCTTTGCGCTGTTCGATCTGAAATGCATCGTCCATTCGGCGCATGTCGCCACTTATGGCGAGCGCGCGGTGGATACCTTCTATGTCACCGATCTGCTGGGCGACAAGATCGACAGCAAGTCGCGGCTGAAGACGCTGGAAAAACGGCTGCTGGCTGCGGCCTCGCCCGACAGCGAGCAGGCGGTCGCCGCATAAGGCGCAGGGCTTCAGATCTTGCCGGTGAGGATCGCCCAGCCGGCAAGGCCATTCATGCCGGTATAGACGATATAGGCCGGCAGCGCGATCGTGTAGCCCAGTGCCGCGAAGCTGAGCGCCGAGAGCAGGATCAGATATTCGAGCATATAGCTGCCATAGCCGCGCATGAAGCCCTGGAACAGCGCGCGCATCTGCACCGCCATGGGGTGCGCCGATTCCATCGTCGCGCGGTGGAGCGCGAAGTTGATGATGCCGCAAAAGACGATGAGAATGGTTGCCATGGCGTTAAACTAACGCCAATCGCGCTGCAGTGGGAAGCCCTCAAATACGACTGGTCGATTTCGGGACGCCGCGCAGGCGACGCGTTAAATCGCGAGCCGGATGATCTCGGCGCCGGGCTGTTCCTTGGCCAGCCGGAAGACGGGCACTTCGCCGACGCCCTTGAGCGTGATCTTTTCGGGCAGCTCGAAATGGCGGTCGCCGCGCCCACGCAGCCAGGTGGTCTCGGACACCGCAATGCCATCGGGATGCGCGGTGCCCTCGATCCGGGCGGCGATGTTCATCGTCTCGCCCCAATAGTCATAGGCCATGCGCGTCTCGCCGATCACCCCGCCGACGACCGGGCCGGTATGGATGCCGACGCGGATGTGCAGGTCGATGCCGGTCGCGGCGCGCAGGGCGGGAAGCCCTGCGATCACCGCCTCGCCGAAGCGGATCGCAGCATCGGCGCTGTTGTGCGCAGGATTGTTGCCGCCGCTGATCGCGAGATACGCGTCGCCGATCGTCTTGACCTTTTCGACCCCGGTTTCGGCAGCGCATTTGTCGGCGAGCAGGAAGAAGGCGTTGAGCAGATCGACCAGATGCCCGGGGGAAATCCGCCGCGACAGGTCGGAAAAGCCGCAAATGTCGATGAACACCACCGACACATCGGGATAGGCATCGGCGACCACCTGCCCGGCCTTAAGCCGTTCGGCCACTGCAGGCGGCAGCACGTTGAACAGCAGTTCCTCGGTCTTGGCCTTTTCCGCCGAGAGCGCATCGGACAGCAGGAAGCTCTGCCGGTGCGCCTGGCCGACCGACCAGTTGAGCAGCACCATCACCGAAGCGCTGGTGAGATAGGTCATCGTGCCATAGATCACCGGGACCATCGAGCTGCCGGTTTCGATCATTACAGTGAAATAGACCGCGGCGTGCGCCGCAAGCCAGGCGCCGAACCAGCGCGTCTGCCCGGCAAAGGCGATCGCGGCAAAGGCCATGACGATCAGGCCGTTGATGGCGATCGGCGCGTGCAGTTGCACGTGCTCGCGATGCACCTCCTCGAACAATAGCGCATTTTCCGCCATGATGAGGAACGCGACGCCCAGCAGGCTGGCAAAATCGATGATCGGCCTGGCCGCATAACCGCGCCAGAAGGTCGCGCCGGCAAAGCCCGCCAGGATCGCGAGCGTCGGCAGCAGCAGCACCGAGAACTTGAGCTCGTCCTCGCGCGAGAAATAGAGCGGATTGACCAGCGCATAGCCGATCAGCATCGCCGCGAGAAAACCCGCGAAAAGCCGCATATGCACTACGCGCGCCTGTCGCTCGGCCAGCACGAAGCGCGTTTCCAGCGCCGGGTCGAGGAAGCGCCCTGTCCCTGAGCGCGCCACTTCAAGCCTGTTCTGATCCTGCTGCATCGTGGGTCCCTCTGCCCTGGCGGCCCGGCCATCGCCCTTCCGATTAACATCGAGGAATTGACAAAGCGGTAACGGGCCCGGAATTTCGGCTGCAACGACACGAAGGGGAGGACGATTTGACCGATTTTGACAGCTGGCGCGCGCGCTCGCCTTTTTACGACGACAGCCATGAGGCGCTGGCGCAATCGGTCCGCCGCTTCGTCGCGCGCGAGATCGCGCCGTATATCGACCAGTGGGAGGCCGAAGGCGAGCTGCCGCGCGAGCTGCACCGCAAGGCAGCCGAGGCTGGCATATTGGGGCTGCGCTATCCCGAACAATATGGCGGCCATTCCGAAGGTTTCGACATCTTCCATGGCCTGACCCAGACCGAGGAGCTGGCGGCGGTTGGCGCGGGCGGGCTTTCTGCCTCGCTGATGACGCACGGCATCGGCCTGCCGCCGGTGCTGGCTTTGGGCAGCGAGGCGCTGAAGCAGCGCGTTGCCCCGCCGGTACTGGCAGGCGAAAAGATCATCGCGCTCGGCATTACCGAGCCTTCGGGCGGCTCGGATGTCGCGAACCTCAAGACCCGCGCCGAGCGCGTGGGCGACCATTATGTCGTCAATGGCTCCAAGATGTTCATCACCTCCGGCATGCGCGCCGACTGGCTGACCTGCGCGGTGCGCACCGGGGGTGCGGGCGCAGGCGGCATCTCGCTGCTGCTGATCGAGATGGATGCACCCGGTGTCACCCGCACCCGGCTCGACAAGATGGGCTGGCGCTGCTCGGACACCGCCGCCATCTATTTCGAGGATGTGCGCGTGCCGGCGGAGAACCTGATCGGGCCCGAGAATGGCGGGTTCATCGGCATCATGCGCAATTTCAACGGCGAGCGGCTCGGCATGGCGATGGGCTGCTGCGCCTATGCGCGGGTGTGCCTGAAGGAAGCGGCGGAATGGGCACAGAGCCGCGAGACCTTCGGCAAGGCACTGGTCAAGCATCAGTCGATCCGCATCAAGCTCGCCGATATGGCGCGCCGCATCGCCGCGACGCAGGCCTGGGTCGATCAATGTGCCTGGGCGGTCGAAAACGGGCGCGACCAGCCGGCGGATTTCGCGATGCTCAAGGTGCAGGCGACGCAGATGCTCGAAATCGTCGCGCGCGAGGCCGCGCAGATCCTGGGCGGGGCAAGCTATATCACCGGATCGAAGGTGGAGCGCATCTATCGCGAGGTCCGCGTCAACGCGATCGGCGGCGGATCGGAGGAGATCATGCTCGATCTGGCGGGGCGGCAGCTGTTCGGCGGGAAATGAACGAAAACGGAGGCAGTTTTTCCTGAAACCTCCGCAATCGAGCGGGTTGCGCTGGCTCCGCGCGGAACTTCATGGCCTGCTCGCTCCAATTTTGGGGCGGCAGTTCATGGATGGGATGGGCAGGGTCAGGCAGTTCGGCAAGATGGTCCGATCGGGCCTTGCCTTGCTATGGCGAAAATTTGTCGCGCTGTTCGCATGGGCACGCGAGGAAGCCTTTATCTCGCGCATCTATTATGAATCGATGCGCGACAATTTCGAAGGCTATGCCTGGGACAGCAACACCGCAAAGCAGAAAAAGACAAATGCGAACAAGGCGAAGCTGCTCAAGGCGCTCAAGCTGGAATTCGCCGCGCTCGATCCGCTGAAAGGTAACCGTGCGACGCTGGGCCAGCTGTTCAAGATCGAGCTCGCGCTGATCTGGGTGGTTCCAGAAGAAGCCTTGCGGGCACGGTTCTGGACGATCGAGGACCGATTCAACCGCGTCGTGCCGACCAGCGTGGCACGCTCGTATCGAAGCAGCTTCCAAACAGGACCGCAGGACAAGGTCCCCGAGAAGGTCCTGCGCCAGCGCGCTCGCAATCTGCTAGACGTCATTCACGCCAATTATCTCATCAACCTGGCGCGCGAGAAATCGATCAAGCGGATGATGGTGATCCTGTTTCTGGCTGCGGCCGGCATTGCCACGCTGGTCTATACCCAGGTCGCAACCACCAACGAGTTGGCAAAGCAGGGCCTGCTGGTGATTATGGCCGCAGGGATGGCAGGTGGCATGATTTCGATCGTGCAGCGCCTGCAAAAGGCCACCTCGCGCGATGCGACCGTCGATGACGGCATATTCGAGCTGATCGGCCTCAGGGTCGGATGGCTCAGCGTGCTCATGTCGATCGGCATTGGCGGGGTCTTCGCGCTGTTCCTTTATGTGCTTTCGGCGGCGCATCTGCTGGAAATTGTGCTGCCGGCCTTCAAGGAAACGCTCGGCGGCGGCATCAACGGGGCGATTGATCCCGCCAAAGCGGATGCGGTTGCAAAGGCAGCCGCCGATACCTCTGCAGCGGCGGCGGCTGCCCCGCCGACTGCGCCAGTTGGTGGCAATGGGGCCTCACCCGATCAGAACGCCGGATGGCGCAAGCGCTGCGACATAGAGTTGTGCAACAGCTGGCTGGCCCAAGTCACTGCCGCGCTCGGCTTCAAGGATATCGGTCAGTATTACAAGATGGTCGCGCTGGCTTTTGTCGCGGGCTTTGCCGAGCGGTTCGTGCCCGACATCATCAACAAGCTGACCAAGGAACCACCGCTTTCCTGGGGTGGTTCGAGCGGCGGGTCGAGACCATCCTGAGCGCTCCCTATGACCCAGCGCACTGCGCGTAGGACTCCCTGAAACTACAGGATGATGCTATCAGGCGACTCGCCTGCATGTCCTTGTTTTACCGGGAGCCTGCCATGCCCTTGCCCGCGCGTCGTTCCGCCGTGTTCAGCCTGTCCGCCGCCGCGATCGCGGTCCTGGTCGCCAGTCCCGTCAGCAGCCAGCAGGCAGCCAGCCCCATCGCGCGGTACGACATGGATGTCGGCACCGTCACGGGCCTTGCCGCCATGGGCAGCGGCATGGGCGCAGGGCTTTCGATGATGTTTGGCGGCGGCGGCAACAAGCAGGCGCACGAGCTCGTCCTGCGGCTCGGATCGTCGAGAGCCCCCGCCGCCGGAGCGCCCAAGGCCGACCATTTCATGCCCGCCGTCGCCAAGCTCGGCGCATCGGTTCCGCTGGTCAGCCCCAAGCCCGGCACCCGCACCGACATGCCCGAAGAGCTGCCCAGGGATTTCCAGCGCCCCAAGGGTCGGTTGCTGATCTATTGGGGGTGCGGCGCCAAGGCAGGTCCCGGCCAGCCGGTGGTGATCGATTTCGCTAAGCTGACCGCAGGCCAGGTGCCTCCCGATCTGTTTGCAGGCGCGATGCCGGTCGATCGCAGCGTCACCGTCGACAACAGCAAGACCTATGGCGAATGGCCCAATGCCGAGACACGCAAGCTGCTCTCGTCCGACAGCTCGCTGCTCGGCGAGCACCGCGTCGCGGGCAATTATTCGCCCGAAATCAAGTTCGCGCTGGCGCAGGACTTCATGCCCGCGATTACCGGCAAATCCTCGCCGCTGGCGGGCGGCGCGACGCAGATCAGCTGGAATACCGTCGCCAGCGCCACCGGCTATTATGCCTGGGTGATGACCGCCAAGACCAACAGCAAGGGCGAGTTCCAGGACATGGTCTGGTGGTCGTCCTCGGCCTCGCGCCAGTTCGGCGGAGCACTGTGGGACTGGATCGCACCTGCCCAGGTGGCGAAGCTGATCCAGCAGCAGGTCGTCATGCCGCCGTCGCAGACCAGCTGCACCGTGCCTGCCGAGGTGACCGCAGCGGGCGGCGAGTTCGCGCTCGGCAACCTCTATGCCTATGGCCCGGAAGCGAATTTCGCCTATCCGCCGCGTCCGGCCAATGCCAAGACGCCATGGAAGCCCGAATGGACCGCGCGCGTGCGCTATCGCTCCAACTCGATGTGGCTGCTCAACGGCCCCGACATGGACGCGATGATGCGCGGCGGCGACAGCAGCGAAGCCGAACCGCCCAAGAAGAAGAAAAAGTGCAAGGGTGGCCTTGGCGGCCTGCTCGGCGCAGTGGTCACCGGTGAGGGCTGCTGACCCGGCTTGGAGCACGCCCATGTTCCTGCTATGTTCCCAGCGCGACCTCGAGTCGGAACAAAGGGGATGAAGCCATGAGCGAGTTGATATTCTACACCAACCCCATGTCGCGCGGGCAGATCGCCCGCTGGATGCTGGAAGAGGTGGGCGCGCCGTACGAGCAGCGCATCGTGCAATACGGGCCCGAGATGAAGGGGCCGGATTACCGGGCGATCAACCCGATGGGCAAAGTCCCCGCGATTGTCCACGATGGCAAGGTCGTCACTGAATGCGCCGCGATCTGTGCCTATCTGGCCGAGGCCTTTCCCGAGGCCGGGCTGGCGCCGACGGCCGAGGAGCGCGCGGATTATTATCGCTGGATGTTCTTCGGCGCCGGACCGCTCGAACAGGCGATCATCAACCATGCGATGAAATGGGAGAGTCCCGAGGACAAGCAGGCGATGCTCGGCTATGGCAGCTACGAGCTTGCCGTCGAGACTCTCGTCGGGTGGCTGGCAGATCGCGACTATGTCTGCGGCGACCGGTTTACCGCAGCCGATGTCTATGTCGGCGCGCAGGTCGATTGGGGCCAGGCGTTCGGGACGCTTCCCCCTCATCCGGTATTCGCCGCCTATGCCGAACGGTTGCGCGCGCGCCCGGCCTATCAGCGGGGCAAGGCGATCGACAACGAACTGATCGCCAGGGCCAAGGCCGAAGCCGAAGCCGAAGGAGTCAGCGCATGACCCGGCAGGAAGGCGGATGCCATTGCGGCGCGGTGCGCTTTGCCGTCGACGCCCCGGGCGAGCAGGACGAACCTGCGCGCACCGCGCTGTGCCACTGCACCGATTGCCGCCGCTGCGCCGGAGCGCCTGCGGTCGGCTGGACCGCGGTGGCGAGCACGACCTTTCACCTGCTGAAGGGCACGCCGTCGGTCTATCATTCGTCCGAACATGCCGAACGCAGCTTCTGCCCGGTCTGCGGGACGGGGCTGTTCTATGTCAACGAGGCGGTGCTGCCCGGTCTGGTCGATATCCAGACCGCGACCTTCGACGATCCCGATGCCTTTCCCGCCATGGCGCATATCCAGACCGCCGACCGCATCGGCTGGATGAAGAACGCGCACGACCTTCCCGAATTCGAGCGGTTTCCGGAAGGGTAGCGGTCATCAAAATCCTCCCACAGCTCGCTGGGGGAGGGGGACCGCCCGCGCAGCGGGGGGTGGAGGGGCAGCGGGTGCGCGCGTACAACGAGCCGCTATGCCATCCCGCTTCCCCTCCACCCCCGACCTCTGGTCGGCGGTCCCCCTCCCCGAGACGAGCTCGGGGAGGATTTTGGTTTACCCCGTCGGACCGAACACCTTGGGTGCGTCGGTGCCCGCCTTGCGGTCCTTGTCGCTCGACGTGATCGCCTCGAGGATCTGCGGGTTGCGGAAATCGCCATTGGCATAATCGCGCGCGGACTGGCCTGCGATCGTGTCCTGCTTGTCGGGATTGGCACCGTTCTTGAGCAGCAGGCGAACCATGGCGAGGTCGCGCAGCTGCACCGCGCGGATCAGCGCGGTCTCGCCCGAATTGTTGGTCGCATCGACCTGGGCCTTGCGGCCAAGCAGCGTTTCGGCACCGTCGACGAAGCGCAGATTGGTTGCCAGCATCAGCGGCGTCACCCCGTTTTTGTCGCGCGCATTGGGGTTCGCCCCGCGCTGCAGCAGAAACCCCATCCAGGTCAGGTCGCGCCGCGCGGTGACGATGTGCAGCGCGGTCTCGCCGCTGGTAATGTCCTTGGTGTTGACGATGGTGCTGCCCGGCTCGTTGAGCATCTGCGTCGCCTTGTCACCATCACGCTCGCGCACGGCCTTCAAGAAATTGTAGCTGTCCGAAAACTGGGCCTGGGCAGCAACGGGGAAGAGCAGCGCAAAGGCCAGAACTGCCGACCACAGGCGCGAAAAACGGTTCATTCGGGGTGTCACAGGGTCCATGATCCTTGATATGCTGGCATCGGGAACGCGGCCAGTGGAGCTGCCGACCGCAATGCCCCCTTGAAAGCGCCTGCATAGCAGAGCAGAGACGAACCTGTCATGAACAAATCCCTTTTTCCCGCCCTCGCCGCCGCGCTCGCCCTGGCGTTTCCGCTGTCCCTGACCGCGTGCGACAGCACCGCTACCAAGCCCGAAGCCCCGCTCGATGGCGCGAAGATCGGCGGACCGTTCACGCTGACCGATCAGGACGGCAAGACGGTGAAGGACAGCGATTTTGCGGGCAAATATCGCATCCTCTATTTCGGTTACAGCTATTGCCCCGATGTGTGCCCGGTCGATCTGCAGAAGATCGCCGCCGGTTTTGCCAGGTTCGAAAAGGCCCAGCCCGAGCGTGCGAAGGCGATCCAGCCGATCTTCATCACCATCGATCCCGAGCGCGATACGCCTGCGGTGCTCAAGCAATATGTCAGCGCCTTCCACCCGCGCCTGATCGGCCTCACCGGCACGCCTGAACAGATCAAGGCGGTCGCCGACGCCTATCTCGTCATGTACAAGGCGCAAAAGCCCGCCGGACCCGATCCCAAGGCCTATCTGGTCGATCACAGCCGCCAGGCCTATCTGATGGGCAAGCAGGGCGAGCCGATCGCGCTGCTGCCCTATGACGAAAGCCCGGAAGCGATCGCTGCCGAAATCGACAAATGGACCAGCTGACCCCCTTCTGGGAAAGGCCACTGGCGAGCCTCGATCGCGCGCAATGGGAGGCCTTGTGCGACGGTTGCGGCAAATGCTGCCTGCACAAGGTCGAGGATGAGGATACGGGGCATATCTACCCCACCAATGTCGCCTGCCGCCTGCTCGACACGCGCACCGCGCGCTGTTCCGACTATCGCCACCGGCGCGCGCTGGTGCCCGATTGCCTGCGGCTGACCCAGGGCAATGTCGGCTCGATCGCCTGGCTACCCTCGACCTGCGCCTATCGCCTGCGCGCCGACGGCCTGCCGCTGCCCGACTGGCACCATCTGCGCACCGGCAGCGCTGCCGCGATGCACGCCGGCGGGCATTCGGTGATCGGCCGGGTGATTTCGGAGGTGCATGCAGGTCCCATCGAAAACCATATCATCGAGAGCGAATTGTGATCGGACCGATCACCCTCACCCTTCCGGCGCTTCGCGCCTCCCTCCCTCTCCCATCGGGAGAGGGAAGGGGCCCGCGCCGCCAGGCGTGGGAAGGGTGAGGGCGATCCGCCTATGCCCATAGCCCGCCTTCTCCTGCGAAAGCCCGCCGCGCCGCAAGCACCGCAACGCCTGACCATCAACGGCCGCGACTATGCGCTGGTCGTTCGCCGTCACCCCCGCGCGCGCGCCATCCGGCTGCGCACCGATCCGGCCAGGGGCGCACTGCTGCTGACGCTGCCTCGCCACGCCCGGCTCGGCGAGGGCATCGCCTTTGCCCGCACCCAGGCCGACTGGATCGAGGCGAGCTTTGCGCGCGCCGGCACTAGCACGCCGATCGAGCCCGGCGCGGTCATCCCCTATCGCGGGCAGCCACACAGGATCGATTGGGACGCCGCGCATGGCCGCACGGTCATCGCTTCCGACGCCACCATCCACGTCGGTGGTGCGCGCGAGACGCTCGAACCGCGCCTCACCCGCTGGCTCAAGGCCGAAGCCAAGCGCCTGTGCACTGCCGATCTCGCCGATTACTGCGCCCGCGCGGGCATCGCGACGCCATCGCTCGCGCTCAGCAGCGCCGCGCGCCGCTGGGGCAGCTGCTCGGCGAACGGCACCATCCGCATCAACTGGCGGCTGATCCTTGCGCCGGACATGGTCCGCCGCTCGGTCGTCGCGCACGAGGTCGCGCACCTCAAGCATATGAACCACAGCCCGGATTTCTACGCCTGGCTCGACCACCTGTTCGAAGGCGACCGCAAGTCCGCCGACCGCTGGCTGAAGGCGCATGGGCGCAGTCTTTATCTGGTAGGCGGGGGTTGAGGCTGCGACTTCTCGCGACCATCGGCGCACAGGTCCCTCGACGTCGCTCGGGAACTCGGAACGTTGGCAAGGTGCCTTGCCCCCGTCCGTTTGTCCCGAGCGAAGTCGAGGGACGCCATGGACAACCGCTACAAATTCCGTTCCACATCCTGGGCACCGTGCAGAACCCGAACGACGACGATCCTCTCGGCCTCGCTGCGGAAATAGATCATGTGCGATGCCATCCTGCATTTCAGCAATCCGGGACGAACATCGACCGGCCTGCCTGATCTATCGTCCCGCGCCAATGCCTCGCACAGCTTGCGGATATCATCGGTGTACCGATCCGCCTGATCTTCGCCCCAATGGTCTGCGCTATAGTCCCAAATGGCCTCGATATCGGCTTCCGCAGCAGGCAGGAAGACGAGCGATCTCACCGCGCGGCGCGCTCCGCCCGCTTGCGCGCCTTCAGAGACTCGAAGTCGATCGGGCGCGGCTCGCCGGATTGCTCTCCCTCGATCAGCGCCTCCTGCAAGGCACGCACCTTGGCCTCATGCTCTTCGAGCAATCGCAAACCGGCGCGGACCACGTCGCTGGCCGAGCCATAGCGACCGGTCCGAACCTGCTCGGCGATGAAGCCGGAGAAATGATCTCCGATCGTCACGGAGGTGTTGCGTGCCATGTTCAGCCTCGTGGTGGTACAGGGCTGCCACGATATACCAAAAAGTATTACACCACAATCACACCGTCATCGACGTACCCCTGTAGATCCGCGCCCTGTACCGCGAATCCTGCGCATCGGGCAGCGGGGCGCCGACCAGCAGGACCGCGCGGGCGAAGCGCTTGAGCTCTTCCTGATGCTCCACCGCGTTGCGCGGTTCTTCCGAACGCACCCGCCGCGTCAGGTTGATCTGGTTGGTCGGCACATCATGCACCAGCCGCTCGTTCTCCACCGCCAGCGTCGCGGTAAAGGCATGCAGTGTCGTCTTGACGAAATTGGCGAGCGCGAACGCCGGGCCGCTCTGGCCGAAGGGCACGTCGGGCGAGACCAGCACCAGCTGGCAGCCGTCATAGAGCGAGGCCTTGCGCGAGACGCGGAAATGCTGGGTCAGGTTTTCCTCGCACAGCTCCCGGAACTCCTCGGGCTCGAGCATCGCGCCTTCCTCGAACAGCCGGTCGGGCAGGCCCGCCATCGGGGTCGAGACGACCGTGGTGGGGCGGCCGAAATCGGTGAGCGCCTGGTCCATCGCGCTTTCGACATCGCCGCCGCACACGCGCACGGTGACCTTGTCGGCGATCTCCTGGTCGAGCAGAGCGAGCACGCTCGCGCCGCCGGCCTCGCTGCGGGTGAGCAGCACCAGCTTTGCCACGCCCAGCCCGCCGATCAGATGGTTGGCGGTCTCGGCGATATAATCGGCGAGATGCTCGCCGATCACCCACACGGTCTTGCCCTTCATCTGCTCGAGCCGCTCCTGCTTCGGGCTGCCGAACATCTCGCGCTCGGTGTACGAGCGTTCGACGCTGAGCCCGCCCGAGGGCATGAAGGTCTCGCCGCTCACCGCGCGATCGGCAAGGTAGAAGACCGTCGCCTGCGCGACCTCGCTTTCCTTGGGCATTGCGCCCAGATGCAGCTGCGACAGTACGCCGCGCCCCACCTTGTCCGCCTCCTTGCCGATGCGCTCTTGCGGCAGGTACGGCATGTCGTCGGGCGGCAATGCCAGCAGCCAGCCGGTGCGGCCTTCGGCGCTCGCGCTGCGCTGCTGCCATTCGTCATGCGCGAGCAGATAGCCCGCAGAAGCGAGCCGCATCAGCAGACGGCCGGCAATATCGGGGGTGAGCAGATAGCGGTCCCAGGTGCAGATGCCGTCGCCCTCGCGCGCGAGTTCGAGGCACAGCAGCCGAAGCGGATCGGGGGTCGAGCGGTCGTGGCTCAGATAGCCGGTATCGTTGCGCGCCAGACGACCAAGCACATGCGGTACCTCCGCGCCTTCGCGGATCGATTCGATCACCGCCGCATAGATCGCGTTCAGCCGCTTGTTCTCGAGGATCAGCCGCGCACGGCGCAGGAACAGGCCGGGCTTGCCGCCGGTGCCCGAGAGGCGGTCGCCATCGACCGGGCCGGGTGCGATCGCGTTGACCTGGATTTCGGGGCCGAGAAAGCGCGAGAAGCTTTCCACCATCGCGCGCTGCCCCGCCTTGGACACGGCATAATCGGCACGGTTGGGATAGGCGACGGCGAGGAATTTCTCGCCGCCGAAATAGCTCGACACGTTGAGGATATAGCCCGATCCCTGCCGCTTCATGATCGGCACGACATAGTGCATCAGTAGGTAATTGCTGATCAGGTTCGCGTCCAGCGTCCAGCGCCACATGTCGAGGCTCATGTCGATGACCATGTCCTCCGCGCCTGCGACGCCGGCATTGTTGATCAGGTAATCGATCCGCCCGAACTCGGCCATGGTCGCATCCGCCGCGCGGCGCAGCGAATCGAAATCGCTGACATCGACATCGGCCATGATCTTGACCCGGCGCTCGACGCCTGAGAAACCCACATCCTGCAGTTCGCCGACGATCCGTTCGCGCGCGGCCTCGAGCTCGCTGGCGCGGCGCGCGACCATCATCACCTTGGCGCCCGCAAGCGCGAGCAGCCGCGCGACCTGGCCGCCAATCCCCGCCGATCCGCCGGTGATCATCGCCACCTTGCCCAGATGCAGCCCGGTGATGTTCTCGGCAAAGCCCAGCATCGCCCGGCGCGCGCCCGTTTCCTCGCCGATATTGGCGGGAAGGTAGAGTGAGGTCTCGGTGATCTTCTGTTCCTTGAAGACGATGCGCGTCGCATGGCCTGCGGCAAAGCGTGTGTTCTCGTCCTCCTCGTTGGTATAGCGCACGATCTGGTTGCCCCAGGCGGCGCGCTTCTGGCGGCCCTGCGCTAGGTCGACACGCGATTCATCGCGCCAGATGGTGATGAGCTGCGCGATCGCGGCGGTGAGGATGCGGCCCGCCTTGTTGCCCTTGCCGTCGCTGGGGCCGGACATGAACACGAAGCGCGGGTCCTGCATCAGATCGGTTCGGCCCTTCCAGTAGCGGCGCAGCGTGCGCGCGATGGCGATGGTGCCGGTGAGCTCGACATCGATCAGCGCATCGACCTCGGCATCGCTGGCCTCGACCAGCGAATCGCCGAAATGCCCGGCGGGCTTGACCGGCAGCACGATCGCGCTGTGGATCGCGCCATGCGCGTCCGAATAGGCGCGGATCGCCGCTTCCATGCCCTCGGGCTCGGCGCGGTTGAAGCGCATGATGGTGAGGCCCTCTTCCGCTCGTTGCGCCTTTACCCGTGCCTCGGCCTGCGCAACATCGACCTGGCGCGTCATGCCCAGCAACACGCGTGCGCCGCATGCCGCCTGGATCTTCGCCATTTCGAGCGCATCTTCCCACGCCTCGCCCGCCGCGATCAGCACGGTGAGGCCCGCTCCGTCCAATGAGCGCATCGACGGGCGCGTCATATAGGTCGAGCGCGAATCCTTGCGCACCTGCATGCCGTGGGTCACGTCGATCTCGTTGCCGTTGAGCGCCGCCGATTCATCGCTGGCGAGGAACAGGCAGGCATCGGCAATATCGCCGGGCACGGGCAGCGTCTTTTGCTTCGCCGCGTCGCCGACCGCGCGTTCGAGCGTCATGCGGCCCATGAAATGGTTCGCGGTGGTGTTCTCCGGCTCGCCCTGCAGTGCGTCCATCGCGGCGAAGACGGTGCGGATGCGCTCGCTCTCGATCGGGCCGGGGAACACGGTGTTGACGCGGATGCCGGACGCGCCGAGCTCCTTGGCCAGCTCCTGGCTCAGCGCATTCAAGGCCGCCTTGGGCACGACATAGGCGGTACGGCCATAATAGCGGGTGTGCGAGAAGATGGTCGAGATGTTCACCACCGATCCGCCGACCGGCATGATCGGGGCTGCAGCGCGGGTGAGGTTCCAGCTGACGCCCAGCAAGTTGCGCATCGCATCGGCGACGGTTTCGGTATCACCGTTCGCGGTCATCTCCTCGCGGGTCAGCGGGACGTTCTCGAGCGTCTGGCGTGGGCCGGCAGAGCCCGCATTGTTGACCAGAACGTCGATCCGGCCGAGCGCCGCCTTGACCTGATCGATCCCGGCGCGCACCGAGTCCGGATCGGCCCCGTCGAGGATCACGGTGAACACCCGCGCTTCCTCCACTCCGGTCTCGTCGAGCAAGGCCTGCTTCGCCGCCGCCAGCCGCTCTTCGGTGCGTCCGGTCATCACCAGCGTCGCGCCCTCGGCGATGAAACGGCGGATGATCGCGCCGCCCAGATTGCCCGCAGCCCCGGTGACCAGGGCCACCTTGCCCGCGAGCCTGCCCGTTGCCGCCTTGCCGCCAGCGGGATCGACCTTCGCGCCCCTGCCCTTGCCTGCCGTCATGTCTTTATCTCCTGAAACGCCCGATCAGGGCGATTGGCTGGGGTCAATCCCTGGGGAGGGTGGATGTGCTGGCCCAATATTCGAGCAGTTCGTCGCGGCTGCGCAGGCCCATCGCGGGCAGCGCGTGGTTGACGACATAGGTCGCCCCGGTGTGCCGGTTGTCCCACATCGCCTGATGCGCCTCCGGCAGGCCGTCCCAGTCGACGACCAAAGGCTCGGTGACCGAGAGCAGCCCGCCCGCGATCATGGCGTTCATCACCGTCACCTCGTGCGCGTTGCACAGGTGCGTGCCGAAGATGTTCGCGGTGGGCATGATGATCCGGCGTTGCCGCGTCCAGACCTGCGGGGCGTAGAAGGTGTAGCGGCGGCCTGCCATCTCCTCGGCATAGACCACGCGCCCGCCAAAGGGTTTCACCAGCGAGGTCGACACGCCGAGCGAATCCTGACCCGCGCGCTCGATCACCAGATCGGGCACGCCGCGCGGATTGCCCGGCGATCCCAGAATCTTGCCGATCGCCGTACCGAACGGCTTCATCGTGTGCTGCTGATAGCGGCGCACACCCTCCTTGAACCGCTCGATATCAGCGCGGGCATCGGGCAGGCGCGGCAGGCTGTCGGGCCAGACGAATTCGGCATCACGGCGCTTCAGCCCTTCCAGGCTGATGATCCCCTCGACCGATTCCTCGAGCCCCAGCGACTGGAGGAATTCGCGCTGCCCGTCGGTGGTGGTGACGATGACGGTGCGCGCCTTGTACAGCCGCGCCGCCTCGATCATCTCCAGCCCCAGCGGATCGGCGAGATCGCGGCTGCCGGGACCGTAATAGAGCAGCACCGATTCCCCACCACGCAGTTGTGCGCGCGCCAGCATGTCCGAAGGCGCGGCGCTGCCAGGCTTGCCCATGAAGCTGAAATGATAGCCCGAGGACGCGCCGTAAAAGGCAAGCGTGCCATGCTCCTCCAGCAGCTGGAAGCTGCGCGGAAAGGCGCTTTCGCCCGCATGGCTGACGACGAAATCGGCGAGCCTGCCGCCGTTCATCCGGCGATATTCCTCGAGGATGCCCTCGCCCTCGCGCTCCCAGGCTTTCGCCGCTTCGGGATCGTCGGGCACGGGGGTGAAGGCCCCGGCAAAGCGCGGGTCCTTGCGGTTGATCGCCCCGACCGCGCCCTGTTCCTTGACGAACGCGGCGCGGCTGTCGCTCGAGACCATGCCGGTCGCCTTGAGCCCCGACTTGATGCTCGATTTGAGCGCATCGAGCCCGGTGCCGGTGGCCGATCCCTCGACGAAGATCGTCCTGCCCGGCACGATCTGCAGCGTGGTGAACAGGCAGCGGGTGATGGTGCCCAGGTTCAGCACATAGCTGCCCGCCTGTTCGAGCGTCAGGTCGGGCGGCACGCGGTGGAGCTGCGGCCCCTGCACGTTGAGGAACTGCGCATGGCTGCCGGTCTTGGTCTCATAGCCCTGGATGGCGAAGCCTGCGAACATCGGGTCGTCGCCTGCTTGCGGTGACAACAGGTCCGAGGTGCCCGAATAGACGACCACCATGTCGCCGACGCGCAAGCGGCCTTCGGCCTTCACCTCGCTGCCCAATGAGGCGACCAGCGCCAGCCCGCCCGATCCGGTGATCTGGACGTCCTCGTCATGCGCGTCGAAGGGGGAGACGGGAATGCCGGTGAGCGCCCAGATATCGTTGAAATTGACCTCGCTGGTCAGCATGTAGACGAGCGCCTCGTTCGGCTCGGGCGCGACCACGGGCACGATATGCTCGCGCTCATGGCTCGCCGGAGGCCCGAAGCGCGGTGCGCCGGTATCAGGGTCGCGGCTGATGCCGAAGGCGAGCTGTTTCGGCGGAATCGCGGTGACGCCCGGATAGAAGGGCGCACCGACGGCAAGCAGCTGTCCGCTCGCGATCATCGCCGCCTTGTTGCCCTCATGCTCGTCGTCGATCCACACGCCGTTGCGGCGGACGGGGAGCGGCGGCGACTGCTTGTCCATGAACTGGCGGATGCCGGTCTTGCCGCCTTCGGGATCGATGATCGCTTCGGCGAAATGCTCGCCTTCCCGCTTGAGGCCTGCGGCCATGCCCTGGGTCCAGCCGGTGCGCACCGCATCGAGCGCGCGTCTTCCCGCCTCGCCCCGGCCTGCCCAATCGAGCTGCTTGAGGATGCGTTGCAGGAAGGCGTCTTCGAGCACCGCGTCGAGATCGATATGCGCGGCATGGGCCCAGCGCTTGGTCATCGCCTTGCGGTCGGCAAAGGCCTTGCCCAGCGGGCTTTCCGCCCCGTGCCGGGCATATTCGCGCACCATCGCATGCGCCATGCTCAGCACATCGTCGCTGCCATCGGCAATCTGCTCGATCGCGCCGAGCTCGAGCGCTTCCTGCGCCCCGATCGCGCGCCCGCCGAGGATCAGGTCGAGCGCATCGCGCAGGCCTTCGGCAGCGCGGCGCTCGGCGAGCAGGCGCGGCAAGCGCTGCGTACCGCCATAGCCGGGCAGCAGCCTGAGGTTGATCTCCGGCTGGCCGAAGCGCGCCACCGGCTCTGCGATGCGATAATGGCAGGCGAGCGCGAACTCCATGCCGCCGCCCAAAGCCACGCCCTGGATCGCCGCGATGCACGGCTTGCCCATGTTCTCGATTCTAGCGAAGGCCAGCTGCGCGTTGTTGGGCAGCACACCCGCCTCTTCGACGCTGTTCACCTCTTCGAGCATCTGGCGGATATCCGCGCCGGCAACGAACGAGGCGGTGCCCTGGCCTGTAAATACCACCGCGATCACATCGTCCTTGCGCGCGAGATGCTCGACCACGATCACCAGCTCGTCGATCGCGCGTTCGTTGAGCGCATTGACCGGCGGATTGGTCACGGTGACCGTCGCGACCCGGCGCCCATCGCCCAGATCGTTGTACTGGATGAGGAAATAGCGATAGCGCTCGAACAGCGCCTGATCCTCGGCGAGCTGCTGCTTGCGCTGCCAGGCGGCGACGGCGGACTTGAGCGCGTCGATGCTCTCGGGATTGCGCAGCGTCGAGGTGTCGCCGATATCGCCGCCCTCGACGATCGCGCGCACCATGCGGCGCATGTACTTGCCCGATCGGGTTTCGGGAAATTCTGCGACCTCGAGAAAATCCTGCGGCACCGCGACCGCGCCCTTTTCGGTGCGAACGAGGTCGGTCAGGCGGCGGCGATCGTCCTGGGTCAGCCTGCGTCCGGCGATGGTGGTGACGAACGCGATCGGCGTCGCCCCCTTTTCGCGATGCGGTGCGCCGACGACCAGCACGTTGCCCACCGGAGAGCCTGGATCGAGCGTCTTGTCGCGCAGGATCGCGCCCTCGATCTCCTCGGTGCCGATGCGATGGCCCGAAACGTTGATGACATCGTCCGACCGGCCATGGAGCGAGAACGACCCGTCCTCGTGCCGGATCGCGAAATCGCCCTGGGTATACGCCCAGGTGCCCTTCCACCGGCCCCAATAGGTGGATGCGTAACGGGCGGCATCCCCGCGCCAGAGCGGGTTGACGCGGATGCCGCCCGACGCCGGTTCCAGCGTGAACTGGTCGGTATCGCCCCAGATGGTCCGGGTGAGATAGGGATAGGGCAACGCGATGACGATCTCGCCCTTCTCGCCGTTCTTCGCGCGCCGCCAGGGCACGCCGCCCGGCTCCTCGCGCTCCAGCCCGAATTCGAGATCAGGCGCATCGGGGTCTTCCACCCAGACATCGCCGACGATCCAGGGCAGCGGATAGGTGTGCGCGTCGGGGCGCAGCGGGAAATCGCTATTGCCGTAGAAATGCGTCCAGGCGATGCCGCCATGTTCGGTCGCCCAATAGCTGTTGATATACCAGGGCGTGACATGCTCCATCGCGAAGGCCTGGACCGCAGGCGAGGTCGGCTCGGCGCAGAAAGTCGCGACCTTGAGCGAGGACATGTCGTAGGCCTGGATGTCCTTCAGATTCTCCGGATCCTGCATCACGCTTTTGAGGAACGTGACGCCCGCCTTGAAAATCTGCACCTTGTGCCGCTCGATGATCGAGGCGAAGCGGCCGGCATGCGGGAAGACGGGCGACCCTTCGGTGATGATCGTCGTCACCCGGCACAGCAAGGACCCTGCGATCAGATAGCTCTGCCCGGTGATCCAGCCCGGATCGGCGACGACGAACATGACATCGCCGGGCGCGGCGTCGAACGCCACCGGCATGGTCGCCGCAACACCCGCGCAATAGCCGCCATGCACGTGCACGACGCCCTTGGGCTTGCCGGTCGAACCCGAGGTATAGATGATGAAATTGGGATATTCGGCATCGACCGGCAGCGGCCTCGACACCGACCAGATAGCAGCCACGAAATCGGCATCGGGGAGTGCCAGCAATGCGGCGTCATCGGCGACGTCGAGCCCGAGCGCGCGCGCAGCCTCGAGGATCTGCTCGCCCGCCTGGGCGGTAAGGTCATGGCTCCAATGGTCGCGGTGCGCGTTCCACACCAGATCGGGCTGCGCGGTATGGCGCACCACCACCACCGCCTCGACGCGCGGCGGCGAATCGACCAGGGCAGACGCGATCGCCATGCGCAGGTTCGCCGCCTGCGCGGCATTGAGCGCCGAGCCCTGGGCGAGATCGTCGAGCGCCCGGCCGACACCGCGCATCACGTCTGACCGTTCGACCGTGACCTCGCCGTCGAGCAGTTCCATCACCGCGCCGGTAATCGCACCGCGCACCTTGTCATCGGCCTCGTTCGCCGGATCGGCCAGCGCGCCGGCGAGCAGCGCCATCGCGGTGCCGACGCCGATGAAATTGTCGAGCGCCGGATCGGTATAGCTCGTCTTGAACGGCACCATCTGCGCGTTGCGATAGCTGCCATCGGCGGTGATGACGATTCGCGCGCCTGCATCGGCGATGCGATCGGACAGGGTCTTGTCGCTGAACCCGCCGAATACCGGCGTGTAGATGATGCCTGCGCGCTTGGCGCCCTCGGTCCAGTAGATCTGCGCCGGGATCGAGGGCATGTTGAGCGCGATGCGATCGCCCGCCTTGAGGCCCAATGCGGCCAGCGCCAGCGAACATTTCGCAGCTTCGAGCATCAGCGCCTTGCGGCTGACCGGGTAGCAATCGACCGGGCCGCCGCGGCCGTTGTCCGACGACATGTTCCAGCGGTCGCCCTCGAAGATCAGCGCGGTCTCCGCACCGTGCCCGGCGAGCACGTGCCGGTCGACCTCGTTAAAGCCGCTATTGGTGAAGGCGCCCTCGAACCAGCGCCAGTTGGGAGGGTTGTCGGCATTGAGCCCGCGTTCCCAGGGGGTGTAGTCGGCGGGCAGGTCGAGACTGCGCGGTTCGCCGGTCGCTGCATCCCATCCGGTCCAAGCACCGGCGTCGCGGTCGAAAAAGCCCCAGGCCTGCTCATCAGGCAGATACCAGCAGATCGACGATCGCGCCTGATCGCCATGAAAGCCGCCCGGATCGGCGATGCACGCGTTGCGCATGGCGGTCCAGCTGGCCGAATCGGTCAGAGGATTGGCGCGCGGCGGAACGGCAGGTGATGCCACCATCTGGGGGGCGGTCAGAGGACGGGCCTGGACAGGCAGGTGGAATGGGGGAACGACATGAGTTCGCAGCTCTCCTGCCGTCCCGGTCTATCGCGATTCCCAAATCGCAAATGCCGGATGCGGCGAACGAAACAAATGTCTCCCGCCCTTCGGATAACACAATGTTTCGTGGAGCGGTAGCGCTGATTACCCCGCGCGCCGATCAGCGCTGGTGCCAGCGCCCTACCGCGCGCGACACCGCCTGCATCAGCTGCATGCGCGCCGGGATGCTTGCCGTGGTCTCGGCGAGCATGACCGCTACGGCATAGCGGGTTCCATCGGGCGCGGTCATGATGCCGACATCGTTATAGCCGGTCGAAACCGGGGGCAGATCCTGCCCGGTGCCGGTCTTGTGCAGGAACTGCCAGCCCGCAGGAACCCCCGCTTTCAGCCGATTTGGGCCGCTGCGTGTACGGCCAAGCGTTTCGAGCATCAGCCGGGTGGAGCTCTGCGAGAGCAATTCGCCGCGTGCCAGCCGCGCGAGCGCATCGACAATGCCTTCGGGGCTCGCCCCGTCGATCGGATCGGCAACATAGGCCGACAGAAGATTGCGCCGCCGGTCGAGCGGGACGCGCTCGCGCGCCGCCTGGAAGGCACGCCCGGCCGAGAGTTCCTGCCGCCATTCGACCCCCGCGATCGAGCTCTGCAGCAGGCGCTCGCCGGGTCCGAAGCGGATATTGGCAAGGCCCTTGCGGCGCAGGAAATCCTGCACCGCGCCGGGGCCCCCGGCGGTGCGCAGCAGCGCATCGTTGGCGCTGTTGTCGCTCGCGGTGAGCGCCTCGTTGATCAGCGAGCGCACCGTTTCGCGCACCACACCCTCGCGCGACACGCGCGCGGCGAGCGGCTGGTGGAACAGCGTCAGGTCATTGGCGGTGATCGTGACTTCCTGATCGAGCGATACCTCGCCGCGATCGACCTTTTCGAGCACGGTCATCGTCACCCAGAGCTTCGAGACGCTCTGCTGCGGGAACAGCTCGCCGCCGCGCTGGCCGATCACCCAGTCGCCATCGATGCGGCGCACCGCGATGCCGGTCTTGCCGGGAAAGGTCCGCCACAGTTCCTGCAGCTCGTCGCGCAGCCCCTGCGGCACGACATTGGCCGCACGCGGCGCGAGCGGCGGCGGCACCGCCTGAACGCGCGCAGGCGCAGGCGGCGCGGGGCGCGGCTGCGCGACCTGTTTCGGCGTCGATACGCATGCCGACAAGGCAGCGGTGGCGAGGATCAGGACCAGCGGACGGGCGACCATGCAGGGCTTTCTAGCAGCATCTTCGGGTTTGGCGACCATGCGGACTGACAGATGTATCCGCGCTGAAGCGGTCTAGCCACGGGTTCCGCATGCCGGGCCGCTTTTGCGGCGAACCCGGCGCTGGGCGCGATGAGCAGTGCCAATCCCCGCGCAATGGGGAGATGTCGGCGCTCTCGCCTCTCCCTCGATGGGAGAGGCAGCGAAACTTGCCAGCTTGCTGGCTGGTCGCAGCGATGAGGGTGGTGGCGCGGCCAGGTGCCAAGTCGCAAGGACCGCACCATCCGGCCCGGTTACCCCCACCCAGCCCCCCATCAAGGGCGAGGGCATTGGGGTCAGGGAACCAGCACGGTATCTTCTGCGACCGGCAGCAGGCCGGGATAGTCGCTGTTATAGTGCAGCCCCCGGCTTTCCTTCCGTTCGAGCGCGGAGCGGACGATCAGGTCTGCGACCTCGATCAGGTTGCGCAACTCGACCAGGTCGGGGGTGACGCGGAAATTGCCGTAATATTCCTCGACCTCGCTGCGCAGCAGCTCGATCCGGTGCCGCGCGCGCTCGAGCCGCTTGGTGGTGCGGACGATGCCGACATAATCCCACATGAAGCGGCGGATCTCGCGCCAGTTGTGCTGGACGACGACCTCCTCGTCCGAATCGGTGACGCGGCTTTCGTCCCAGGGCAGGATCTGAGGTGCCGGGCCGAGCTCGTCCCAATGTTCGATAATGTCCTTCGCCGCCGCATCGCCGAAGACGAAACATTCGAGCAGGCTGTTGGACGCAAGCCGGTTCGCGCCGTGCAGCCCCGACTGGCTGACCTCGCCCGCCGCATAGAGTCCCGGCAGGTCGGTGCGGCCGTTGAGATCGATCAGCACGCCGCCGCAGGTATAATGCTGTGCGGGCACCACCGGGATCGGATCGCGGGTGATGTCGATGCCGAGGCCCAGCAGCTTGTCGTAGATCGTCGGGAAATGGCCCCGCACGAATTCGGGCGGCTGATGGCTGATGTCGAGATGCACGTAATCGAGCCCCAGCCGCTTGATCTCGTGGTCGATCGCACGCGCGACGACATCGCGCGGGGCGAGTTCCAGCCGCTCGTCGAAATCGCCCATGAAGCGATAGCCGGTCTCGGGGATCAGCAGATGCCCGCCTTCGCCGCGCACGGCTTCGGTGATCAGGAAGTTCTTGACGTCGAGATTGTACAGGCAGGTCGGGTGGAACTGCATGAATTCCATGTTCGAGACGCGCGCGCCCGCGCGCCATGCCATGGCGATGCCGTCGCCGGTCGCGCCCCTCGGCGCGGTCGAGAACAGATAGGTGCGCCCCGCCCCGCCGCTCGCCAGCAGCGTCGCACGCGCGGTCAGCGCCTCGACATGGCCAGTGGCGCGGTTGAGCGCATAGGCGCCCCAGATGCGCCGGTCACCCGCAGGCGAGACGCGGTGCCGGTCGGCGATCAGGTCGATCGCGACCATGTCGGGCAGCAATGTGATGTTCGGGTTGGCAAGCGCCGCGCGTTCGAGCGCCTGCTGTACCGCCCAGCCGGTGGCATCGTCGACATGCACGATGCGCCTATGGCTGTGCCCGCCCTCACGCGTGAGGTGCAGGTCGTCGGCATGGTCGCCGCTGCCGCCTTTGCGGTTGAACGGTACGCCGAGATCGACCAGATGCTGGATCGCTGCCGGAGCGTTCTCGACCACGAATTCGACCGTCTCGCGCCGGTTGAGCCCGGCGCCCGCGACCATCGTGTCCTCGATATGGCTTTCGAACGTGTCGCCCTCTTCGAGCACCGCCGCGATGCCGCCCTGCGCCCAGGCGGTCGATCCGCCCGAAATGTCGCCCTTGGCGAGCACCAGCACCCGGCAATGCCGCGCGAGGCTCAGCGCCGCGGTCAGCCCCGCCGCGCCCGATCCGATAATCAGGACATCGTGATCCTTGCCCCCCGCCATGGCCTAGGCCGCCGCCTTGGTGAGGTTGAGGAACACGTCCTCGAGATCGGGCTCGCGGGTCGAGACGTCGACGATATCATATCCGGCGGCGCGCACGCGGGTCATCACCTGGCCGGCGTTGAGCCGGTCCTTGCTGTAACCGATCTCGATCACCCGGTCGGTAATCCTGCTGACCTTGTCGAAATCCGGATCGGTCGGCAGCTCTGCCACATCCTGGTCGAGGGTCAGCACGATCAGCTTCTCGCGCGCCATTCCGACCAGCTCGGCCGTCGGCTTGTTTGCAATCAATTTGCCGTGGTTGATGATCGCGATGCGATCGCACAATTCCTCGGCTTCCTCGAGATAGTGCGTGGTCAGCACGATGGTGACCCCGGCGCGGTTCAATTCGCGCACATAGTCCCAGAGCTGCTGGCGCAGATCGATATCGACGCCCGCGGTCGGCTCGTCGAGCACCAGGATCGGCGGCGAATGCACCATGGCTTTTGCAACGAGCAGCCGCCGCTTCATCCCGCCGGAGAGCGTGCGGGCATAGGCATTGGCCTTGTCCTCCAGCCTTACCGCGCGCAGCAGCTCGGCGGTGCGCCGCTCCGCCTTGGGCACGCCGAACAATCCGGCCTGCAGCTCGAGCGCCTCGGCGGGGGTGAAAAAGGGATCGAACACGATTTCCTGCGGCACGATGCCGATCGAGGCCTTGGCGTTGCGCGGATCGGCATCGATGTCGAAGCCCCAGATGCGCGCCGACCCGGAGGTCTTGCGGACCATGCCCGACAATATGTTGATCAGCGTCGATTTGCCCGCGCCATTGGGGCCGAGCAGGCCGAAAATCTGCCCGCGCGGAACATCGAAGCTGACGCCGTCGAGCGCCAGCTTGTCGGGGGCCTTGCCTGCACCCGCATAGAGCTTGCGCAGATTGTCGATCGATATGGCAGCTTCCGTCACGAAAAGCGGATTAGCCGCACGGGCAACCGAGCGCAAAGGGAAAGGTGCACCTGCCCGTGATGTGTGCAGGTGCAGCACAAATGCTGCCTAAATTTTATGCACCGCTTCGCATGTGCACAAATTTTGAGCGCGCCTGCCTGTCACGCGGTTAGCGATTCATTAGGAAACGCCCGATTCCAGCATTTGGCACGTGGCTTGCGTAGCTTTGCTGCGGTGACGGGGCCAACCCCGCAATAAAATAACCAATGGGGGCGTAATGAAATTCATCATTGCCATTATCAAACCCTTCCGGCTCGACGAGGTGCGCGAAGCCCTCACCAGCCTGGGCGTCGCGGGCATGACCGTGACCGAAGTCAAGGGCTTCGGCCGCCAGAAGGGCCAGACCGAAATTTATCGCGGTGCCGAATATACCACCAACATGGTCCCCAAGCTGAAGCTGGAGATCGCGGTCAGCGACGATATCGCGCCGCAGGTGGTCGAAACCATTCAGGCAGCCGCCAACACGGATTCCATCGGTGACGGCAAGATCTTCGTTTTCGACCTGGCGGCAGCGACGCGCATCCGCACCGGCGAGACCGGCGACACGGCACTGTAAGGGGAAAGGGGAATGATGAAACCTTTGCACAAGATTGGCGCTGTGGTCGGAACGACAGCGCTTAGCGTATTCACCGCAGCCCAGGCCTGGGCTGCGACCACCGCCCCGGCTGCAGAAGTGGTCGAAGAGGCCGTCACGGCGGTTGCCGAAGGTCCGATCAAGGCTCCGACCGCCGAGCAGATGGCGGGCATGGTCGACAAGGGCGACACCACCTGGATGCTCGTTTCCGCCGTGCTGGTGCTGATGATGTCGATCCCCGGCCTCGCCCTCTTCTATGGCGGCCTGGTGCGTACCAAGAACATGCTTTCGGTGCTGATGCAGGTGCTGACCATCGTGTCAGTCGCCGCACTCGTCTGGGTGAGCTGGGGCTATTCCCTCGCCTTCACCAGCGGATCGCCCTATATCGGCGGCCTGTCCAAGGCCTTCCTGGCGGGGGTCGACGGCACCACCTTCGCCGCCACCTTCTCGAACAACGTCTATATTCCCGAGCTCGCCTTCGTGGTGTTCCAGATGACCTTCGCCTGCATTACGCCGGCGCTGATCGTCGGGGCCTTTGCCGAGCGCGTGAAGTTCACCCCGCTGATCATCTTCACGGTGCTGTGGCTGACGCTCGCCTATTTCCCGGTCGCGCACATGGTGTGGTACTGGGCTGGACCGGACTTCCTGCCGGATGCGCCGACCGATACCGGGCTGCTCTGGGGCATGGGTGCGCTCGACTTTGCCGGTGGCACGGTGGTGCACATCAACGCCGGTATCGCAGGGCTCGTCGGCTGCCTCGTGATCGGCAAGCGCCTGGGCTACAAGACCGAAGCCATGCCGCCGCACTCGCTGGTGATGACCATGATCGGTGCCTCGCTGCTGTGGGTGGGCTGGTTCGGCTTCAACGCCGGCTCCAACCTGGAAGCCAATGGCGTGACCGCCGTCGCCTTCATCAACACCTTCGTCGCCACCGCCGCCGCCACCGTCGCCTGGGCCGTGATCGAACAGATCGTCCACAAGAAGCCCTCGCTGCTGGGGGCTGCCACCGGCGCGGTTGCAGGGCTCGTCGCGATCACCCCGGCTTCGGGTCTGGCCGCACCGATGACCTCGATCCTGCTCGGCTTTGCCGCCTCGATCGTCTGCTTCTTCTTCGTCACCACGGTGAAGAACAAGCTCGGCTATGACGACTCGCTCGACGTGTTCGGCGTTCACTGCGTCGGCGGCATCATCGGTGCGATCGGCACCGGCATCGTCGCCGACCCCGCACTCGGTGGCCAGGGCTTTTTCGACTACACCGTCTTCCCGGCGGGCGTTGGCGAATATGACATGGCCGCGCAGGTCATTACCCAGATCAAGGCGGTGGGCATCACCATCATCTGGTCGGGTCTGGTCTCCGCCGTGCTCTTCTACGCACTCAAGTTCACCATCGGTCTGCGTCCCTCCGAAGAGGTCGAACAGGCCGGGCTCGACATCTCCGAACACGGAGAGCGCGCCTATAACTACTGATTTCACGAGCTTGGTCTGCGGCGGGACCAGCTAGCACCCGCCGCAGACCTCCAGAGGTTCCTCCTGCGAACTGACAACTCAAGGCCGGGATGGCGACATCCCGGCCGTTTTTTTGCGTGCATCGCCAGACGCTTGTCGGCGCCCGACGGCGCCTTATCGGTTTCAGATCGAAACCCTATTGACAAAGCTGTCAGCAAGGTGAGACCTTCCGTCCGACAGACCGCGAGAAAGCGGCACCTGCCGGGACGTCGCAAACCCCGGTCCCGGACGACATTGCACCGGACCCTGACGGGCCGGGTTGCATCGAAGGAGAGAGCCATGGCCACCGTTTTGAAAGAACCCGGCGCCGCGCTGAATTACGACATGAGCGATGCCAGCTGGTATGTCGAAGACCGCTGGCAGGAGCCCTTCCGCCAGATGCGCGCGCAGGACCCGATCCACTGGACCGAAAACGGCATGTTTGGCAATTTCTGGAACGTCACCAGCCACAAGGCGATCCAGCATGTCGAGGCCCTGCCCGAGATTTTTTCCTCGTCCTACGAACATGGCGGCATCACGCTCGCCGACCGGATCGACGACGGCACCGAACTGGTGATGCCGATGTTCATCGCGATGGACCGGCCCAAGCATACCGGCCAGCGCCGCACCGTCGCCCCGGCCTTCACGCCCACCGAGATGAAGCGCATGTCGGACGATATCCGCCGCCGCACCGCCGAAATTCTCGACGGCCTGCCCTGGGACCAGCCGTTCGACTGGGTCGACAAGGTCTCGATCGAGCTCACCACGCAGATGCTCGCGATCCTGTTCGACTTCCCGTGGGAGGACCGCCGCAAGCTCACCGAATGGTCCGACTGGGCGGGCGATATCGAGCTGGTCCATAGCGAGGAGCTGCGCCAGGAGCGGCTCAAGCACCTTTACGAGATGGGCGCCTATTTCAAGAAGCTGTGGGATGCCAAGATCAACGCCGAGCCCACGCCCGACCTGATCTCGATGATGATCCATTCGGACGCGATGAGCGAGATGGACGAGTTCGAGTTCATGGGGAACCTCATCCTGCTGATCGTCGGCGGCAACGACACGACGCGCAACTCGATGTCGGGGCTGGTCTATGGCCTGCAACAATTCCCCGACCAGCGCGAGAAGCTCGAGCAGAACCCCGAGCTGATCCCCAATGCGGTGCAGGAAATCATCCGCTGGCAGACCCCGCTCGCGCATATGCGCCGCACCGCGCTCGAGGATTACGACCTGTTCGGCAAGACCATCAAGAAGGGCGACAAGCTCGCCTTGTGGTACATCTCGGGCAATCGCGACGAGAGCGTGTTCGAAGATGCCGACAAGATCATCGTCGACCGCGAGAATGCGCGGCGGCACCTTGCGTTCGGCTATGGCATCCACCGCTGCGTCGGCGCGCGCCTCGCCGAGCTGCAGATCGCCATCCTGCTCGAGGAAATGGCCAAGCGCCGGATGCGGGTGAACGTGCTCGAGGAGCCGGTGCGCGTGCGCGCATGCTTCGTGCACGGCTATCGCTCGATGCAGGTGTCTTTAAGCAAATATTGAAGCCGCGTTGGCGGCGCGCGCGTAACTATGGCATCCTGACCGGCGTAACGGGCCGGACGATGACACGGGGACGTGACGATGCAACGACGCGAATTTCTGAACGCCGGACTGCTCGGGGCCGCCGGCCTCGGGCTGTTCGGTCTTGCGAACTTCTCCTTCGGCGCTGCCACCGCGCGCGCCAAGGGCAAGTTCGAGATCACGAAGACCGATGCGCAGTGGAAGCAGCAGCTGACGGCGGATCAATATTATGTGCTGCGCCAGGAAGGGACTGAACGGCCCTTCACCAGCCCGCTCAACAAGGAAAAGCGCGCCGGTACCTTCCTGTGCGCCGGATGCCAGCTGCCACTGTTCTCGTCGAAGACCAAATATGAAAGCGGCACCGGCTGGCCGAGCTTCTACGCGCCGTTGCCCAGGGCGGTGGGCACCAGCACCGACCGCCTACTCGGCTATCCGCGCACCGAAGTGCACTGCAGGCGGTGCGGCGGGCATCTCGGCCATGTGTTCGAGGACGGGCCCAAGCCCACGGGCCTGCGCTATTGCATGAACGGCGATGCAATGCTGTTCCGGGCGGGTGCGGCTTGAAGCCATCATGCTCTCTCCCCTTCAGGGGAGAGACGCGGAGCCTTATCAGCTGGCTGATTAGGCGGAGCTGAGAGGGGCTAGCGCATCGCAGGCCCCTCTCCCAACCCTCTCCCCTGAAGGAGAGAGGGCTTCAGGGGTTCAACCCACGCGCTTCACGCTGTCCTTATGCGCGCCGACGCGGGCACCGCCGCCACCGCCGCCGGGACGACCACCGCCACCCGAACGACCGCCACCGCCACCGGGACGACGCCGACGGCGATTGCCGCCTTCGCCATCGCGCTTGGGACCATAGTTGCGACCGCCGGACGCGCCGCGCTCGCCACCGCGACCCTGGGCGGGACGCTCGGGTGCCTTGGCCGGGGGCGGCAGCTGCGCGGCTGCCTCGGTAAAGCCCTTGGGCAGCGGCATCGGCACCGGCTTGACCTTGGTCAGCTTCTCGATGTCCTTGAGCAGCGGCCGCTCGTCATTGCTGACGAACGCGATCGCGATGCCGTCGGCACCGTTGCGCGCGGTGCGGCCGATGCGGTGGACATATTGCTCGGGCACATTGGGCAGATCATAGTTGAACACATGGCTGACGCCATTGATGTCGATGCCGCGCGCGGCGATATCGGTCGCGATCAGCACCTTGATCTCGCCGTCCTTGAAGGCGGCGAGCGCGGCGGTGCGCTGCGACTGGCTCTTGTTGCCATGGATCGCAGCCGAACGGATGCCCGCGCCTGCCAGCACGCGCACCACCTTGTCCGCGCCATGCTTGGTGCGGGTGAAGACGAGCGCGCGCTCGGGCTTGATTTCGCGCAGCTTGAGCGTGAGCAGCGCTTGCTTCTCGCTCTGGCTGACAAAGGTCACGTACTGCTCGACGCGCTCGGCGGTGGTCGATTGCGGCGCGACCTCGACCCGCACGGGGTTGTTGAGGAAGCGCGCGCCCAGTTCGGCAATCGCCTTGGGCATGGTCGCCGAGAAGAACAGGCTCTGGCGCTGCTTGGGCAGCATCGAGGCGATGCGCTTCAGCGGCACGATAAAGCCTAAGTCCATCATCTGGTCGGCTTCGTCGAGCACGAAGATCTCGACATTTTCCAGCGTGATCGCGCGCTGTTCGATCAGATCGAGCAGACGGCCCGGCGTCGCGACGAGCACGTCGGTGCCCGCCTGCAGCTTGCGCTTCTGCTGGTTGATCGGCACGCCGCCGAACACGCAATTGACCGAAAGGTTCAGGTAGCGCGCATAGACGCGCATGTTCTCGGCGATCTGCGCCGCGAGTTCGCGGGTCGGCGACAGGACCAGCATGCACACACCGCGATGGCTGCGGCCCTTGGGCTCCTTGGCCAGGTGATGCAGCGAGGGCAGCGAAAAGGCTGCGGTCTTGCCGGTGCCGGTCTGGGCGATGCCCAGCAGGTCGCGGCCTTCGAGCAAGGCGGGGATGGCATCGCGCTGGATCGGCGTGGGCGTATCATAGCCCTTCGAATCGAGCGCACGAAGGATCGGATCGGCCAGGCCAAGTTCATGAAAATAGGACATAGGTACTCTTCAATAAGAGCAAGGCGCGCGCCGGTGCCCCAATGGGGAGCACGCGCATTGCGGGGTTCAGAAGCCGCCGGAAGGTTCCGGAAACTTCAGGAAAACGCCCCGCGTGAATTGGGATGTTCGGAATTGAGCAGCGGGGTTTCAGGACCCGGCCTATCGCCAGCCTGCCTTGGGGGCGCGGCTGGAACGAAGTTCACGCTGCCGGTTCATAAGGGGCATTGGGAAGGATTCCCGTGCCAAGGCGCGCTGCTTGGAGCGGCATATGGTGGAAAGCCCGCGAAATAGCAAGGAAATTCGCGGGACGCCGGAGCGCCTTGGCGAATCAGGCGGCTTCCTGTGCGTCCGCCGGGCCGCCGATCAGAACGTAGCGGCGGTCGCAATAGCCGCATTCGACATAGCCCTTCTCGTCGATCTGCAGCCAGACGCGCGGATGGCCGAGCGCCGCGCCGCCGCGAATATCGCTGGCGCCATCGCAGGCGACACGGGCAGAGGTGGTGCGGACGGTTTCGGGCGGTGTGATCATGGCTGCGCGATTATCAAAACCGGCGGGCCCATGCAATCGGGCTTTGCGTTGCAATCAGGCGTCGCCCTGCCTTTCGAGCACGATGCGAGCGCGCTGCGCATCTTCGGGCAGCACCATGATCCGCGCAGGTGTCATGAACCCCAGGCCCAGGCCTGCCATGCCCCCGTCGAAGATATGCGCGTCGATCCCCTCGGCGGCGAGCGCCAGCCGCGCCATCTCCGCCTCGATCCGGTCGCTATATTCGGCAATCGCCTTCAGGCTCATTCCGGATCAGCTCTCGACATCGGTGAAATAGCGCGTGGTCGGCGTGGTCGGAAGGCCGTCGATCGAGCGCGTGCGCCGCGCCGTCTTCGCAAGCCAGGCTTGAGGATCGCTCTGCCGGTGCGCTTTCTTGAGCGTCTCGCGCTCACGCTCCATCTGCATCACCGGCACGCCCCAGCCGCAACTCGTTTGCACGCTGTCGACCGCAATGTCGAAAATCTGCCGCGTACCGGGCAGCATGGTGAAGTGCTGGGCAAGCTCGTCCCACTCGGCATCCTGCGGCAGCACCGGGCGGCCGCGCCCATAGATACGCAGGATCAGCGCCGGGTTCTCGAATGCGCAGAACATGATGGTGATGCGGCCATCGGCGACGAGATGCGCATGCGTCTCGTTGCCCGAACCGCCGAGGTCGAGATAGGCGACGCGGTTGTCGCCAAGCACGCGAAAGGCGTCATAGCCCTTGGGGCTCAAGTTGATCCGCGCCTCCTCCGCCGCGGTCGCGACGAAGAAGATCGGCTGGCGCGCAATGAAGCTGCGGTGCTTGTCGGTGAGCGCATCGGTGAAATCGGACATGGCGGCATAGTGCGGGAACGGGGCAGGCGGCGCAAGTCCACCCCTTCCCCCCGGCCCAAAAAGCCGTTACCGCAAGGCCCATGACGACCTCCACCCCTGCCGGAATACCCGGCATTCCCCGCTCGCTGTTCGTGCTCTCCGTCTTCTATGGCGGCATGGTGTGCCTGGCGGGCGTGCTCGGCAACAAGCAGGTATCGATCGGCCCGCTGGCGGTGGAGGCGGGCATCTTCGCCTTTCTGCTGCTCGTCGTGGTGTCGAGCGCGATCGCCGAGCTGCACGGCCGCGATACCGCGAACAGCCTGGTCAAGTTCGGCTTCGTGCCGCTGCTGTTTTCGATGTTCCTCTCGTGGATCGTCTGGTCGCTGCCGCCCTCGCCCGACATGGCGGCGGAGAATTCTGCGGCGATCCAGCTGATCCTCGGCGCGACGGGGCGGATCTGGGCGGCGGGCGTTTGCGCCTATGGCGTCTCGCAGTTCCTCAACGTCTATATCTTTTCCAAGCTGCAGAACATGCCGGGCCGGTTCCTCGCGGTGCGCGGCGTGATCGCTTCCGCTTTATCGCAGATCGTCGACACGCTGATCTTCGTCACCATCGCCTTTTACGGCGTGTTCCCGATCGGCCAGCTGCTGGTGGGCCAGATGGTCGCCAAGGTCGCGCTTTCGGTCGCGCTGGTGCCGTTCCTGATTGTGTTCTTCGTCCGGCTGGGCAAAAGGCTCGACGCATGAGCGATACCATTCACGATCCCGCGCTGCTGGCAAAGGCCGAAACCCTTACCGAGGCGCTGCCCTTCATGCAGCGCTATGCCGGCAAGAGCTTCGTCGTCAAATATGGCGGCCATGCCATGGGCGACCCCGAACTCGCGCGCGACTTTGCCGAGGACATCGTGCTGCTGAAGGCGGTGGGGATCAACCCCGTGGTCGTGCACGGCGGCGGGCCGCAGATCGGCGCGATGCTGAAGCGGCTCGGCGTCCAGTCCGAATTCATCGACGGGTTGCGCGTGACCGACAGCGAGACCGCCAATGTCGCCGAGATGGTGCTGGGCGCCATCAACAAGGAACTGGTGACCTGGATCGCGGCGGCGGGCGGCAAGGCGATCGGCATCAGCGGCAAGGACGCAGGGTTCGTCCGCGCCAGCAAGGTCGAGCGTACGATGCGCGATCCCGACAGCAATATCGAGCGCGCGATCGACCTCGGTTTCGTCGGCGAGCCCGAGGCGATCGACTGCACCGTGCTCAAGACGATATCGGACGCAGGGATGATCCCGGTCGTCTCGCCGATCGGCGTCGGGCCCGACGGCCAGACCTATAACATCAACGCCGACACGATGGCGGGAGCGGTCGCGGCGGCGCTGGGCGCGTCGCGCCTGTTCCTGCTCACCGATGTGGCAGGCGTGCTCGACAAGGAAAAGAAGCTGCTCAGCGACCTGACGCCTGCCGATATCGCGGCCCTGCGCGCGGACGGCACGATCAGCGGCGGCATGATCCCCAAGCTGGAAACCTGCGTCCATGCGGTCGAACAGGGTGTCGATGCGGCGGTGGTGCTCGACGGGCGCGTACCGCACGCGATGCTGCTCGAGATATTCACGTCACGCGGGGCAGGCACACTGATTCGCGCCTGAATCCGGTTTACACCGGACCCTCCTGGCTGTTATATTGAGATAACACACTTATCGATGAGAACGATCCAATGATTATTCTGGTTGAAGTCTTCAACATGCTACTCAACTTGGCCTGGATGATCATCCTTGTTCAGATCGTTCTGTCATGGCTGATCGCTTTCAATGTCATTAGCATGCACAATGATTTTGTCCGGCAACTCACCAATGCTCTGCATTCATTGACGGAGCCGGTCTATCGACCGATCCGCAAACTGATGCCGGATTTTGGCGCTCTCGATCTTGCCCCGATGGTCGTGATTTTGTTGATCCTCATCCTGCAAAGGGTAAGCGACCTTTATCTCGCGCCCATTGCACAGCAATACACATAGCATCAGCACTGACGAGACCAATTTCTCCGTCTCGCCTGTGGCCTTGGGATTGGTTTGTCGCTAGGGCTCAGGCCATGACAGCCCCGATCAGCACCAAAATCATCGATGGCAAGGCCTTTGCGGCCGGTTTGCGCGAGCGCCTTGCCGCGCGTGTCCCCAGTTTTGTGGGGGCTACGGGCCGCGCGCCCGGCCTTGCGGTGGTGCTGGTCGGCGAGGACCCGGCAAGCCAGGTCTATGTCCGCTCCAAGCACAAGGCGACCGTCGAGGCCGGCATGCAGAGCTTCGAGCATCGCCTGCCCGCCGAGACCAGCCAGCAGGACCTGCTCGACCTGGTCGCCGCGCTCAACGCCGATGACAGCGTGGACGGCATCCTCGTCCAGCTGCCGCTGCCGGGCCATATCGACGACAAGGCGGTGCTGGCCGCGATCGATCCCGCCAAGGATGTCGACGGCTTTCATGTCGTCAACGCAGGGCGGCTCGCGGTCGGAGAAGAGGCGCTGGTGCCGTGCACGCCGCTCGGCTCGCTGATGCTGCTGCAGGATACGCTGGGCGACCTGTCGGGCCTGCACGCGGTGGTGATCGGGCGATCGAACATCGTCGGCAAACCGATGGCGCAGCTGCTGCTCCAGCAAAGCTGCACCGTGACCATCGCGCACAGCCGCACGAAGGACCTGCCCGGAATCGTGCGGCTCGCCGATATCGTCGTCGCCGCCGTTGGGCGGCCCGAGATGGTGCGCGGCGACTGGATCAAGCCTGGCGCGACCGTGATCGATGTCGGCATCAACCGCGTTGCGGGAGCCGAGCCCGGCAAGACCAAGCTGGTCGGCGATTGCGCCTATGACGAATGCGCTGCGGTGGCCGGCGCGATCACCCCGGTGCCCGGCGGCGTCGGCCCGATGACGATCGCCTGCCTGCTGCGCAACACGCTCGTCGCCGCGCACCGGCGTGCTGGGCTCGGCAATCCGGAGGGCCTGTGATGGGCACGTTGCGGCTGATCGCGGCGCTGTTGGTCGGTATCGGGCCACTGGCTGTGCAGGCCCAGTCCGGGCCGCCGCCGCGCGAGGATCGGCGCGGGCCGCCGCCGGCGCCTCCGGGGCAATCCTATGCCAATTCTAGCGCGGTGCTCGTCTCCGAGATCGCCTTTGCCCGTCTGGCGCAGGACAAGGGCCAGTGGACGGCGTTCCGCGAAACGGCATCGGACGATGCGCTGATGTTCGTGCCCAAGCCGGTGCTCGCGCAGGCCTGGCTCAAGGGCCGCGCCGATCCCGCACAGGCGGTGAAATGGCAGCCGCAAAAGCTGTTCATGGCGTGCGACGGGCGCACCGGCGCCTCGACCGGGGCCTCGCAATTTCCCGGCGGCGCGGTCGGCTATTACACCACCGTCTGGCAGAATCTGGAAAAGCCGCGCGCCAAGAAGCCCGACTGGAAATGGGTGCTCGACCATGGTTCGCTGCTGAAGGAACCGCGCACAGGCGACGAGATGATCTCCTCGCGCACCGCCGTGTGCACCGGCAACCCCAAGGCGGCGCTCGGCGCCATTCCGTTCGGCCCGCCACCCAAGGGTGAAAAGCCGGCAGCCCCCGCGACCAGCGGCGCGCGCGCCTCTGCCGATGGCACGATGGTCTGGCGCTGGGACGTGCGCGCCGATGGCAGCCGCAGCATCACCATCGAATTGTGGAACGGCACCGGTTTCGACACCGTGGTGCGCGATGACGTCCCGGCGGAGGCCGCATGATCGAGCTGTTCGTTTCCGCCTTCGTCACCCTGTTCGTGGTGATCGATCCCCCCGGCTGCGCGCCGATCTATGCCAGCATGACCACTGGCGCGAACGCACAGCAGCGGCGCAGCATGGCGATCCGCGCGGTAATCGTTGCGGGCGGCATCCTGCTGGTGTTCGCGTTGTTCGGCGAGGTGCTGCTCTCTGCGCTGCATATCGAGCTCAACAGCTTCCGCATCGCAGGCGGCATCATGCTGTTCCTGATCGCGCTCGACATGGTGTTCGAAAAGCGCACCGAACGCCGCGAACAGCGCGCGCAGAAGGTGATGGAGACGCCCGAGATCGAGGATGTCTCGATCTTCCCGATGGCGATGCCGATGATCGCCGGCCCCGGATCGATCGCCTCGGTGATGCTGCTGGTCTCGCAGAATACCGGCCTGGACCGCGCGCTGACGATCCTGGCCGCGCTGCTCGCCGTGCTGCTGCTGACACTCGTCGCGCTGCTGACGGCGGGCCCGCTGATGAAGCTGCTGGGGGCGAAGGCCGAGGCGGTGATCACCCGGCTGCTCGGCGTGCTGCTCGCGGCGCTGGCGGCACAGTTCGTGATCGACGGGCTGAGGGCGAGCTTTCAGTAAGGCGGAGCGAGCGAGAGGCTCCCTCGTCAACGGCTATGCTCCCCGCGAAACTTTACCGTAATCCGTCACCCTGAACTTGTTTCAGGGCCCATTTCTCCCCACGCGGCTTTCGGCTTTTCGGGGCACGATGGGTCCTGAAACAAGTTCAGGATGACGTTTGCTTCCGCTGCTCCCATGGCGCGGGGCCTTTGACAGGCTCTGGCTGAGCGGAGGCAGGTTTGGGCAATGGCGTCGTCAACCATCGCGTCAATTTCCGCTACCAGCTGAATTTCTAGACCCATGGAAACAGCAAAAGCCCGCCAGCCTTTCGGCTGACGGGCTTTCGTTGAGGCTTGCGCCCGGGCTGGTGCTTAGAAGCGGACCAGCGCCGAGAGCGAGTATTGCTGCGCCTGGAAGTCCTGGCGACCCACCGTGGTGTCGATCGACGCGGTGAAGTCGAAGGTCGGCTGCGAGATGGTCAGACCGACGCCCGCTTCGGCCCAGGTCCGGTCGTCCGAACGATAGGCGAAGGGGAAGCGGCCCGTGGTGCTTCCGGCGAAATTGGCGCCGAAGAAGCGGTCGCCTTCCAGCACATCATAGACATAATCGGCATAGATGTACGGACGGAACACCGCGGTCTTCTTGGCACTGGCCGATGCGCCGACGCGGATCTGCAGGCTGTCGAACTTGTCGCGGTCGATGTCCAGAGCGGGACCACCACCGATTTCGCGCACGTCACCATAGTTGATATACTGGTATTGTGCGGCGATACGCGGCGTGAAGACGATCGTCTTGGTCTCATAGGCCTTGGACAGGCCAAGTTCCGCCGTCAGGGCCAGGCTGTCGTCGCTGGTTCCCAGGTTGAAGACGGTGGGACCGACCAGCACCGAACGGGCCGTATCGACCGAGAAGCGGCCAGCGCTGACGCGGCCATCGACGATCAGGCCGCCCGGCGTGGTGACCGCGCCATAGATGCTGCCTTCAAGCAGTTCGCCCGCCACGCTCTGGCCGCGAACGACATTCGCGTCGACGTCCGAATAGCTGCCCGAGATACCGAGCACCACGCCATCGCGCGGCAGATATTCGAAACCGCCGGTGATGAAATAGCCGTCGAAGAAGTCGCGACGACCGGTGGTCAGCGCCGTCGGCATCGCCGTGGATTTGCCGTTGATGTAACCGCCGCCCAGATACAGCGCAAAGCTGCTGTCGAGCGAGGTCGAATCGGTCACGGCAGCTTCCTGGCCATCCTGCGCAGCAGCAGCCGCAGCCATCGCGCCCGGAAGCGCCATGCCGTTGGTGGCAGTGGCGGCGATGCCCATTGGCTGGCCGATCATCGCGATCGTGCCGCCCATGTTGCCGGACAGAGCCGACTGCATGCGGGTGCGGTGGAAGCGCGAGCTGGCCGACAGCATGGCTTCACCGATGTTCAGACGGGCCGATTCGGTGAACGGTGCCAGCTGCTCGAACGTCGCCTGGATCTGGGCGGCCGACATCAGGTCGGTGCGCAGATAGACGTCGGCGAAGGTGCGCTCGGCGCTGCGGTTGCTGTCCAGAATGCCCGCATAGGAGCGCTGCACGGCCGAACCGCTGGCGATCACGTTGCGGTACAGACCTGCGGTGATGCGCATGTCGACGGCATTGGCGCTGGTGGTCAGCACCGGCGTCAGGATGGCGCTGATCGGCGCGGCGGAGTTGAACGCCGCCGTGATCGCGCCGCCCGTGGTGACGATGCGGTAGGTGTCGCCATTCTTGATCGTGTAGCCGGACACCGGCGAGACGATCACGCGGCCACCCAGGCTGGCTGCGCCGGTGATCGCCAGACGATCCGACACGCCGTTGCCGACATCGACCGCAAACTGCGTCGCCGAGGACAGCACGGCGCTGCCGTCGATGGTCAGCGTGCCGATGCTGCCGACGCCGCCCGGCGCGATCGTGCCCATGATGCTGGTGACGAACGGCGCCTGGATGGTGCCAGTGCCGGTCAGCAGGCCAGCCGCAAGGGTGTAGTCACCCACCGAGCGCAGGCGACCGTTGACGTTCACGGTGCCACCCGTCTGGGTGACGTCGATCAGGCTGGAGAGGTTGCCCGCAGCCGCGATGGTGAGGCCGGCGGTGTTGGCCACGGTCAGGCGGTCGATGGTGACGACGCTCGACAGCGTGGTGGTGCCGGCGGCGCTCAGGGTCACGTCGAAATAGCGACCGGCGACGCCCGTGCGGTTGTTGGGGTTGATGTTGTTGGGCACGAAATTGGTCGCACCCGGCAGACCGTTGGCCAGCGTCGCGGTGGGCAGGGGACCAGTGCGGAAGATGCCGCTGCCGTTGCGCTGGGCTTCTTCGGCCAGCTTCTGCAGGGCAGCCAGGCTTTCCGCGCTGGCGGCGGCGCTCAGCGGCGTGCCGAGATCAGCCGTTGCGAGCTGGTTCTGCAGACCGGCCACGGCATTGTCGCCCGTGCTCAGCGAGTTGATCATGTCCGCACGGGTCAGCGTGGTCACGGCCGCTGCCGGGGCAGCCTCGGTCGCGGTGGCGGCAGCGGCGGGGGTTGCCGCAGCAGCCTCGGTGCCGACCGTGGTGTTCAGCGACACCTGTTCTGCACCGCCGCTCAGCTGACCGTTAAGGTCGGCGCGGCCGATGCCCGAGACCACCGCTGCACCATCGGCGGTGCGAGCGGGCGGCGTGAAGTCGCGGCGGGTCGCCAGATCACGGCACTCGTTGAGGCCGAGGCCCTGGATGCAGACCTGGCCGAAATCGGGGTCACCGCCGGCAATGCCCTGACCCAGGCCGGTCGGGATGCCGTTGACCACCTGGCCACTGGCATTGATGATGTTGTAATTGGGGTCGAGCGTCGTCACCCAGCGGCTGGCGTCTTCCCAGTTGCCGTTGCCGGCGGCTGCGGTGACATAGCGATACGGGTTGGTCGCGGCGATATAATCCCAGAACAGGTACAGCGGCTGGTAGAAGCTGGTCGTGCCATAGCTGCTGAACGCCTGCGGGCCGAAGAAGCGGCTGCCGCCCGACAGCACGCCGATCTGCAGGTTCTTGGTCGACAGCGTGTTGCGCGATGCGGTGAGGATCAGCGGACCACCCGAATCGCCACCTGCGGTGGTGCCTTCGCCGGGAAGCGCATCGTCGCGGTGGATGTTGATGTCGAACTGGTTGGCACCAGCAGTGCCGCGACGCGGATCGTCAAAGTCCAGATTGTAGAGGTTCTGGCCGAGCGGCGGCGTGCCGGGGGCGGCGGGGCCGAACAGGAAGTCGTTGCGGTCGTCGAGCGAGGCGAGCGCGCCCAGCATGTTTTCCGCAGCGCGGCGGCGGAAGTCGACGCCCTGCGTCGCGCCTGCGGTACCGTTGCCCGAGCGGCCATAGCCGGTGATGGTGACGTGATAGCCGGTGCCGCGAACCGGATCGATCGTGGTCGGGGTCGGCAGCGGCGAGAACAGCAGCGCCCAGGTGGGGATGCGGGCAGCCGGCGTGTCGAGCGTCGCCAGCGCGATATCGGCTTCAAGGAAGCCGAGCGCCTGCGGGTTGAGCAGCGAGCGGGGATCATACTGAATCTGGCTGATGTTGAACACGTTAAGCGCGGAATTCGAACGGAAAGCATTGGCAGCCCAGTTCTGGAAGCCGGGGCGCGCGTCGACATTGAACGAGAACGCAGCCGGAACAGTGCCGTCGATGCTGCTGTAATCGGTCGCGAGGCGATCGTTGACGCAGTGTGCGGCGAACAGCACGGTGCGCGGATTGATCAGCGTGCCGGTGCAGACAAAGCCGTCGTTGCGGAAGAACATGCCAACGCCGTTCACGCCGCCCGCATTGTCGATAATCTGCGTCGGGGTCTGGTTGTTGTTCGGAACAATGGCGAGCGCCGGAGCGGAAGCCAGCGCGACGGCCATCGCCGTTGCTGCGGTTCCGCCCAGAATTGCCTTGTGAAGGTGGGAGGTCTTGAAGGTCATGAATTTCCCCTGATCAACGTTTTGTTGATCGGGGAAATTAGCTGGAGCGGAACGAAAGGCAACGCAGGCCGTTGAAGTGCGTTCCGATTGTGGCGATCTGTTGCCGCTTTGACACATTTTGTTACAGAAACGGCATGAAAACGGCTCCAACCCCCCAGAATGAGGGGGGTCGGGGCGGTTGAATAATCGTGCGGACGATTACTTGCCGAGTGTTTCGGTGAGAAACCAGGCGCGCTCCTGCGCCTCATCGGTCCAGTCATCGACGATTCCGTCGGTGGCATTGTCCCCGGCCTGTCCGGCGAGCTCCTTGACCTCGCGCAGCTTGGCGACAAAGGCCAGATTGTCGTCGCGCAGCTCCTTGAGCATCGCTTCGGCCGACACGCCCGACTTGTCATTGTCGGCAATCGAGCTGCGCCGCGCGATATCGCCGATCGAGGTCAGCGTGCGGAAGCCGTTCTTGCGCACCCGCTCAGCAATCGCGTCGGTAATGGCGAGAATCTGCGTCGCCTGATCGTCGAGCAGCAGGTGATATTCGCGGAAATGCGGTCCCGCGACATGCCAGTGGAAATTCTTGGTCTTGAGATACAGCGCAAAGCCATCGGCCAAAAGACCGTTCATCGCTTCGGCCAGTGCCTTGCCGGCATTGTCGCCCTTCTTGTTTCCCATGACATACTCCTGTTCTTGCTGCGGATGCGGCTAACATAGGTTGGTTTTATGCGATTCCCATGGCGATTTGTCGGTTCGCGCCGATGCTGCGGGTCTTTGGCTCACATCAGCCCGAAGGCGCCGAGCGCGAGCGCAAGCCCGATGGCGGTGATGATCAGCCCGGCAGCGATCCGCGCCGGGCGGATGGGCCAGGCGGCAAGCCGTTCCTGCCAGATGATCGCCGGCATGAGTCCCAGCACCGTCCCTGCCCAGCCACCGATCAGCGGCCAGACCCAGTCATGGCTGCGCGCGGCGGTCGCCGCGACGATGAACTGCCCCTTGTCGCCGAACTGCAGAATGAAAAGGCCGAGCAACCCGGTGAGCAGCGGCCCCGTGCGCCATCCCGGCAGCGTATCGACCGGCCGCCGGGGAGCAAGCATGCCGAGCCCGGCAAAGAGCAGCGACAGCGCATAGAATAGCCGGAGCGCATCGAGGCTTATCCAGGTTCCGACCACAACGCCGCCCAGTGCGCCGATCAGCGCCATCAGCCCGCAGGCCAGCGCGACGCCGATCGTCAGCGGCACGGGCCGGGCAAAGCGCTGGCCCAGAGCGGCGCACAGCAGTTGCGCGCGGTCACCCGTCTGGACGATCGCGGTCAGCAGCAAACTGGTGAGAAAAGCTTCCATCCCTGCCGACGTTAGCGCCAATCAGCGCACGCCGCGCACCGCAATCGAGGCCAGCATCGCCGCGCGCATTTCGCCATCGCCCGAATCGCAGCCAATCGCCTCGTCCATCGCATCGAGATAATGCGCGGCCATCGTCCGGCTCCAGCCATGGCTGAGCAGATGCTCGAGGCCGTGCGCAAGGTCGCTGACGCAAGGCAGCGCATTCACCTCTGCCATATGCCGCATCTTGCCCAGTTCGCGCTGCAGATCGTTGCGCGCGACGCGGCGGGCGAGCGCGCGGATATGCCCGGCCTGCAGGCGCAATTGCTGGCGCGCCAGCTTCTGCCGGTCCTGCGCGGGGTCCGAAGGCGAAAATGGCTGCATGGCGATCCGCTCCTGCAAGACACCGGCCTGCATTCGGCCGGTCTTGGTCAAGATTCGCACGCATCGGTTAATTTTCGGGTAAGCGCCTTTCGAGCAAACAGCTGGCCCCGGCGCGTGGCGCAGCTTGACAAGCCACCGCCCATCCGGCATGGGCCGCCTTCGCGTTTGAAGGGCGGCCGCATGTGCCGCTCTTTGTGTTTGTGATTCTCAGCAGGGCCCGGCAGCCACCGTGTTCTGCGTCCGATTTCTAACCCAAAGGAACAGGTCATGGCCAAGCCAGCCACTGTCAAGATCCGCCTGGTCAGCACCGAAGGCACCGGCTTCTTCTATGTCACCAAGAAGAACCCGCGCAACATCACCGAGAAGATGACCTTCCGCAAGTACGACCCCGTCGCGCGCAAGCACGTCGAGTTCAAGGAAGCCAAGATCAAGTGATCTTGTCGGTCCGTCCGCGATGAACCGGCGATTCAGCGCCGGTTCAATCGCAACGGACCAGGGGTTTCGGCGTATTTTCCGCTTTATGGAAGCCTGATCCCTATGCTGAAGACCTCTTTCAAACCGATTGCCGCCATGCTGCTCGCCAGCGCGGCTTTTGCTGCGCCTGCAGCCCTGCCCAGCGCGGCGATCGGCCAGACCGCTGCCCAGGGCGACGAACTCGCGCAGGTCTCTCGGCACCTGAAAGCGATGCAGTCGCTGCGCGCGAATTTCACCCAGACCGACCGCAGCGGCCAGACACTCACCGGCACGCTGACGCTCAAGCAGCCGGGCAAGATCCGGTTCGAATATCAGAAGGACGCGCAGCTGCTGATCGTCAGCGATGGCCGCGCGCTCACCATGATCGACTATCAGGTCAAACAGGTCCAGCGCTGGCCGATTCGCAACTCGCCGCTCGGCGCGCTGCTCGATCCCAGCCGCGACCTCACCCGCTATGGCAAGGTGGTGCCGACCGGCGACCCCAATGTCGTCAGCGTCGAGGTGCGCGATCCCAAGCGCCCCGAATATGGCGTAATCACGCTGATCTTCACCCGCAGCGGCTCCGCGCCGGGCGGACTGTCGCTGGTCGGCTGGGTCGCGCTCGATTCGCAGAACAAGCGCACGACCATCCGCCTCTCGAGCCAGCAGTATAATGTCGCGGTGGCCGATACCGCCTTTGCCTGGACCGACCCGCGCGGCAAGGGCCCGCGGCGTTGATCGACCCACAAGCTGAGCGCGTCGCCTCGCTGAATTGAGCATTCCCCCCCCTTGATGGGGGAGGCAGCGAGACTTGGCGACAAAGGAGCCGAGTCGCAGCGGTGGGGGTGAGGGCGCGTCCGGGCGCGAGCTTGGCGATCACTGAACGGACGGCTCTATCCCGCACCATCACCCCCACCCAAACCCTCCCCCATCGAGGGGGAGGGCTTTTCAGCCGCGTACCCGTGCTCGTCACCCCCGCGAAGGCGGGGGTCCCGCTTGTTCTTCACCGGCACAGCAAAAGCGGGATTCCCGCCTTCGCGGGAATGACGAGGGTCCTGGGGGAAGATCGCACGCGCACCCTGACGAACCGACGCGCGCCATCGACGAACTGCGAAAGATTCTCAAATCCGTTCACATGGCAGACAGGGTTCGCCCGCTAGAACGGTTTTCGAAGACGGCGACGAGGTTTCCCCCTGTTACCTGGTCGAACCACCGGCTTCACCCAAGCGTGACGAACGCAACAAAGAACCCTCGTTCCAATGCCCCCGGGACGAGGGTTTTTTGCGGCCTATCCAAAGTTTAGGGCTTGGGTTTGAGGGGATCGCTGGCTAGAGCCTTCCCCATGGCTGCCCCTCTGAAAATCGCTTCGTGGAACATCAACTCGGTCCGCTTCCGGCTGGCCTCGGTGCAGCGGTTCCTGGCCGAGGAGCAGCCCGACATCCTGTGCCTTCAGGAAACCAAGGTCATCAACAACGACTTTCCCGAAGGCCCCTTCCGCCAGCTCGGCTATAATTTCCAGAAGCTGCACGGCCAGCCGATGCACCATGGCGTGGCGATCATCAGCAAGATGCGGCTGAGCGACGACAACCGGCTCGACTGGCAGGCCAATGGTGAGGCGCGGCATATTGGCGTCAGCATCACCGGCCCGCTGGGTGGCACGGTGCGGCTGGAAAATGTCTATGTCCCCGCGGGCGGCGAGATCCCGGACCGCGATCTCAACCCCAAATTCGGCCAGAAGCTCGATTTCCTCGAGCGCATGACGCAATGGTCGCGCGGGCTCGACGGGCGCACGATCATCCTGGGCGATTTCAACATCGCACCGCTCGAATCGGACGTGTGGAGCCACAAGCAGCTGATCAACACCGTCAGCCATACCGCGATCGAGATCGAACGGCTGAAGGCGCTGCAGGATGCGCACAATTGGGTCGATATCGGCCGCAAATTCTATCCGGCGCCGCAGCGGCTCTACACCTGGTGGAGCTATCGCGCGCGCGACTGGTCGGTATCGGACAAGGGCCGCAGGCTCGACCATATCTGGGTTTCGCCCGACATTGTCGACGCAGTGAAGAGCCACCGCGTGGTCGAGCCATGCCGCGGCTGGGCGCAGCCTTCGGACCATGCGCCGCTGATCAGCGAGTTCCTGTTCTGATGGCACGCGCCTCGGGGGGAGCGCGATGAACGCGCGCGCTGCGGCCCGGGCGCTCGATGCGCTGGCCCGGGGCTGGGACATAGTGGTCGAGAGCGAGAGCGGCAGGCTCGCGCTGCGCCCGGTGGAAACCGGCGGCGCGCCGCTGGGCACGGGCCGCAAGCTGCTCATTTCCGCCGCACGCGCGATCACGCTCAAGCTCGCCAACCAGAAGGAAGCCGCGCGCCCAGATGCGCCGGTGCTGATCGCGGTGCCCGGGGAGCTCGATGCGGCGCGCGCAATTGCGATTGCCGATCCCTCGCTCGATCTGGCGCAGCCGATGAAGGGGCCGTTTGCCGCGCTCCCCTTGCCTGCTCCGCAAGCCGCCGAGGCGGCGATGCAGCTCGCGCGACTCGCAGGGTTGCTGCCCGCCTATCATCTGCTGGCAGACGGCGAGGCGGATTTCGACGCGCCGACGGTCACCCCCGCCGATGTCGCGGCCTATGCCGACCCGGAGCAACTGCGCATCGCGGCGCGCGCGCGCCTGCCGGTGAGCGCGAGCGAAAGCGCCGAGATCGTCGCCTTCCGCTCGGACGCCGATTTTCACGAGCATGTCGCGCTGATCGTCGGCACGCCCGATGACAGCATCCCCGTCGTCCGTCTGCACAGCGAGTGCCTGACCGGCGATGTCTTCGGCAGTCTGAAATGCGATTGCGGGCCGCAGCTGAACGGCGCGCTGCACGCGATGGCGCACGCGCGCTGGGGCATATTGCTGTACCTGCGCCAGGAGGGGCGCGGCATCGGCCTGATCAACAAGCTGCGCGCCTATCAGCTGCAGGACCAGGGGCACGACACGGTCGATGCCAACAACCGGCTGGGCTTCCCCACCGATGCGCGCGATTTCGCGGTGGCGGCGCAGATGCTGAAGGCGCTGCGCGTGCCCGCCATCCGGCTGATGACCAACAATCCGGAAAAGCAGGCGGTGCTCGCGCAGCTCGGCGTCGAGATTGCCGAGCGGCTGCCGCTGCAGATCGAGGCCAATCCGCACAACGCGCGCTATCTGGTCACCAAGCGCGACCGCACCGGCCATCAGCTGTGAGCGATACGGTCCGCGTCGATACGATTCGGGTCGATACGGTGGCGCTCACCGTGACGCTGGGCGACTGGACGGTGCCCTGCACCATCGGCCGCAGCGGCGCGTGTGCCGCCGACACCAAACGCGAGGGCGATGGCTGCACGCCCCTTGGGCTATGGCCGATCCGCGCCGCGCTCTTCCGCCCCGGCCGCAGCAGCCCCCCGCCGGGCTTCGCGCTGCCCTGGCGCTGGACGAGCGCTGCGGACGGCTGGTCCGACGACGCGCAAGACCCTGCGTACAACCGCCCCGTCCGCCTGCCGCACGCCTTCAGCGCGGAGACGCTCCAGCGCGAGGACATGCTTTACGACGTGGTGCTGGTGCTCGGTCACAACGACGCGCCCCCGGTGCCGGGTGAGGGGAGCGCAATCTTCTTCCACCTTTGGAACGAGGAGAAGCCATTGGCGGAGCGCAGCACCGAGGGGTGCGTAGCGATTGCGCGTGCGGATATGGAGGCGTTGTTGCCGATGCTCAGGCCGGGAATGGTGCTGGAGATCGGGTGACCGGGGTCAGCGGCGTTGGGAATGACGGCTTATGGTGTGATTTCCGTAGGCGGCTTATGGCGGGCATTGGGTGGGGGCAGACATTAGTTCTCAAGGAGAAGAGTGGCCTCAACGGCAAGTCGTGCGCCCCTCAATTTCGCTTGTTCGAGCTGTGCAAGAAACAGGTTCAGTCTATCGGGTGATGTCTCACTCCTTTCGAGCGTTTCAACCTCTCTGGAATGAAACTTGTGCCAGAACTTCATCGTTGTTGGCCCGCTCGCCGCAAGGTCTTTCGACACTTTAGCGATCACCCGTTGCAGGTTTTCCGTAGAAGGGGGCGCGTTGTCAGTTCCCTTCGTCTGCATAAAGGATAGCCAGCCAACACAATGCATGTCGGACTCGGAAGCAGCTTTAAGGCGGAAGGTGCTTCGATTGGATAATCCCTCTCTGGCCACGCGCTCCAGTATCGCAGCAGAAAAGCCCACCCCGAAGCCGATCAGCATAAACTGCTCGTCCGCGATCCTTCCAACTAGATCATCGTTCAGTACGACGTTCATTGCGGTGTAGTCCGTGTAGCCCACGTACCCTTCGGGAATACCGGGGCAATAAGTAAACTCACACGAGTTCAGGGCACTCAGTGGTCGCGGCCGTTGTCGAGCCGAATCACGGCCATCTTTCCAGTCTCGCCACCTCAGGTTGGCAACTCCCAAGAGTGTACCGCCCAATACCATCGCCAGCCCGATAACAACGCCGTTGTCCATCACGACCTAGTACCGACGCAAACTTAAAAATCCATAAGGGCTTTCGAGACTTGAAGCGGGCAGACAAATGGCCGCTATTGGGTCGTTTAAAAAAATGGGAGGGTTTTCCAGCACGGTTCAGTATACGCCACACCTCCGCTCAGCCTGAGCTTGTCGAAGGCCCCGCTATACGGCCAGCGTGGGCGCGGGTCCTTCGACGACGCGGGCTGAAGCCCGCTGCTCAGGATGAGCGGGGGTGGGTGAATGGGTGGCTTTGGCGAGACGGATGCAGGCCGGCCACGAACGGTAAGACCAGGCGCGTTCCCCTCCCTGCAAGGGAGGGGTTAGGGGTGGGTTTGGGCGGGGCTCGCCGGGGTTGTGCAGGCGCTCCAGCGTGGCTGACCCACCCCCTGCCCCTCCCTTTCAGGGAGGGGAGTTCTGGTGCGAGGGGCTGAGGTGGGAAGCGAGTTAAGCCCTCTCCCCTTTAGGGGGGAGGGTTTGGGAGGGGGGAATGCGCTGATGCCTGCCCCGATACGCCAGGCCCCTCTCAGCTGCGGCTAGCCAGCGAGCTGGCAAGCCTTTGCATCTCTCCCCCATGGGGGAGAGAGCAAGGGTGGTCAGCGCCCCGCCATTTCCTTCACCCTTGCGAGATACGTCCGCCCCACGCGCAGCTCGCTGCCATCCGCCAGGCACGCGAACCAGACGCCGCCGCCATTGTGGCGCAGGCTCGTGATATAGTCGTTGCGCACGATGTGCGAGCGGTGGAGGCGGACGAAGCGCGACGGGTCGAGCCGCTCCTCGAGCGTCTTGATCGTCTCGTGCATCAGATAGCTGCGCGTGCCGACGTGCAGCCGCATGTAATCGCGCTCGGCATCGATGCGCTCGATCAGGTCGGCGTCGATGCGCTTGAGTTCGGAGCGATGCGGCACCCAGAATTCGCGCACCCAGTCGCCCTGCGCGGGCGGGGTGGCGGGCGGGTTGGCGAGCACCGCGCTGCGCCGTTCGAGCACGCGCGCCACCGCACGCTCCAGCCGGTCGGTGGCGACGGGTTTCAGCAGATAATCGATCGCTGCAAGGTCGAACGCCTCGACCGCGAACGCCTGATAGGCGGTGACGAAGATGATCGCGGGCGATTGCCCGGTCTTGCCGAGCGCGCGCGCGACGCCCATGCCGTCCAGGCGCGGCATGTTGATGTCGAGGAAGACCAGCTCGGGCTTCAATTGCTCCGCCAGACGCAGCGCGGATTCGCCGTCGCTCGCGGTGCCGACCAGGCTGATCCGCGGCAGCCGCGCGCACAGCAGCTGCAACCGCTCGACCGCGAGCGGCTCATCATCGACGATCATGGTCCTGAGCGGAGCGGCGTCGCTCTCAACAGTCATGGCGCACCGCCGGCAAGGTCAATTCCACCACAAAGCCTCCTTCAAACGGGACATGCCATTCGATCCGTCCGGCGCTGCCATAGCGCGCGTCGAGCCGGTCGCGGACATTGGCGAGCCCGATGCCGCTGCCCTTGTCCGAATCGGTCGGGATGACATCGCCATCGTCGCTGACCGTCAGGTGGAGCACGCCATCACCCTCGCGTGCGCCGATGCGGATGGTGACCGGGCGGGTGGCGCGGGCGACGCCGTACTTGATCGCATTCTCGACCAGCGGCTGCAGGATCAGCCCGGGCACGCAGCAATCCATCAGTTCGTCCGGAATATCGATCTCGATCCGCAGGCGATCGGGAAAGCGCACCTCCTCGATCGCGAGATAGAGCTGCTGCAGCTGCACCTCGTCCTCCAGACGGACATCGTCGAGCGGATCGCCGGTGAGGCTGGTGCGATAGAAGGTCGAGAGGTTCATGATCATCGACTCGGCCTCGTCAGGCCGGTTGCGCAGCACCAAAGTCGAGAGCGAATTCAAGGTGTTGAACAGGAAGTGCGGGTTGACCTGATAGCGTAGCGAGCGGAGCTCCGCCTGCTGCGCGGCCTGGGCAAAGCGTGCGGCCTTGCGCTCGGCGGTGCGGACTTCGGCGGCATAGCTCAATGCCAGATAGAGCATCGCCCAGGAGCTGAGGAAATAATAGCTGGAAATGGCGAATTCGAGGACGTTGGCGACCGGATCCAATGTCACGATCTTCTCGGCGAGTTCATTGTCCTGAAACACGCTCATCGGATCATAGACGTTGAACGCGAAATAGTTGAACACCGATATCGCCAGCGCCGCCGGGATCGAACCGACCACCGCCGCGACGATGCGCGGGGTGAGCGGCTTGTCCTCGAACCAGCGCAGGCCGAAATACAGCACCACATTCACCAGCACGCCGAACAGGGTGACCGCGATGCGGCGCACCACCAGTTCCTGCTGCGCGGGAAAATCGAGCACCGCCGCGCGCAGCGTGACGATGATCATGTAGAACAGCCAGAAGCCCAGGATCGACAGCAGGGCGACCTGCTGGTCGACACGGGGGCGGGCCGGGCGGGTTATGGCGCGGGGAACGGAAAGTTTCATCACAGCCAGTCTTAACCTGCGATGACCCGCCTGTCTGCCCCGCGGCCTTGTGCTGGTCGAAGCCCGCGCCGCCTTGGTCGAAAGCGCTGGCCCCAGGATCAGGCGGTCATTCGGCGAGCGCGACGCCCGGGCTGCGCGGATCGGCATAGCCGGTCCAGCCCTTGCCGTTGAACTGCGCGGCGTTGAGCTTCGATCCCAGCTCGTCAACGACCACTGGCTGACCGAAAGCGGCGAGCGCCTCGTTCATGCCGCCCAAGGGCGTCTTGCCCTCGACGATCAGCGAGCCGTTTCCGAAATAGATATTGGGCAGGGCCAGCGCCTCGCCCGCAGGCAGCTTGAAATCGATCACCCCGATCAGCGCCTTTGTGACGTGCATGATGATACGCTTGCCGCCCGCCGAACCGACGGCAAGCACCGGGCGATCCTGAGCATCATAGACGATATGCGGCGACATCGACGACAAGGGCCGTTTGCCCGGCTGCACGCGGTTGGCCACCTTTTTGCCGTCCTTTTCGGGCGCGAAGGTGAAGTCGGTCAGCTCGTTGTTGAGAAAATAGCCGTTCGCGATCAGCTGGCTACCGAACGGGCCTTCGACGGTCGATGTCATGCTGACGATATTGCCCGCGCCATCGACCGCGACGAAATGGGTGGTACCGGCGACCTCGCTCGACAATGCGGCGGTTCGCGGCTCGGACCCCGGCGGGGTGCCGGCCTCATACTTGTTCAGCGCCTTGTCCGGATCAATCAGCGCCGCGCGCGACTTCACATAGGCCGGATCGAGCAGGCCGTTGACCGGCACCGAAACAAAGTCGGCATCGCCCAGATAGCTCTCGCGATCGGCATAGGCGAGCTGCATCGCCTCGCCGATCAGGTGCCAGGTCTTGGCATTATCCGGGCCCATCGCGCCGATATCGTGCGGCTCGAGCATGCCCAGGATCTGCTGCACCGTGGTCGCGCCCGAGGAGGGCGGACCCATGCCGCAGATCTTGTAGCCGCGATAGCGCGAGCAGACCGGCGGGCGCTCCTTGGCCTTGTACGCGGCAAGGTCCGCCAGCGTCATCGCCACCGGATTGACGCTGGCCTTGCTCACCGCATCGACCAGCGCCTGCCCGTGCTTGCCGGTATAGAAGGCATCGGGGCCCTGCTTGGCCACCGCGCGGAGCAGCTCGGCGAGCGCGGGATTGGTGACGCGGTCGCCGACGGTCTTGGGTCCGGTCGCGTTCCAGTAGATCGCGCGCGCATCGGGGAAGCGCGCCCAGATCGGCGCGAGCCGCGCCAGCGCCCTGGCGAGCGCGTCGTTGACGACAAAGCCCTCTTCCGCGAGCTTGATCGCGGGACCGAACAGATCGGCCCAGGGCAGCTTGCCCCATTTGGCGTGCGTCATCGCCATAAGCCGGATATTGCCCGGCACGCCGACGCTGCGCCCACCCTGGAACGCTTCGATGAACGGCAAAGGCTTGCCGTCTGCGCCGAGCAGCAACTGCTCGCTCGCCGAGGCCGGGGCCATCTCGCGCCCATCGATGGTCGCAAGCGTGCCCGTTGCCGCGTCATGGTGGAGGAGCAGCCCGCCGCCGCCGATGCCGGAGCTTTGCGGTTCGACCACGGTCAGCGCGAGCATCATCGCCATCGCGGCATCTGCAGCAGACCCGCCCTTGCGCAGCATCTCCTGCCCGGCCGCCGTTGCGCGCGGATCGGCCGAGGAGACCACGCCCTTGCCGAGCGGCGCAGTAGCGGAGGTATCGGCGGGCGGCGTGCTCTGCGCATGGCAGGCGATCGAGAGCGAGGACAAAGCCAGCGCGGCGGCGGCAACGAAGGTGCGGGAGATGAAGCTCATGCCAAGCGTTATACTGGCATGGTGCGATGCGGCAAGCACCGCATCAGCTGGGCAGCAGAACCGCGCCCGACGACCGGCCCGCCCAGAGTTTCTCGTGGAAGAAGAATGCGACCGCGTTGATCATCGGCTCGATGATCGCGAGGCCGCTGGCGATCTCGATCGATCCGGTGAAGGCATAGGCGACCGAGAAACCCACGGTGAGATGCACCGCAAGATAGCTCAGGGTCTTGGCAAGATCGCGGGGCATGGCATGGCTCCTGTCGGGTCAACAAGAGTATTGATAATCATTTGCAATTGAGAACGCCAATGAGAGATTTGCCGCCTATTGATCGACCCAATCGATCAATTCGGACAGTTTCGCGGGGTTTCGCGCACAGTCGCGAAGGCGCGAAGCTGTTCTGAGCTTTCCGTTCTCCGGCGAAAGCCGGAGCCCAGGAGTTCGACAGTTCGACATTGCCTCTGGATCCCGGCATTCGCCGGAAGACGAGGATCCTTCGCGTCTTCGCGTGCCCCCTAAAACCTTCAGCCAGCGCCGACTGCCTCGCTCAAAGTCGCAAAGCCATCGCGCTGGAGCAGCGCCTCCAGCCCCCGGTTGATTCGCGCGGCGAGCCCCGGTCCCTCATAGACCAATGCCGAATAGAGCTGCACCAGCGAGGCCCCGGCGCGGATGCGGGCATAGGCGTCGTCGGCACTCGCGATGCCGCCGACGCCGATCAGCGGGATCGCGCCGCCGCTGGCCGAGCGGAAATCCTTGAGCCGCTGCTGCGCCAGGTCGCGCAACGGCGCGCCCGAAAGCCCGCCGGCCTCGCCAGCATGGCGAGAGCGCAAGGCGGGCCGCGAGATCGTGGTGTTCGACACGATCAATGCGTCGAGCCTTTTGTCGATCGCGATGCGGGTGATGTCGTCGATATCCGCTGCCTCCAGATCGGGCGCGAGCTTGAGGAACACCGGGCAGCCGTGACTGCCCCGCGCCTCGGTCACCGCATCGAGCAGGTCGGACAGGGCACCGGCGTCCTGCAGCGCGCGCAGGCCCGGCGTGTTGGGCGAGGAAATGTTGACCGTGAGATAGCGCGCGAGCGGCGCCATCGTCCGCGTCATCATCGCATAATCGGCGATGCGATCGGCCGAATCCTTGTTCGCGCCGATATTGACGCCGATGATCCCGGCACGCCCCTGCCCGGCCTTCAGCCGCGCGACAACGGCCTCCGCGCCGTGATTGTTGAAGCCCATGCGGTTGATCACCGCCTTGTCTTCGGCAAGCCGGAACAGCCTGGGGCGCGGATTGCCCGCCTGGGGCAGCGGTGTCACCGTGCCGATCTCGACGAAACCGAAGCCGAAGCCGAACATCGCGTGCGGCGCTTGCGCATTCTTGTCGAAGCCGGGCGCAAGCCCCACCGGTGTCGGAAAATCGAGTCCGGCAACGCGCATCGCCAGCACCGGATCGGGCCTGGGCGGCGCGGAGGCGGGCAGCAGGCGGAGGCCCGCGATGGTCAGCCGATGGGCATCCTCGCCATCGAGCAGGAAAAGGGCGGGCCGGGCGAGCGAGAACAGCATGTCGCCCTATGGCTTTGCGACGGGCCGATGGTCAAGCGGCGGCGAGACGGTTTACGTATGCGGTAACTCCCGATAGCTTCGCCATTAACCCTGCACGACATAACGGAAAACCGCTTCATGACCCTACGCCCGATCGCCCTTGCCCTTTTTCTCGCGGCCAGTCCGCTTGCCTTGACCGTCTCCGCCAGCGCCCAGAGCGCGCCCGCCGAGGCCGCTGCGCAGAACGCCGAACTCAAGGCCTTCTTCGACCAGGTCGATGCCGAGAATCTCGCCGCCGCGCCGCAGGGCAAGGCCTATCGCGGCATTCGCGACGGTGATTACGGCAAGTGGAACGACCCCTCGGATGCCGCCGAGGCCGCGGCCTTCGCACGCGGCCAGAAGGCGCTGGCGACGATGAAGGCGCGGTTCGACCCTGCGAAGCTCTCGCCCGAGGACCGGCTTAGCTACCGCCTGTTCGAATATCAGGCCGAGCGGTCGGCGCGCGCGCACCCCTATCGCAAGAACGAGTATATCTTCGACCAGATGAACGGCGCGCAGAGCCAGATGCCCGCGTTCCTGATCAACATCCACAGCGTCAAGAGCAAGCAGGACGCCGAGGCCTATGTCCAGCGGCTGCAGGGCATGGGGCCGCAGATGGATGCGCTGGTCGCCGAATCCAGGCAACGCTCGGAAGCGGGCGTTATGCCGCCGAAATGGGTCTATCCTTTCGTCCTCGACGATGCGCGCAACGTCATCAAGGGCGCGCCGTTCAATGAGGGCGCGCCGTCGACGTTGCTTGCGGACCTGACCAAGAAGGTCGAGGCGCTCGACATTGCCGCACCGGAAAAGGCCGCGCTGATCGAGGCGGGGCGACAGGCGCTCACCACCAGCGTCAAGCCCGCCTATCAGCGGCTGATCGCCGAGATGGAGCGGCAACAGGCCATCGCGCCGACCGAGGACGGCATCTGGCGGCTCAAGGACGGCGGCGCCTATTACACCCAGTTGCTCGCCAATTACACCACGACCGATCTTAGCGCCGACCAGATTCACCAGATCGGGCTCGACAATGTCGCGCGCATCCACGGGGAAATGCGCGAGATCATGAAGAAGGTCGGGTTCAAGGGCAGCCTGCAGGAGTTCTTCGCCTTTGTCCGCACCGACGACCGCTTCTATTTCAAGACGCGCGAGGACTATCTCGCCACGGTCGATACCAGGCTGAAAGCGATGCAGGCGAAGCTGCCCGACTATTTCGCGACGCTACCCAAGGCCCCGCTGACGGTCAAGGCGGTCGAGGCGTTTCGCGAGAAATCGGCGGGCAAGGCCTTCTACCAGAGCCCCGCGCCCGACGGCTCGCGCCCCGGCACCTATTATGTGAACCTCTACAATCTCAAGGACATGGCCTCGACCGAGCTCGAGGCACTAGCCTATCACGAAGGCCTGCCCGGCCATCACCTACAGCGCGCGGTTCAGACCGAGCTGGGCGACCTGCCGCCGTTCCGGCGCTTTGGCGGGGTCACCGCCTATACCGAAGGCTGGGGGCTCTATTCGGAAGAGCTGGGCAAGGACATGGGCTTTTACGAAGACCCCTATTCGGACTTCGGCCGACTGGGCATGGAGTTGTGGCGCGCCTGCCGCCTGGTGGTCGATACCGGCATTCACCACAAGCGCTGGAGCCGCGAGCAGGCGATCCAGTATCTGACCGACAACACCCCCAATCCGCCAGGCGACATCTCCAAGGCGATCGAGCGTTATGTCGTCTATCCCGGCCAGGCGACCGCGTACATGATCGGCAAGCTCAAGATCATGGAGCTGCGCGACAAGGCGCAGAAGACGCTGGGGCCGAAGTTCAGTTTCGCGCGGTTCCACGATGCCGTTCTGCGGAGCGGACCGGTGCCGCTGACGGTGCTCGAGGAGCGGATCGACGCCTGGATCCAGGCGGGCGGCTGAAAACCCCGGTTTTGCGGCGTTTCAGGGCAGACACCCGATTTTGCACGATTTTTCAGAATGTCGAATCTGTCCAATCGCCCTGACTCGCTTGCGATTATACACCGCCTTGCGACCCGAAGGGCTCAAGGCGGAGACGCCGAGAGTTCTTTTCCTAACAGGCGACCCTGATTTTTTCGGGGTCGCCTTTTTTTTGGTCCGATTTGGAGCTATACCCTCGCCCGGGTCGACAGAAAGATAAATCCGGCGAGAGGAGGACGGCGCAAACGCCGCGCCTGTCGTACGGCCGATTGGGGTCGCCAATGCCACATCTCGAATATGCGCTGCCCAGCGAACCGCTGAGAGAGTTCGTCTCGGTCTATTATCGCCTCACCTGCCCCGAACCTCTGGTGGTGGACGGCGAGCGCGCGGCGATTGCACAGCTGCGCATGGCCACCGGCGGACGCGTGACGCTGCACATGCCCGACGGCAGTTCGACCGTGTGCACCGGGGCGGTGCTGGTCGGGCCGACCACGGCAGCGGTGCGATTCGAGATCGAGGGGCCGTTCCACATGTTCGGCATGGGCATTACCGCCGCCGGATGGGGCGCCCTCACCCATGCCAGCGCTGCCGATTTCGTCGACAAGGTGGTGCCTGCAGCCACCGTGTTTCCGCGAATCGAAGAGCGCATGGCGTTGCTGCGCACTCTCGATACCCTGCCGCAGATGACGGCTGCGGCCGATGAGATCATCCAGGGCTTTGTCGATCAGGTCTCGCCCGAGATGGTCGAGTTCACGCGCATGGTCGATGCCTGGCTTGCCTCCAGCGTATCGCCGATGGTCACCGACCTGCACGCTCAGAGCAAACTTTCCGAACGTCAGCTGACCCGCCGGGTGAAACAGCTTTACGGGATGCCGCCCAAATATCTGTCGCGCAAATATCGCGCGCTGCGCGCCGCGCGTTCGCTGATCGATGCCGAACCCGACGAAGCAGACTATCTGCGCGACGCGTTCTACGACCAGTCGCACATGATCCGCGAGCTGAAGCTGTTTGCGGGCACGACCCCGACACGGCTGCGCACCGGCGAGGGCGAGATGGCGCGGCTGATCGACCAGCGCAGCCAGCTCAAGGGCGCGATCAACCCGCTGGTGGCAGAGACCTGAACGCCGCCTGCCGCGCCGACGCTCAGCCGAGCAGCACGAGTTCGAGCAGGTTGAAGCCGTCCTCGCGCCGGTAATCGGCAATCTCTGCCCAGGCGCGGATCATCGCGAGCCCGGCTCCGCCGCCGCGCTCCGCGTTCGGCGCATCGATCTCATCAGCTTCGCGCGGGTCGAAAGGGCGGCCATTGTCGGCCAGGATGATGCAGATTCCCGCTGGGTCCGGATAGAGGTCCAGCCAGCCGGACAGGGACCCTTCCACCGCGCCATGCTCGTAAACATTTGTCACAGCCTCTTCGACCAGAACGGCAAGCTTTGCGCCGAGCATGGGGGACAGGCTATGTTCCTCGGCAAAGGCCTGCGCCTGCGCGACCGCGCGATGTATCGATTCGGGACCATTGCCGTCCAGATCGCAGCGATACGGATTGAAATTGCGCGACGTCATGGCGCAGGTTATGCCATGCATGCGGGCAAGTGGGGATGCCTAATATGAGACGCGTACTGCTTGTAACACTGTCGCTGCTGGCCATGACCGCTCAACCCGCCTGGGCCGATATCGGCCGGGTCAAGAAAAGCGCAGGCGCCGCGCAGATCGAGCGCAAGGGCACGCGGATTAACGCTGCGGTGGGCACGTCACTGCTGCCGGGCGACGTGCTCGTCACCGGCAAGGGCGGGCAGATCGCGGTCGCCTTTGCCGACAACACCCGCTTTTCGGTCGGCCCCAACAGCCGCATCGCGGTCGATAAGTTCGACTTTGACCGCACCACGCGTTCGGGAGCCTTCGAGACCCGGGTGGAGCGCGGATCGCTGGGCGTCGTTTCGGGCCAGATCGCCAAGTCGCGGCGGGACGCGATGAAGGTGCGCACCCCCACCTCGCTGCTCGGCGTGCGCGGCACCCGCTTCATCATCAACGTGCCCGAATGATGCGCGCAAGGGGGCTTTCGATCGCGTTGCTCGCGCTGACCCTGGCCGGCTGTGCCGGGCCTTCGCTGCTGCTGCTCAGCAGCGAGGAAGGCGGGGAAGAGGGCGCACTGGCGGTGATCGACGAGAAATGCGGCAATCCCGACGGATTGACCATTGCCGGATCTTTCACCCGCACCAGGCTTTCGGGCTGTGCGCCGCGCCCCAAGGGTGTGGGCGAGGCGGCCCTCAAGCCGGAGGAGCGCAGCCTGATCGCCAATCTGCCGCCGCCACCGGCGCGCTTCACCATGTATTTCATTCCCGACACGACCGTGCTGGCGCCAGGATCGGAAGGCATGATCGATGCTCTTGCCGAGCATTTCAGGGCGCGGCCCGGCGCGGAGCTCGAGATCATCGGCTATACCGATACTGTCGGCAAGGCCGAGTATAACCTCACCCTGTCGCAGAAGCGCGCCGACGAGATCAAGGAACGGCTGGTGCAGCTGGGCTTCCCGGCCGAGGTCATCACCACGACGGGACGCGGCGAGACCGAATTGCGCTTCCCCACCCCCGACGAGACCGAGAATGGCGGCAACCGCCGGGTGGAAATCATCGTCCGCTGATCATCGGCGCTTGCCTGTACCGGCATGACCGCTACCACCATCGGTCAACGCTTGTTCCCGCGAGGCCCGATGCTCACCGATATTCAGATTTCGCGCGCCGCTAGCCTGCAGCGCATCTCCGCCATTGCCGAGACGCTCGGGCTGCCAGATGCAGCGGTCGAACCTTATGGCCATTACAAGGCCAAGATCGACCTCAAGGCGGCGGGACTCGACGGCGCCGAGCCGAGGGGCAAGCTGATCCTGGTCACCGCGATCAATCCGACGCCCGCCGGCGAGGGCAAGACCACGACATCGGTGGGGCTCGCCGATGCGCTCAACCGGATCGGCCACAAGGCAGTGCTCGCACTGCGCGAACCCTCGCTCGGCCCCTGTTTCGGCACCAAGGGCGGCGCGACCGGGGGTGGCTATGCCCAGGTCGGGCCGATGGAAGACATCAACCTGCACTTTACCGGCGATTTCCACGCGATCACCTCGGCGCACAATCTGCTCGCCGCAATGATCGACAACCACATATACTGGGGCAATGCGCTCGATATCGACGTGCGCCGCGTGGTCTGGCGGCGGGTGCTCGACATCAACGACCGCGCGCTGCGCGCCATCGTCCAGTCGACCGGCGGGGTCGGCAACGGCTTCCCGCGCGAAAGCGGCTTCGACATCACCGTCGCGTCCGAGGTCATGGCGATCCTGTGCCTGGCGCGCGACCTTGACGATCTGGAGGAACGGCTGGGCCGCATCGTCATCGGTTATACCCGCCAGCGCCAGCCAGTGACCGCGAGCGACCTCAAGGCGGCAGGCGCGATGGCGGTGCTGCTCGCCCAGGCGATCAAGCCCAATCTGGTGCAGACGCTCGAGGGCAACCCCGCGCTGCTGCATGGCGGGCCGTTCGCCAATATCGCGCATGGCTGCAATTCGGTGATCGCGACGCGCGCCGCGCTGGCGCTGGGCGATTTCGTGGTGACCGAGGCCGGGTTCGGCGCCGATCTGGGCGCGGAGAAATTCTTCGACATCAAGTGCCGCCAGGCCGGGCTCGATCCGGCGGCGGCGGTGATCGTGGCGACGGTGCGCGCGCTCAAGATGAACGGCGGCGTCGCCAAGGCCGAACTCGGCCATGAGGATGTCGAGGCGGTACGGCGCGGCAGCGTCAACCTGATCCGCCATATCGAGAATGTGCGCCAGTTCGGCGTGCCCGTCGTCGTCGCGATCAACCATTTCCACAGCGACAGCGAGGCCGAGATCGCGGTGCTGCGCGAAGTGGCCGAGGCGCAGGGCTGCGAGGCGCATCTGTGTCGCCACTGGGCCGAAGGCGGGGCGGGCGCGGAAGGGCTGGCACACGCGGTCGCGCGCATCGCAGCCAGCGGCGGAGCGCAGTTCAAGCCGCTGTATGACGATGCGTTGCCGCTGATCGCCAAGATCGAGACGGTGGCAAAGCGCATCTACCGCGCCGAGGGCGTTTCGGCGACGCCCGCCGTGCTGGCGCAGCTCCAGCGCTGGGAAGAGGCGGGATACGGCCATCTGCCGGCGTGCATGGCCAAGACGCAGTACAGCTTCTCCGCCGATCCGACGCTGCTCGGCGCACCGACGGGCCACGTCCTGCCGGTGCGCGAGGTGCGGCTGAGCGCGGGCGCGGGCTTTGTCGTCGCGATCTGCGGCGAGATCATGACCATGCCCGGGCTGCCGCGCGTCCCCGCCGCCGAAGCGATACGGCTCGATGCCGATGGCGAGATCGAGGGGCTGTTCTGAGCGGCATGACGCGCGCTCGGCGATCATCGCGCCCCATTGACAGCCGCACGGCTTGACGCCAAGCCCGCGGCCCATGGCGAGCGCATCTGCCCCTCTTTCCGACGAACGTTTCGGCCTCGACCGGCGGATCACGCTGCTCGGACCGCTGCCGCTCGATTGCGGCGCCGCGCTCGCACCGGTGCAGATCGCGTACGAGACCTATGGCAGCCTCAACGCCGACAAGAGCAACGCGATCCTGATCTGCCATGCGCTGACCGGCGACCAGTATGTCGCCTCGACGCACCCGATCACCGGCAAGCCCGGCTGGTGGCAACGGCTGGTGGGGGAGGGAAAGCCCGTCGATCCATCGCGCGACTTCATCATCTGCGCCAATGTCATCGGCAGCTGCATGGGCTCTTCGGGCCCGGCAACGGTCAATCCCGCGACCGGCGAGCCATGGGGCATGGACTTTCCGGTGCTGTCGATCGCCGACATGGTCCGCGCGCAGGCGCTGCTGCTCGATTATCTGGGCATTCCCGTGCTCTCCGCCGTCATCGGCGGATCGATGGGCGGCATGCAGGCGATCAGCTGGCCGGTGCTCTATCCCGACCGTGTCCGCGCCGCGCTCGTCATTGCCTCGACCGCACGCCACTCGGCGCAGAATATCGCGTTTCACGAGGTCGGCCGCCAGGCGATCATGGCCGATCCGCGCTGGCGCAAGGGGGCCTATTATGCCGATGGCGACGTGCCCGCATCGGGCCTCGCCGTGGCGCGCATGGCGGCGCACATCACGTACCTCACCGAAGCGGGCCTCACCGAGAAATTCGGTCGGCGGCTGCAGGACAAGAGCGACCAGGATTGCAGCGGCAGCAGCTTCGGCTTCGATGCCGATTTCCAGGTCCAGAGCTATCTGCGCCATCAGGGGATCAGTTTCGTCGACCGGTTCGATGCCAACAGCTATCTCTACATCACGCGCGCGATGGACTATTTCGACCTCGCAGAGCCCTATGACGGGGTGCTCGCCAGAGCGTTCATGGGCACGAAGACCCGCTTCTGCCTGATCAGCTTCGATACGGACTGGCTCTATCCCACCGCGGAATCGCGCCGCATCGTCCACGCGCTCAACGCCGCCGGGGCCGAGGTGAGCTTTGTCGAGCTGTCCTCGCCCTTCGGCCATGACGCCTTTCTGCTCGAATGCCCCGAAATGAACCGCATCGTCGATGGTTTCCTGCGCGCGGGGGCGAACGCGTGACCGGTTTGCGCCCCGACCTCCAGATCATCGCCGAGAACGTGACGCCCGGCGCGCGCGTGCTCGATATCGGGTGCGGCGACGGCGCGCTGATGGCGGCGCTGCGCGACACGCGCCAGGTGCGCGCGCGCGGGCTCGAGCTCGACCCGGCCAACGTGAGCGCGGCGGTAGCCCGCGGCCTTTCGGTGATCCAGGGCGATGCCGATACCGATCTTGCCGATTATCCGTCGGACAGCGTCGATTACGCGATCCTCAGCCAGACGCTGCAGACGACACGCGCGCCGCATCTGGTGCTCGAACAGCTGCTGCGTATCGGGCGGCAGGCGTTCGTCAGCTTCCCCAATTTCGCGCACTGGCGCATCCGCCTGTCGCTGGCGACGCAAGGCCGGATGCCTGTCACCCGGCTGCTGCCCGAAAGCTGGTACGACACGCCCAATATCCACCATGTCAGCATCGAGGATTTCCGCGATCTGATCGCGGCGCGCGGCTGGACCTGCGATGGCGCGTGGTTCCTGTCGGGCGGCAAGCCGACATCGCGCGGCATGGCCAATCTGCTCGCCGAACATGCCGTGTTCCTGCTGAGGCGCTGACCACATGAAGATCGGAATCATCGGAGCCGGGCTGGCAGGGCTCACCGCAGCGCGCGGGCTGGCAAAGGCCGGGCACGCGCTCGTGCTGTTCGACAAGGCGCGCGGCCCGGGCGGCCGGATGTCCACCCGCCGGACCGAAACCGGGCAGGGCATGGCGTATTTCGACCATGGCGCGCAATATTTCACCGTGCGGGACGCCGGTTTTGCCGAAACGGTCGCGCGCTGGGAGGTCGAGGGCGTCGCGGCGCGCTGGGCGGCGGCGGGCGACAATGCCTGGGTCGGTACCCCGGGCATGAACGCGATCATCAAGGCCGAGGCGGCGGGGCACGATGTCCGCTGGAACTGCCGGATCGAGCGGATCGTGCGCGAGGGCGCGGGTTGGCGGTTCGAGCACGATGCGGGCAGCGAGAGTTTCGATACCGCGATCGTCGCGGTTCCGGCAGAGCAGGTCGCGCCGCTGCTTGCCTCCCATGCCCCCGAATGGGCGGCGCTGGCCGAGGCCACGGTATCGCAGCCGTGCTGGACGGTCATGGCAAGTTTTGCCGAACGGGTCGATTTCGGTCCCGATTGCCTGCGCGACATGGGCGCGATCGGCTGGGCGGCGCGCAACAGCGCCAAGCCGGGGCGCACGGGGCCGGAAAGCTGGGTCATCCAGGGATCGCCCGCCTGGTCGGCGGCGCATCTCGAGGACGAGGCCGACAGCGTGATCGCGGCGCTGATCGCCGATCTGGCGGCGGCGACAGGTGTGGCGCTTCCCGAAACACTGGTCGTGCAGGCGCATCGCTGGCGCTATGCGCTGTCGGGCGCGGCGGCGCGGACGATGCTGTGGGATGAAGGTTCGAGGCTGGGGGTCAGCGGCGACTGGCTGATCGGACCCCGGATCGAAAGCGCCTGGGCCTCGGGCCGGGCGCTTGCGGCGGCGATGACCGCCTGATCGGATCACCTGAAGATCAGACGATCGCGCCGGGGCCGATGCTCGCGGCGAGGAACAGCGCCGAACTCAGGATCGCGAGCGCGGCGGCACCGATCTGGCTGGAAAGCTGGAGCGACATTGTTTCTTTTCCTTGAAAGATGACAGTGAACGGGCGGTCAGACGATGATGCCGGGGCCGACGCTGGTTGCGACCAGGATGACCGAGCAGATCGAAGCGAGAGCGGTGGCGAGGATGTTCATGGGGAAGGTCCTTTCGATTTCGGTTTGAGGTGCTGGCTGGGGATCAGGCGACGACGCCGGGAGCGACGCTGGCGGCGATGAACAGGCTGGAGGTCAGGATGGCGAGAGCGACGGCGGCGATCTGACTCTGGGCGTTCGAGAAGAGGGTCATGGCGGTGTCCTTTCGTGGGTATCTGGTGGTTCCGGTCGGTGTGTCCGGAGATGCCAGATACTTTGCACACGCCGTGCCAAACTGAGAAAACCACGCTATTCCAGCGACTTAGGCTTTTTCAGGCCCAAGTTGAACATGAACAAATGCTGACTGTTGGGAAAATTTCCCATTAATCGGGATCAGTGCTGTGCGGGGGTTGCAGGCGCGTCAGCCTGCCGCAGGGACCAGCCCGGTCGCCTCGGCCTCGGCCTGCATGCGGCGCGCGAAGAAGGGCGAAATGGTGAACCGCGCCAGCACGTCGGAGGCGGGGGCGCCGGAGGGCGCGCCCACCAGCTTTTCCAGCGCGCGCCAATCGGCCCGGCCTTCCGCAACGCGGCCGTTGGCGGCCAGTGCCAGTGCGCGCCCGAGCAGGAAATTGGGCTGCGTCTCCAGTTCGGGCTTTTCCGCACTCAGCGCGAGTTGCAACGCTTCGGCGCGCTTGCCGTTGATGACGCGCGTGATCACAAGCGACGAGATCTGATAGCCCCCGGGCTGTTCGTTCAGCGCACTTGCGCGTTCTAGCACGGGTTCGGCGCCCGTGTAATCGCCGCACGCCATCAACAAGCTGCCCGCAAGGCCCAGCGTATCAGGCTCGAGCGGATTGCTCTCGATCGCACGGCGGGCAAAGGCGGTCGCGCGCGGGCAGTTGCCCCGCGCCCAGGCCGAGCGCGCCACCGCGATCTGCGCCAGCGCCGATGTTCCGTTGTTGCGCAACGCAGCTTCTGCAAGATCGCGCCCCCTGGCGGTCGGGGTCAGCGGCACCAGGCTCTTGCCGCGCGGCCGCGACAGTTCGAGGAACGATTGCGCCTGCAGCACCAGCGATTCGTTGGGGAACAGCTTGGCCGATGCATCGAGGCATTGGCTCACCGCCGCCCGCTCCGCGGGATCGCGGCTCTGGCGGTAACTGTCATAGGCGATCAGGCAGGGATAGCCGGGGGACGTGTCGCCGCCCAGCAGCTTGCGCTGATGCTGGATGATCACCCCACCCGAGCGCGCGACCTCCGAAATGCCGTTCCCGATGGCCTGCTCGACATCCGGCGCCGCGATCTCGGTGCCGTCATGGTTTACCTCATAGGACCACAAGGTCGTCCCGCTCGCCTTGTGGCGCAGCGCGAGGAAGATCGGCGCGTTCGCCCGGGCCGGACCGGAGCCGCTGCCGCGGACGACCAGCTGGTACGCGCGTGCCCTCTCCGTCTCGCTGACATCCTCGTGCGCAGCGCTGGTCACCGCGAGCATCTCGAAGCGCTGCAGGTGCATTTCGGCAATCTGCGCGGCGGTGTTGAGCGCGTCATTGCCGCTCGCCGGCTCGGTCAGGATCGTGACATGCGCGATCTGGCGGCGCATGTCGCGCCGTGCAGCCTCTTCGCTGGCGGTTTCGGGCTTGGCCAGCAACCAGATGACGTAGAGCAGGCCGAGCAGCAGCAGGATACGCACCACCCAGAGAATCCAGCCACGGTCGATCCCCGATGGCGCCGGGGATGATGCCTGCGAGCGGGCGTGTCCCTGGCTATCTTCCGCGCCTGCAGCGCCCCCGAAGGCGGCCGTATCGCCCCCTGAGTTCGGCAACGACTGAGGTCCGGCTCCAACCGGCGCGGTGGCGGCCGGCTCTGCCATGGGCGCCAGCTCGACATTGTACCGCCCCACCGGAATGACGATGCGATGACGGCCTGCGGCCTCCTGCGCGGACAGCCCGGCATAATGCAGTTCGAGCATCTTGCGCAGCCGACCGACCTGCACACGCGGATAGCTGTCGCTCTGCGGATCGAAGCTGTCGTCCCGGCCCAGGCCGTCGACCGCGATCTGATAGGCCTTGAGCCGCTCCCCGTTGCCCGCAAGTGTCTGTTCGACAAGATATTCGAGCAAACGCCGCAACACGGGTGAGCGGACGAACTCCGGCGAGCGCATCACCAGGGCAAGTTCGTTCTGCAATGCGCTTCTTTCAGGTTGCGCACTCACCTGCGTGTCATCCCTTCAGGGCTGGCGGATTGTCGATAGCAACGGATGAAGCGCCCGGAACCGTTATCTTGTCCGTGTTTGCTTCCATGAGGATATAGGCCGAAATGTAACTTTGCAATCGAACGTGACATGAAAATGGCCGGAGGCACTGAAAAACTTGCATTTTACGGGTAACAACCAGCCCAATTGGCGTTTGGGGTTTTTGTTCCCAAGGGGTTGGAACCGCCGACCATCACCCCTATCGAGGGCATAGCATGCCGCCGCAAACCCCCTCCTCTGCCGATCGAACGGCCCCGCCCGCCATGCGCGAGACGCTGGGGCGGTTCCTGCCCTATCTCTGGCCAGCGGATCGGCCCGATCTGAAACTGCGAATCTGCGGGGCGATGCTGATGGTGCTGCTGGGCAAGGCGGCGGTGCTGTCGATGCCCTTTGCCTACAAGGCCGCGGTCGACCGCATGACAATCGACGGCACCACCATGGCGATGGCGGCGATCATCGCGGTGCTGGCCTATGGCGCGGCGCGGTTGGGATCGGTGCTGTTCGACAATCTGCGCAACGTGGTGTTCGAACGCGTCGGCCAGGAGGCAACGCGGACGCTGGCCGAGAATGTCTTCGTCCAGCTGCACCGGCTGTCGCTGCGCTTCCACCTCGCCCGCCGCACCGGCGAGGTCACCAAGGTGATCGAGCGCGGCACCAAGAGCATCGACGTGATGCTCTATTTCCTGCTGTTCAACATCGCGCCCACAGTGCTCGAGCTCATCGCGGTGCTCGTGATCTTCTGGATCAATTTCGGCTTCGGGCTGGTGCTGGCGACGGTGGCGATGGTGGCGATCTATATCGTCTTCACCCGCAAGATCACCGACTGGCGCAACCATCTGCGCGAAGCGATGAACACGCTCGACGGCAAGCAGCTCGCGCGCGCGGTCGATTCGCTGCTCAATTACGAGACGGTCAAATATTTCACCGCCGAGGAACGCGAGGCCAAGCGCTACGGCGATGCCGCGCGCACCTATGCCAATGCGGCAGTGAAGTCGGAAAATTCGCTCGCGCTGCTCAATATCGGCCAGTCGCTGATCACCAACCTGATGATGGCAGGCGCGATGGCCTATACCATCTGGGGCTGGAGCCAGGGGCAGTTCACCGTCGGCGATCTGGTGCTGGTCAACACGCTGCTGATGCAGCTGTTCCGCCCGCTCGACCTGCTCGGCATGGTCTATCGCACCATCCGCCAGGGGCTGGTCGATATGGCCGCGATGTTCGACCTGATCGACACGCCCGCCGAGATCGTCGATGTGCCGGGTGCTCCCGCGCTCGACATCCGCCAGCCCTCGGTCGAGTTCCGCAACGTCGATTTCGGCTATGATCCCGACCGGCAGATCCTGCACGGCTTGAGCTTCCGGGTCGAACCTGGTCAGACGCTGGCGCTGGTCGGCCCCTCGGGCGCGGGCAAGTCGACCATCGCGCGGCTGCTGTTCCGCTTCTACGATCCGCAAGGGGGCCAGGTGCTGATCGGCGGGCAGGATATCGCCAAGGTGACGCAAGGCTCGCTCCGCGCCGCGCTGGGCATCGTGCCGCAGGATACGGTGCTGTTCAACGACACCATCGGCTATAATATCGGCTATGGCCGCGAAGGCGCGACACAGGAGGAGATCGAGCGCGCGGCGCATGGCGCGGCGATCGGCACGTTTATCGAATCCTTGCCCAACGGCTATGACACCGAGGTCGGCGAGCGCGGGCTGAAGCTGTCGGGTGGCGAGAAGCAACGCGTCGCGATCGCGCGCACGCTGCTCAAGAACCCGCCGCTCACCATCTTCGACGAGGCGACCAGCGCGCTCGACAGCGCCACCGAGGCCGAGATTCTCGATACGCTGCGTTCGCTGGCCGAAGGCCGCACCACGCTGATCATCGCGCATCGGCTCTCCACCGTGACCCATGCCGATACGATCATCGTGCTCGACAAGGGCCAGGTGGCGGAGCAGGGATCGCATCGCGAGCTGCTGCAGAGGCGCGGGCTCTATGCGGCGATGTGGGAACGCCAGGCGCAGGAACGCGCCAAGGAAGAGGTGGCGGCATGACGATGACGGCGGCAATTCTCGCGGCACTGGCGCTGCAGGGCGTAGCGCTCGATCCGCCGGTCGAGGCCGAGGCGGCGGAGGTCGAGCAACCGACGCGCTCGGGCCCGTGGAACGACATGTATGGCGAGCCACAGCATCCAGGCGCGACCTATCGCGTGCGGCTGTTCGTGCATGCCGCGCAGGCCTGTCTTCATTTTGCCGGCGAAGAGCCCTATGATGCCGAGCGCGCCGAATTCCTCAACGCGATGATGGATGAAAGCTGCGCCGGGCTGAAAGAGCGCTATAGCGCGATCCTGGCCGATCCGATGACCGATGCGCCGTCGCGCGCACTGGTCGAGAAAGCATGGGAGCCGTTTCGTGAGTGACAAGCTTTCCAGGATTGCCGCCCTTGCGCTGGCCGCCGCGCTGCTGATGCTGCCCGCCTGCAAGGACCGCAACCAGTCCGACCGTTCGCCGGTGCAGATGCCGCCGATCCTCGCGTCTGCCACCGCCGCACCCGCAGCCATGCCCATAGCCATGAAAGAGACAAGCATGTTCACACCGCTGACCGATGATGTTCAGGTTTCCCCGCAGATCAGCCTCGATCAGGTGGCGGCAGCCAAGGCGGAAGGCGTGACGGTGATCATCAACAACCGCCCCGATGGCGAGGACCCGAGCGCGCCGCAAAGCGCCGAGATCGAGGCGGCAGCAAAGGCTGCCGGGATCGATTATGTCTCGATTCCCGTCACCCATGCCGGTTTCTCCGCCCCGCAGGTCGATGCGATGATCGCGGCGCTGGACAAGGCCGAGGCGAGCGGCGGCAAGGTGCTCGCCTATTGCCGATCGGGCACGCGCTCGACGCTGCTCTGGTCGCTCGCCCAGGCCAAGCAGGGGCGCAGCCCCGCCGAACTCACTCGCATCGCGGCGCAGGCTGGCTATGACCTGACCCCGATCCGTCCGATGCTCGACGCGCTCTCGGGCCAGGCGGATTGACAACACCAGATCCTCCCCGAGCTCGTCTCGGGCCAGGTGGACTGACTAAAAAATCCTCCCTGAGCCCTTCCATGCCAGAACTATCCGTTTGCCCTTCCACCACCCGCTATGCGGGCGGTCCCCCTCCCCCAGGACGCTGTGGGAGGATTTCATGGTTAACCCGATAATAACCATCTTGTGACCAATCTTGCTCGTTCCACCGCGGCGACTCTGCGGTGGCGATGCAAGGAGAATGGGGCATGGCCAGCCATCCCGGCGCGGCATCCGGCAATTCCGCAGCGGCACTCACGCTTGCCGAGCTGCGCGAGTTCGCGAGTTTCTCACCCGCGGCACAGCGCTATATCAAGCGCGCGCTCGATATCGGCCTCGCGCGCGAGGACGCGTTCAAGCGCTGGGCGCGCAATGCCGAGGAAACCGCCTCGATCCGCATGCATTATCTGGTCTATCAGGATCTCAAGCTGCTGCGCGGCAATGTGCCCGATGCACCGCATGAGGACGGGTTCGAGCATTTCATGGCGCTGCTGGTGCGGCTGGCAGCGTTCGATCTGGCGCAGGGCCGGATCGAGAGCTTTTCCGCCTTCCGCTTCCTGTACGAACGCCTGCTCGGCGCCGATGTGCGCCCCTGGCTGCCCTCGGCCTATTGCGCCGCTGCCGCGCTGCCGCAGATTCAGCCCGAACGGCGCAAGATGCTGCTCCAGTCGATCAGCGAAGCCGCTGCCACTGCTCCGGGCTGGTCGCTGCGCGCGCCGGTCTTCTTCCCCGAATGGGTCGAATGGGTGAGCGGCGACGCCGCGCATTGAGGGGCTCGTTTAGCGCACACGTCCCTCGACTTCGCTCGGGACAAACGGAAAATGGGATGGTGCCCCTAGGAAATGGGCCTCCCGATATCAGCTGAGCCTATTTACCCCCGTTTGTCCCGAGCGAAGTCGAGGGACGCTACAGAGCGCCGGTTGCCGGATCAGCTCGTCCCCACCAAAGCCGCGACCGCCACGCGGCGATAGATTCGCGCCAGCACGTCCAGGTCCGCCACAGCCACCGCTTCATCGAGCTTGTGCATCGTCGCGTTGCACAGGCCGAATTCCACCACCGGGCAGATGCGTGAGAGGAAGCGCGCGTCGGACGTGCCCCCCGTCGTCGACAGCTCGGTTTCCACCCCCGTCTCCGCGCGGATTGCCTCGGCAATGATGCCCGAAAGCTCGCCCGGCGGAGTGAGGAAGGCCTCGCCCGAAATCTTCGCCTCGACCGTCCCGCCCAGCGGCTCGGCAATGCCGCGAATCAGCTCGATCAGCGATTCGCCGCTGTGCAGATCGTTGAATCGGATGCTGATCCGCGCCTCGGCGGCGGCGGGGATGACATTGTGCGCCGGGTTGCCGACATGCAGGTCGGTCACCTCGATATTGCTCGGCTGGAACCAGTCGGTGCCCTCGTCCAGCACCACCGCCTCGATCGCCGAGAGGATCGCCACCAGCTTCGGGATCGGATTGTCGGCCAAATGCGGATAGGCGACATGGCCCTGCTGGCCGGCCACGCGGATCCACATGTTGACCGAGCCGCGCCGCCCGATCTTCACCATGTCGCCGAGACGGTTGACCGAGGTCGGCTCGCCCACCAGGCACAGGTCGGGAATGGTATTTTCGCGCAGCATCAGGTCGATCAGCGCGCGGGTGCCGTAGATCGCCGGCCCTTCCTCGTCGCCGGTGATGATCAGGCTCAGCGTCCCCGCCTCGCGCGGAATATCGGCGGCGGCGGCGACGAAGCTCGCGATCGAGCCCTTCATGTCGACCGCGCCGCGCCCGTGCAGCAGATCGCCGCGGACTTGCGGTTCGAACGGATCGCTCGCCCAGCCCATGCCCGGCGGCACCACGTCGAGATGCCCGGCAAAGGCGAAATGCCGCCCCGCATCGCCCGATGGCCGCCGGATCGCGAACAGATTCTCGACCGGACCGTCGGGCGCCGCGCCGCAGATGAAGCGCGTCACCGCAAAGCCGAGCGGCGCGAGCATCGCCTCGAGACAATCGAACACCGCGCCGGTAGCGGGCGTGACGCTTTCGCAGGCGATCAGCCGGCTGGCAAGCTCGAGCGGTGCGGCGGAAATCATCGCGGTATCGGTCATCGGGGCTTTCTCGTTGGTCGCAGGCGCATTTGAGTGATTTCGAGTGAAATGGAACATTTCACGGCTCGGAAATCACGGCAAAACAGAAATATAGAGCCAGCTTTTGATTCCATCAAAATCTGGCTCTAACATCGCGCCATGCCCAAAGTCGACCTGCAAGCGGTTCCGCAAACCAACGCCACCGGATATCCGCCGCATCTGGCCGATGTGGTCCAAGGCCGCTGGTATCGCCGCCTGTCGCCCGCGCTCGGCCTGACCGATTTCGGCGCGAGCCATGTCGTGCTCAAGCCCGGGGCCTGGTCTGCCCAGCGCCACTGGCATGAAAACGAGGACGAGATTCTGGTGATCCTGTCCGGCGAGGCGGTGCTGGTCGATGACCATGGCCGAACGCCGCTGGTTGCCGGGGATATCGCGGCCTTTCCCAAGGGCGAGCCCAATGCGCATTGCCTGGTCAACGAAAGCGATGTGGATTGCACGTTCCTGGTGATCGGCCAGAGCGTCAATGGCCCCTGCCATTATCCCGATGTCGACATGCATGAGAACGGTGCGGGCGACAAACGCCGCAAAAATGGCACCCCTTTCTGAAGCCTGTTTCCTGATCCCCTGAGGGCCAGCTCGCCCCTATTGCGATGACCGCACGTCACAACCTGCCCCAAATGGCAGGCACCGATCCTCCATGCCCTGACCTTGCGCGGTTGACCGCAGGCCGAAAACACTTAATAGGCTATTGCGAATCGCTAGCATTAGCAAAAGGGGTTTTCATGACACGTTGGTTGGTATCGGCAGGGCTGGTGGCCCTATGTGTTGCGCAAGCACCGCTCCTCGCAGCAGAGAGATCACAGGGTGAGACCGAGGCGCTCGACGAAGCCGAGGCTGGCGACGGGCGCACCATCGTGGTTTCGGCCACGCGCACGCCCATCACCATCGACGAGGCCCCCGTCACCATCTCGGCCAAGACCGACGAGGAGATCGCCGACGAGCTAGCGACCGACATCAAGGACCTGGTGCGCTTCGAACCCGGTGTCAGCGTCCGCCGCCAGCCCGCCCGTTTTGGCGCGGCACTGGGAACCACCGGCCGCGCGGGCAATGAGGATTTCACCATACGCGGCATCGGCGGCAATCGCGTGCTGATCCAGGTCGATGGCGTGCGCCAGCCGATGGGCTTCAGCTTCGGAGCGCAAAGCGTGGGCCGGGGCGATTCGGTCGATATCGGACTGGTCAAATCGGTCGAGATCCTGCGCGGTCCGGCTTCCGCGCTCTATGGCAGCGATGGCCTGGCGGGCGCGGTCAGCTTCACGCTCAGCGATCCCGAGGACATTCTGAAGGGCAAATCGGTCGCTGGCCTCGTGCGCGGCCAATATGCCAGCGCCGACAACGAGTTTGCCGAAACCGCGATCCTGGCCGGGCGCAGCGGCGAGCTGTCGGCCATGATCGCCTATACGCGGCGCGATTTCGAGGAGCTGGACAATCGCGGCACCAATGACGTGCTGGGGGCGAACCGCACCACGCCCAATCCGCAGGACGGGCAAAGCAACGCTGCGACCGCACGGCTGGTCTGGGACCCCGCCGGTGGCCACAAGTTCCGGCTTACCGGCGAATATCTCGACAACCGCATGGTCACCGATCTGCTCTCGGGCCGATCGGCAACGGTCGACAATCTGGTCGCGCGCGACACCGGCAAGCGCTGGCGCGTGGCGGGCGACTGGACCTGGGAAGGCACCGGCGTGATCGAGCTGGCGCGGGCAAGCCTGTACTGGCAATCGGCCAAGGATCGCCAGTTCACGCAGGAAGACCGCACCCCGCTCGCCGATCGCACCCGGCTCAACACCTTCGACAACCGCGTCTATGGTGCCTCGGCCGAAGCGCGCGCCGCGTTCACGACTGGCCCGTTGACGCACAAGCTGGTCTTCGGCGGCGATGCCAGCTTCACCCGGCAGGAAGGCCTTCGCGACGGTACCGTGCCGCCCGCAGGAGAGCGCTTCCCGTCCTCCGCCTTTCCGGTGACCGACTATACGCTCGCGGGGCTCTTTTTGGGCGACGAGATCAGCGTCGGCCCGCTCACGCTGTTTCCGGCGCTGCGCTTCGACTATTACAAGCTCTCGCCGCAAAGCGACCCGCTGCTGCCGGCGACGTTCGTGACCACCGGCCAGTCGGGCAACCGCTTAAGCCCCAAGATGGGCGCGGTGCTGAAACTGAACAGCGAGGTGCGGCTGTTTGCCAATTATGCGCAAGGCTTCCGAGCCCCCGAGCCCTCGCAGATCAACCAGTTCTTCGAGAATCTCGCCCAAGGCTATACCTCGCGCCCCAATGCCGATCTGGGGCCGGAACGCAGCGAGAGCATCGAGGGCGGCATCCGCTTCACCAGCGAGGCGGTGAGCCTCAGCGCCACCGCATTCAGCGCGCGCTACAAGGATTTCATCAGCCAGGAAGTGGTCGGCGGCGGCTTCACGCCGAACAATCCCGCGATCTTCCAGTTCATCAACCTCGACCGGGTGAAGGTGGAAGGCGCCGAGGCGCGGCTCGAGCTGCGCGACAGGAACGGGCTCAATGGGCAGGTCGCACTCTCTTATGCCACGGGCGACGTCATCGATCCGCAGGCAGGCACGCGCGTGCCGCTGGCGACGGTCGATCCGCTGAAGCTGGTCGCGGGCATCGGCTGGCGCGACCCGAAGGGACGGTTCGGCGGGCAGCTGATCGCCACGCACAGCGCGCGCAAGTCCGAGGAACGCAGCGCGGGCGTGTGCACCCCCTCGTGCTTCCGCCCCGAGGCCTTCACCATTCTCGATGCGACGGCATTCATCGCGCTGGGTCCGGTGACACTGCGCGCGGGCCTGTTCAACCTCACCAATGCCAAATACGCCTGGTGGTCCGATGTGCGCGGCCTCGCCAGCAACTCCACCATCGCCGATGCCTTTACCCAGCCGGGCCGCAACGGCAGTGTCTCGTTGACTTATCGCTTCTGATTTGCAATACCGTTATCAACCAAACCAGGGGTCTTGATCATGCACAGAAAGATCGTCGCGCTTGCTGCTGCCAGCCTGTTCGCGCTGGCTTCCACGTCCGCGCTTGCCCATCCGCCGATCGCCGAACGGCCCGCCCAGGAAGAAGCCGCCGCGTTCGAGGCCGATCGCGCCGACATTCTGGCGATGGCGGGCAATTTCAAGGTGCGCTTCGACATGCAGGAAGGGACGCCCTGGCAGAGCGGCTACGCCCCGCTCGACCGCAAGATTTCGGGCGGGCACGAAGTCGTGCGCGTGATCGAGGATAGCGGCCGCCGCATCGTGCTGCAGCATATCCTGGTCAGCGAGATCGACGGCAAGCCGCATATCACCAAGCACTGGCGGCAGGACTGGGAATACGAGCCCGCCCGGGTGCTGGTCTATTCGGACCGCCATGCCTGGACCTGGGAGGACGTGCCCGAGAAGATGCGCCGCGGGCGCTGGTCGCAGACCGTCTGGCAGGTCGACGACAGCCCGCGCTATGCCGGCTGGGGCCAGTTCGAGCAGCAGGGCGGCCTTCGCCGTTGGCGTTCCAACTGGACCTGGCGACCGCTCGCCCGGCGCGATGCGGTGCGCAATCCCGTGTACGACCGCTATTATGCGATCAATCGCCACCAGCCCACCCCCGATGGCTGGGTCCACTGGCAGGACAATATCAAGATGGGCATGAAGGACGGCCGCCTGCAGCCGATCGTCCAGGAATATGTGCTCAATACCTATACCAAGTTCGACGGCTATAACGTCAAGGCCGCAGACGATTACTGGGCCGCCACCAAGGGCTATTGGGCTGCGGTCCGCGCCGGGTGGGACAAGGTGGCGGCGACCAAGGGCGGCATTGCCATCCAGGAGGAAGCGCAGGCCGGCACCATCATCAGCGCGCGGTTGCTGACCATCGCCGACGAGATTGTCGAGGGCAAGCTGACCGAGGCTAAGGGCACAGCCGAAGCGCTCAAGCTCATCGACGACAATACCCGGATGACGGGCGCGAAGCAGGTCGCAAGCGCCGGTCGCTAAGCGTCGGCGCCCCGCCCCCTGTTGGGGCGCCGATACTCCCCTGCCCCGCCGACTGGACACGGCGGGGCGGGGGATATTGCGTTCAGTGGTCGTGCTGCGCCAGGGCTTCCAGCACGTCTTCCAGTCGTGCCGGATCGCCCATCGCGACGACGCGCCCGTCGCTGCCCTTGTGCAGCGGATCGCCGTTCCAGTCGCACATATGTCCGCCCGCGCCCTCGACCACGGGGACGAGCGCGGCGAAATCGTGCAGTTTCAGGCCGCTTTCGCAGACCAGATCGACCGAGCCCTGCGCGACCAGCGCGTAATTATAGCAATCGCCGCCCCAGATCAGCCGCCGGGTGTCGCACAGCTTGGCGAGCGCCATGAAATGCATCGCGTCATGATCGCTGAACAGGTGCGGGCTGGTGGTGGCGAGCACGGCATCGCCGATCTCGGGGCAGAGACGCGCCTTGACCGGCCTGCCGTTGAACGTCGTGCCGCGCCCGGTCGCGCCCACCCAGCGCTCGCGCCCGATCGGCTGGTCGATCACGCCGAGCACCGGCCATTCGTCCGAAATCAGCGCGATCAGGGTGCCGAAGATCGGGCGGCCGGCGATGAAGCTCGTCGTTCCGTCGATCGGGTCGAGCACCCAGACGCGCCCCGTCGTTCCGGGTTTCTCGCCATATTCCTCGCCGATCACGCCGTCGCGCGGAGCCTCGGCATCGAGGATCGCGCGCATCGCGGCTTCGGCGGCGCGATCGGCCTCGGTCACCAGCGAGGCATCGGCCTTGCGATCGGTGGTGAAATCGGCGCGGTAAAAGGGGCGGATCGCCTCCCCCGCCGCATCGGCGAGCCGCTGCGCGAGCTCGATGTCCTTGCTGTGTATCATGATGGTCTAGCTAGGGGCTGGCGGGCAGCTTGGCCAGAGGCGATGGCGTCAGAACAGGCCGAGCGCCGCAACCTCGGCGTCGGACAGCAGGATTCCGAATTCGTCCGCCAGCAAGGCGCGCATCGCGGCCGTACCGGCAATCGGCATCCGCTCGCTCTCCGCCCCGCGCTGGACGCTGAACTGGTCGTTGGTGATCGACTTGAGCCCGTCGCGCGTCACCTGGCTGACCAGCACGTTGCGGATGAAGCGCGATTCGGGCGAGGTCGCGGTCCAGTGGTTCGACATGGCCAGATCGGCAGGCTGGGCAAGCTCGTCGGTGAAGCTGTATTGCGGGCGGACCTCGCCGCCGAAATGCCGTTCGAGCATCCAGCCGAATGCGTCATGATGGCGCAGCCGGTGGACCGAACCGTCATTGCCCGCCGCCTCCGCGCCATCGGCCAGACGCATCGCGGGCACATGCCCGCCGCCAAAGCCCGCATCGGCGAGCCAGCGTTCACCCTCCAGCCACACGGCCAGTACGATGTGCGTGCGCGGCGGCACCGGGTCGCCCGGCTGCTGGCGGAACCAGACGCGGGCGAGCAGCGGATCGACTCGGAAGCCCAGCGCTTCGAGCCCGCGCTGGAACAGCGGGTTGAGCTCGAAGCAATAGCCGCCGCGCGTGCCGGAGAGCAGCTTGGCAGCAATCGCCTCGGGCGCGATATCCACCCCGCGCCCGAGCCGCGCATCGAGCGCATCATAGGGAATGGCGAGCCGCTGCGCCCAGAGCAACGCATCGAGCCCGGCGAGATCGGCCGCTGGCCGCTGCGCCAGCCCCAGCCGCGCGAGATACCGGCCGAGAAAGTCGCTCAATGCGCCCCGCCCGGCTGATCGGGCACGGCCACGCGCAGCGGCTGGCCATCGGGCACGACCCAGCTCGAAACCGCGCGCAGGCCTTTGGGCCCCGCCTTGCCCCAATGCACCGTGCCCGGCGCTATGCGCACCCCCTGGCCGGGCAGCAACGTCATTTCGCCCTCACCTTCGCGCACGATCACCGTGCTGCCGCCCAAGATGTAGAGAAACTCCTCGCCATGGTGATAATGGCGCGGGATCGGGGCATTGGCGGGAATGTTCAGATCGCCGGTCACCAGATGATGCCCCGGCGCGGCCTGGATCGGCCCGGACAAGACCTCGGTTATGCCGAGGGCGGACTGATAGACCGCGACACCCTGAGAACCGGGAGAAGCGCAAGCGCCGAGCCCCGCTGCCAGCGCGATCAGCACGGGCAGGCTCGGGCGCATCGGCCGATCAGTCGAACAGGCTGGAGACCGAGCTTTCGTCGGCGATGCGGCGGATCGCCTCGCCGATCAGCGCCGCCATCGGCAGGCTGCGGATACGGCTCGATTCGGTAACCGCCTCGGTCGCCTGGATCGAATCGGTGATCACCAGCTCTTTCAACGAGCTGTTGTTGACGCGTGCCACGGCGCCGCCCGAGAGCACGCCGTGCGTCACATAGCTGACCACATCGACCGCGCCCGCATCCTTGAGCGCCTGGGCCGCGTTGCACAGGGTGCCGCCCGAGTCGACGATATCATCGATCAGGATGCAGAAGCGCCCCTCGACATTGCCGATGATGTTCATCACTTCCGATTCGCCCGGGCGCTCGCGGCGCTTGTCGACGATCGCCAGCGGCGCGTTGTCGAGCCTTTTGGCGAGGGCGCGCGCGCGCACCACGCCGCCCACGTCGGGCGAGACGACCATCAGCTTGTGCTCGCCGAACCGCGCCTGGATGTCCGCTGCCATCACCGGCGCGGCATAGAGGTTGTCGGTCGGGATATCGAAAAAGCCCTGAATCTGTCCGGCGTGGAGATCGACCGACAGCACGCGGTCGGCGCCTGCCACGGTGATGAGGTTGGCGACCAGCTTGGCCGAGATCGGGGTGCGCGGCCCCGGCTTGCGGTCCTGCCGGGCATAGCCGAAATAGGGGATCACCGCCGTGATGCGCCGCGCCGAAGCCCGTTTCAGCGCATCGATGCAGATCAGCAGTTCCATCAGATTGTCGTTGGCGGGATAGCCGGTCGACTGGATGACGAACACATCCTCGCCGCGCACATTCTCGTGAATCTCGACGAAGATTTCCTCGTCGGCAAAGCGGCGCACGCTGGCATCGGTCAGCGGCATTTCCAGATAGGCGGCGATGGAACGCGCCAGCGGCAGATTGCTGTTGCCGGAAAGGATTTTCATGTGGCTTCCCCGTTGCCTTGATCGCGCCCGCCTTAGCCAGATGGTCCGCAAACCGGAAGATGAAACTTTGATGAAATGCAGGCGGCGGCTCGCCCCTTCCCATCAAAAGCTGTTGCCGCTCCCCTGGCCAGCCCCTATCCCGCAGCCATGACCGACCGGCTTATCATCACGCTTGTCCAGTGCGGGCAGACCATGGGCGATCTGGCACGCAATGCCGATGCGATGCTGCAGGCGCGCGCCGAGGCGCAGGATTGCGACCTTGTCGTCTTTCCCGAGTTGCAGCTGATCGGCTATCCGCCCGAAGACCTGGTGCTGAAACCCGCGCTGATTGCGCGCGCGCAGGCGGAGCTGGAGCGGATGGCGGCGGCGACGGCCGATGGCGGCCCGGCAATGCTGGTGGGCAGCGTCTTCCAGTGCGAGGGCGCGCTGTACAACGGAATCGCGCTGCTCGACGGCGGGCAGATCGCGGCGGTGCGCTTGAAGCACGAACTGCCCAATTACGGCACGTTCGACGAGAAACGCCTGTTCGCCTCGGCCCCGCTGCAATCGCCGGTGCCCTTTCGCGGCGTGCTGCTGGGCCTGCCGCTGTGCGAGGACATCTGGTTCCCCAGGGTGTGTGGCCATCTGAAAGCCATGGGCGCCGAGCTGCTGATCGCGCCGCATGGCAGCCCGTACGAGATCGAGAAGGACGACCGCCGCCTGCACAATGTCGCCCGCGCTCGCGTCGCCGAGACCGGGCTGCCGCTGGTGTTCCTCAACCGTATCGGCGGGCAGGACGAGCTCGTGTTCGACGGCGCCTCGTTCGTGGTCAATGCGGACGGCGCTCTGGCGCATCAACTGCCCGACTGGGAAGCGGCGACCGTACGCACCGAATGGACGCGAGGGCAAAGCGGCTGGGTCTGCGCGCCAGGCGAGATCCATTCGCTCGATCCATTTCCGCAGGACGTCTATCACGCGATGATCGTGGGGCTTCGCGATTATGTGAATGCCAATGGCTTCCCGGGCGTGGTGCTCGGCCTGTCGGGCGGGATCGACAGCGCGCTGTCCGCTGCGGTCGCGGTCGATGCGCTGGGGGCGGACCGGGTGTGGTGCGTGATGCTGCCAAGCCGCTATACCAGCCAAGCCAGCCTCGACGATGCCGCCGAATGCGCGCGGCTGCTGGGCTGTCGGCTCGACACGATCAGAATCACGCCCGCGGTCGATGCCTTCGATGCAATGCTGGCCCCCAGCTTTGAAGGCCGCGCCCCGGACCTCGCCGAAGAGAATATCCAGTCGCGCATCCGTGCGGTCACGCTGATGGGGCTGAGCAACAAGTTCGGTCCGATGCTGCTTACCACCGGCAACAAGAGCGAGATGAGCGTCGGCTATGCCACCATCTATGGCGACATGTCGGGCGGCTATAATGTGCTGAAGGACGCCTATAAGCTCACCGTGTTCGACCTGTCGCGCTGGCGCAATGCCAACAAGCCGCCGCTCGGACTTGGCCCCGACGGCCCGGTCATGCCCGAAAGCGTCATCACCAAGCCGCCCAGCGCAGAGCTGCGCCCCGATCAGCGCGACGACGACAGCCTGCCGCCCTATGAAATCCTCGACCCGATCCTGCACGGCCTGGTCGAGGAGGAGCTGAGCGTCGCCGAGATCGTCGCGCGCGGCTTTGACGAGGCGACCGTCACCCGGATCGAGCGGTTGCTCTACCTCGCCGAATACAAGCGCCGCCAGGCGCCGCCGGGGGTAAAGCTGGGGATCCGCAATTTCGGCCGCGACCGGCGCTATCCGATCACCAACCGGTTCCGGACGGGATAGACTTGCATCTTGTATCGTTACGCGATATAGAAGCAACGTGATCGTCAGCTTCCGCCACAAGGGCTTGCGCCTGCTGTACGAAACCGGATCGACCAGAGGCATTCAGGCCGCGCACAAGGCCAAGCTGCTCAGCATATTGGCAGCACTGGACGTCGCCACGGCTCCGGCGGAACTCAACCTTCCGTCCTATCGTCTGCATCCGCTCAAGGGCGATCTGGCGGGACATTGGTCGATCTGGGTGAACGGGAACTGGCGTGTGACCTTCTGCTTTGTCGGAGTCGATGTCGAACTTGTCGACTATCAGGATTATCATTGAGGCTGATTGCTATGATGAAGACCCCGCCCCATCCCGGACTGATGCTGCGCGATGATGTCATTGCGCCGCTGGGCCTGGGCGTCACCGAAACCGCCCGCAAGCTGGGCATGTCGCGCGTGGCGCTTTCGCGTGTCGTCAATGGCCGCGCGGCGATCAGTCCTGATCTCGCGATCCGGCTTGAGCGTGCCGGGGTCAGCACCGCGCGGTTCTGGATCAGCTTGCAGGCGAACTATGATCTTGCCATGGCGCTGGGTCATGACCAGCCTGATGTCGAACCGCTGCAATCTGCGGCGTGATCGGGCGATCTTCGACTGCCCCCAAGAACGAGCCCCCTTACCCCATGACCATCACCCGTTTCGCCCCGTCCCCCACCGGGCATCTGCATATCGGCAATATCCGCACCGCGCTGCATAACTGGATGTGGGCGAAGAAGACCGAAGGCCGCTTCATCCTGCGCATCGACGATACCGATGCCGAGCGCAGCCGGGAGGAATATGTCGAGGGGATCCGCGCGGACCTCGCCTGGCTGGGGCTCGCTCCCGATGCCGAATATCGCCAGTCCGAGCGCTCAGCGCTATACGAGGCGGCGTTCGACAAGCTGCGCGCCGCGGGCCGGGTCTATCCGTGCTATGAGACCGCGCAGGAGCTCGACCTCAAGCGCAAGATCGCTTTGGGACGCGGCCTGCCGCCGGTCTATGATCGCGCTGCGCTCAACCTGACCGAGGCCGAGCGTTCCGATCTCGAAGCGCAGGGGCTGAAACCGCACTGGCGGTTCAGGCTCGATCATGACGAGCCGATCGCCTGGGACGACCTGATCCGGGGCGCGCAGAAGTTCGATGCAGCAAGCCTGTCAGATCCCGTCATCCGCCGCGCCGATGGCAGCTGGCTGTACATGCTGCCGTCCGCGATCGATGATGTCGACATGGCCATCACGCATGTCGTGCGCGGCGAGGATCATGTCTCGAACACCGCCGTCCAGCTGCAGATGTTCACCGCGTTGGGCAGCACCCCGCCGGCGTTCGCGCACGAGGCGCTGCTGACCGGCGCGGAGGGCAAGCTCTCCAAGCGATTGGGCTCGCTGGGCGTGGGCGAACTGCGCGAGAAGCACATATTACCCCAGGCGATCGTCGCGCTGCTCGCCCGGCTGGGCACCTCGGACCCGGTCGAGCCGTTGCACGACCGCGCCGCGCTGCTCGAGACGTTCGACTTTGCACGCTTCGGGCGTGCGCCCGCGCGCTTTGCCGAGGAGGATCTGGAGCGGATCAACCGCCAGCTTGTCCACAGCGCCGATTTCGCATCGGTCGCGGACCAGCTGCCGGGCGAAATCGACGAGGCGATCTGGCACGCTATCCGCCCCAATATCGCGCATCTGGGCGAGGTCGGCGATTACTGGCGGATCATCACCGGGCCGGTCGACGCGCCCGCGCCCGAGCCGGACGATACCGCCTATCTGGGCGAGGCGCGCACTGTTCTTGAGGGGCTCGAATTCGGCCCCATGGTCTGGAAGGACTGGACCGAAGCGCTCAAGGCCAGCACCGGGCGCAAGGGCAAGACGCTGTTCCTGCCGCTACGCCGCGCGCTCACTGGCATGGACCATGGTCCCGACATGGCAGAGCTGCTGCCGCTGATCGGCAAGGGCCGGGCGCTGGAGCGGCTGGGGGGATAGGTTTGCCTATAGGCCCCCCGCGCGCCATCAGCTCCGCAGCAGCTCGTTGATGCCGGTCTTCGAACGCGTCTGCGCGTCCACCGTCTTGACGATCACCGCGCAATAGAGCGACGGGCCGGGCGTGCCATCGGGCAGCGGCTTGCCGGGCATCGCGCCGGGCACGACCACTGCATAGGGCGGCACCTTGCCATAATGCACCTCGCCTGTGGCGCGGTCGACGATCTTCGTGGACGCGCCGAGATACACGCCCATCGAAAGCACCGCGCCCTCGCCGACGATCACGCCCTCAGCCACTTCCGAACGTGCGCCGATAAAGCAATTGTCCTCGATGATCACCGGCCCGGCCTGAAGCGGCTCGAGCACGCCGCCGATGCCGACGCCGCCCGAGATATGCACGTTGCGGCCGATCTGCGCGCAGCTGCCGACGGTGGCCCAGGTATCGACCATCGTGCCTTCACCGACATGCGCGCCGATATTGACGAAGCTGGGCATCAGCACCGCGTCCTTGGCGATGAACGCACCGCGTCGCGCGACCGCACCGGGAACCGCGCGGAAACCGGCCGCCTTGAACTCGTCCGCGCTCCAGCCGTCGAACTTGCTCGGCACCTTGTCCCACCAGCTCGCCCCGCCGGGCGCGCCGCTGATCAGGTCCATCGGGTTGAGGCGGAACGAGAGCAGCACCGCCTTCTTGAGCCACTGGTTGACCTGCCAGCCGCCCTGGCCATCGGGCTCGGCGACGCGCGCGGCTCCGCTGTCGAGCAGGTTCAGCGCTTCTGCCACATCGGCGCGAACCGCGCTGTCGGGGCCGGTGTCCATCGTGTCGCGGCCTTCCCAGGCGGCTTCGATCCGGGTTTGCAGGGTGTCGGTCATGCAGAAGTCTCCTCGGTCAGCGCCGCGAGCCACTCGCCCAGCGCGGTAATTTCATGGTCGATATAGCTGTGATCGTGCTCGTGATTGCCGCCGTCCGAGCCGTTGTTCATCCACACCGTGGTCATGCCGAGCTGCTTGGCGGGTCTGAGGTTGCGCGCCAGATCGTCGACGAACAGGGCGCTCGCAGGATCGATGTCGAGCGCATCGACCAGGCTTGCATAGGCAGCGACATCCGGCTTGGGCCGGTATTGCGTCGCGTGGATGTCGTGGATCGCCTCGAACTGGTCCACGAGACCGAGCCGGTCGAGCACCCGCGAGGCATATTTGACATCGCCATTGGTGAAGATGAGCTTGCGCCCCGGCAGCCGCGCCAGGCCCTGCGCGGTGATCGAACAGGGCGAAACGCGGCCCATGTCGATATCGTGGACATAATCGAGGAAATGGTGCGGATCGACGCCATGGTCGAGCATCAGGCCGGCCAGCGTCGTGCCGTGCCGGTAATAATAATCCTTCTGGATTCGCCGCGCCTCGGCGAGATCGACCTGCATCAGATCGGAGACATATTGCCCCATGCGCTCGTCGATCAGCGCGAACAGATCGGTCTCCGCCGGATAGAGCGTGTTGTCGAGATCGAAGATCCAGGTGCGGACATGATCGAAGGGCGGGCGCATGATGAAGCTGCGCCTAGACCGGCTGCGGCGCGTCGGCAAGCTGCCATTCGGCGATCACCTGCGGATCGGTTTCGTGCGCAGCCCTGGCCGCGCGTTCGGCCCCCGCCCGCGCCGGATCGAGCCTCGACAGTGCCCAGACCGCCGCGCCGCGCACCACCGGGTCCGCGTCGTCGAGAAGCACTGCCACCGGCGCGATCAATGCGCCATCGCCGCTATTGCCCGCCGCAATCAGAGCGTTGCGCACCATCCGCCCGCGCCCGCTGCGCTTGATCGGCGAGCCCGAGAACAGCGCCCGGAACGCGGCGTCGTCGAGGCTAAGCAGATCGGCGAGCGAGGGCGCGACCAGCTCCGCGCGCGGAAGGAACGCTTGGTTCCGGTGCGCCGCATCGGCAAACTTGTTCCACGGGCAGACCGCCAGGCAATCGTCGCAGCCATAGACATGGTTGCCGATGCCTGCGCGCAGCTCGGCCGGAATGGGTCCTTCATGCTCGATCGTCAGATACGAGATGCAGCGTCGCGCATCGAGCCTGTAGGGCGCGGGGAACGCATCGGTCGGGCAGATGTCCTGGCAGGCGGTGCACGATCCGCAGCGATCGCGCCCTGCCCCGCTCGGTGCCAGCTCCAGCGTGGTGTAGATCGCGCCGAGGAACAGCCAGCTGCCATGGCTGCGGCTGACCAGGTTGGTGTGCTTGCCCTGCCAGCCGAGGCCTGCCGCCATCGCCAGCGGCTTTTCCATCACCGGCGCGGTATCGACGAACACTTTCACCTGCACGTCTTCCGCCTGCGCGACGATCCAGCGGGCGAGCGCCTTGAGCGCGGACTTCACCGTCTTGTGATAGTCCCCGCCCTGCGCATAGACCGAGATGCGGCCCCGATCCGCTTGCGCCTCCAGCGCGAACGGATCGCGTCCCGGCGCATAGCTCATGCCCAGCATGATGACCGATCGCACATCGCTCCACAGCACCTTGGGCTCGGCGCGCTGGTGGCTGCGCCCCTCCATCCACAGCATGTCGCCATGGCAGCCCGCATCGAGCCAGGCCTGGAAGCGCGCGGCGTTTTCCGGGCCGAGAGCGGCAGGCGCGAAGCCGCAATCGGCAAAGCCCAGCTTCGCCGCTTCTGCTGCTATCTCGGCCTCAAGGTTTCGCTTGCCGCTCGCCATGCTCATCCGCTACCCGATTCATGGGCTTCCACCAAGTGCGACGGCCCGCCCGGAGAGACGCTTGAGCAAGGATCGCCCGTGACCGCCAACGCCATCGAAGCGCATGGCCTCGTCAAGATTTTCGGGCGGCAGCGCGCGGTGGACGGGGTGGACCTCACCGTTCCCGCCGGCAGCATCTTCGGCATATTGGGGCCCAATGGTGCGGGCAAGACGACCACGCTGCGCATGCTGTTGGGTATCGTCGATCCCGATGAGGGAACGCGCACCCTGCTCGGCACCGATCATCCGCTCGATGTCGCGCGCCGGGTCGGCTATCTGCCCGAGGAGCGCGGGCTTTACCCTTCGATGAAGGCCTATGATGCCATTGCCTTCATGGGCGCGCTGCGCGGGCTGCCGCTCGCCGAGGGGCGCAAGCGCGGGCGTGCGATGCTCGAGGAGCATGGCCTGGGCAAGGCGGCGGACAAGGAGGTGCGCACCTTGTCCAAGGGCATGGCGCAGACGGTGCAGCTGCTCGGCACCCTGGTGCACGAGCCCGAGCTGATCGTGCTCGACGAGCCATTTTCCGGCCTCGATGCACTCAACCAGGCCAAGCTCGAACGGATGATCCGCGCCCAGGCGGCGCGCGGCGTCACCGTGATCTTTTCGACGCATGTCATCGCGCATGCCGAACGGCTGTGCGAGCGAATCGCGATCATCGCGGGCGGCAAGGTGCCCTTTGCCGGTTCCGTATCCGAAGCGCGCGACCGGCTGCGTCCGCAGGTGCGGCTCGAGACACGCGCGCTGGATGGACCCTGGCGCGCGGCAATTCCCGCCGATGCGGTGCCCGAGGGGCATTTCTGGCATTTCACCCTGCCCGAAACCGGGGTCGAGCCGCTGCTGCGCGCGCTGATCGAGGGCGAGGCGGGCATTCAGTCGCTTTCGATCGAGCGGCCCGGGCTGCACGATGCCTTTGTCGCGATCGCCGGAGCCGATGCCGCGCGCCAGCTCGAGGAAGACCAGCAGCAGGAGAGCGCCGATGCCTGAACTCCTGCGCGCCTCCTGGGTCATCGCCCGGCGCGACTTTGCCGCGATCATCTTTTCCAAGGCGTTCTTCTTCTTCCTGCTCGGCCCGATCTTCCCGCTGGCGATCGGCATCGCGGCGGGCAGCATCGGTGGACAGGTCGCGCGCGACATCGACAAGAACAGCTTCGCGCTGGTGATGGATGCGGCCGACAGTGCGGCCGCGCTCGAGGCGCGCGCCAGCCTGGCGAAGCAGCTGGGCGAGCCGCGCGTTCCTGTGCTTGTTGCGGTCGAAACAGGCGATCCCGACAGCGTGATCGCTTCGGGCAAGGACACGCGCTATCTGGGCGTGCTGACCGGAAGCCTGGCCGAGCCGAGGCTGATCGGTACCAGGGACGAGGTGGAGCGGTGGAAAGGCCCGCTCGAGCTTTTGGTCGAACGCGCGCGCGAGGGCGATAGCGCCGCCCCGGCGCGGATCACGACGCGGCTGGTGGCCGAGAGCAGCGGCTCGGTCGAGCAGGGCCGGCTGGTGACCGCGCAGGTCGGCCAGGCGTTGCTGGTGCTGCTCACCATGCTGCTTGCAGGCATGGTTTTGTCGAATCTGGTCGAGGAAAAGACCAACAAGATCATCGAGATTCTCGCCGCAGCGGTACCGATCGACGCGATCTTTCTCGGCAAGCTGTTCGCGATGCTGGGCATGGCGCTGATCGGCATTGCCTGCTGGACCTCGTTGGCGCTGGTTGCCATCCTGCTTGCCGCAGACGGCCTGCCGCAACTGCCACTCCCCGCGATCGGCTGGCCCGCCTTCCTCGCGCTCGGCGTCGCCTATTTCGCCATGGCCTATCTGCTGCTCGGATCGCTGTTCCTCGGCATCGGTTCGATGGCGAGCACCGTCCGCGAGGTGCAGACATTGTCGATGCCCGCGACCATGGGCCAGCTGGTGTTCTTCTTCCTGGCCTCGTTCTCGATCACGCGACTGGGTGAACCGATCGAACTGTTTGCGGCGATCTTTCCGTTCAGCTCGCCTTTCGCGATGCTCGCGCGCGCAGCGCAGCAGGGCGTGCTGTGGCAGCATCTGCTCGCGCTTGGCTGGCAGGCCTTCTGGGTGCTGCTGCTGATCCGCTTCGGCGCACGGCTGTTCCGCCGCAACGTGCTCAAGTCAGGTGGCGGCAAGCGTGGGCTGATCGCAGGGATGTTCGCGCGCAACTGACGCAAAAAGGGCCGCGACGGCATCCCGGCGCGGCCCTTCTGGTGGCTGCTGGGCCAAATCAGTACATGTGCTGGCCGCCGTTGATCGACAGCGTCGATCCGGTGATGAACGCGGCCTCTTCGGCGGTCAGGAACACCACGCCGCGCGCGATTTCCTCGGCCTGGCCGAGCCGTCCGACCGGGATTTGCGCGACGATCTTGTCCATCACGTTCTGCGGAATGGTCGAGAGCATTTCGGTGGCGATATAGCCCGGCGCGATCGCGTTGGCGGTGACGCCATATTTCGCGCCTTCCATCGCCAGCGACTTGGTGAAGCCATGGATTCCCGATTTGGCGGCGGCATAGTTGACCTGGCCGATCTGCCCGCCCTGGCCGTTGACCGAGCCGATATTGACGATGCGGCCCCAGCCGCGCGTGCGCATGCCGGGGAAGCACGCCTTGGCCATGTTGAAGCAGCCGGTGAGGTCGACGCGAATCACCTCGTCCCACTGTTCCCAGGTCATCTTCATCATCGTGGCATCGCGGGTGATGCCGGCATTGTTGACCAGAATGTCGACCGGGCCGTAATCCGCCTCGATCTTCGCGACCGCATCCATGCTCTGCTGATGATCGCCCACATCCCATTTCTGCACGGCAATGCCGGTGCGATCGGAAAAGGCCCGGGCCGCCTCGTCATTGCCACCATAGCTGGCGATGACATGCGCGCCGGCATCCTTGAGCGCCAGGCTGATCGCCTCGCCAATGCCGCGGGTTCCGCCAGTCACGATTGCGATACGACCCATATTCATCCTCCTCCTTGCCCGGAAATCGGTGCATTCGAGGCCACACTAGGAAGGCGTCGCGCGCAAGACAAGTTGACGCGGACGGGAAGTGTCGGGTGGTATTTGTTTCGGGTGAGATAACAAAAAAAGGGCGGCACCCTGCGGCACCGCCCCTTTGCATTCTCGCGAAAAATTCGCCGTTACTTGGTGCGCAGGCGCACCGGCAGGAACTGCGGCTGGCCGGTGCGGCGCTGCACGCGCAGCAGCACGGCCTCGCGATTGGCCGAGCGCGCCTCGGCGATCACGCGGTCGACCTCGGCCGAGGTGACCACCGGACGGTTGTTGATCGACAGAATCACGTCACCGCGACGGATACCCTTGGTTGCCGCATCGCCCGACGGATCGACCGCCGCCACGACCACGCCCTTGATCTCGGGCGGCACGCCGATCTGGCGCGCGATCTGCGGCGTCAGCTCGGTCACCGCCATGCCCAGCGCCTGGCGGGTGGCGGTTTCGCTGTCCTGCTCATCCTGATCGGAGAAATCCTCTGCCGCTTCGGGGTTGAAGGTCTGCGCGGCGAGCTCTTCCTCGCTCGGACGGCGGCCCACGGTGGCGTTGAGCGTCAGCCGCTCGCCATTGCGGATCACGACCACCGGGATCTTCTTGCCCGGCGCGGTATTGGCGACAATGAACGACAGCGTCTGGTCGGGCGTGACATCCTTGCCATCGACCGAAACGACGACGTCGCCCGCTTTGATACCCGCCTTTTCGGCAGCCTCGCCCGGCTCGACGCGCTGGACGAACTCGCCGCGACGCTTGGGCAGGCCGAGCGATGCCGCAAGGTCATCGGTCAGCGGGTTGATGCCGATGCCCAGATAGCCGCGCTCGATCGCAGCACCACTGCGCAGCTTCTCGACGATCGGGGCGGCGACCTCTGCGGGAATCGCAAAGCCGATGCCGACGCTGCCGCCGGTGGGCGAGATGATGGCGTTGTTGATGCCGATGACATTGCCGTTGAGGTCGAACATCGGGCCGCCCGAATTGCCCCGGTTGATCGCGGCGTCGGTCTGCAGATAGCGGTCATAGGCGCCGCCCTGGCCGGTATTGCGATAGACCGCCGAGATGATGCCCGAGGTCACCGTGCCACCGAGGCCGAAGGGATTGCCGATCGCGATGATCCAGTCGCCGACGCGCGTCTTGGTCGAATCGCCGAAGCGCACGAACGGGAAGGGCTTGGTGCCGCTGATCTTGAGCACGGCAAGGTCCGACTGCGGATCGCGGCCGATCAGCCGGGCGGGATATTCGGTGCCGTCGGGCATGGTCACGGTGATCGATTCGACCGACGCATTGCCCTCGGCGGCGATCACGTGATTGTTGGTGACGACATAGCCGTCGGCCGAGATGATGAAGCCCGAACCCAGCGACTGCGCCTCGCGGGTGCCGCCGCCACCGCCCTCGGGTGCGCCGAACAGGCCGCCGAACGGGGTTCCGGCAAACGGGTTGTTGGGCACGCGCACGCGCTGGCGCGTCGAGATATTGACCACGGCAGGCTGCAACTGCTCGGTCAGATCGGCAAAGCTCATCGGCGCGCCGGGCCGGGGAGCGGCGGCGAGCATCGCGCTCTGGTCGTTCTGCGCCACCTGCGCGCCCAGCGGCTGGCCGGTCGCCAGAACGATCGCGCTGCCACCCAGCAAAAGGGCCGACGTCACTGCATAGGCATATCGCACGTACAAATCCTCTTCATCCACAAGAAGCGACCATCGGCGTGCCCCAGAACGCCGGAAAACCGGCACACGCCATGGCAATATTCGGTTTGCAATCCACGCCTGAACGCAGATTGAATGGCGGGCGCGCATTCACGCGCCCAGGCTGTTATCGGTTCCCCCGACCCTGAAATTCCCGCAGATATTCGTTGTTCGGCGACAGGATGATCGAGGTGACGCCCGATCCGCCCAGGAACGTCCGCTCATAGCTCTGCATCGCGCGGTAGAATTCATAGAAGGACGGATCCTTGCCGAAGCTGTTGGCATAGGTACGCGATGCGGATGCATCGGCTTCCGCCCGGATGATCTGGGCGTTCTTCTGACCCTGCGCGGTGATGGTGCGCGCCTCCTGCTCGCGCGCGGTGCGCATGCGCTGGAAGGCGCTCTGCAGCGGCGTGCCCTGGGGCAGGTCGGCGCGCTTGATCTGCACATCGACGATCTGCGCGCCGTACTGCGCCGCGATGCGATCGAGCCCGGCCTGGATGCGGTCCATGATGCCGCCGCGCTCGGGGCTCAGCAATGCCGCGAACTGCCGCTTGCCAAGCTCGTTGCGCAGCGCCGAACCCAGGATCGGACGCAGCTCTGCCGCGACCCGTTCGACGCTGCCGGCGGACACGTACATGCGCTCGGGATCGACGATGCGGAAGCGGGCATAGGCGTCCACCTCTAGCCGCAGCTGGTCGGTGGAGAGCACCTGCTGCTGCTCCATCTCGACCGCAATCACGCGCTTGTCGACCCACACGATCTGTTCGGCGAAGGGAATGCGTGCGATCAGGCCCGCACCGGTCTTCCCGAATTCCTCATTGTCGCGATAGACGTTGAAGGTGCGCACCGGCTGACCGAAGCGGACGATTACCGCCTGCTTGGTCTCGGGCACGATCGCGACCGAGCTGGCGATAACGATCAGCAGCAGGGCGAGAAGGCCCAGCAGCAGCATGGGGCGTTGCATCAGGCCGTTCATCAGTTCGACCCTCCCTGCGCACGCGGGGCTTCCACGGTGGTGCTCTCCTGCATCTTCTTGCGCAGCTCGGGCAGCGGCAGATACGGGGTCACGTTGCCCGGTTCGATGATCGTCTTGTCAAGCTTGGACAGCACGCGCTCCATGGTCTCGTAATACATGCGGCGGCGCGTCACTTCGGGCGCGAGGCGATATTCCTCGTACACCTTGTCGAACGCAGCGGCCTCGCCCTGGGCAGCGGCAGTGAGCTGCTGCGCATAGGCGCGCGCCTCGTTGAGATAGGTCTGCGCTTCCTGCTGCGCGGCGGACACGGCCTTGAACGCCTCGTTCACCGCTTCGGGCGGGTCGGCCTTCTTGATCGCGACGCCCTGCACCTGGATGCCCGAACGATAGCTATCGAGCAGCTCCTTCATCCGCTGCTCGACCTTCTGCTCGACCTCGATACGGCCGGGGCCGATCGCATCGTCGAGCGTCACTTCGGCGACGCTCGCGCGCATTGCGGCCTCGGCGGCTTCGCGGATCGTCGCCTCGGGATCGGCGAGCTGGAACAGGTAGAGCGTCGGGTCCTTGATCGTCCAGCGCACCGAATAAGCGAGATCGACCAGATTCTGGTCGCCGGTGAGGATTAGGTTTTCCTGCGTGCCGGCCGCCGGAATATCGATGGTGCGGATGTTCTGCACGTCGACGGTCTCGAACGATTCGATCGGTGCGGGAAGCGTCAGCGCAATGCCGGGCTCGACCGTGCGCGAATAGCTGCCGAGGAAGGTGACGACGCCGCGCTCCTGCGGACCGACACGGTGGAAGCTCGACAGCACCAGCCAGGCGACTACGACCACGCCGATCGCGATCGGCACATAGCTCTTGCCATTGGGGCGCTTGGGCAGGCCGCCAAAGCCGCCGCCCCTGAAACCGCCACCGCCGCCGCCACCGGGACGACGCTTGAACAGATCCTCGATATTGCTGGGCTTGCGACCGCCATTGCCGCCATTGCCCGAGGGCTGCCAGGGGTTGCGCGGACCGCCACCACCATTGGAACCGCCGTCGCTGCCGCCCGAACCGGAATCGCCGGAGCCGCCCGAACCTCCCGATCCGCTGCCCCAGGGGCTGTTATTGGCCATCGTCAATATGCGGGGGAACCACCCGGTCAGTCTTGTCATAAGACCTTTATAGGTTGTGCCTTCGCAAAAAACAGGGGGTTCGTGCGCTTGTATTGTGCGTTGGCCCGCATTTCGTCTAGGCGGGGCGAAACGTCCACGGACAGGCTGGCCGGACGAGCGGATATCGCATGAAGCGCGAGGGAATGATGGCAGAGCTGAACGAGATCGAAGCCGTAGCGACAGGTGCCAGCGAGGGTCGGGCGAGCGCGGTGAAACTGCGCGAAGGCGGCGTGGTATCGCTGGTGCTCGACGTCGCCGGGCTCGACGGGCTGGCGCGCGACAGGCTGGAGATCGCGGTCAAGGGCGCGCTGCTCAAGATCGAGGGGGTGACGAAGGTGCAGGTCGCGATGACCGCCGAGCGTCGCCCGCCCCGGCTGATCGTGGTGGGCTCGGGCAAGGGCGGCGTCGGCAAGTCGACCTTTTCGGCCAATCTCGCGGTCGCGCTGCACCGTGCGGGGCGCAAGGTCGGGCTGGTCGATGCCGATATCTATGGGCCCAGCCAGCCGCGCCTTTTCGATTGCGAGGACGTGAAGCCCACCGCGCGCGACCAGAAGCTGGTGCCGGTGTCCAACGACTTTGGCGTGCCGATCCTTTCGATGGGGCATCTGGTGCAGCCTGGCCAGGCGATCGCGTGGCGCGGGCCGATGGCGGGCAATGCGCTGGGCCAGCTGATCGACGCGCATTGGGGCGATGTGACCGACATCATCGTCGACCTGCCGCCGGGTACGGGCGACGTGCAGCTTTCCATGCTGCAAAAGCACAAGCCCGCCGGCGCGGTGATCGTGTCCACCCCGCAGGACCTGGCGCTGATGGATGCGGTGCGCGCGATCAGCCTGTTCGAACAGGGCAACGTGCCCATTATCGGCCTGATCGAGAACATGGCGGGCTATGTCTGCCCGCATTGCGGCGAGCTGTCCGATCCGTTCGGCATCGGCGGCGCGGAAGCGGCGGCAAAGTCGATGAACCTGCCGTTTCTTGGCCGTGTGCCGCTCGACATGGCGATCCGCAAGTCGTCGGACGCGGGCGTGCCGCCGGCCTCGGGCGAGGGGCTGATCGCCGATGCGTTCGGCAGCATCGCCGCGCGCATCTCGACCTGGATCGACAACCGCTTCGGTAAGGCGGGCTGAGCGACCATGGCGCTGATCACGCGGCGCGGGCTGCTGATCACGGCGGCGGCCGGGGCGGGATTGACCGTCGCCTGGGCACTTTGGCCGCGCCGCTATGACGATTCGCCCGGCTTTGCCGAAGGCGAGGCGGCGTTCGGCGCGTTCCTGCGCATCGCCACCAACGGCACGGTGATCGTCGGCAATCCGCATTGCGAAATGGGCCAGGGCGTGGGTACCGTGCTCGCGCAGATCGTGGCGGAAGAGCTGGGCGCGGACTGGCGCACGATCGCACTCGAACCCGCGCCGCCCGTTCCGGTCTTTGCCAACAACCGGCTGGCGAGCGAATGGATGCCACTGCTGATGCCGAGCGGATGGACGCTTCAGCCCGACGAGAACGACATCCTGATCCGCCGCTGGGCGGCGATGCGCGATTTTGTCGTAACCGCAGGCGATACCGAAGTGATCGCGTACGAGCCGAGCTATCGTGCCGCAGCGGCGACCGCGCGCGCGATGCTGTGCCAGGCGGCGGCGGATCGCTGGGGTGCTGCGGTCGAGGAAACCGATACCCGCGACGGGTTCGTCGTCTGGGGCAACGAGAAGCTGCGCTTTGCCGAGCTGGCCGAAGAAGCGGTGGGCTATCCCGTGCCCAGCCCGGCGCCGTTGCGCACCACCCTGCCCGGCAATGTCCGCGCCGAACCGATCGGCGATGCGCCACCGTTCGCGCGGCTCGACCTGCCCGCCAAGGTCGATGGCAGCGCCAGCTTTGCGGGTGATGTGCGCCTGCCCGACATGGTCTATGCCGCGATCCGCCAGGGGCCGGTCGGCGCGGTGCGTCTCGAAAGCGTCAGCCGCAAGCCGGCGGACGGTGTCACAGGGCTGATCGACGTGGTCCAGGGCGAGGACTGGGTGGCGGCGGTCGCAACCAGCTGGTGGGGCGCGGACAAGGCGGTGCGGCTATTGCGCCCGCGCTTCGCGCATATCGGCGGAAAGCTTAGCGGCGAACAGATTGCCGAGCGGCTCGACAAGGCGCTCGACGGGCCGGACAAGGGCGGACGAACCGGCTACCGGATGTTCGCGCGCGGCGAGGAGGATGCAGGCTTTGCCTCCGCCAAGGGACTGGCGGCGCGCTACGCCATCGCCGCCGCGCCGCATGCGACGCTGGAAACAGGCGCGGTCACCGCGCGCTTTGCCGACAACCGGCTGGAGCTATGGGTCGCGAGCCAGGCCCCGCAGGTCGCGCGCCGCCGCGCCGCCGCCGCGCTGGGCATTCCTCTTGCCAATGTGCAGATCTATCCGATGCCCGCAGGCGGATCCTTCGACCGCAGGCTCGACGACGATCTGGTCGCCCCTGCCGCGATCCTCGCGCGCGATCTGCGCCGCCCGGTGCAGCTCATGCGCTCGCGCCTGGAGGAATCCGCGCGCGACCCGGTGCGCACGCCCGCCGCCGCGCGCGTCGCCGCGCTGACCGACACCGAGGCGAACATCCGCGCGCTTTCTATCAAGATTGCCTGCCCGCCCAGCGCACGCGAATTCGCGCAGCGGCTGTTCGAGGACGCGCATCCGACGGACGCGATCGAGACGACCAGCGGCGAAGCCGACCGCATGGCGGTGGCAGGCGCGATGGTGCCCTATGACATCCCGCATCTCGCGATCGACCATTATCCGGTGCGCATCGACGTGCCGACGGGGCGCTGGCGCGGCAACGCGGCAAGCTATGGCGTGTTCGTCACCGAAACCTTTATCGACGAGCTGGCATCGCGCGGACGGCGCGAGCCCTTGTCCTACCGGGTGCAGATGCTGGGCCAGAATATCCGCCTCGCCAATTGCCTCACCCGCGTCGCGGGGCTGGGCGAATGGGATGGCGGCATGGACAATAGCGGCCAGGGCGTCGCCTGCTGTTCGTGGAACGGCGCGCATATCGCGGTGATCGCCAGCGCCTCGCGCGCGAGCGACGGCGCGCAGGGCGGCACCGGGCGCGGCGGCTTCCGGGTGGAGCGGCTTTCCGCCGTGGTCGATGCCGGACGCATCATCAATCACGACATAGCCTTGCAACAGATAGAGGGCGGCATGATATTCGGCCTTGCTATGGCGATGGGGTGCGCCACCGGCTGGACCGATGGCTATCCCGATGCCAGAGCGCTCAATGACCTTTCCCTGCCGCTGCTCGCGGACATTCCGGAGATCCGTGTGGACCTTATCGAAAGCCAGGAGCCGCCTGCGGGGCTG
>FWWM01000620.1_pt1 | contig 117930 bp, 102 predicted proteins | sample 2228351 | NCBI WGS metagenome assembly FWWM01 (sample SAMEA103939774, study PRJEB20133) | metagenome
CCGAAAAGTTCGCCAGCCGCATGCAGTCGCTGGGCCTCGGCGATGGCAGCCGCATCGTGCTCTACGACGACAGCCCGCTGAAGTCCTCGGCGCGCGCCTGGTTCATGCTGACCATGTTCGGCGCGCACGCCGTCGCGATCCTCGACGGCGGCATCGCCAAGTGGAAGGCCGAGGGCCGCCCGCTCAAGACCGGCAAGGAAACGCTGCGTCATCGCCATTTCACCGTGTGGGAAGACCGCAAGAATGTCCGCACCAAGGCGGACATGCTCGCCAACCTGCACAGCAAGGCCGAACAGGTCGTCGACGCCCGCCCGGCTGCGCGCTTCACCGGCGCAGAGGCCGATCCGCGTCCCGGCATCGCCTCGGGCCATATCCCCGGCTCGGTCAACCTGCCGCACAGCGCGCTGTTCAACGCCGATGGCACCTGGAAGACCGGCGATGCGCTCAAGGCCGCGTTCGAAGGCGCCGGCATCGATATCGAAAAGCCGATGGTCACCACATGCGGATCGGGCATGACCGCCAGCGTCGTCGCCTTCGGCGCGCACCTGCTCGGCAAGACCGACGTGTCGCTTTATGACGGCAGCTGGGCCGAATGGGGCGCCGATGCCGATGCGCCCAAGGTGACGGGATAATCTTTCCGCCTCTCCCCTTCAGGGGAGAGGGCAACGAGACTTGGTGAGCGGCACGCGAACCTAGTCGCAGTGGGAGAGGGGCAAGCGTCGGCATCCAGCCGCCGCCCCTCTCCAACTCCGCCTAGCATGCTGCGCATGCAAGGCTGCGTATCCTCTCCCCTGAAGGGGCGAGGACAGGACCGACAGATGCCCAAGCCTCCTTCTTCCCCGCAATCGCCCACCACCCGCCTTGTCACCGGTGGCCGCCGCGCCGAGTGGACGGGGACCGCGGAGCAGCCGGGCGCGGTGGTCAATCCGCCGGTGTGGCGCGCGAGCACGCATCTCTATCCCGATACAGCCGCTCTCAAGTCCGGACCGCAAACCAATGAGGATGGACGCTTTTTCTACGGTCGCAGGGGTGCGCCGACGCAATGGGCATTGGCGGAGGCGCTGACCCAGCTCGAGCCGCAAGCGTATGGCACGATGCTCTACCCCTCGGGCGTCGCCGCGATCACCGGCGCGCTGCTCAGCGTGCTGTCGCCGGGCGACGTGCTGCTGATGACCGACAGCGCCTATGACCCTTCGCGCAGCTTTGCCGACGGGTTGCTGAAGCGCTTCGGCATCGAGACACGCTATTACGATCCGCTCATAGGGTCCGGAATTTCCAGCCTTGTCTGCGAACGCACCCGCGCCATCCTGATGGAAAGCCCAGGCAGCCTGACCTTCGAAGTGCAGGACGTGCCCGCGATCTGCGCGGCGGCGCGCGCGGCCAATCCGGACATCGCGCTGCTGATCGACAATACTTGGGCGACGGGGCTGTTCCTGCCCGCGCTGGAGCTCGGCGCGGACATGAGCATCATGGCCTGCACCAAATATATTGTCGGCCATTCGGACGTGATGCTGGGCTCGGTCAGCGCGAGCGAGCGATATTATCCGCGCCTGCGCCAGACCGCGCAAAGCTTGGGCCATGTCGTCTCGCCCGACGATGCATGGCTCGCGCTGCGCGGCCTGCGCACGCTCGACGTGCGGCTGCGCCAGCACCAGGCCTCGGCGCTGCGCATCGCGCACTGGCTGGCCGAGCAGCCGCAGGTCGCGCGCGTGCTGCACCCCGCGTTCCCCTCCTGCCCAGGCCACGCCATCTGGCAGCGCGATTTCAAGGGGTCGAGCGGGCTTTTCTCCTTCGTGCTGGAAGGCGGCACCGACATGGCGCGTGCGGCGCTGATCGACACGCTGGAGCTGTTCGGCATCGGTTACAGCTGGGGCGGGTTCGAGAGCCTGGCGATCCCGGTCGACCCCGCGCGTTGCCGCAGTGCGACGTCCTGGCCGCCCGCCGGTGACCGCAATGCGCTCGCCGTGCGGCTGCATATCGGGCTGGAAGACCCGGACGATCTGATCGCCGACCTTGCCAAGGGATTGCAGGCCTTTACCATGGCCGCATGACTGCAGGGATCAACGCACTGTTCATGCGCTGGGGCTGGATCGAGCGCCCCGACGACCTGCAATATATCGAGGGCATCCTGGCCGCGATGGTGGCGACCGCCGCGCTGGTCATCGGTTGGGCGCTCAGCCGCCTGATCTATCTGCGCCTTGCCGCCATCTGGGAGCGCCGCGCCGGCTATGAAAGCCAGCTCGCGCGCCGCCGCATCCGCGACATGGTGCGCCGCTTCACCACCGCGATGCTGATCGGCATGGCGCTCAACCTGTACGACTGGAGCCTGATCGCCGCGGTCGTGTTCGGGCTGACGCTGGCGATCTCGCTCGCGCTGTTCGTCAACGATCTCGTGCGCGGCGTGCGCATGCCCGACTGGCTGGGCACCTTCCTCGGCCTCGCCACGCTGATCTCGATCCTGGCGAGCATGTTCGGCGGATTGGACCCGATCACCACCGCGATGGACCGGGTGGGCTTCAACCTGGGCGCCAAGCGGTTCTCGCTGCTGTGGGTGGTGACGATCGCGATCACGGTGCTGGTGCTCTACACGGCCGCGCGCGTGGTCAACCGGATCGCCGGGCATATCATCGGCAGCAGCGACAGCCTCGATCCGACGCAGAAGCTGCTCGGGCAGAAGATCGCGGGCGTCGTCGTCATCGTGCTCGCCTTTTTCATCGGCATCGACACGCTGGGCATCGACCTCACCGCGCTCAGCTTCTTTTCGGGCGCATTCGGGCTTGCGATCGGCTTCGGGCTGCAGAAGACGATCGGCAACCTGTTCGCCGGCATCATCCTGCTGCTCGACCGTTCGATCAAGCCGGGCGATGTCATCGCGGTGGGCGACAGCTTCGGCTGGGTGAACAAGATCGGCGTGCGCGCGGTTTCGGTCATCACCCGCGACGGCAAGGAGCATCTGATCCCGAACGAGGACCTGATGACCACGCCGGTCGAGAACTGGTCCTATTCGGACCGCAACGTGCGCATGCGCATCCCGCTCGGCGTCAGCTATTCGAGCGACATGCAGCTGGTGCAGGAGCTGCTCTACCGCGCGGTGGACGAGGCCCCGCGCGTGCTCAAGGACCCCGCCCCGCGCATCTGGATGACCGATTTCGGCGACAACAGCGTCAACTGGGAAATCCGCGCCTGGATCGCCGATCCCGAGGGCGGCATGGGCAATATCCGCGGCGACGTGCTGATGCGCGTGTGGACGCTGTTCAAGGAACACGGCATCGAGATCCCGTTCCCGCAGCGCGACTTGTATATCAAGGAGATGCCGGGGATGGCCAAGGCCGCGCCAGAAGACGCAGTGCCTCCACACACCCCCCGCTCAGCCTGAGTCGGGTCCATTGACGCGTGGTGTTCGCGGCTCAAGGCAACGTCATCCTGAACTTGTTTCAGGACCCATCGAGCCCAATAAGCCGAAGCCGCGTGGGGATAAATGGGCCCTGAAACAAGTTCAGGGTGACGGTATAGGTCGTCAGGAAGGTTGGGCGAGGGGCCTTCGACAAGCTCAGGCTGAGCGGACGTGGGGCGCTATCCGGAAGATCAAGGCTGCTCGGTCACCGTGGGGGTCGAGGCCACCGCTTCGGCAGATAGTACGGGCTTGGCCGCGGCCTTGTCGATCGCGGCGAGCAGGCGGCCGGCTTCGGTGCAGGTGCTGGTGCACAGCGCCTCGATGCGCACCAGGTTGCGCCGCGCCTTTTCGACCGCGCCGCGCTGGATCATCGCCTCGCCCTGGCCGGCCAAGGCCGCGACATCATTGGGATCGAGCCGCAGCGCCTCGCGATAATAGCGGATCGCCTTGCCCGGCAGATTTTGTGCACTCGCCACCTGCGCCAGCGCGATATAGGCGGCCCGGTTGCCCGGATCGACCGCGAGCGCGGCCTCGTACAGGCCATTGGCTTCGTCGAGCTTGCCCGCAGCCTGCACCTTTGCGCCTTCATCGACCAGCAGCTGCGAGGCCGGATTGACCGCATAGCGCACCGGCTGGCCGATCCCGGTGCTGGAAACGGTCGCAAGAACGAGCGACAGGGCAATGGCGGCGGGCGCAAAACGCATGATAGTCTCCCAGGCAGAGCGTAACGCTATCATGACCGCCGGGCTCTTGTGAAGAAAAAGCCATCGGTGCCGTCATGACGCGGGGTGAGCAGTCGGCCGGTCGCGGGCGCAGGGTCTGATGCGTCGCAAAGCCGTCCATCGGCTCCGATCAGGCGGCCAATCTGCATATCGGGGTTGACGATAGTCCAGCCCTCCCGATCGCACAAGCCGCGCGCGGCCTGGCGTGGTCCTTCGTCGGGCAGCAGCGAACAGACCGCATAGACCAGAGCCCCGCCGGGCCGCACCAGCCGCTGCGCGATCTCGATCAGCCGTGCCTGCTCCGCCACTACACGCGCGAGCCGATCAGGAGTCAGGCGCCAGCGCGTTTCGGGATTGCGCCGCCAGGTGCCCGATCCGCTGCACGGCGCATCGACCAGTACCAGATCGGCCTGGCCCTCGAACGGCGCCAGCTTGTCCCATTCGCGCTTCGGGTCGAGCAGCAGCGGCTCGATCCGGTCGCGCCCGGCGCGCTTCCTGCGCGGCTCCATCGCCTGCAAGCGGTCGCGGCTGGTGTCCGATGCTATGATCCGCGCCTCGGGCAGCAAGGCGGAGAGCGCGAGCGTCTTGCCGCCCGCGCCCGCGCACAGGTCGATCACCAGTGCCGGAGCCTCTTCACCCAGGCACGCCTGGACGATCGCCTGACTGCCCCAGTCCTGGACGTCGATGACGCCTGCCTGCCAGGGCGCGCTATCCTCGACCGGCGTGTTGCCGGGCAGCCGCGCGGCGCGGGGCAGCGAATCGCTGAATACGATCTCCGGCCAGACTGCGCTGAGCGCATCGCGGTCGGTGCGCAAAGGATCGTAACGCAGGTCGAGCGGCGCGCGCTCGAGCAAGGCTGCCTTTTCCGCCGCGTCGAACAGCGGCGGCAGCAACGCCTCGATCCATGCGGGAATGACGCCACCTTCGGCCACCGGCTCGCTTTCGCTCAGCCGCGCCGGACCATAGGTCGAACCATCGAACAACTCGGCGAGCGCATCGTCCTCCCGCGCCAGCCCGGCCAGCGCCGCGCGTCCGTTCACCGGCAGCTCGCCGAAGCGCCGCACCGCACGCCAGGCGAGATCGCGCACCGCGCGCCGGTCGCCCGACCCCATATAGCGGCGCTCACGGAAGAAATTGCGCGCCAGCGTGTCGGCGCTCGCCCCCTGCCCGCGCGCGGCATTCAGGATCGCATCGACCAGATCGATCGCCGCCTGGACACGCGCTGCCGGGGTCATTCCTCGCCCTCGCGCCGCGCCTTTTCAGCCTCGGCGTCGAGCTGGCGGAACAGCGTATCGAACTCTTCCGCCCCCGGCACCGGCATGCAGACATGCGACACGCCGCTATGCTGTGTCGCCGCAACAAAGCCCGTCGCCGCGCGCTCGCACGCCTCGGCGCTAGCGAACAGCTGGTTGACCCGCTCGACCTCTACCCTGCCGGGCTGGCCCGGTACAGACCAGGCCAGGATCAGCATATAGGGGATGAGCTCGACCATCGCCCGTCAGCGCGTGGGGTAGTTCGGGGCCTCGCGGGTGATCGACACGTCATGGACATGGCTTTCGCGCAGGCCCGCATTGGTGATCCGCACGAATTCGGCATTGCGGCGCAGCGCCTCGATCGTCGGCGAGCCGGTATAGCCCATCGCCGCCTTGATGCCGCCGACCAACTGGTGGACGACATCGCGCGCCGGGCCCTTGTAGGGCACTTGACCCTCGATGCCTTCGGGAACGAGCTTGAGCTGGTCCTTGATGTCCTGCTGGAAATAGCGGTCGGCGCTGCCGCGCGCCATCGCGCCGACGCTGCCCATGCCGCGATAGCTCTTATAGGCGCGGCCCTGGTACAGGAAGGTCTCACCCGGAGCCTCTTCGGTGCCTGCGAGCATCGATCCGATCATGATGGTGGAGGCACCGGCGGCGAGCGCCTTGGCCGCATCGCCCGAGGTTCTGAGGCCGCCATCGGCGACGATCGGAATCCCTGCCTTGTCGGCCTCTTCCGCCGATTCCATGATCGCGGTGAGCTGCGGCACGCCGACACCCGCGACGACGCGCGTGGTGCAGATCGAGCCCGGTCCGATGCCGACCTTGACGCCGTCCGCCCCCGCATCGATCAGCGCGCGCGTGGCCGAAGCGGTCGCAACATTGCCCGCGATCACCTGGACATGGTTGCTGTATTTCTTGATCGCCTCGACCGCGACCGCGACCATCTTGCTATGGCCATGCGCGGTATCGACCACGATCAGGTCGCATTCGGCATCGATCAGCGCCTTGCTGCGCTCCAGCCCCGCCTCGCCGACCGTCGAGGCGGCAGCGACGCGGAGCCGCCCCGCGGCGTCCTTGGTCGCATCGGGGTTCATCACCGCCTTTTCGATGTCCTTGACCGTGATCAGGCCGATGCAGCGATAGTCCTTGTCAACCACCAGCAGCTTTTCGATCCGGCGCTGGTGCAGCAGGCGGCGTGCCTCGTCCTGGCCGACATCGGCGGGGACGGTGGCGAGGTTTTCCGAGGTCATCAGCTCGCGCACCGGCTGGGCCGGATTCTCGGCAAAGCGCACGTCGCGGTTGGTGAGAATGCCCGCCAGTTTGCCCGAGGGTTCGACCACCGGGATGCCCGAAATGGCATGCTGGCGCATCAAGGCCTGCGCTTCGGCGAGCGGGGCATCTGGCGTGATGGTGATCGGATTGACCACCATGCCGCTTTCAAAGCGCTTGACCTGGCGCACCGCCGCGATCTGCTCTTCGATGCTCAGGTTGCGGTGCAGCACGCCGATGCCGCCCAGCTGCGCCATGACGATCGCCATGCTCGCCTCGGTCACCGTGTCCATCGCAGAGGAGAGCACGGGGATGTTGAGCCGGATGCTGTTGGTCAGCCGCGTGGTCGTATCCGCCTGGCTGGGCACGATTTCCGACGCTGCCGGGCGCAGCAGAACGTCATCGAATGTCAGGCCAAGGGGGATGTCCATGCGGGTGCCACTTTCTTTAGCGAATCTGGTTTCGGTGGCGGCCCATGTAACCAAGCCGCGCGTCAATCGCCAGTGGTTGCGGGCTTATATTTCGCGGTGTCGGCAAAATAGCGCGCGAGCGCGACATGCAGATTGGCGTCGTCGGTCGCCCCGCCCAGCGGGGTCGCATCGGTCAGCTCGTCATCGGGCTGATGATAGACGGTAGTGAGGAACGCCTGGAGCAGCTTCATGTCGCTGAACGATCCGCCCGCCATGATCGACTTGACGCCCTTGGCACCGAGCGCCCAGCCATCCTGGCGGCGGATGAACGCGTTCGCCTCGGTATCGCTGTCGACTGCGCGCCCCAGCGACTTCGCGATGTCGTCGACGATGGAATCCAGCCCGTTCTCGCCGCGCCCGACCAGCGCCACCGGCGCCCCGGCAGGCGCGATCGCGACGGTATCGACATTGAGCGCAACGGCGATGTCCTTCAACGGCACGACGGGATGATCGGCGAAATAATAGGCCCCCAAAAGGCCGCGCTCTTCCGCCGTGGTGCCCATGAAATAGACATCGCGCTCCACCGGCGCGCCGCGTGCCAGCCGCTCGGCGACGGTGAGCAGCACCGCCATGCCACTCGCATTATCGACCGCGCCGTTGCAGATGCGGTCCTCCGCCTCCTCACTGCGGCAAATGCCGAAATGGTCCCAATGGCCGAGCAGCAGCACCGCGCCGGAGCCTGGCTTGCTGCCGGGGATCTTGCCGATGACATTGTGGCTTTCGAACGCGCGCACCGAGGTGCTGGTGGCGAGATCGAGCGTGACCGGGAGCGTGACGGGGGCGAAATCAAGGTTGGCGGCCCTTAACTGCGCATCAAGCACCGAGAGCCGGGCTGTGCGCAACAAAGTGTCTGCCACATCTCCGCGCACCAAGCCCCCAATAGGGGCACCTATATCGTCGCTGGCCAACCGCATCGATCCAGTCGCAATCTGGGCACGCATCCCTCCCCATGGTGCGCCGGGTGGTGGCACTACGAGGACCGCAGCAGCGCCTGCCCCGGCCAGCAACTTTTGACGCTCGCGCGACGTGGGCAGCTTGACCCCGCCCTCAATGACCGGTTCGGCCGAGAGCATCAGCACGATCCGGCCCTTCACATCGGCGTTGAGCTTGCCATCTGCGCCGACGCCATAGCCGACGAACAGCGGCTCGCCGGTAACCCTGTCGGTCGGGTTGCGCCCGGAAAGTGCCACGCCATCCTCGGCGAGCTTCAGCGGCTTGCCGCGCACGCTGGCGGAAAAGGCCTGCGCATAGGGCTTGCGCTCGACCAGCGGCACCGGCTGGAACCACGGATGCGCCGCATCATTGGTGCCCGATACCAGGCCATAGCTGGCCCAGGTCTTGGCGAGATAATCCAGCGTCTTGGTCTCGCCGGCCGAACCGGGGCCGCGTCCTTCGAATGCGTCGCTGGCCAGTTGAGCGATATGGCTGCGCACCTCCGCCTCGCTGATCGGCGCGGGCTTGGCTTGTGCAATCGCGGTGGCGGGAAGGATCGAGGCCGCAAGGGCCAGAGCGGTCAGGGCGCGGTGCCGGAAGGTCTGTGTCATCGGCAGGTCATGGCGCAAAGCGCTGCGCTCGTGCAATAAGGCGACCTATCGCCTCCGCATAATCTGGATAGCTGTTGCAGAAATGCCCCGCACCCGCCTGTCGATCTGCCAGCGCAAGCAGCGCTTCGTCAGCGAGGATGACGCGGTGCGCGCGGCGATCGCAGCGACGATCGATCTCAGGCCCTATCGATGCGATCGCTGCGGGCACTATCACCTGACCAGCAGGCTCAAGGGCAAGCGTCGCCTGCCACTGTCATAGGGACGGGGGCCAGCATGTCGCCAGCCCCCTGCCCCGTTCATTCGCCTGCGATCTTCAGCCCGGTGAAATGCGCCAGGAACGCGTAGATGTCCGACGATTCCTCGATGATCTTGTCGGTCGGCTTGCCCGAGCCATGGCCCGCGCGCGTCTCGATGCGGATCAGGTGCGGCTTGTCGCCGGCCTCGGTCGCCTGCAGCTTCGCGGTGTATTTGAAGCTGTGCCCCGGCACCACGCGGTCGTCGGTATCCGCGGTCGAGACGATCACCGCCGGATAATCGGCTTTGCGGATAGTGTGATAGGGCGAATATTTGATCAGCGTCCTGAAGTCCGCTTCCTTGTTCGGATAGCCATAATCATCGACCCAGTAGCGCCCGGCGGTGAAGCGGTCGAAGCGCAGCATGTCCATCACGCCGACCGCCGCATTGGCCGCCGCGAACAGATCGGGCCGCTGGTTGACCACCGCGCCGACCAGCAGACCGCCGTTCGATCCGCCCTGGATGGCGAGCTGGTCCTTGCCGGTCACGCCTTCCTTGATCAGGAATTCACCCGCCGCGATGAAATCGTCGAACACGTTCTGCTTGTTGGCGAGGCGACCGGAATCATGCCAGGCCTTGCCATATTCGCCGCCGCCGCGAATGTTCGCCTGAACGAACACCCCGCCCTGTTCGAGCCAGGCCAGCCGGGTCGGCGAGAAGCCCGGCGTCAGCGAGATGTTGAAGCCGCCATAGCCATAAAGCAGCGTCGGCGCGGGGCCGGTCACGCTCTTCTTCTTCACGATGAACATCGGCACCCTGGTGCCGTCCTTGCTGGCGTAGAAGCGCTGCTCGACGACATAATCGTCGGGGTTGAACGCCAGCTTCGGCTCGGCCCAGGGCGTTACCGCGCCATTGGTCAAATCATAGCGATAGATGGTCGTCGGGCGGTTGAAGCTCGAATAGGAGAAGAAGGTTTCCTTCGAATCCAGATCGCCCTGGAAGCCGCCGACCGAACCGATGCCCGGCAGCGGCAGATCGCCCGCCGGTTTTCCGTTGAGGTCGAACAGCTTCACGACATCATGGGCGTCCTTGAGATAGTTGACCAGCAGCTTGCCGCCGATCACCGATGCGCCGTCGATCACCGCGTCGCTCTCTGGCACCACGGTCTGGATGCTGCTTTCGTCGCCCGTGACCGGCATCGCGACCAGCTTGAGCCGCGGCGCATCCTTGTTGGTCACGAAATAGATCGTGTCGCCCGCCATGCCGGCCATCTGCCAGTCGTTCTTGAGCTCGGGCACGATCACGCGGCGCTTGGCCGGGTTGGCGACATCGATCATCGTGAGGCGATAGCGCTCGTCGGTGCCCGAGGACGAGGTGACGAGCAGGAAGCTGCCATCGTCCGACACCTCGGCGACATGGTTGAGCTTGGGTTCGTTCGGCGTCGCATAGATCAGCGGATCGGCGCTCTGCGGCGTGCCGAGCGCGTGATAGCGGATTTCCTGGTTGGTGTTGAGCGACTGGAACTCGCCCGCCTTGTCGGGCTCGGGGAAGCGCGAATAATAGAAGCCCTTGCCCGCCTTGTCCCATTCGAGGCTGGAGAATTTCACCCATTTGACCTCGTCCTCGAGCACCTTGCCGGTCGCGACATCGAGCACCTTCACCGTGCGCCAGTCGCTGCCGCCATCCTGGATCGAATAGATGAGTTTGCTGCCATCGTCGCTCGGCACCCAGGCGTCGAGCGCGGTGGCGCCGTCCTTGGCCCAGCCATTGGGATCGATCAGCACGCGCTCGGGCGCGTCCTTGCTGTCCTTGACATACAGCACCGACTGGTTCTGCAGGCCCGAATTGCGCGTGAAGAAATAGCGGCCGCCCTTTTCGCGCGGTACGCCGGTGCGCGCATAATCATAGAGCGCGCGCATCCGCTTGGCGAGCTCGGCGCGGCCCGGCAGCGTCTCGAGATAGGCATCGGTGACCTTGTTCTGCGCCTCGACCCAGGCGGCAACCTTGGGATCGACGCGGACGTCGTTCTCGAGCCAGCGATAGGGGTCCTCCACCTTGACGCCGAACTGCTCTTCCACGGTGTCGACCTTTTCGGTCACCGGATAGGCGATCGGCGCATCCTTGGCGGAGGCGGGCATGGCAAGGGTCATGGCGACGGTTCCCAGCAAGGCAGCAAGTATGGCGCGGTTGCGCATGGGGCGATCCTCTTAGATTGTTGATTGGACAAACGAAAACAGGCCGCGAACTTAGCATTCGCGGCCTGTCTGGCAATCCGGTATCGCGTGAAACGATTACGCGCCTTCGTATTCTTCCTCGGTCATCACCGGGCCCGAATCCTGGCCTTTGGCGCTGGTGTCGCGGTCGACCAGCTCGATGATCGCCATCGGCGCGGCGTCAGAGGCGCGGAAACCGGCCTTGAGCACGCGGGTATAGCCACCGGCGCGGTCGGCATAGCGCGGCGCCAGCGTGTCGAACAGCTTGACCAGCTGGGCATCGTCCATCAGGCGAGCCATGGCGAGACGACGGTTGGAAAGGCCTCCACGCTTGGCCAGCGTGATCAGCTTTTCGACATAGGGACGCAGTTCGCGCGCCTTTGGCAGCGTGGTCTTGATCTGCTCGTGCTTGATCAGCGAGGCTGCCATGTTGCGCAGCATCGCGATACGATGGGCGCTGGTCCGCTGCAGCTTGCGCTTGCCTACTCCGTGACGCATTTTTCTGTACTCCGTTCGTAAGGGGGCCGTTTCAGGTACCCCGGTCCTGGCAAATCAGGGTCTTGCCTTTAACCCATAAGCCCTCTCCCCTTCAGGGGAGAGGGAGGAGCCGCAAAGCGGCGGAGGGAGGGGGGAAGTCGCCAACACTGGCGCAGGCCCCTCTCCCAACCCTCTCCCCTGAAGGGGAGAGGGCGAGATTGGCTTAGCCCAGCAGTTCCTGTTCCAGCTTCTTGGCCATTTCCTCGATATTCTCGGGCGGCCAGCCGGGGATGTCCATGCCGAGGCGCAGACCCATGCTGGAAAGCACTTCCTTGATTTCGTTCAGCGACTTGCGACCGAAATTCGGGGTGCGCAGCATCTCGGCTTCGGTCTTCTGAACCAGATCGCCGATATAGATGATGTTGTCGTTCTTGAGGCAGTTGGCCGAACGCACCGACAGTTCCAGCTCGTCCACCTTCTTGAGCAGATAGCGGTTGATCTGGTTGGCATCGCCCTCTTCGGGAGCAGCCTGGCTGACCGAACCGGTGGTCGCGGTGGCGATGCTGTCTTCGAAGTGCACGAACAGCTGCAACTGGTCCTGCAGGATGCGCGCAGCATAAGCCACGGCATCTTCCGGCGTCACGGTGCCATCGGTCTCGATGGTCAGCGACAGACGGTCATAGTCCAGTTCCTGGCCGACGCGGGTGTTTTCCACCTTGTACGACACCTGACGGATCGGCGAGAACAGCGAGTCGACCGGGATCAGGCCGATCGGCGCATCGACCGGACGGTTGGCCACGGCGGGGACATAGCCCTTGCCGGTGTCGCAGGTCAGTTCGATGTTCAGCGTCGCGCCATCATCGAGGTGACAGATCACGAGATCCTTGTTCATCACCTCGATATCGCCCGAAACCGCGATGTCGCCCGCCTTGACCTGAGCCGGGCCGGTGGCCGAAAGCTGCAGCCGCTTGGGGCCTTCGCCTTCCATCTTCAGCGCGATCTGCTTCACGTTGAGGACGATATCGGTCACGTCTTCGCGCACGCCGGCGAGCGAGGAGAACTCGTGCAGTGCGTTTTCGATCTTGATCGAGGTGATCGCAGCGCCCTGGAGCGACGAGAGAAGCACGCGGCGCAGCGCGTTGCCCAGCGTCAGGCCGAAGCCGCGCTCGAGAGGTTCTGCAACAAAGGTTGCCTTGCGCTTGGGATCGCCGCCGCTCTTGACTTCAAGACCGTTCGGCTTCTTCAGTTCCTGCCAGTTCTTGATGTTGACAGTCATGGACTTCCCCTGAGTGTTGGGCGGGGGCGACGCTCATATGTCGCGCTTGGGAGCCCCGGCCGGAAATTGTTTGGGTGGCGCGTCCGCCACCCCGAACGACAGCCTGGGTGTCAGACGCGACGCCGCTTGGACGGACGAACCCCGTTGTGCGGGATCGGCGTCACATCGCGGATCGAGGTGATGGTAAAGCCCACCGCCTGCAGCGCACGAAGCGCCGATTCACGGCCCGAACCGGGGCCCTTGACTTCGACTTCGAGCGTGCGGACGCCGTGCTCGGCAGCCTTGCGGCCCGCGTCTTCCGCACAGACCTGTGCAGCATAGGGGGTCGACTTGCGGCTGCCCTTGAAGCCCATCATGCCGGCCGAGGACCAGCTGATGGCATTGCCCTGGGCGTCGGTGATGGTGATCATGGTGTTGTTGAAGCTGGCGTTGACATGAGCAATGCCGGCCGAAATGTTCTTGCGCTCGCGCTTTTTGAGCCTCTGCGGTTCGCGTGCCATATATAATATCCTGGAATAAAGGGATTGCGGGGTAAGAAAACAAGGGCGGGACGCGGATGCGCCCCGGCGGCCTTATTTCTTCTTGCCGGCGATCGGCTTGGCCTTGCCCTTGCGGGTGCGCGCATTGGTGTGCGTGCGCTGGCCACGAACCGGCAGGCCCTTGCGATGACGCAGGCCGCGATAGCAGGCGAGATCCATCAGACGCTTGATATTCATCGCGGTCTGGCGACGCAGGTCGCCTTCCACGGTGTGATCGGCGTCGATCGTTTCGCGGATCTGCAGCACCTCGGCGTCGCTCAGGTCCTGAACGCGGCGGGTGTGGTCGATGCCCAGCTTGTCGGCGATTTCCAGTGCCTTGGCGGGGCCAATTCCATGGATATAGGTGAGCGCAATGATAACGCGCTTGTTGGTGGGGATGTTCACCCCGGCGATACGTGCCACTTAATAAGTCTCCTGCTCCACAGGGCGCGGCACCTGCCGCATGCCCCATCTCAACGCTTCAAAACCACAAAGCGCAAAAATCACAGGCCTCGCATATGGGACGATGCAAAGCCTGTTTTTAAGCCGCTCAATGAAAATGAAAGCCGCGCATAGGCGGAGTCGCCCATGCTGTCAAGCGCGGGACAAGACAAAAGCAATAAGGCGCACGACAAAGTGTTTGCGCCTGCTGTCACGCTGGCGTCATACTCGCTGCAGGGCCTGCGCGCAAGCCGGACGCATGGCCCAAGGCGACCAGGGGGCATGGATGACCGACGAGACGATAGCCGCGCGCGAAAGTGCCGCACCCTTCAAGCTTGCGGGCGTGTCGATCGACCCCGGCACCTCGGCGACGATCGCCATCCCGGTGAGCAACACCGCGACCGGGCTTCCCGCCAGCCTCTATGTCCGCGTGCTGCATGGCGCGAAGCCCGGCCCGTGCATCTTCGTTTCCGCCGCGATCCATGGCGACGAGATCATCGGCACTGCGGTGATCCAGCGCGTGCTCGCCAAGCTCGACGCGGAAACCATGGCGGGCACGGTGCTGTTCCTGCCCGTTGTCAACATCTTCGGGTTTCAGCAGCACAGCCGCTATCTGCCCGACCGGCGCGATCTCAACCGCTCCTTCCCCGGCAGCGCCAGGGGATCGCTCGCCGCGCAGCTCGCCAACAAGTTCCTGAAAGAGGTGATCTGCCATTGCTCGCTCGGCATCGATATCCACTCCGCCGCCGTCCATCGCTACAACCTGCCGCAGATCCGCATCGCGCCCGATAACGAGCGGTTGCGCGACCTCGCCATGCTGTTCGGCGCGCATGCGGTGATCGAGAGCCCGCTGCGCCCCGGTTCTTTACGCGACATCGCGCGCGGCGAAGGCGTCGACATGCTGCTGATGGAGGCGGGCGAGGCGCTGCGCTTCGACGAGCTGTCGGTGCGCTGCGGCGTCAACGGCGTGCTCAACGTGATGGCGCATCTGGGCATGATCCAGCCGCACCCGGAGGCGACCAGCATCACCCTCCCCGCCCGCTGCCGCCGCGCCATCTGGGTCCGCGCGCCGCGCGGCGGCCTGTGCCTGCTGCAGCGCACCTCGGGCGACGCGGTGAAGAAAGGCGAGGTCATCGGCCGCGTCACCGGCATATTCGGCGACGACGCCGAAGAATTCCGCGCCCCGATCGACGGCATCATCATCGGCCACGCCGTGCTGCCCGTGGTCAACCAGGGCGACGCGCTGGTGCATATCGCCGAGGTGATGCGGTTTGGGGATGTCGAGCAAAGGGTGGATCAGATTACCGAGGCGCTGCTTAACGACCGGCTGCTGGATGAGGATGAGTTGATTTGAGGGGGGACAGTTGTAAAGCGCGGCACCTGTGATAAAGTACTTTCTAACAAGGACGACCCATGGCCCAAAAATCCGCCATTGAATGGACCGATCTCACCTGGAATCCAGTTGTTGGCTGCTCAATTGCCAGTTCAGGCTGTAAAAATTGCTACGCAATGCGCATGGCGGCGCGGCTGCAATCGATGGGCCATGAGAAATATCTAAACCTTACAACCAGTTCCAAGCGCGGAGCAGTTTGGACAGGTGCTGTTCGCAGCCATGAACCATCTTTGAGCATTCCGTACACTTGGAAAAAGCCCCGCCGAGTATTCGTAAATTCGATGTCTGACCTTTTCCATCCTGATGTCGATGTCGATTTTATTGCTAGAATTTGGCAAGTAATGGAAAGAACGCCGCAGCATCATTATCAGATTTTAACGAAGCGTCCGGAGCGAATGCATCTTATCTTAAGTGTAATTTCACCAAAACCGTTGAAAAATGTTTGGGTTGGAACAAGTGTTGAAGATAGAAATGTAATCGATCGGATTGATTTTTTAAAGAAAACCCCTGCATCTGTGAGATTTATTTCTTTTGAACCACTGATCGGTGACGTTGGATCGGTAGATTTGACAGACATTCACTGGGCAATTGTTGGTGGGGAGAGTGGTCCGCGCGCCAGGCCAATGAATGAAGAATGGGTCGAGGCTATTTTAGACCAATGCTTAGATCATGGGACAGCATTTTTCTTTAAACAGTGGGGTGGCGTCAACAAAAAACGGACTGGCAGGATTCTTAGAGGCCAGACTTTTGACGAGATGCCGGAGTATATTTTCTAACCACATGATTAACGCCCCGCTTGATGAGCGATATTGCTGGCTTGTTATTTGAGAAGCAGTATAGCTCAAAAAAATCTCGTCCATTGACGAGAAGAGGTAGAGGATCAGAGACGAAGGCGAATATTTCGCCAAACCTTTCGCGCGCAAACGACGCAATTTGATTTCCGGATGCAATCCTTGTTGCATTCGCTGGTTCATCGCTTCCAAACAAATTGCCTTGCCTTGGTTGCGCGCGATAGAATCTCTTCTCCCAGTCTGAGCAGCCAAAAATCCGTGTCAAACTAGACCGCTTGTCATCATCAAGCCCGGAGGCCTCGTTTGCCAACTGTTGTATCACAGCCTTCCTCGGAAAAAGGTACCATACGTCAACTCTCTTGGTTTCGGCCAACATTTTTAAAGTATCGAAACTAACACTCATTCCATATGGATCTAAAAACACCACTGCACGCTGCCTCCCTTGCTCTCGGTGACCTTGCCAAGGAGGACTAGTAAATAACTTATACAACTCGTCGTTAGCATCTCCTCCTCGGACAATTAAGTTTCGTTCATATTCAGCAGCTAGCCCTTCAAGGACCTTCACGCGACTAGGACGCTGTTCAGAGAACCAGTAGTAGGAGAATGGCGGCGTAACTCCCAGCGCTCTGCGCGCACTCCCATCAAGTACCTCATCCACTTCTGCGATGGGCGTCGACTCAAATAGCCCACCTGTTAGCACTCGCGCATGACGCTCACCGGTTCCAGCGAAGGCATCAACATACCATGTAACAAAATTCTGATTTTTAAGCGCAATCTGATAAAAATTAAGATATTCTGAGATAGCATCTAGCTTGATCTCAGTCCATGCGCCTCCGAAAGCATGCTTAGGCTTATCTGACATGAACAGGCCTCACTTTCCTAGGAACGACTATTTAATGACGCTCACATTACCTGCTCGACGGATAGTTGCAATTCACAAAGCATCAAGATTGAAGACAATTCCTGCGCGGAATTTATCATTGGCTCAGAAGCCGACAGCCGTGTAAGGAGCCGCATTGACATTTTTCGCCAAATCGGTTATAACTTACCCCGCCGCCGCACCAAATCTGCCCGGTGCGGAGCTGCGGCACAGGCCTTCGCAGTCGTTGAGGGTGGCGGGTCGGGATCAGGTGGCTTTCGCGAGGCGATCTGGAGGAGGCCGAACCGAAGCGGCAGACGGTCAGCGCGCGGGGCTTGACGCTTCCTCCCCCATGCAATGCCGCCGAAAGCGCAAGATGGAAGCATCGGCCCGTGGCGGAGCGGCCGTAAATCTCCGCCGATCCTCGCCGCCGTCCGCAAGGACGCCCGGCCCGCCGCTTGCGCGCATGATCGCTCGCCAGGCAGGCGCGCGCCGCCAAATCCAACAGCACGGGCCGTCACGGCGATGAAGCTTGCGCGACTTTACCGCTTGACGCTCGCGCACCGCACAGGGCAGATTACAGGTCTGGCTTTCGTGAAAGGTGCCTCATGTTGAAGATGCTCAAGCTCGCCGCGCTCGGGATTGCGATGTCATCAACCGCCGCCTTTGCCGCTGCACCCGCCCAGGTGACGCAGATGGTCGCGGCAGGCTGCTGCGCGCTGGGTGCCTGTTGCGGCATGGGCTGCTGCTGATCGCTCTTCCGATAAGCGCCTGACCAGGCTGGCGATCCGCTGGCCGCCGACCCCATTCGGTTTCGCTCCTGTCGCTCGCGCGCTCGCCGGCCAACGGCCGCGCTTCTTTCAGCCTGCATTTCCGGCCGCCTCCCCCGTCATCCCGAGGGAGGACCCTGCCGGACCTGATCAGCGCGCGATCACGTCCATCGGATCGTCGTCGCCTTCGTCGGCAAGCTCGCCGAGTTCGCTTTCCTCATCGTCATCGTTGCGCTCGCCGGCAAAGGCGTCGGTGTCGATCCGGCCGGAGCGCACCATCTGCTCCATGCGGTCGACCAGATCGGGTTCGTCGAGCGGCATGACGCTGACGCCGCTGGCGACCTTCTCGCTGTCCTCGCTGGGATCGTCGGTGCGGTGCAGCGCGTCCTCGGCGATATCGTTCGCCTGGGGCTTGTCGCGCTGCGACTGGTTGATCGTGCCGAAACCGTTGTCGTCGGGGAGTTGGGCCATGGGGAAATTCCTTCGTGCTGGGTCTGCCCAACACTACCCGCGTGGGGGGCGTTGCGTTCCGGTGCGCACCCTCGTTCAAATCCTCCCCGAGCTCGTCTCGGGGAGGGGGACCGCTGACCGAAGGTCAGAGGTGGAGGGGAAGCGGGAGGGCGCCATCGCTCAGCCGGAGCACGCACCCGCTGCCCCTCCACCACCCGCTTCGCGGGCGGTCCCCCTCCCCCAGCAAGCTGTGGGAGGATTTGAAATCAGGCAACTGGCCCCAGCAAGCTGTGGGAGGATTTGGAAACGGCAGCTGGCCCCGGAAAGCCGGGGGAGAATTTTTTACGCGATCACCCAATCAGCGGCACGTGCGGGGCGCAGTCCTTCGGGATCAGCCCGGTGAGGCGCGGGTCGTCGAGCAGTTCGATCTCGCGGCCCGTCGCGGTGAACCCCTGCGCGATATAGAAGCCGAGCGCGCGCGGATCATCGAGCGTGCAGGTGTGCACCCAGACGCGCTCCACCCCAGCGCGCCAGGCCAGCGACAGCGCCTGGCCCATCAGCCAGCCGCCAAAGCCCTGGCCGGTGAGCTGCGGGATCAGCCCAAAAAACGCGATCTCGCATTGGACAGCTTCACGAAAGTCGAGTTCGAGCAGCCCGATCTCGATGCCCTTCGGATCGAGCACCGCGAAGATCTCGACCGCCGGGTCGGTGAGGATCGCCGCCAGCGCGTCATCGGCCATCACCAGCCGCGAAAACCACAGCCACGGCTCGCCGACGCGGCGATAGAGCGTGCGATACTTGTCGTTATCGGGCGCCTTCCAGCGCTTCAATCGCAACGGCACAGGCTTTACCGGGCGTGGGCCCGGCCGGCTGCGCATCTCCAGATGCGTCACCACCGTGGCGATCTGCCCGCGCTCGACGGAAAGGAAGCGCGAGCTCATGCCCGGCCCGCCGCTGCTGCCAGCGGGCCGGATGGGCTATCAGAGCTCGGGCTCTTCATCGCCGCCCGAATCGTCTTCCTCGGGCTCGTCCTCGGGTTCATCGGCTTCCTCTTCCTCAGGCTCCTCGGCTTCCTCGGCTTCGGCTTCGTCCGCCTCTTCGGCTTCGTCTTCTGCCTCATCGGCCTCGTCCGCCTCATCAGCCTCGTCAGCTTCTTCGGCTTCGTCGGCCTCTTCCTCGGACTCATCGGCTGCTTCTGCCGACTCCTCCTCGGACGATTCCTCGCTGACCTCTTCGGCGCTTTCCTCGGACGATTCCTCGGTCACCTCTTCGGAGCTTTCCTCATAGCTTTCGCTGGTTTCCTCATAGGAAGATTCTTCCGAGCTGATCTCGCTGACATAGCTTTCGGAGGTGATCGTCTCCTCTATGATCGTCTCGCTATAGGTATATTCCTCGACGATGACGGTGCTGTATTCCTCGTAATAGCTGGCATAGCTGAAGGTCGGGGTCGAATAGGAGGCCCAGGAACCGATGGTCGCCAGATCGATCACCGCATCGAACAGCGCGAGCGTGATTTCCGCCGCCGTGCTGAACCGGGCGTTCTGGCGATTGCCGCCGAACTGGAACGCGCTGTCGCCCTTTTTCAGGAAATAGAGCACGTGCGTATCGACATCGATCGGCTTGAGCACCCGCTTGCCGCGCACATCGGTGATGATGTCACCGGGGACGATCTTGTTCTTGGCGGCAATGCCCCTGGGATCGGTCGAGATGACGAGAACGCCCTTGACCCTGGGCTTGATGCCGAACTGCGAGCGCACCGCCGGGGTCAGCTCCATCAGCGTTGCATCGATCGCGCGCGACACATAGGGCTTGGGCAGCTTGGCCGCCTGGGCAGCGGCGGGCGGTGCGGCTGCAACCGATATTACCGGCGCACCAAGCGCGAGCACGGCAAGGCCTACGCCGCACAGCAGCGTCTTGCGCGAAAAGCCGCGCGATCCAGACTTGTTCATGAATTCCCCCAATCAGCGCCGGGCTTGCGTGGGAACGATTTTCCGGACCCGCAGCCCCCTGCGAGTCGGCCCCGCGCCGGCCGCGCGAATCTGCACCAATGCTGCACGCAAATCCAGCGCGGCGAACGGTCAGAAGCGCATATTGACACGGATGTCAGCGGAAGACGCAGTTCACCCCTGACCACAGGTTGGTCACCTTCGCCTTCGCGCCGGTACCGTCGAGAATGCCCGAAAGCCCGGCGGCATTGAACTCGGTGCCCAGCGTCGTCTGCTCGATCTTCGCGTCATAGACATCGAGCAGCTGCGCGCGAGTCGAACCGATGCCGATGCCGCTGATCGTGGTTAGCCTGGGCAAAGGCTTTCCGTCCTTGCCCTTCGCTGCGGGACTGTCCGCCGCATCGAGCGCCCATCCGGCAAACAGCCCGTCAAGCGCATAGAGCGTCAGCCCGTCCTTCCAGCTGAGATAGGCGAGCGGCCCTGCCCCGCATTCCTCGGCGCGGCCGGCCTCGGCGGGGCCCTTGAGCTTTTCGGTAACCAGCTTGAGCTGATCGAGCGGCACGCCGAAGGAAAGCGGGCGGGTCGCGCCGCTATCGGGATCGACCAGGCGCAGCCCCTCGCCGTCGAGGCTCATCACCGGCGGATGCTGCGCAGCGCCCGCCTCTGCCGCGACATCGCCTTGAGACAGGTCGATCTGCGGATGGCCCGGCGGCAGCTCGATCCCGGCTTGCGGATCGCCCTCGGCCGGTTTCTCCGCCGGTTGCTGGCACGCGGCAAGCAGGGCAGTGACAAGAACGACGGTGGCGAGGCGGTGCGGGACGGGCTTGGTCATGGCGACGATGATTACGCCAGCCATCGCCCAGCGCAAGGCGGCATTTGCGCCGCCCGCGCCCGGGCGGTCGTCAGCCGTTCGAGAGCATCAGGGCCGGCTTGTCGTCGCCGCTCGCGATCTTTGGCGCGATGACCTTGCTCTTGTGGCGGAACTGGCCATCGACATGGCCGCCCTGTTCGATCGTGATCGTCTCGTAGCTGACATCGCCGGTGACATTGGCGGTTGCGGTGATGACGAGATCGCGCGCGTCAACCGATCCGTCGACCGTACCTGCAAGTCGCGCCGATTCGGCGCTGATCGCGCCGTGGATGCTGCTCGCTTCGCCCTGCACCAGCGAGGCGCAGGAGATGTCGCCTTCCACCCGGCCATCGACATGCAGGTCGACCGTGGCCGAGATATTGCCGGTGATCACGACGTCCGCGCCGATAACCGAGAAGGTGGAATGTCCGACCATGCTGCTTCCTGACCTGTTCGAGCGGGCGTTAGCGGGCGGCGTCGTCGGTCCGCTGTTCGGCGACGGCTTGGATCTTGAGAACATCGCGATTGGCCTCCAGAAACGGGCGCGGGTTCATGGCGCGGTCATTGTGCCGCACCTCGAAATGCAGGTGCGTGCCGGTGGAACGACCGGTGCTGCCCATGCCGCCCAGCCGCTCGCCCTTGTCGACCTTCTGACCGACCCTCACGCCGATCGACGACATATGCGCATAGCGGGTGACCAGGCCGTTGCCGTGCGCCACTTCGACGCAATTGCCATAGCCCGATTTCACGCCGGCGAAAACGATCTTGCCCTGCGCCGCGGCAAGGATCGGCGATCCGGGCGCGCCCTTGAAATCGATGCCGCTGTGCAAGGCGGCGGCGCCGGTGAACGGGTCACGGCGATAGCCGAAACCGCTGGTGATCGCGGGGGCCACAGCGGGCGTGCCCGAGGGGATGGCGACGAGGCCACGCTCCAGCGCGTCCATGCGCGCGAGCGTCTGGCCCAGAGTGGTGAAGCGCGGATCGAGCCGGGCATTGCCCGAGCCCTTGAACGGAATGAACGGACCACCCTGTGCGTTGGCGCTGGCCTTGGCAACGCTCTCCGGGTTCAGTCCGAACTTGCGGATTGCCTGTTCGGCATTGCGCGCGCGGACGGTGGCGGCGCGGGTAAGCTGTTCAACAAATGCGATCTGCCGCGCTTCCATCCGGGCGAGCCCTGCCGCTTCGGGGACCATCGCGCTGATCTTGCGCGCGGTCTGCGCGGCCTCGTCGCTGGTGCCCTTTTCGGTGCTGCCGACGACGGTGCTCGCATCCTCGCTCGCGGCTTGCTCGCCGATATAGCTGGTGACGATGTCCTCCAGAAAAGCCTGGCGCTTCTCGAGGTCCTTGGCAACGTCCTCGACCGAGGAGCGATAGGCCTTGACCCGGCTCGCCGAGCTTTCGATCTCGGCCTGGCGCTGGACGAGTGCTAGGCGCTCCATGCTGATGCTGTACTGGCTGACCAGCATCGCGAGCGTGACGACCAGCCACAACAGCAATGCAGCGGCCACAGCCCCGGCGACGGTCATCTGCAGGCGTGCAGAGACCTTGACGAATTTGATCTGCCCCTGTGACCGCATGAAAAATTCACGATCAGGGAACCATAGCGCAAGCGCGTCCGTTACGCGCTTGCGCATCGTTAGAATGCGCATGCGACCCGTTCGACCCTAAAATTGACCCCGCAGCGCCGCTAGCAAAGGGTCCGATGGATAGCGAATCGACTCCTGCGGCTTTGCCACGAATCGGACGAGTCGTGCGATGAGTTGCAACCTGGCGTGATTTTTCCGCAATTTTCTTGTCATTCCCCCTGCCAGAATCGTCGCAGCAAACGGTTGCGAGTCGTTTTTTTCCTATATTTGCGACGAACCGAGTCGCGGCTTGGAACCTTTTGGCTTGGCTGTTACACGCCGCAGCCATGATTGAAGCCGTTGCCAGCACCGCCAGCGCCTCACCGCAGGACGTGATCGCCACCTGCTGCACCGCCGCGCGCCATGCCGCCAAACTGCTGCGCACCCTGCCGGATGCCACCAAGGCCGATGCGCTGCGCGCCGCCGCAGCCGCACTGCGTGAGGATGCGGAGCCGATCCTCGCGGCCAATGCGCGCGACATGGCGGCGGGCGAAGCGCGCGGACTGTCTGCGGCGATGCTCGACCGGCTGAAGCTCGACGAGGCGAGGCTCGCAGCGATTGCGGACAGCGTCGAAGCCGTCGCCACCCTGCCCGATCCGGTAGGCGAGGAGATCGACCGGCGCACCGCGCCTGCCGGCATGACGCTGCGCCGGGTGCGCGTGCCGATCGGCGTGATCGGCATCATCTATGAAAGCCGCCCAAACGTCACCGTCGACGCTGCGGTGCTTTGCGTCCGATCGGGCAATGCCGCGATCCTGCGCGGCGGCAGCGAGGCAATGCACTCCAACCGCGCGCTTCACGCCAGCCTGTCGCGCGGCCTCGCATCGGCGGGCCTGCCCGAAGCCGCAGTGCAGCTCGTGCCGACCCAGGACCGCGCAGCCGTCGGCGCGATGCTCGCGGCGGCGGGCGGTATCGACCTCATCATTCCGCGCGGCGGCAAGTCGCTGGTGGCGCGCGTCCAGGCCGATGCGCGCGTTCCCGTGCTCGCGCATCTCGACGGCATCTGTCACAGCTTCGTCCATGCGAGCGCCGATCCGGCGATGGCGGAAAAGATTGCGCTCAACGCCAAGCTGCGCCGCACCGGCGTATGCGGATCGATGGAGACGCTGCTGATCGACCGCGATTATCCGCATGGCGCATCGCTGCTCGCCGCGCTCGCCGATGCGGGCTGCGAATTGCGCGGCGACGACATGGTGATGGAGCTCGAACCGCGCGCCGTGTCGGCCAGCGACGAGGACTGGGATACCGAATATCTCGACGCGATCCTGTCTGTCGGCTTCGTCGCGGGGCTCGACGGCGCGCTCGCGCATATCGCGCGGCACAGCTCGGGCCATACCGATGCGATCATCACCAGCGACATGGACGCCGCCGCCCGCTTCCAGGCCGAGGTCGACAGCGCGATCGTGATGGTCAACGCCTCGAGCCAGTTTGCCGATGGCGGCGAATTCGGGCTCGGCGCCGAGATCGGCATCGCCACCGGACGGCTGCACGCGCGTGGGCCCGTGGCGCTCGAAGGGCTGACCACCTATAAATGGCTGGTCGACGGCGAGGGCCATATCCGCGCCTGAGCCGAGGTTGCCGCGCCCACGTATACAATGTATACATGCGGACATGAGCAAGTCGCAGATCATCACCGCCCGTATCGATCCCGAGATCATGGACCTGGTCGATCGTGTTGCGAAAGCGCAGGGCCGCAGCCGCTCCTGGCTCGCCGCGCGCGCGATCGAGAAGATGGTGCGCGCCGAAGTCGCAATGATGGACTTCATCCAGCAGGGCGAGGACGACATCGCCGCCGGGCGCTTCCTCACGCAGGAGCAGATGGAGGAGTGGGTCGCCAACTTGCGCTCCGAAGCCAAGGCCAAGATTGCCGAGCAGGACGCCAAAGCCCAGCAAGAGCAAGATAAAGCGGCGTGATGCGCGTCACCTGGTCGCTGCGCGCGCAGGACGACTTCAACATCATCTATCGGCAGGCGCTCGACGACGACGCCAGATATGCACTGGATTTGGTCAGCGCGCTTGAAAAGGCCATCGCCCGCTTGTCCGAACTCCCTCAAATCGGCGCACCGGTCGGATCGGCCGATCACCGCAAATGGCGTATGGTACGAACGCCGTTCCTGATCATTTATCGCGCGGGCGATCAGGGCTTGCACATCCTCCGCGTCCTTCACGAGCGCCAGGACTGGAGCATCGAACCATGAACGGCCGTCCCGTCCGCACCGGCCTGATGGGCGGATCGTTCAACCCGGCGCATCGCGGGCACCGGGCGATCAGCCTGTTCGCGATGGAGGCCTTGGGGCTCGACGAAATCTGGTGGCTGGTCAGCCCTGGCAATCCGCTGAAGGACGGAGCAAGTGACATGGCGCCGTTCAAGGCGCGGCTCGCCTCGGCGCGCGTCATGACGCGGCGCAGCCGGATTCGCGCGACCGGAATCGAGACCAAACTGGGCACGCGCTACACCGTCGAGACGCTCGAAAAGATCACGTCGCGCTATCCAAAACGCGACTTCGTCTGGATCATGGGCGCGGACAATCTGGCGGGATTCCACCGCTGGAAGCACTGGCGCACCATCGCCCGGCAAATGCCGATTGCAGTTGTCGCCCGTCCGGGATATGATGGCGCCGCCATTTCGGGCCCCGCAATGGCCTGGTTCGGGCATCGTGTCCGTCCCCGCAGCCAGGCAAGAGACTGGACACGATGGAGTTTGCCAGCGCTTGTGCTGATGCGCTTTCGTCCTGATCCGCGATCTGCCACGGCCCTGCGCCGTCAGGATCCCGACTGGTTTCTGGATTACGCCGACACAATCGTGCGCGATGCAGTAACCCGGCAGGTCTTTGCGTGACAGCCGGTCCAGCCACTCCGCCCGTCCTTCAGGACGTTTCCTTCAACCCGCCCTTTCCCCTCGTGCGCCATCGCAACGCTTGCGGTGCCGCATCCGTTCAACAGATGCCTTTGTGCAAGGAGCTCCATTGACCAACCTCTCTCAAGCCCATCAGTCGGTCGCCAGCCCGCCCCCGTCGGCCACCGATCTGCAACTGGCCGAAGCCAGCAAGCTGCACGCGCTGGTGATGCAGTCGCTCGACGACGATCAGGCGCAGGAGGTGGTTTCGATCCCGCTCGCCGGAAAGAGCAACATCGCCGATTTCATGGTGATCGCCTCGGGCCGTTCGACCCGCCAGGTCGCCTCGATGGCGCAGAAGCTGGCCGAGCGGATCAAGGAAGCCGGTGGCAGCGCGCGGATCGAAGGGCTGACCAATGCCGATTGGGTGCTGATCGACGCGGGCGATGTCATCGTCCACCTGTTCCGTCCCGAGGTGCGCAGCTTCTACAATCTGGAGCGCATGTGGGCCTTTGGCGACGCGCCCGAGGCTCCGAACGCCTGAGCCTGTAACAGGCCGGGGGGCTGAGGCAGCATGCGCCTGCACATCATCGCGCGCGGCAAGATCGGCCGGTCGCCCGAGGCCGAGCTGGTGCAGCGCTATGCCAAGCGCATCCAGTGGCCGCTCAGCATCACCGAACTGCCCGATCGCGGTGGCACCGTTCCGCCCGCGCCGCAGGGCAGCCGCACGGTGATGCTCGACGAACTCGGCAAGCAGCTGACCTCGATGGAAATCGCCGAGAAGCTCGGCCGCTGGCGCGACGATGGCGTGCGCGAAACCCGCTTCCTGATCGGCGCGGCGGACGGCTTCGATGATGCCGAACGCGCCAATGCCGATCTGCTGATCGCGTTCGGCAAGGCGACCTGGCCGCACATGATGGCGCGCGCGATGCTCGCCGAACAGCTCTACCGCGCGACCAGCATCCTGGCCGGCCATCCCTATCATCGCGAAGGCTGACGCTGTGCGGATGCGTGCGCTTGTTCTCGCGATGGTGACAGGAGCCGCCGTGATCGCAGCGCTGCCCGGCAGCGCCGCCGCGCCTGCCCGCCCCGTCAATCTGCTCGAACAGGAGCGCACCGCACTCGCCCGCGCGCTCGCCGATGCGAAAGCCGCCGCCCGGCGCAGTGCCACGCTCGAACGCCAGGCCGACAGCGCCGTGGCCGAGGCGGACAAGGCACGTGCCGAAGCGCGTGTCGTCGCCTCGCGCGTGCAGCAGGCCGAAGCCGAGATTGCCGCTGCCGAAGCGCGGGTCAAGATCATCGCGACCTTGCAGCGCGCGCAGCGGGCCAGGCTCGCCGCGCGCCAGCAGCCGCTCGCCCGGCTGACGGCCGCGCTGCAATCCATGGCGCGGCGGCCCACCGTACTCGCCCTGGTTCAGCCCGGATCGATCGATGACCTGGTGCGCGTCCGTGCGGTGCTCGCCACCACCCTGCCCCGGGTCGAGGCGGAAACCGCAAGCTTACGCAAGGACATCGCCCGTTCGCGCGATCTCGCGCACCAGGCGACGCGCGCCGCCGCGCTGCAGCGCGAGGGTCGCCAGCAGCTCGCCTATCGCCGCGCCGAGCTTGCCCGGCTCGAGGCGCGCGCGCGCAACCGGTCCCGCGAGTTGGCGAGCACCTCGCGGCTCGAGGAGGAACGCGCGCTGGGTTTGAGCGAACGCGCGCGCGATCTCGACAGCCTGGTGGATGACCTCGAGGCGAGCGCGACGCTGCGCCAGCAACTCGCATCGTTGGAAGGCCCGGTCCTTCGCCCGCCCCGCCCGCAAGCCTCTGAGGTGGTCGAAAATGCCGCGCCGCCCGCCACCAACGCCCGCCCCGCCTATCGGCTGCCCGCGGCCGGCGCGATCGTCACCGGCTTTGGCGAGGTCGCCGCGACCGGCGTGCGATCGCGCGGGCTGACGCTTGCCACGCGGCCCGGCGCGCAACTGGTCGCGCCGGCCGATGGCCGCATCGCCTTTGCCGGAGCCTATCGCGGCTTCGGCCAGATCGTCATCATCGAACATGTCGGTGGCTGGACCAGCCTGATCACCGGGCTGGCGCGCACGCGGTTGAAAGTCGGCGAACGCATCGCGCAGGGCGACCCGATCGGCCGCGCTGCCGACAACCGTCCGCGCATCACCGTCGAGCTGCGCCGCAACGGGCGTCCGATCGACATTGCCGCCCTTATCTCCTGACAGCGTCCGTTCACCGCGCAGCAAGCTTTCGCACGCACAACAGGCGTTGGTCGAAGCGCATCCGGTGCCGGTGGCAAAGCATCTGGCAATTGGGCGCGCGCAGGACTAGATTGCATGGGCCGCGCCAGGGGTAAGCGCGAAGCACCTGCCTGGGGAATGCCGTTGCCATCGTCGATGGCCAGAAGCGGCACGATCCGGGCCCGACATAGCCGGTTCAAGAACAAGGTTGCCATTCGATGATGAAATCCCGCCTCGCCCGAGCCTCTGCCATCGCGCTTGCGGTGGCCCTGGTGCCGATCACCACCTCGGCCATTTCGCAGGTCGAATCCGACACCCAGGCGGAGATCGCGAAATTCGTCGACATTTTCGAGCGGGTGAAGACCGATTATGTCGAGCCGGTCGATGACGACAAGCTGGTGCGCGGCGCGATCGACGGCATGCTCGCCGCGCTCGACCCGCATTCGAGCTATCTCGACGCGCGCGATTTCGCCAATCTGCGTACCCAGACCGAGGGCATGTATGGTGGCCTTGGCCTGTCGGTGACGATGCAGGACGGCGCGGTCAAGGTGATCGCCCCCACCCGCGAGACCCCCGCCGACAAGGCTGGGATCAAGGCCGGCGACTATATTACGCATCTCGACGGCAAGCTGATCTATGGCGGCACGCTCGACGATGCGGTCGATCAGATGCGCGGCGAACCGGGCACCTCGATCAAGCTGACCATCGTGCGCGAAGGCCGCGACAAGCCGTTCGACGTGACCATCACCCGCGCGATCATCGACTTGAAGCCCGTGACCTGGGAAGTGAAGGACGATATCGGCATCATCACCATCGCCAGCTTCACCTCGAGCGTGGGCGAGGATGTGAACCAGGCGATCGCGGATATCGAGGCCAAGCTGGGCCGCAAGCCGGTCGGCTATGTGCTCGACATGCGCTCCAACCCCGGCGGGCTGCTCGACGAGGCCGTCGCGGTCTCCGACGTGTTCCTGCAAAAGGGCGAGATCGTCTCGCAGCGTGGCCGTCACAAGGGCGATATCGAGCGCTATTATGCACGGCCCGGCGATGCGACCGGCGGCCTGCCGCTGATCGTGCTGGTCGATTCCGGTTCGGCCTCGGCTTCGGAAATCGTTGCAGGCGCGCTGCAGGATCATCGCCGTGCGCTGGTCATGGGCGAACGCAGCTTCGGCAAGGGATCGGTGCAGACGCTGCTGCCGCTCTCGCGCACCTCGGCGCTCAAGCTGACGACGGCGCGCTATTTCACCCCCTCGGGCAAGTCGGTGCAGGAAGGCGGTATCGAGCCCGATATCGCGGTGCCGCAGATTTCCGACCCCGACTACAAGACGCGAATGAAGCTGCGCGAATCCGATCTGCGTGGCCATTTGATCAACGAGATCGGACTCGACGACAAGGATCTGGAGGTCGACAAGCTGGACGATCCGCGCTTCACGATGACGCCCGAGCAGCTCAAGGAAAAGGGCATCGAGGACTTCCAGCTCTATTATGCGCTCGCCACCCTGCAGCGCACGACGCTGGCCAGTTCGCGACTTTCGGCAACCCGCCCGATCGCCGCGCGTTCTGCTGTCGGGGGACGTCCGGCAATGCGCCGGAACTGATCTCGCATCCTTTGCTGCACACCAATATCGGGGGCTTGCTGACATGACTTCGCGCGCGCCGCGTTTCGCCGCATGGCTGGCGTTCCTTCTGCCCGCATCGCTGCTGGGCGGAGCGCTGATCAGCCAATATGTGTTCGGGCTGTACCCGTGCGAGATGTGCTATTGGCAGCGCTGGCCCCATTGGGCGGCGCTGGTACTGGGCGGGATCGCGGTGCTCGCGGTCAAGCGTGTCGAGGGCCTGGGTGTTGCCATGGCATCGCTCGCCGCGATCGCCATCGCGGTCAGCGGACTGATCGGCGGTTTCCATGCCGGGGTCGAATATGGCTGGTGGGAAGGGTTGACCCGCTGTGCCACCGCCGCACCGATGGGCAACACCACCGAGGACGTGCTCAATTCGATCATGGCCAATCCCCTGGTCCGCTGCGACACCGCGCCCTGGTCGCTGTTCGGCATCTCGCTGGCTGGCTATAATTTTCTCTTGTCGCTGGCCGGGGCGAGCGCCATCTATCTGCTGCTGCGCCGCAGAAAGACCGGGACGATTGCCGCATGACCCATGAGAACGAACCGCTCCAGCCCGTCCGCAAGGAGCTTGACCTGTCGGAGATGATCCGCGTCAACCAGGCGGGCGAATATGGCGCGACCCGCATCTATGCCGGGCAGCGCGCAGTGATGGGCGATCATGTACCCGAAGCGCGCGCGATTGCGGGCATGGCCGAGCAGGAAGAGGTGCACCGCGCGTTCTTCGACAAGCTGATGGCCGAACGCGGCGTCCGCCCGACTGCACTGCAGCCCTTCTGGAATGTCGCGGGCTTTGGCCTGGGCGCGGTTACCGCGCTCATCGGTCCCAAGGCGGCGATGGCCTGCACCGTCGCGGTCGAGACCGAGATCGACCGGCATTATGCCGAACAGCTCGAGGAACTGGGCGACAGCGACCCCGAGCTCAGCGCCGCCATCGCCAAGTTCCGCGACGAGGAGCTGGAGCACAAGGATCGTGCGCTGGCAGAAGGCGCCGAACAGGCCTTCGGCTATCCGGTGATGAGCGCGGTGATCCGCATGGGCTGCCGCGCGGCAATTGCGCTTTCCAAGCGCATCTGACCGCTGATCACGCGCCGTTCATCCGGCGCAGGCTATTGGCCAAGAACGACAGAATCCAAGTGGAGGACGACATGAAGAAGACCGGCACCCTGGCAGCCCTGCTGCTGATCGGAACGGCCTTCGCCGCCCCCGCCGCCGCGCAGGACAATGCGGGCGACAAGGTCGTCCAGAAGATCGTCTATGGCGATGACGCTTGCGAGCCCTCGAGCGACCCGAACGAGATCGTCGTGTGCATGCGCATGGACGAGCAGGAGCGCTATCGCATCCCCGAAAAACTGCGCAGCGATCCCAATTCGATCGCCAATACCAGCTGGACCGAGCGCGTCCGCTCGATGGAGACCGTCGGCAATTTCGGCACCGACAGCTGCTCGCCGGTCGGCGTGGGCGGCTTTACCGGTTGCACGCAGACGCTGGTCCAGGCCGCACGCGCCGAAAAGAAACAGGGTGAAGAGGCGATTGCCGGTCGTCTGATCGAGGAAGAGCGCCAGCGTCGCCTGTCGAACATCGACCGCGATGCTGCAGCCGTCGAGGCGCGGCAGAAGGAGATCGAGGCACAGCTCGACGCGCGGAAGGCCGAACGCGAAGCTGCCGCTGCCGCGATGCGCGCGCAGGCCAATGGCGAGGAAGTGCCGCCGCGCCCCGAGCCGGAAGCGCCGTCGCCGGAATGATCTCAACCGCCTTGCACGCCTAACACACCTGGCGCATATAGGAAGGAGCGATGGCGCTTCGCCTTCGCGAGCAGGGAGCGCGCGGCAATGTCGGCAAGTCTGGCAGACGATCTGGTTTTCGCTGTCCCATCTTCGGATGAACTGAGCGCCGGTCTTCAGCCGCTTGATCCGCGCTACCGATCGGTCATCCGCATCTTGACCGCGCTGGTGCTGCTGCCGGTCACGATTGCAGCAACGGTGGTCGAGTTCGCGCTGGTCGCCAAGGACGTCGGCGAGCATGGCATGATCATAGCGCCGGTGCTGGCGCTTGCTGCGTTCATCCTCGTCTTCCTGCCGCAGCGCAAATGGAAGCGCTGGGGTTTCAGCGACACGCAGGAGCAGCTTCGCGTCGCGCGCGGATGGATGTTCCGCACCGATACCATCGTGCCGTTCAAGCGCATCCAGCATATCGATCTGGGCGAAGGGCCGATCGAGCGGATGTTCGGCCTCGCCAGCCTGACGGTCCACACCGCCGGCACGCACAACAGCATCGTCACCCTGCCCGGCCTTGCCCGAAATCAAGCCGAGGCGATGCGCGATGCGATGCGGCTGCACATCCGCCGCGAGGCCGAATGAGCGACGCTCTCAGCGCCGATCTGCCCGCCACGCTGCCTGCTGCCGACGCTGGCAGCGATCGGCGCCTCCACCCGCTGACCCTGATGCTCAACCTGGTCAGACAGCTGCCCCAGGCAATTCTGGGCCTGATCGCGCTGCGTTTCACCGGGCCAGACGAGCTCAAGCCCTGGGTGGGGCTGTTTGCGCTGGTGGCGATCCTCGCCATGTTCGGATTCGAATTCTACCGCTGGTGGCGCTTTTCGTACCGGCTCGATCCCGAGGAACTGCGCATCGCGAGCGGGGTGTTCAGCCGCAACGTCCGCTCGATCCCCTATGAACGCATCCAGGATGTCAATCTGGAACAGGGTCCGCTCGCACGGGTGGTCGGCCTCGCCAAGGTCCGGCTGGAGACCGGCAGCAGCGGCAGCGGTGACGAGGGCGCGCTCGATTCGGTCGACCTCGCCGAAGCCGAGCGGCTGCGCGACGTCATCCGCCTGCGCAAGGCCCAGCAGGCCGATGGCGCGCTCCCGGGCCAGAGCGAAGCCGGTGCCGAGGCGACAGCCCTGCCCCAGACCGAGGCGCCGTTGCTGTTCGGCATGGACAACCAGCGCATCCTGACCGCGGGTGTCTTCAATTTTTCGCTGGTGTTCTTCGCGGTGGTCGGCGCAGTGGTCAACAATCTCGACTTCCTGATGCCCGATGACTTCTGGAACCCGCGCCGCCTGCTCGATTTCCTGGGGCTCGAAGATCTGTTCGCCGCGCTGGATCTTGCCGCGCGCATCGCATCGGTGATTGCGGCGCTGATCGGGCTCGTGGTGGTCGGGCTGGTCGGCGGGATCGTCCGCACCTTCCTGCGCGAATATGGCTTCCGCCTCGAACGTACCGAGACCGGCTTTCGCCGCCGCCGCGGGCTGCTGACGCTGACCGATGTCGTCATGCCGCTGCACCGCATCCAGGCCGCCGTCATCGCCACCGGCCCGATCCGCCGCCGCTTCGGCTGGTACGAACTCAAGGTGCAGAGTCTCGCCAGCGACAGCGACAAGGAGAGCGATCACAGCATCGCCCCGCTCGCCACCGCAGACGAGCTGCGCCACGTGCTGGGCGAGACACGGATTGCCTGGGAGACCGACTATCCGGCGATGCGCGCGGTCGATCCGGCCATGTGGTGGGTGCCGCTGGTCTTCGCACTGCCCGTGCCGATCCTTGGCCTCGGCATCTCGGCCTATCTGGCCAGTCCCCTTATCGCGCTCGCCTATCTGCTGCTGCCGCTGGTCCCGCTGATCAGCTGGCTGCACTGGCGCGCGCACCGCTATGCGCTGCTGGGCGACCAGGTCTATGTCCGCGACGGCTTCTGGAACCAGCAGCTGACCCTGCTGCCGCTGCGCCGAGTGCAGAGCGTCGACATCAAGCAGAGCTTTGTCGGTCGGTTCATCGGCCAGACCGAGATTGCGATCGGGGTTGCGGGCCGGTCCGGCGCGGTCACGATCCAGGCGATCCCACTGGGCGACGCGATCGCGCTGCGCGAACAGCTGCTCGGCGGTCCGGTCAGAAATCCACCGTCAGGAACATTGTGACCTGGCGCGGCGCGTTGACCTGATAGCTGCCGCTGCCGACGAGCGCGAGGTCATAGGTGTTGGCGACATTGAGCATCGTCACGCGCAGAAGTGCGGGATTGTCGCCCAGATCGAAGCGCCAGCGGAAGCCCGCATCGATGATTGTCCGGGCAGGCAGGAAGACAAGGTTGCGCGTATCGGCGGCGCGGGTACCGCGATGCGTGACATTAAGCGTCAGCTGCACGCCGTCGAGCCCCGGCACCTCATATTGCGTCGCCAGCGTCAGGATGCGCGAGGGCTGGCCGAGCGGCCGGCGCCCGACGCGCCCCTGCTCGACCGCCTCGCCGGTGACGCGCGGTTTCATCAGCACCGCGCCAGCCACCACCGTGAGCCGGCGCACGAGCGTCCCGGTCGCCGACAGCTCGACCCCGCGATGGCGCACGTCGCCCAGCTCGCGTAAGACATTCGCGCTATCGGCAGCGAAATAGGGTTTGCGGACATCGAACAGCCCCGCGACCAGGCTCATGCCGCCGGGGATCTTCCAGCGCAGCCCGGCATCGACCTGGCTGGTGAGGATCGCGGGCAGCGCCTCGGTCCGGTTGGCGGCATTGTCGGGCGCGATGCCGCTTTCCTCGAGCCCCCTGGTATAGCCGCCGTAAAAGGCGAGCCGTTTCGTCGCCTCGACAGAGGCGGTGACATTGGGCAGCCAGGCCTCGTCATCGGTCTTTGCCAGCGCCGCGCCGGGGCGATCGACGCGCTTGCGATACCAGGTGTGCTGCAGGCCGACGCTCAGCCCGCCGACGCCCTGCCAGCGCCCGTCATAGGCAATCCCCGCAATCGCCTGGCGCACCGTCTCGTCGGTCTGGGGGTTGAAGCGGAAATCGGGCTCGGGCGCATCGAGCACCTGCTCGACCGGCGCGCGCGCATAGCTGATCGACGCCCCTCCCCCATAGCGGCTCACCCGCTCGCGCCCGCGCAGCGCCGCATGCAGCGTGTGGCGGCGCGGGCCTTCGGCGAAGCTCTTGCTGATCCGAAGCTCGCCGCTGGTGCCGGCGAGCGAGAGCGGGGGGTCGCTGGTGATGCGGCGGACAGCGGTGCCATCGGGGCGGAGCGCGGTGAAATTGGTCGCGAAATTGGTCGCGCTGTCGGAAGTCGAGCGGAACAGGCCCGCCGCCAGATCCCAGCCATTGCCCAGCCCCGCCTTCGTCAGCGCGCCATAATGCTGCACCGTGTTGCGCTGGTCAGCCCATTCGGGGCCGGGGAATTTCCGGCGCTCGATCCGGGGCGGCAGGAACGCGCCCTCGGGCGTGTAGAGCGGCGCGGCCTCGCGATTGTACAGGTCGATCCGGCTCCAGAACGGGATCACCTCGATATTGCGCCCCGGCTTCCAGCGCGCCGCAAGCGCATAGGAGCCGAAGAACGACTGGTTGCCCGGCGCGAGCTCGTCGACGAACCCGGCAGCCCCCGCGACCAGGCTCAGTCGGTCCTTAATCACCGGGATTTGCGTATCGATCTCCAGCCTGCCGCCGCCCCAGCTGTTGAGGCCTAGCATCGTGCTGACAACCAGATCGTTGCCCGCAGGACGTATCTTGTAGTCGACAATTCCCGTCGGTGCCGGGAAGAGATAGTTCTGCGCGGTCAGGCCGACGCGCACGACATTACTCTGCACCAGCCGGTCGGTGAACGCGGCGGGGCGATCGAAATACAGGCCTTCGAGCCGGATGTTGTTGGCGGTGACAGGCGAAAAGCCGCGCACGTCACTGCCGCTGTACAGCCCGACCCGCTCGTTACCGATGCTGGTGCCGAAGGCATCCTCGGCCCCGGCAGCGGCATTGTCGGTCACGCGCTGCGCCAGCGCCGCCGGTGCCAGAACCAGGCTAGCTGCCGATAGCAGGATCGAAGCGCGGAACGCGTCGCAGATCGTCCGGGCCAAAGGGTTTCTCGCTGAACAGATAATCATAATAGAACTCGCGCAAGCGCTGGTGGTAAGCGCGAATGCGCATCTGATAGTCAAGCTGCGCGGCGACATCGGTGCGCGCGAGTGCAGTCATCGCCTGGGCAAGACCGGCGGGAGGGAGCAGCCATCCCGCAGTTCTGGCAAGCTCTGCCCGGCGGGCGATCCCGTCGCGATAGGCCGCAGCTTGCTCCGCCACATGCCGGTCGCCCAGGTGCTGGAACGCGAAATACCATTTCCAGCTGAAGGTCGGCGGGATCGCCGCACCGGGAGCGAGTTGCGGATAAAGCTCGAGGAAATCGCGCATCGTCCCGTCTTTCGGACGGTCCCATCCTGCATGTACATATTCGCGATTCTCGCGCGCCAGCGCCGCGCCATCGGGCACGGGCACGGCAGCGTTGATCGCCAGATTCGCCCCCGCAGGCGCAACGAGCGTCAGCGCGAACCAGATCGCCGCGAGCGATGCCGCATGCACCGCCGAGCGCGCGCCCCGCCACGCGACGATGAGGATGATCGCGGTCCACAGCAGCGCTACCAACACGATCAGCCCGGCAAAACCCAGGGCGCGCAGCGGCGCCGTTCCCGCGATCAGCGCGCCGACCGCGAACGGCAGCAGCAAGGCGAGGAGAACACCTCCAACGCGCACCAGCACGCGCGCGCTCCACAGCCGCCGGTTTGCCCCCGGAAGCGCTTCCAGCGCATGATAGCGCCCCGCCTCACGCTCACCCGACCACAGGTCGTGCAGCAGCGCGATCAGCACCAGCGGCGCGAGATAGATGACGACAAAGGCCAGATCGAACCGCCCCGGCAGCGACAGCTCTGGATTGGCGGCTTCGTTTTCGTAGATCTGCGCCTCCAGCGCCAGCGCGCGGACGCGCAGCAAGGCGGGCGCGATGTCTCGGCTGCCGAGCGCGGCAAAGGCGAGGTCCGATGGCGCGTCCCAGGTCGGCTGGAACCCGTAATAGGCGCCCGAGCCCGCATCCTCGACAAACGCCTCTAGCGCGCGCTCCTCGGCGACCTGCCCTGCCAGCATCCGATCGATCGCCGCCCGGTCGCGCGCGACGCTGGCCAGGCCCAGCGCGACCGCAGCGCTGGCGCAAATCGCGAGCAGCGCCAGCGCCAGCAGCGCCGATTTGCTGCGCAGCATGAAGGCGAATTCGCGGGTCAGGTTGCTCATAGGCCCGTCCCTTCGAGCCGTCGCCGCGCGAAGGCGAACAGGCCCATCGCCAACGCTACCCAGAGCGCGAGCACCGCGAGCGGCATCGCCATCGCGCTTGCACGCTCGCCCGGGCTGGGCGCGGAGAAATCGAAATCGGGGATCGTCTTCCAGAAATCGGCGGAGATGCGCGTGCGGCGGTCGGCAATCGGGTCCTTGCTGCGTGCGGCATCGTCGGCGCTGGCGACGGCGCTCGCCTGCAATCCGTTGAGCTTCTGCACCATGTCGTAGCGATAGGCTTCGGCGGCGGCGAGAAAGGCGAGATGCGTGCCGAGATCGGTTGCCGCCCCGGTCATCGAGGCGCGGCGCACCGCGAGCGCCGGGCTGATGATACCGAGCGCGGTCAGCGTGTCGGTCTGCGCGTTCTGGATGGCGGCAGCACGCGCGGCATAGCGCTTGAACAGCCCCGAGGTCAGCCGCTCGCCTTCCTGCGCCAGCACGCCGCGATAGTTGAACGGCAGTTCCTCGACCTTGCTCACCCCATATTGCGCCAGCAGCTTCGCCTTGAACGCGGCGAAATGCGGATCGTTGGGATTGTGGCTGTCGCCGATGCGGCGCAGGTCTGCGGCAATCGCGAATTCGGTGTCGACCCGGCTGGGCAAGGGCTCGGCCACGCCGACCCAGGCCGCCGCCGCACGCGGGATCAGCACCACCACGATCGCCCAGGCGGCGATCAGCGTGACGAGCGCGCCCTGCGCACTGGCCGCGAGCGCCGAGACCGCGGTGATGACCAACACCCAGACGAGCAGATAGCCGCTATAGGACAAAGCCGTCAGCGCGGCGATGCCCGCTTCGCCCGGCTGCTGCACGGCGGCCCAGGCGAGCGCGGCAAAGGCCGGTGCCATCGCCAGCACCGCCGCCACCGCCAGCGCCAGCGCCTTGCCGCCCAGGATCGACCAGGGCCCTGCCCCATAAGCCGCCAGCGCCCGCAGACTGCCGCGCTCGCGTTCGCGCGCGATGCTCGCAAAGCCCAGGAACACGAGCAGCAACGGCGCGAGCGTCTGAAGCACGAAGGCAGGCGTCAGCTGGCCGAAGCGGACGAGATCGGAGGATTCACGTGCAGCCCCGAAGGTGGCACTGTTCTGCCGGTGCCCCTCGAGGAACAGCAGCGTCCCGGTAAACGCATCGACACCCGGATCGAACGCGGCGAGCGGCCCCACCGGGCGCAGCGCATAAGTGCCGTAATGCACCATACGGTGCGGATGCCGGTCGGGCTGGGCCTTGAACTGTGCATCGGTCGCGGCCTGTGCCTCCGCGCGCATCTTCGCCGCCGCCGACATTTGCGTGGCCGAAGTGACCGCCGCGATCGCCGAAAGCAGCAGCAGTGTCGCGATACCGACCAGCGCCAGCCGCGAGCGCAGCATCAGGCGCAGCTCGGCGCCCGCGATCGTCAGCGCCTGGTTCATCGCACCCTCGCGAAACCGTCGTGCAGGGCGTTGAGGTCGAAACGCGGTTCGTGCTTCTGCGCCGACCATTCGCTGGCAATCCTGCCTTCGGAGATCAGCCCGATCCGGTCCGCCGTGTCCGCCGCACCGAGCAGGTCATGCGTCACCATCAGCACCGCCACGCCGCGCGCAGCGAGCGTCTCGAGCAGCGCGTGAAAATCGGCCGAGGCCGCAGGGTCGAGCCCCGATGTCGGCTCGTCGAGCAGCAGCAGCGGCGTGTCGCGCAGCATGGCGAGCGCGATCGCGGTCTTTTGCCGCATGCCCTTGGAAAAGCTGCCCACGCGCTGGTCCCAGGCGCGAGCGGCCAGGCCCACCGACTGGAACGCGGCCTCGATCTCTTGCCCTGTGCGGCGGCAGTCGGCGATCTTGAGCAGATAGTCGACATTCTCGCGCGCGGTCAGATGGTCGTAGAGCGCCACGTTTTCGGGCAGATAGGCGATCTGCGCGCGCACCGCGTCGATGGCATTGGTCGGGTCCTGCCCGCCGATGGTGAGCACGCCGCCCGAGCGGGCGAGAAAGCCGAGGATGGCAAACAGCGTCGTCGACTTGCCGGCACCGTTCCCCCCGAGCAGCGCATAGATTTCGCCTGCCGCGAGGGTGAGCGACAGACCGTTGACGATGCGCCTTCCACCACGCTCGACAACGAGCTGGTCGATCACCAGTACGGGGTTGGACATGGAAACTACCCTTTAGAACGACAATCTCAGCGCCACCGACGCGGCTCGCGGCGTCCCAGGCTGGACCCAGAGCTGCGCGAAGCTGTTGGTATAGTATACTGTATCAAACAAATTCGTGACGTCAGCGAAAATTTCCACATTTTCAATGACCTTCCACGCAGCGAACAGGCGGACCAGCGTGTAGTCGGGCAGTTCGAACGCGGTTCCGGTCTCGCCCAGACGCGTTCCGACATGGTGCACGCCGCCGCCGACCGTGAGTTTCGTGTCGCCGATATCGAAGGCGCGCGACGCTTGCAGGCTGACCGTGTGGCGCGGAATATTGATCAGCCGGTCGCCACGCCGGATCGGCAATCCGAAATTGAGATCGGCCACATCCTCGCGCGCCTCGGCATCGACAAAGGCATAGGAGAACCACAGATCGATATCGCCGGGCAGCTTGCCCATCAGATCGACCTCAAGGCCGCGGCTGCGCGCCTTGCCAATCGGGAGCGAGAAGCCGGGATTGGCGGGGTCCGCTGCCAGCACGTTCGACTTGGACAGCGTGAACAGTGAGACCGTGCCCTGCAGCGCATCGTCGAAAAGTCCGAATTTCGCACCAATTTCCGCCGACTTGCTGGTTTCGGGATCGAACAGCGTGCCCGCCGCCGTCGCGCCGAGATTGGCGCGGAAGCCCTCGCCATAGGCCGCATAGAACGACACGGCGGGCGAAGCCGCATAGACGATCCCCGCCTGGGGGCTGAACCGGCTGTAGCTGCGGCTGGCGGCACTGTTGTTCGCCCGGTTGAGGCTTTCCACGGTGATGTCGTCGAAGCGTCCGCCGAGACGGATCTGCAGCGAATCGCTGATGCTGATCTGGTCCTGCACATAGGCGCCGACCGCCCGCTGCTGATCGAGCCGATTGGTCTGCGGCCCCGGAGCGGGCAGCGGGAAGCGGCCAAAGACCGGGTTGAACACGTTGATGTCGTTGCTCGCCTGCGCGGTGGTCGCCGCGCCGATCGAAGGCGGCCGGAAACGCAGGAAGAACTGGCTGTTGTCGAACTCGTCGTAATCGACACCCATCAGCACGCGGTGCGTCAGGCTTCCGGTCGCGAACCGCCCGGCAAGCTCACCCCGAAGCACGAAATGCTCGCCTTCGTAATCGCGGAAGCGGCGCTGGCGCGAGAGCGACTGGCCATCGCGGAACAGGCGCTGGCGAGCGGTGGCGAGCTCGGCCTCGGTCGAGAAACCTTCCAGATCGGTCTCGCGATACTGCGTGCCGATCAGCAGGCTCCAATCCTCGTTGAACTTGTGATCGAGCTGCACCTGATGGCCGGTCGCATTCGCCTCGAGCGGACCATCGCCCGGTTCGCCGAAAAAGTCGCGGCGCGAAACGCGACCCAGCACGCCGCCGATCGCCACGGTGCCGCGGTCGAAATCGGCCTCCTGCCGCGTCAGTTCCAGATCGTAGCTGATCGTCGTATTCTCGCCGAGCCTGAACACGAATGACGGCAGGAAGCCGAAGCGCTCCGATCCTACCGTGCGGCGGAAACTGTCGGATTTTTCGTAGAAGCCGATCAGACGCACTGCTGCGACATCGCCGATGGCAATATTCACATCGGCGTCGGCGCGGCGGCGATCGAAGCTGCCCGCCTGCACGTTGATCCGCCCGCGGGTGTCGAAGTCTGCGCGTTTGGTGACGATGTTGACCGTGCCGCCCGGTTCGCCGCGCCCGAACAATGCGGCATTGGGCCCCTTCAGGATCTCGATTCGCTCGACACCGGCGACATCGCGCGTGCCGCCGAACCCGCGTCCGCCGTTGAAGCCGTTGACCAGATAGCCCGAAGGCAGGTTTTCATCGCCCGCAAAGCCGCGCACCGCATAGGCATCCCACAGGCCGCCGAAATTGTTCTGTCGCGCGACCGAGGCCGAAAGGTCGAGCGCATCGGTGAGCCGGGTGAGATTGTTGGCGTCGATCTGTTCCTGGCCGATCTGGGTGATCGCCTGCGGCGTTTCGCGCAGCGTGAAATCGCCGCGATAGGCCTGACGCTGACCGGTGACGATGATATTGCCTTCGGCTTCGAGCGCCTCGCCGGGCTGCCCTTCATCGGCCCATGCTGTGCCGGGTGCGAATGCTGTGCCTGCCAGCAGCATCGAAACCAGGCCAAAAGCGAAACGTGACATGACGGTGCGTACCCCCAACAGAGCGCCGCATCCCCCCCGGGAGCGACGAATGGGAGCGCGTGATATAGTATATCATATTCAGGTCAAGTGCGTTTTTGCTGCACCTGCTCAGCCCGTGATAAGAAATAGGGCCACAGCCCCGGATTGCGCCCTTCTCAGACGTCGGTCCAGCGCCGCAGCAGATTGTGATACAGGCCGGTGAGCTTGACCAATCCCGCATGGCCCTCGCCCAGATCGCCCGAAAGCTGCTGGATCGACTGGTCGAGATCGAGCAGCGCCGAACGCGCCTCGTGGTCGCGCACCATCGACTGGATCCAGAAGAAGCTCGCCAGCCTGCGCCCGCGCGTCACCGGCTCGACCCGGTGCAGCGAGCCCGCCGGGTAGAGCACGGCATCGCCTGCCCCCAGCTTCACCTGCTGCACGCCAAAGGCCGTCTCGATGGTCAGTTCGCCGCCATCATAGTGCGAGGGATCCTCAAGAAAGACGGTCATCGAAAGATCGCAGCGCACGCTGGTGCCCCCGCGCGGCAGCGGACGCACGGCATTGTCGACATGCAGCCCCAGCGCCTGGCCGCCGGCATAGCTGTTGAACATCGGCGGATAGATTTTCACCGGCAGCGCCGCGGCGATGAACCCGGCATGGCGGGCGAGCGCGGCGAGCACGATCTGCCCGCCCTGCTGCGCCTCGGGACTTTCCTCCGGCAGTTGCAGATTGTTCTTCACCAGCCTGGCCTGATGGCCGCTGGTGGCATTGCCATCGACCCAGCCAGCCTGTTCGATCAGCGCGCGCAGCCGCGCGACCTCCTCCTGCGACAGCAGGGCGTGAAGCGGTAGCAGCATCGAAATCTTTCACAAATTGTTGAGGACGAAGGGAATTTCGACCGTACCGCGCACCTTGACCGGTGCGCCGTCACGCAGCGTGGGCGCCCAGCGCCAGCGGCGGACTGCCTCGAGCGCAGCTTGATCGAGCCGGGCAAAGCCGCTGCTGGTGGCGACCGAAATGCTCTCGACCCTTCCGTCGAGCCCGAGCACCAGTGCCAGTTCGACCGTGCCCTGTTCCTTCTTGCGGCGGCTTTCCACCGGATAACGCGGCGGAGCGCCCGAGATCATCCGCGTACCGAGCGCGTCCGACGTCACCGTCGCGGGAGGCGAAGGCGGCGCAGGGGCAGGCGCAGATACCGGCGCAGGCGGAGCTGCAATCGCCATCGTCGGGACCTGCGGCGCAGAGGTCGGCACCATCGCAATGACCGGGCGCGGTACCGGCGCGGGAACCGTCACGGGCGCGGGTTGGACGCTGGTCTGCAGCGTCCGGCTTTCGGGTGGGGCAGGCTTGGTGGGACTGGGCGGCGGCAGTGGCGGGGCAAGATTGACAGCGACGAGGCTGTCTTCCCTGGTCTTGACCACCCGATAGCCCAGCCCCGCCAGCGCCATCGCCAGCAGCGCATGCACTGCGATCGCGATGAGAATGGCTGGCAGCCGGGATTGACGCCCCTCGCCATAGCGCCCCGCCGGCACATAGGCTGGCTCGGAGGGTGCGGCGCGGCTTGCACGCGGGGGCTCGATCCAACCGGCGGGCAGCGCGTAGTCGCCCGCTCCCGTCGTCGAAGAAAAGCTCTGGGCCTCCAGCATCGAACTGCCCCATCCCCTGGCATGACTAATTTTGAAACTGACTCGCAATATCTTAAATCTACGCCAAACGCGAGTCTGTTTGAGCGTTACCTGTAAAGATTGGCAGAGAGGGTTGCACCCGCACACAATCGGCGCGGGTGCAGCCCTGTCTTGCGCATCAGAAGCTGTAGCTCAGACTGAACACGGCCTGGCGCGTCGGCCCCGGCTGTGCCCAGCTTCCCCCAAGCTGGTTGCGCACCGTCGTGACATATTTCTCGTTGGTGAAATTCTGCACGTTGACCTGCGCCATCAGGCGATCGGTGATCGGGTAGGACGCCATGAACCGGTGGATGGTATAGCTCGGCACGAAATAGGGCGTGTAGGTATTCGCCGTAAGTTCGGCCACGGTTGGGAAGTTCAACAGGAACTTACCCTGATAGTTGATGCCATAGCCGAGCTCGAGCCCGAAATCGAAGCGGTAGCTGGTGAACAGGCTGCCCGAATGGCGCGGCGTGTTCTGCAGCTGCGATCCGCGGCTCGGGTCCGGGAAAGCCGCGCTGTTGCCGCAATTCGCCGCGCCCGGATTGGCGAGACAGAAGTCCGACACGCCCTGCAGAACCTCGGACTCGAGATACATGTAATTGGCGGAAATCGTCCAATTCTCGGTGATGTTGCCCGACGCACCGAACGAGATGCCCTGCACCCGCTGCCGCCCGTCGAGCCGCTGTTCGGGGAAGATCGGATCGTTCGAGTTGAGCCGGATGCTGTTGCGGTCGTTGCGGAAAAGCGCGACGCTCACCAGCAGCTTCTTGTCGAACAGATCGGCCTTGGCCCCGATCTCGTAGTTCTTCGTGGTTTCGGGCGCGAGGTTGCAATTGTTGGCGGTACAAGCCCCGTCGACAGCCGCCTGCGAGGGATTTTTCGAATTGCCCGTCGCGATGTACAGGCTGGTATTCTCGCTCGGCTTGAACACCGCACCGATGCGATAGCTGAACAGATTGTCCTCGTTGACGAACGGACCCGTTGCCGCGCTGATCTGGCCCAGCGTCGCTCCCGAAGTGACATAGGAAAGTGTGGTGTTCGATCCGCGCGCATTCTCGTAGCGAAGGCCGCCATTGATCTCGAACATCTCGCCGAACTTGATTGTGTCGAACAGATAGCCCGCGATGACGCGGCGATCGCCGCGGTTGCGTGCCGTCAGGATGTAGTTGACGGGGCCGGTATAGATGTTGCTGCCATAGGTGAAGCCCGCAGGCCCCTGCACCACCTGACCCGGATTGGCGATGTTGACCAGCGCGAAGGCCGGCGTGCTGCCATCCGGATTGCGCGGCAGGACGCCATTGGTCTGGCGATAGTCCTCCTGCAGATAGGATGCGCCGACGACCAGCGAATGTTCGATGCCGCCGGTGCTGAACTCGGCGCTGAGATCGAGCTGGTTGTAGAAGGTATCGTTGATGATGTGGCGCTGCACGCCGCGCCCGCCGGTGGGCAGATAATAGCCGGGCGGGACGTTGGCAGGGCACGCCGCCTGGATCGAGGGGACCGCAAAGCTGCCGGGCTGCAGCCCGGTCGAAGCGAGGCAGAAGGTGCCCGTCGGCTGGCTGGTGACGGTATCCTGATTGACCCGCTCGTAGCGCGTCAGGTTGCGGACGGAGACGCTATCCGAAAACTGGTGGCTGAAGATCGCCTGCAGCGCGTCGGTCTTGGCATTCTGCCGATCGAGATTGGCAAAGCCGTAATAGCCCGAGCGGTCGAAATCGTCGAGAAAGCCGCCAAGATTGGCGTAATAGCGCAGGCCATATTGCGGCATGCCCTTGTCGTCGAGATGCTCGGCCTGCAGCGTCAGGCTGGTCGGGCTGTCGATGCCGATGGTGATCGCGGGCGCGATCCCCCAGCGCTTGTAGAACTCGACATCGCGGCCCGGCACGTCATTCTCGTGATAGACCGCGTTGAGGCGCACCGCGATCAGGTCCGACAGCCGCTTGTTCATGTCGACAGTGGCGCGATAGTAATTGTCGGTACCGATCCCGGCTTGGATCACGGTCTGGTCGGTGCCCAGCGGCTTCTTGGTGACGAGGTTGATGTTGCCCGCGACCGATCCGCCGCCGCTAAACACGCTGTTGGCGCCGTTGGTAACCTCGACCTGCTCGATATTATAGGTCTCGTTGCGGTTCTGGAAGGCGCTGCTGCGCACACCGTCGATGGTCACGTCGTTCTTGGCATCCTGGCCGCGCAGGATGATGCGATCACCGTAGCCGAAGCCGCCCTCGCCCGCGCCGAAAGTCACGCCGGGCACGTTCTGCAGCACCTCGCGCAGCGTCAGCAGATTCTGCTGCTGGATGCTCTTGGACGAGATCACGGTGATGGTCTGCGGCGTATCGAGCAGCGGCGCGGTGTATTTGGGAGAATCCGCCTTCTCGACCTTTACCTCGCTCTCCTCGATCGCACTGTCGGTCACCGTCATGCCGCCGAGTCGCTGGCCCTGCTGAGCATCCTGCGCCCAGGCAGGCCCGGCAAAGGCAATCGCGCCGACGCAGCTCAGCGCCAACAGGGGTGGAGTGGTTTTCGCAGAAGTCATCGGTTTCTCCCCCGAGAGAATGGAATGGAGCGTCGCCGCTATTGCGACTCGTTCGCAGAGTCAATCGACTTGTGGCGATTTGCGTCAAATTGTATCAATTGATTCTCATTCGCATTAAATGATTTGACACTGCAGGCCTGATTGCGCAGTTGCTGGAGTCGAAAGCCCGATCGGGGGGCCATCAACTTCGGGAAAGTTCAATGTCGTTGGGGACATCCGGTTCAGCGCCGCATGAGACAGCTGTCGAGCCGCAGGTTGGCGATGCTGCGACTGGACGATCAAAGCCGACTTCCGTGTCTGCCCCGCGTAATGGGCCCCTCCGCCCTGCCCCGCCTCGATCGAAGAGTGCGGCCAAGCCCAAAAAGGCAAAGCAGTTCTGGTTAAAGCAGCTGCACAGCTGGCACTGGATCAGTGCGGCCATATCGCTCTCTGGCATGTTCGTGTTCGCGATCACCGGTATCACGCTCAACCATGCATCGAGCATTGCAGCCGAGCCGATCGTCGTCACGCAATCCGCCCAGCTTCCAGGCTCGCTGATCGAGTATCTGCGCCGGGGTCCAGAAGCCGGCAGCGCGCCCCTGCCCGCAGCCGTGCGCGCCGAGCTGGAAGATGCCGTCGGCATCGATGCAGGAACCGCCGCCGCGGAATGGAGCGAGACCGAAGTCTATGTCGCGGTGCCCGGGCCAGGCAGCGACGCCTGGATCAGCATCGACAGGGCGAGCGGCAAAATAGAGGCCGAACGCACCGACCGCGGCTGGGTGTCGTTCTTCAACGATCTGCACAAGGGCCGCAACACCGGCACCGCCTGGTTCTGGCTGATCGACATCCTCGCGGTCGCCTGCGTGGTCTTCACCTTTACCGGACTTCTGCTGCTGCAGCTGCACGCGCGCCACCGCCCATCCACCTGGCCGCTGGTCGGGCTCGGCACCGCGATCCCGCTCATCATCATCCTGTTCTTCATGCACCTGTGACGCCCATCAAGAGAGACCCCAAGACATGAAACCCAGCATCGCCATCGCAGTCAGCATGGTCGCCGCCCCCGCCACCGCAGGAACGGTCACCGTGACCATCCCGCGCATCAATGTCGCCGAATATCACGTTCCCTATGTCGCGGTGTGGATCGAGCCCAAGACGGGCGGTCCGGCGCGGACACTGGCACTATGGTACGATGTCGACAAGCGCGGCGCCGAACCCGGCACCAAATGGCTTGCCGATCTGCGCACCTGGTGGCGCAAGGGCGGACGCAGCCTCAACCTGCCCGCAGATGGCATCAGCGGCGCCACCCGCGCCCCCGGTGCGCACCGCATCGCCATTCCCGCCAGCGTCAAACCCGGATCATACACCCTGTTCGTCGAGGCGGCGCGCGAGGATGGCGGACGCGAACTGATATCGCTGACGCTCGACATCCCCACACGCACCGCCGCCAAGGCCTCGGGCAAGACCGAGCTCGGTGCGGTCGCTCTCTCTCCCCGCTGACCCCCTCTGGCAGAAAGGACCTTTGTCATGATCCGCAAATCCCTGTTGTTCACTGTCGCTTGTTGCGGGCTCAGCCTGCCCGCGTTCGCGCACAACGCTTGGCTTCTCCCCTCGACGACCGTGCTGTCGGACACGCAGCAGAGCGTGACGGTCGATGCCGGCACCTCGACCGCCCCGTTCGAACCGAATCACAATGCGATGAACATCGATGGCGTGAAGATCTGGGCACCCGATGGCAGCATGGGCACGCCAGAAAACTCGGCGAAAGGACGCTATCGCTCCACCTTCGACGTCAAGATCGACAAGCCGGGGACCTGGCGCATCGGCATGGAGAATGTCGGCATTTCAGGAAGCTTCAAGGTCGATGGCGAGCCCTGGATGGTGGGTCGTCGTCGCGGCCCGCCGCCGGGTGCGGGTGGTCCGGGTGCTGCAGCGCCGGGCGCGGGCGGGCCGCCGATGGGCGCTACGGGCGGACCGGGTGCAGGCGCTCCCGGTGGACGGCCACGGATCGATCCCAGCCATATCGTCGCCAGCGTGGACGAGATCCCGGCCAATGCGACCGATATCGACCTCACCGAAACCATGGGCCGCAACGAGTTTTTCGTGACTGCGGGCGAGCCGAGCGAAACGCTGTTCAAGCCGAGCGGCAAGGGCCTGGAATTCGTTCCCGTCACCCTGCCGACCGATCTCGTGTCGAATGAACCGGCGCAGTTCCGCTTTCTGGTCGATGGGCAGCCCGCCGCCGGGCTCGAAGTCGAGGTGATCCCGGGTGGTCGTCGGTACCGCGAAAGCGATGGCACGCAGAAGCTGGTCACCGATAGCGACGGCGTGCTGACCGTCACCTGGCCGATGGCCGGGATGTACTGGCTCAACACCAGCCTTACCGATGCGAAGCCGAGCAATCCGAAGGCAAGCAAGCGACGGATGAGCTATACTGCAACGCTCGAGGTGCTCGCCCCATGACACACATGCAACCGGCGCCGCGCATCGCGGTGCCGGCTGCCATCGATCCGGCGGCCCTGATCGGGTTCGATCCGCAAGCACCGGTGGTGCAGTTTGGCGGCACGACCATGGGCACGACGTGGCAGGTCCGCGCAGCGCTCCCGGTTGCGCTAGGGCTCGATACGGCCAGGCTGAGAATGCTCGTCCAGGCACGGCTCAATGGCATCATTCAGGACATGAGCCATTGGGAGCCGCAGTCCAACCTTTCGCGCTTCAATCAAGCTTATGCCGGGAGCGTCTGCGCCTTGTCTCGCGACATGGTGCGGGTGATGGAGACCGGATTGGCTGTCGCACGGGCGACGAACGGCGCTTTCGATCCCGCGATCGGCAGATTGACCGATCAGTGGGGCCTCGGACCAAAGCCGGTATCTGGCCCTCCGCCACCAGCAGCAATTGACCATGCATTGAAGGGAAGCGGCTGGACAAGACTGCACTTCGACCCCGTGCGCTGCACGCTTCGTCAACCCGGCGGGCTCTGGCTCGACCTGTCGGGCATCGCCAAGGGGTTCGCCGTCGATGCGGTTGTCGATCTCTTGCAGGGGAAAGGCGTGCAGCATTGTCTGGTGGAGATCGGCGGGGAATGTGCCGGGCGGGGGATGCGCCCCGACGGTGATCCCTGGTGGGTGGATGTCGAGAATCCGCCCGAACTCTCCCTGCCCGTGCTGCGCGTCGCCCTGCACGGCCTCGCCATCGCGACCTCCGGCGATTATCTTCGCGGCGCGCACACGATCGATCCGCGCACCGGCTGTCCCGCCGTTCATTCGACCACGGCGGTTACCGTCGTGCATCCGGACTGCATGTCGGCGGATGCCTGGGCCACTGCGTTGAGTGTGATGGACGCGTCGGCAACGCAGCGATGCGCAGAGCGCGAGGACATTGCCGTTCGCATCGTCTCTCGCGACGGCGGCGAGTGGTTCAGCCCTGCACTCGCTGCCATGATGGACCTCGAGCCCGCCTGAGGCTTTCACGCCTCAAGCGGACTCGCAATCGATCATGCGCGCGGGTATTTGCCTGCGTGCTTCTTGTCCTGGTGACGCTTCACCAGATAACCGCCCGCGCCGAGCAGCAGCATCGATGGCAGGCTCATCCGCGAGAGGATGAACGGGATTGCGGAAGCGGCAATCGCGCCGGTGGTGGCACCGGCAGCGCTATCCGCCTTGGGCGACTTGCCTGCAATCTTCGCGCCCAGATAGGCGCCGACAATATTCTTGATCATGATGTTGCTCCTTGTGTCCCCGATTACCGGGCACGGTCGATAAGGTTCCCTGCACATGGAGGACGCCACGAAAATCCGGAGCGGAACTCCCCTCAAGTCGCGGCGTAAGCCCTGCCAGACGGGAGCAGGACGCCATGATCGACAGAATGACAAAGCTACAGACCTTCGCGCGCGCAGGATGGTTCGCGCGCGGCGTCGTCTATTGCCTGCTTGGCGTGCTCGCCTTGAGCGGCACCGGCGCTTCGGATGCCAGCCCCCAGGGCGTTTTCCGCTCGGTGCAGGACATGCCCGGTGGGCCATGGCTGCTGGGCTTGCTCGCGCTGGGTCTGGCGCTTTACGGCGCCTACCGACTCTACAGCGCCGCGTTGGACAGCGAAGGCAAGGGGGACGACACCAAGGGCGCCGCGATCCGGGTCGGCTATGCCGCCAGCGGCCTGGCGCATTTCTTCCTGGCCTATGCCGCCGCGCGCCTTGCTCTCGGAAAGCCCTCAAGTGGCGACGGCGAGACCGAGCAGCGCGCAGCCGACATGGTGCTCGACATTCCCATGGGCGAAGCCCTGATCGGCGCACTCGGGCTGGCGTTCCTCGCTGCGGCTGCGCACCAGGCGATCAAGGCCTGGAGCACCGAATTCATGGCAGACACCGGCCCCGGCGCACCACGCTGGGTCGTGCCGATCGGCCGTGCGGGACTGGCTGCGCGCGCAGTCGTGTTCGCAGTCATCGGCCTGTCGCTGGTCAGCGCAGGCTGGTTCGGCTCTGCCGGCCAGGTCAAGGGGCTCGGCGATGCGCTGTCATCGCTCGCCGACCACCCGGAGCTCTATGCGCTGGTGGGCACCGGGCTGTTCCTGTTCGGCGTGCACAGCTTTGTCGACGCCCGCTGGCGCCGCGTTAGGAACGACGATGTCGTGAATGTGCTCAAGTCCAGAGCTCGGGCGCGCTGACGATATCGGTCAGTCGGCACCAGGCCCGTCATAGGTGATCGCCTGCGCTGCAGCGCCGGACATCACGAAGCCGATCGGGCGGTCGATTTCCTCCTGCAGATGGCCGATCAGGCTGGCGGTACGCGCAAGCAGTGAAATGCCCTTGAGCGCGCTGACCGGGAAGCCGACATCGAGCATCACTGCCGGGATCGCACCGTTGACGTTGATCGGCAGTGCACGGCCCAGCGTTTCCGGCAGACAATCGCGCAGCGCGTACAGCATGCCGATATGTTCGCCGACAATCCCGTGCTGTTCCGCCATGTCGAGCAGCAACAGCGCGCGAGGGTCTCCGGCGGAATGCTGCGGATGGCCAAAACCGGGAATCGCCTGTTTGCTGGCGCGCAGCGTGCGGACGCCCTCCGCGGCGATCGCGGCCGGTGCCCCTGCCCCGTCGCGGGCCTTGCCGACCAGATCGGCATAGAAGCGGCCAGCGACCTCGGCGCTGCCCAGCACCACCGATCCGCAGCCCAGCAGCCCCGCCGCAATGGCCCCGTGAAACGCTTCAGGGGCCGCAGCGTAGGTCATGCGGGCGGCGACGACGCTCGGCACCAGTCCATGCTCGGCAATCGCCGCGAGCACCGCGTTGGCGAAGAATTTCTGGACGTCGGTCGGCTCCTCACCGGTGACCAGCAGCCAGAAATAGCTGGTAAAGTCCATCTTGCCGATGATGTCGCCGCACAGGTCGCGCCCGCGCACGGTGATGCTGGTCGCATCCGAGGTGCAGATCGAAGTGAACGGGGCGTCCTGCTTGCCGATGCGCATATGGGCTCCTGTGCTGGCCAGGCGGGAGCGTAGACACCCGCCAGAATGTTTCGATTTACGAAGTTGATTTCGTATATCGAATTTTCTATGAGTGGCGATCAGGGAGATGTCAATATGGCCAAGCCGCTCGCCAATGTCACCGTGCTCGAAATGGGCACTTTCATCACCGGTCCTTGCGCCGGAATGATGCTCGCCGATCTGGGCGCTGACGTGATCAAGGTGGAAAGGCCCGATGGCGGCGATCCGTTCCGCGCTTTTCGCGGTGGCTTCTACAGCCCGCATTTCCAGACCTATAACCGCAACAAGCGCTCGATCACGCTCGACACCCGCGGCGGCCCCGATCTCGAGGCGTTCGATCGCATGGTCGCTTCTGCCGATGTGTTCATCCAGAATTTCCGCCCCGGCGTCGCCGACAAGCTCAAGGTCGATCCCGAGCGGCTGCGCGCGATCAATCCGCGGCTCATCTACCTTTCGATCTCGGGCTTCGGCGCGACCGGGCCGGACCGCGATCGCCCCGCCTTCGACACCGTCGCCCAGGCGGCGAGCGGCTTTTTGCGGCTGCTGGTCAACCCGGCCAACCCGCGCGTCGTCGGCCCCGCGCTGGCGGATGCGATTACCGGCTTCTACGGCGCGCAGGGCGTGCTGGCCGCGCTGCACGAACGCGCAACGACCGGCAAGGGGCGGCTGGTCGAAGTCTCGATGTTCGAGGCGATGGCGCATTTCAATCTCGACGATTTCACCCATTATTTCTCCGACGATCAAGTGATGGGGCCGTATAGCCGGCCCAATGTCTCGCAATCCTATGTCTTCCAGTGCCAGGGCGGCGAATGGATCGCGCTGCACATGTCCTCGCCGCCCAAATTCTGGGAGAATCTGGCGATCGCCGTGGGCCAGCCAGACATGCTCCAGCGGCCCGAATTTGCCAGTCGCGACGCCCGGATCGCCAATTACGAGAAGGTCGCCGCATTCCTGGCCCCGCTCTTCGCGGCAAGGCCCCGCGCCGAATGGTGCGCGACGCTGGAGCAGCTCGAGGTCCCGCATTCGCCGGTCTACAGCGCGCCCGAAGTGATCGAGACACCCCAGGCGCAGCATCTGGGGCTGGTGCTCGAGGACCCGCACGGACCGCACGGCCCCTTCCGCACCATCCGTTCGCCGCTGAGCTTCGATGGCGAGCGCGCCACTAGTGTCACAGCCCCACCGGTGCTGGGGCAGCATAATGACGAGCTTCTGGGCGCAGATACGGCGGCATCCGCCGCGGCGGAGTGAGCGCGCTTCGCCAATGGGGCGACATCACCTTGCCTGATACACGGCAACCGGCTAGCGCTCAGACCATGGACGAACCCGCCAAGCCCGGCAAGGACAGCGAATATCTCTCGACGCTCGAGCGCGGGCTCAAGGTGCTGCGCGCGTTCGACGCGACGCATCCTGAAATGCAGTTGAGCGAAGTGGCGCAGGTTACCGGCCTCAGCCCGGCGGTCGCGCGGCGTTGCCTCAACACGCTGGTGCAACTCGGCTATATTGCGCAGTTCGGGCGTAAGTTCCTGCTGCGTCCCGAGGTGCTGAGCTTCGGCACCGCCTATCTCTCGTCGATGAATGTCGAGCAGGTGGTGCTGCCGCCGCTGCAGAAACTGCGCGACGATACCGGCGACAGCTCGTCGATGGCGGTTCTCTCGGGCACCGATATACTCTATGTCGCGCATGTCTCGACCAACCGGCGTATCCGGCTGGGCGCGAATGTCGGCACGCGCTTTCCCGTTCATGCAACGTCGCTGGGCAAGGTGCTGCTCGCCTTCCAGCCCGAGCCGGTGATCGCCCGCTACAAGGCGGCGGTCAGCCTGCAGCGTTTTACCGAGCGGACCGTGACGACGCCCGAGGGCCTGGAACAGCGCCTGCAGAGCGCGCGCGAGACCGGCTATGATTCCGCGCTCGACGAGCTCGATTACGGCATCGTCTCGGTCGCGGTGCCGGTATTCGATGCGCAGCGCAACGCGATCGCATCGATCAACTGTTCGACATCGACCACGCGCATCTCGCAGGACGAGCTCGTCCGCACCCGTCTGCCCATGCTGCGCGAAGCCGCCGCCGAGATCGGCAGCGCGCTTCAGCGCTGGCCGACGCTGATGCACTCGCTGCAGCAGAACTGATCCCCTGCCCGCAAGGGCACTCCTCTACCTTTCCCACCCCGCACCGTTGGCCTTGCAACCAACCCAGCGCGCTGCCCGCACGCCTGCTTCGCTTGTCGCATGCAAACTTCGCATATCGAACTTGACTTCGTTTTACGAACAATTTACCCGATGCATAACTCGCCCGCACAAGCCCCAAAGGCTCAAGAAAAAAAGCGGCGGGATCCACTGGATGAGGGGAGCAGGTGTAATGCCCGCGATTTGGAACAAGCTGCTGCTGACAGGTTCGGTTTCCGCGCTCGCGCTGCTGGGGGCGACACCCGTCTTCGCGCAGGATCAAGTGACCGAGGAGGCCGGTGAAGGCGAGATCGTGGTTACCGCGCTCCGCCGCGATTCAACGCTGCAGGACACACCGGCTGCCATCACTGCCTTCAATGCCGAGACCATCGAGACGGCCGGCATCGACAAGGCGGCCGATTTCATCGGCCTGACTTCCAACGTCCAGCTTATCGAGACGCAGAACGCGGGCAACGCGTTCGTCATCATTCGCGGGATCACGCAGAACCGCAATTCCGAGCCCTCGGTCGCCGTGGTGGTTGACGGAGTGCAGCAGGTCAATGCTGCCCAGTTCAGCCAGGAATTGTTCGATATCGAACAGATCGAAATCCTGAAAGGACCCCAGGGCGGTCTGTACGGGCGCAACGCCATTGGCGGGGCGATCATCATCAACACCAAGCAGCCCAGCGACCAGTTCGAAGGCCGCGTGTTTGCCGGCATCGACAATGGCTTCGGCTACACGCTGCGCGCCGGGATTTCCGGGCCGATCAGCGACACGCTGAAATTCCGTCTGTCGGGCGCCTATCGCGATACCAACGGCTATATCCCCAACACCTTCCTCGGTGAGGATGCCGATCCGCTCGAGGATATCTCGCTGCGCGGCAAGCTGCTCTGGACGCCGACCGACCAGCTGACAGTCGATCTGCGCGCTTCGATGTCGCTGCTGCGCACCCAGGCGCTCTACTATAATATCGTCGCCGACGTGAACGACACCAGCCTGCCGGTGCGCGTCAACAATGCCGGGCAGAACGACCGCGACATCTACAACGTCTCGGCCAAGATCGACTACAAGGCGGACTGGGGTTCGATCACCTCGGTGACGTCCTATGACACGCTGTCCGAAATCCTCACGGGTGATGCGTTCAACTTCCTGCCGATCCAGGAGTCGCTGTTCTTCGCGCTGTTCGGCTTCGACCTCAACCAGAGCCAGTTTCTCGATGTCGAGGCGATCAGCCAGGACCTGCGTATCCAGTCGAACGACGACAATGCGTTCACCTGGTCGCTCGGCGGCTATTTCATCGATACCAACCGCTATATCTCGACCGGCAACATGGTCGATACCGGCCAGGGCGTGTTCCCGGTGTTCCGCACCCCCAGCACCGATCCGCGCAACCCGCAGGCGACCTTCCTGGCGGATTCGCAGAACAACTTCGCCTGGGCGGTCTATGCCAATATCGGCTATGAGTTTTCCGAGACCTTCCGCGTCGATGCCTCGCTGCGTTACGACAAGGATCGCCGTCGCAACCGCACCCTCACCCCGACCGCGTTCATCCCCGTTGTCCCCGGCTTCCCCACAGGACGCACCGGCGAAGTGCGCCGCGAAACGTTCGACGAATGGCAGCCCAAGGTCACGCTGACCTACAAGCCGGTCGATAACGTCACGATCTATGGCGGCTACAGCCGTGGCTTCCGTTCGGGCGGGTTCAACCAGACCGGCGTCGGCGCAGTCGCTGCGGGCACGGGCGTAGTCGGTGTCGCGGACATCTACGAGGCGGAAGTCGCCGATACGTTCGAGATCGGCGTCAAGACCAATCTGTTCGACCGGATGCTGACGCTCAACGCCAGCGCCTACACCACCAAGTCCGAAAACGGCTATTTCTTCGTCTTCCTCGCCGCCAACTCGACGCAAAATCTGGGCAATGTCCCCGAGGTGCGGCTCCAAGGCTTCGAGATCGATGGCACGCTGCGTCCGGCACGCGGATGGGACATCAATTTCGGGCTCGGCGTCACCTATAGCGAGATCAAGGAATTCCCCGATCCGACCGTGATCGGCAACGAAGCGCCGTTCATCTCGCGTTATACGATCAATCTGGGCACGCAATACGAGACCAATCTGGGTGACAGCGACCTCAAGGGCCGCATTCGCGTCGACTATAATCGCACCGGCAAGACCTGGTTCGACGTGCCGAACTCCACGGTTCGCCGCCCGGTCGACCTGGTCAACGCACGGCTCACGCTCGATGGCGGCGCATGGTCGCTGACGGCCTTTTCGGACAATCTGTTTAACGAGCGGTACAATGCCGAGTTCTCGCCCGGCGGCTTCGTATTCAAGGGCCGCCCGCGCGTCTTCGGCATCGAGGCGCTCTACAAGTTCTGACCTAGAAACGACGGGAAAGCATCCATGGCACGCATCCTCATCCTCTATTATTCGGGCTATGGGCATACCGAGATCATGGCAGGCGCCGTGGCCGATGGGGTGAATGCGGTCGAGGGCTGCGAGGCCGTCGTCAAGCGCGTGCCCGAACTGGTGCCCGACGAGGTGGCGGCAGGATCGGGCATGAAGGTCGATCAGGCTGCCCCGTTTGCAAGTCCCGAAGAACTGGCCGATTATGACGGCATCATCTTCGGCACGCCCACCCGCTTCGGCAACATGGCCGCGCAGATGCGCAACTTTCTCGACCAGACTGGGGGCTTGTGGGCCAGGGGCGCGCTGATCGGCAAGCCTGCCAGCGTGTTCGTCTCGACTGCCAGCCAGCATGGCGGACAGGAAACCACGATCACCTCGTTCCACACCACGTTGCTGCACCATGGCATGATCGTCATCGGCCTGCCCTATAGCTTTGCCGGCAACACGATCATGTCCGAGATCAGCGGCGGCACACCCTATGGTGCAAGCACGATCGCGGGGGGCGACGGGTCGCGCCTGCCTTCCGAAAACGAACTTGCAGGCGCCCGCTTTCAGGGCGAGCATGTCGCCCGCATCGCGCTGAAACTGACGGCCTGAGGGGGCTGCCGACCGGCGTGAACACAAGATGAGGAGGAAGCCATGAGCCAGCTAGTCAATCGCCTGCACCACACCGCCTATACCACCCGCGATCTCGAGGCGACGCGCGCTTTCTATGAGGACGTGCTGGGCTTTCCGCTGGTCGCGACCTATTGCGAGAAGGACGAGCTGTTCGGCAAGGAGCGCACCTATTGCCACTGCTTCTTCGCGATGAAGGACGGCAGCGCGCTCGCCTTCTTCCAGTTCGCCAACGCGGACGACCAGGCCGAATTCAGCCCGCCCATCCCGGAATCGCCCTTCCATCACATCGCGCTGCATGTCGATCCCGACGCGCAGGCCGAGCTGGAGCGCCGCATTGCCGCTGCCGGGATCGTCGAACCGCAGACCTATATTCTCGAGCACGGCTATTGCCGGTCGGTCTATGTGAAGGACCCCAACGGCATGATCATCGAGTTCACCTGCGACGCGCCCGAGGCGCTGGCGATCGAGGATCAGGTCCGCGCCAAGGCCCGCAGCGAACTGGCGCGTTGGCTGGCCGGCGACCACAGCAACAACAACACCTTCCGCAGCGCCGAAGCGGCCTGATCGATGCACGGCCCGGTGTGCAGGCTGGGCCCGAGCCATTCCAGGACGCCGCCGGAACCAAGGCTGGGCGGCGAGACGCTATGGCTGCAGGTGGACGGCGGCACGCTGGCCGTCGAGAAGGTCGGCCAGGGTCCAACGGTTGTCCTGCTGCATGGCTGGACGCTCGACCGGCGGATGTGGACGATGCAGGCGCGCGCGCTGGCCAACCGCTTTACCTTGGTTGCGATCGATCGCCGCGGTTTCGGCCAGTCGACCGCTCCCCCGGACCGGATGCGCGAAACCGAAGACATCGCTCGGCTCGCCGACCATCTGAGCCTGGCCGCATTCCACCTCGTCGGCATGTCGCAGGCGGGCGCGACGGCCATTACCTATGCCCAGCAGCATCGAGACCGGGTCATAACGCTGGTGCTGCAAGGGATTTCGCTCGCCGGAATCCCCGATCAGGCCAATGCGTCGGACCAGATACCGCTGTCGGAATATGCCGAACTGGTCAGGCAGGGCATGCTCGCATCGATGAAAAGGCACTGGGCACAGCATCCACTCATGGCCGGGTTGTCCGGCGAGGCGGCCGAGATCGGTGCGGCCATGCTCGCCGATTATGACGGCCGCGACCTTGCTGCCGGTCCTGCCGGTCCGTCGGCTCGGCTCGATGCGATGGCAGCGCTGTGCATGCCGGTTCTTGGCATGACGGGATGTCAGGACACGCCCTGGCGCCGCGACGTGACCCGCGCCGTCGCCCGCGCCGCACCGCTGGGACAGGCGCGCTTCATCCGCGAGGCCGGGCACCTGTGCAACCTGTCGCATCCGATCGAATACAACACTGCGCTCGCGGCCTTCCTGAACCGGCCCCTGCAGCCGGTTCCCGATGCCATCAACGATTGATCTTCCGGAGTCCCCATCCATGACCGCACCCGACCGCTTTCTCACCACCCATGTCGGCAGCCTGCCCAGACCCGAAGCCCTGCTCGATCTGGTCTTCGCCCGCGAGGGCGGCGAGACGGTGTCCGAAGCCGATTTCGACGCCGCGGTCGAGCAGGCCACGGCCTATGTCATCAAGCGCCAGATCGAGGCGGGGGTCAGCATCGTCAACGACGGCGAGCAGTCCAAGCCCAGCTATGCCACCTATATCAAGCACCGGCTTTCGGGCTTTGGCGGCGAAGCGGGTCAGTACGAGTTTGCCGATCTGGAGGCCTTTCCGGGCGCGAAGGACCAGGTGTTCGGCAACAAGGGCCGCGCGAAGCGCTCTGCCCCCGCCTGCACCGCGCCGATCACGGTGATCGACATGGAAGCGCCGCGCATCGATGCCGAGCGGCTGCAGCGGCTCGCCAACGGCCACGCCACCTTCATGTCCGCAGCGTCGCCGGGCGTCACCGCGCTGTTCTTTCCCAACCAATTTTATGCCAGCGACGAGGACTATGTCTTCGCGCTCGCCGAAGGGCTACGCCACGAATATGAGACCATCGCCGCTGCCGGGATCACCCTGCAGGTCGATTGCCCCGACCTTGCCATGGGCCGCCATGTCCAGTTCACCCATCTGAGCCTCGAGGATTTCCGCAAGCGCATCGGGATGAATGTCGCAGCGCTCAACCATGCGCTGCAGAACATTCCGGCGGAGCAACTGCGCATGCATCTGTGCTGGGGCAATTATCCCGGGCCGCACCATTGCGACGTGGCGCTGGGCGAGATTGCCGACATCGTCTGGAGCGCGAAGCCGCAGACGGTGCTGCTCGAAGGCGCAAACCCGCGTCATGCGCATGAATTCGCCTTTTTCGAGGAGCACCCCCTGCCCGAGGGCAAGATCCTGTGCCCCGGCATGGTCGAGCCACAGAGCCCTTATATCGAGCACCCGGAGCTCATCGCGCAGCGCATCGGGCGCTATGCCGATCTGCTTGGCCGCGAGCGGGTGATGGCCGGGGTCGATTGCGGCTTTTCGGTCCATGCGGGGAGCAACAGCCTCGATCCCGAGATTGTCTGGGCCAAGCTGGCGGCATTGTCCGAGGGAGCCGCGATCGCGAGCCGGAAATACTGGTCGGCCTGAAGTCGACCGGGAAACCGACCAGCGCCAATAGCAATCAATTCCGCCATCGCAGGGAACCATCGCGGCGTTCGGGGCTTGGGATTTCGCAAGGAGTCCTGAATGCCCGATGAACTGATCGTCAACGGATCGCCCTACCCGTTGCCCGAAGACCCGCGTGTCACGCTGCTCGATTTTCTGCGCAACGATCTGGGGCTGACCGGCACCAAAAAGGGTTGCGACCACGGCCAGTGCGGCGCGTGCACGGTGATCGTCAACGGTCTGCGCATCAACAGCTGCCTGACACTTGCGGCGATGCACGAAGGCCATCAGGTCACCACCATCGAGGGCCTGGGCATTGCGGACGAGCCTTCGCCGCTGCAACGCGCCTTTGTCGAGCATGACGGCTTCCAGTGCGGTTATTGCACGCCGGGGCAGATCTGTTCGGCGACGGCCATGCTCGATGAGATCGCCAATGGCTGGCCGAGCGATGCCAGCAAGACGCTCGACGGCCCGTTCGAGCCGAGCGGCGAGGAAATTCGCGAGCGGATGAGCGGCAATCTGTGTCGATGCGGCGCCTATGCGAACATCGTCGCCGCCATCCGCGACGTCGCCGCATCGGAGTCCGCCGCATGAGGCCGTTCCAGTACCAGCGCGCGCATTCGCTCAGCGATGCCTCCACAATCGCTGCGCTGCCCGAGGCGATGCTGATCGCGGGCGGCACCAACCTGCTCGACATGATGAAGCTGCAGGTGGCGACGCCTTCGCAGCTTGGCGATATCGGGCGGATCGGGCTCGACGGCATTCAGGATACGCCCGGTGGAGGCCTGCGCATCGGCGCGCTGGCGACCAACACCGCCACTGCCGTGCATCCGCGCGTCCGCGCCGATTATCCGGTGCTCGCGCGCGCGATCCTCGCTGGCGCGACCCAGCAGCTGCGCAACAAGGCGACGACCGGCGGCAATCTGTGCCAGCGCACCCGCTGCTATTATTTCATGAACATCGACCAGCCCTGCAACAAGCGCGATCCGGGCAGCGGCTGCGGCGCGATCGGCGGGGTGAACAAGCTGCACGCGGTGCTCGGCACCAGCGACGAGTGCATCGCGACCTATCCCGGCGATATGGCTGTCGCGATGACGGCCCTGGATGCCATGGTCGTGATCGCAACGGCCGACGGCGCGGAACGGACGGTCCCGGTGCGCGATTTCCACTGCCTGCCTGGAGACACCCCCTGGCGTGATAACGTGCTGGAGGCAGGTGAGGTGATCATCGCGGTCACCCTGCCCCCGCCGGTGGAAGCGAAGCAGCTTTATCGCAAGGTGCGCGAACGGTCGTCCTATGCCTTTGCGCTGGTGTCGATTGCCGCCGTGATCGCGATGGGCGGCGGCAAGTTCACGCGCGCCGATCTCGCCTTTGGTGGCCTTGCGCACAAGCCGTGGCACGACCCGCGCATCGGCGAACTGCTCGTCGGCGCGGCCCCCTCGCCCGAGCTGTTCGACCAGGCCGCCGATCTGCTGCTCGAAGGGGCAGAAGGCCACGGCGACAATGATTTCAAGATTCCGCTCGCCCGGCGCACGTTGCACGCGGTGCTGGCCGAAGCGGTGGAGAAGGCGGCATGAGCGTGCATGTGAAGCAGGACAAGCCCGCGACCGACAACCGGCTTGACACGATGCGCCAGGGCGTGATCGGCAAGCCCGTCTCGCGGATCGAGGGGCTGGCCAAGGTCACTGGCACCGCGCCTTATGCCGCGGAATATCCGGTCGAGGGCTGCGCCGAAGGCGTGCTCGTGACCGCGACCATTACCCGGGGCAGCGTCGTGCGGATCGACGCCGAAAGCGCGCTCGCCATGCCCGGCGTGATCGCGGTGATCGATGACGAGCGCCTCACCACCCGGCCCGCCCAGGGGACCGCCAACGAGGCACCGCAGCAGAAGCCGCGGACGATCTGCTATTGGGGTCAGCCGCTGGCCTTGGTCGTCGCAGAGAGCTTCGAGCAGGCGCGCGATGCGGCCAGGCATCTGGTCGTCGAATACAAGCCCGACGAGGCAGCGCCCGTCGAAGCCGACGCCAGCCTTGCCGAAGAACAGGAAGACGAGACCGTCCGCGAGGGCAATCTCGACAAGGCGATGTCCGAGGCCGCCTTCGCGGTCGATGTCACCTATACCACCAAGGGCCATGCCTCGGCGGCTATGGAACCGCATGCCGCAATCGCGCAATGGGACGGCGAACGCTTGACCGTGCATGCCTCGTTGCAGATGCTCAACTACAACATCACCGAACTGTCCGATGCGCTCGACCTGCCCGAGGACAGGATCCGGCTGATCTCACGCTATGTCGGCGGCGGTTTCGGCTCGAAGCTCGGGATCAGCGAGGAAGTCGTCGCTGCATCGATTGCCGCGATGCAGATCGATCGTCCCGTGCGTGTCGTCATGTCGCGTCAGCAGGTCTTTCAGGGGATCATGCGGCGGTCGGAAACCACGCAACGGCTGCGCCTTGCCTGCGATAACGATGGTCGCCTCACCGGTTTCGGCCATGAGGCGCTGGTCTCCAACCTGCCCGGAGAGGAGTTTGCCGAGCCGGTGCTGCAATCCTCGCATTTCCTCTATCCGGGCGAGAATCGCGAGCTGATGCTGAAACTCGCGCGCGTCCACCGCATGACCGCAGGCTCGGTCCGCGCGCCGGGCGAGGCGGTGGGCATGCCCGCGCTCGAGGCTGCGATGGACGTACTCGCCGAGCGTGCCGGGATCGATCCGGTCGAGCTGCGCTTGCGCAACATTCCCGACAAGGACCCCGAACAGGGCCTGCCCTTCTCGTCGCACAAGCTGGCCGACTGCCTGCGCCAGGGTTCCGCGGCCTTTGGCTGGGACAGCGGTCCGCGCAAGCCCCGCCTGCGACGCGAGGGCGAATGGTGGATCGGCACCGGCATGGCGAGCGCCGCGCGCGTGCACAATGTCGCCGAAGCCAAGGCCCGCGTCACGCTCAAGGCCGATGGCACCGCGCTGGTCGAGACCGACATGACCGATATCGGCACCGGGACCTATACCATCGTCGCGCAGATCGCAGGCGAGATGCTGGGACTGCGACCCGACCAGGTGCTCGTTGACCTCGGCGACAGCAACCATCCGCGTGGCCCGGGTTCTGGCGGCAGTTGGGGGGCACCGTCGATAGGCTCTGCCGTCTATGTCGCGTGCATGGCGATCCGCGAGGCGCTGGCCGACACCCTCGGCATTGACGAGGCCGCTTTGGTGCTCGCCGATGCGAAAGCGGGCAACGGTACGCCGCTGACCGAACTGCTCGGCGGCAAGGATCTGGTGCGCGAAGGCCATTACGAGCCCGGCAAGATCACCGACGATTATCTTGCTTCGGGCTTCGGCGCGTTCTTTGCTGAAGTGCGGGTCAACCACTATACCGGCGAAACCCGGGTGAACCGGATGCTCGGCGCGTTCGGCTTCGGCCGGGTGCTCAACGCCAAGACCGCCCGCTCGCAATGCCTGGGCGGCATCACCTGGAGCATCGGCATGGCGCTGACCGAGGCGCTCGAATTCGATCCGCGCGACGGGCATCTCGTCAACCGCGATCTCGCCGAATATCATGTTCCGGTGCACCGCGATGTCCCGGATCTCGAGGTTTTGCTGGTCGAGGAGCGCGATGCCGCAGCCAGCATCATCCAGGCCAAGGGCATCGGCGAACTCGGCATGTGCGGCGGGGCGGCGGCGATCGCCAACGCGATCTATAACGCCTGCGGCGCGCGCGTGTTCGATTACCCGATGACGCCCGACCGGGTACTGGCGGCCATGCCGGACTGATCGCCACCCGCGTGCCTGCCGGGTGACGCTTTTGGACAAAGCAATTTCAATACGCTAGACCCTGGTCACTGCCTTTCCCTGCGAGACACCCTGCCGTCATGACCAACCGGAACGTTCCCCGCGCCAGTGGCCCCGCGAACCGCTGGGCGGTCGTCGGCCTGATCGCAGGCATCATCTTTTTCGTGCTCAGCGCGGGTATTGCCTATCTTAACATCGCCAACATGCGCGCGAGTGACAATGCGATCCGCAAGACGCATACGGTACTGAATGCGCTCGACGACATGCTGTCCGCGACGCTGGACGCCGAAACGGGGCAGCGCGGCTATCTGCTGACCGGTCGCGAGGCCTATCTCGAACCCTATGTCGAGGGCGCTGCGCTGGCACGTGCCAAGCTGGAAGTGCTGCCCGCCTTGATGCAGGGCGATCCCGTGCAGGAAGAGAATATTGCTCAGCTCGAGCTGAACGTCGAGCAGAAGCTGCGCGAACTTGATGCGACGATCCGGCTGCGGCGCGACCAGGGCCTGGATGCAGCGCTGGCTGCGCTGGATTCGGACCGTGGCAAGGCAGCGATGGACGCCATTCGTGCACAAATCGCCAGCATGTCGCGCGAAGAGTTGCGCAAGCGCCAATCCAATATCGATCAGATGGCCGCTGCCTCGAACACCGCCATTGTCAGCGCGGTGGTGACGAGCGCGACCGGCATTGCGCTGACCATCGCCATCTTCCTGCTGATGGCACACAGCATGCGGCAGCGCGCACGCCAGCAATGGCTGCAACAGGCGCAGGTCGACCTCTCCGCCGCGATGATGGGGGACAAGTCGATCGAGGACCTGGCCGCAGCCATTCTCGCCTTTCTTTCCGACAAGACCGGAAGCAGGGCGGCCGCGCTGTTCAAGGGCGAAGGCGGGAGCTTCAATCGCGCCAGCATGCTCGGCGTCGCACAGGGAGCGGATGTTCCTGTCAGCTTTGCGTTGAACGAGGGCCTGCTCGGCAAGGCGGCGGTCGATGGTCAGCTGATCGTGCTGAACGATATTCCGCAGGGCTATCTCTCGATCGGTTCGGCACTTGGCAGCGACGTGCCGCGCCATCTCGTGATCGCCCCGACCAAGGCCGACGACCGCGTCAACGGCGTCATCGAACTCGGCTTTTTCGAGCCCGTGGACGAACTGGTGCTCGAGCTGCTCGAACAGTCGAGCGGATCGATCGGTATTGCCCTGCGCTCCGCCCGGTTCCGCACCCGGTTGCAGGATGCGCTGGAGGAGACTCAACGCCAGGCGGGCGAGCTGCAGGCGCAGAGCGAGGAGCTGCGCGTTTCGAACGAGGAGCTCGAGGAACAGGGCAATGCGCTGCGCGAAACGCAGGCGCGGCTCGAATTGCAGCAGGTCGAGCTCGAACAGACCAACAGCCAGCTCGAGGAACAGGCGCAGGCGCTGGAAACGCAGCGCGACGACCTCGAACGCGCCTCGGCGGCGCTGCAGTTGAAGGCGCGCGAGCTCGAACAGGCAAGCCAGTACAAGTCCGATTTCCTCGCGAACATGAGCCACGAGCTGCGCACGCCGCTCAACTCGCTGCTGATCCTGTCGAAGCTGCTCGCCGACAATCCCGACGGGCGTCTGTCCGAGGAACAGGTCAAGTTCGCGCGCACCATCTATTCGGCGGGCAACGACCTGCTGGTGCTGATCAACGACATTCTAGACCTGTCGAAGATCGAGGCAGGCCATATCGAGATCCAGCCTGCGTCCGTGCTGACCGAGCGGCTGGCGAACGACATGCAGAAGGTCTTCCAGCCCATTGCCGACGAGCGGGGTCTGGCGCTCGAGATCGAGCGCGATGCGAATTGCCCTGTGACGATCGAGACCGACCGGATGCGGCTCGAGCAGGTGCTCAAGAACCTGCTGTCGAACGCGCTGAAGTTCACCGAGCGCGGCAGCGTGCGGCTGAGCTTCTCCCCCGTGGGCGAGGACCGGTTGGCGATCAAGGTCGCCGATACCGGCATCGGTATCGCCAAGGAGCAGCAGGCCAGCATTTTCGAGGCCTTCCAGCAGGCCGATGGCACGATCAGCCGCAAATATGGCGGCACCGGGCTGGGTCTCTCCATTTCGCGCGAGCTGGCGCGGTTGCTCGGCGGCAAGATCAGCCTGGAAAGCAAGGTCGGCGAAGGCAGCTGCTTCACGCTCACCATTCCCGTCATCTACGACGCCGCGATGGTGCCCGCGCGACAGCTCGCACCCGTCGCAGCGCCCGCCCTGCCCTCGCCCGCCCCTGCTCCGAAGCCGCGCGCAGCAAGGCCCGCCGCCGCAGTCCCGAGCGTCGCTGCCGATGACCGCGCTGCGCTGACCGAAGGCAAACAGCTGCTGCTGGTGATCGAGGACGACGCGACCTTTGCCGGCATCGTTTGCGACCTCTCGCGCGAAATGGGCTTCCAGTGCATCGTCGCCAGCACCGCGCAGGAGGCGATCGCGCTTGCTGGCGAGTACCGCCCGCACGCGATCGTGCTCGATATCGGCCTGCCCGACCAGTCGGGCCTCACCGTGCTCGACCAGCTCAAGCACAGGGACGAGACGCGGCACATCCCGATCCACGTCATCTCGGGCGCCGATCAGGGCCCGACGGCACTGGCGCTCGGCGCCGTCGGTTTTCTGGGCAAGCCGGCGCGGCGCGACCAGCTGGCCGAAGTGCTGGCGACGCTTCAGGCCAAGCTTGCCTCGCGCATGCGCCGCGTGCTGATTGTCGAGGACGACGCCGTGCAGCGCGAAGCGGTCGGCCAGCTGCTCAAGTCGCAGGATGTCGAGACCGTGGGCGTCGGCACCGCCGCCGATTGCCTCGAGCGGTTGCGCAACGAGACGTTCGACTGCGTCGTGCTCGACCTGTCGCTGCCCGATGCCTCAGGCTTTGCCGTGCTCGAGGAACTGAGCGCCGACGAGGCCCATGCCTTCCCGCCGGTGATCGTCTATACCGGGCGCGAGCTGACGGCAGACGAGGAGCAGCGGCTGCGGCGCTATTCGAGCTCGATCATCATCAAGGGCGCCAAGTCCCCCGAGCGCCTGCTCGACGAGGTGTCGCTGTTCCTGCACCAGGTGGTCGCCGATCTGCCGCCAGAACAGCGCAAGATGATCGAGAAGGCCCGCCACCGGGACGCCGCGCTCGAGGGGCGTCGCATCCTCATTGTCGAGGATGACGTGCGCAACGTCTATTCATTGACCAGCGTGCTCGAACCCCGGGGCGTCGTGACGCAGATCGCGCGCAACGGCCAGGAGGCGATCACCGCGCTGGAAGCGGCGGGCGAGGATCCCGACAAGGCGATCGACCTGGTGCTGATGGATGTGATGATGCCGGTAATGGACGGGCTGACCGCCGCGCGCACGATCCGCAGCGAAGCGAAATGGGCGAAGCTGCCGATCATCATGCTCACCGCCAAGGCCATGCCGGACGATCAGCAGAACTGCCTGGATGCCGGCGCAAACGATTATATGGCCAAGCCCATCGATGTCGACAAGCTGCTGTCTCTGGTGCGCGTGTGGATGCCGCGCTGATGGCCGAGAATATCGAGGATATCGAGATCGAGCTGCTGCTCGAGGCGGTATACCAGCACTATCATTACGACTTCCGCAATTATGCGCGCGCCTCACTGAAGCGGCGGCTGCTGCATGCGCGCAAGCAATTGGGCTATGACAGCATATCGGCGATGCAGTCGGATGTGCTGCATGACCGCACCATGCTGCCACGCTTGCTGAACTATCTCACGGTGCAGGTCAGCGAGATGTTCCGCGACCCCTCCTATTTCCGTGCGCTGCGCGAAAAGGTAATCCCGCATCTGCGCACCTATGCTTCGCTCAAGGTCTGGGTGGCCGGATGCAGCAATGGCGAGGAGCTTTATTCGCTGTCGATCCTGTTTCGCGAGGAAGGTCTCGCGCACAAGACGATGTTCTATGCGACCGACATCAACCCCAATGCGTTGAAGGCCGCCGAGGCCGGGGTCTATCCGCTCGAACAAATCCGGCTGTTCACCGAAAACCACCAGAAGGCGGGCGGCCTGACCTCGCTGTCCGAATATTATACCGCCGATTATGGCCGCGCGGTGTTCGACAAGTCGCTGCGCAATCAGGTCGTGTTTTCCGATCACAGCCTGGTCACCGACAGCGTGTTCGGCGAGATGCACCTGATTTCGTGCCGCAACGTGCTGATCTATTTCAACCGCGAGTTGCAGAACCGGGCGATCGGGCTGTTCAAGGACTCGCTTGCGCGGCGCGGATTTCTCGGGTTGGGCTCGAAGGAGAGCCTGCGCTTCAGCGAGCATGCTGGTGCGTTCGGCGAGTTCGTCGCTGAAGAGAAAATCTACCAGCGGAGCCTGGCATGACCGGCAAGGCGGTGGTGATCGGTGCATCGGCGGGCGGCGTGCAGGCGCTGTCGCAGATTCTTCCGGCCTTGCCGGGAAACTTTCCCTGCCCCATTTTCGTTGTCGTTCATGTCCCGCCGCGCCGGGACAATGCCCTGGTCCAGCTGCTGGCCGCCAAATGCGCACTTCAGGTCAAGGAAGCCGAGGACAAGGAACAGGCGATGGGGGGCACGATCTATTTTGCACCTGCGGATTACCACCTGCTGGTCGAGGAGGGCGGAACGCTCGCGCTGTCGTCGGAAGAACCGGTCAACCATTCGCGCCCGGCGATCGACGTCCTGTTCGAATCCGCCGCCGATGCCTATGGCCCGTCGCTGACCGGCATCGTGCTGACCGGCGCAAACCATGACGGTGCCGATGGCCTGAGGGCGGTGGGCGCAGCGGGCGGGATCGCGCTGGTCGAGGACCCGGCCACTGCCGAGGTTTCGACCATGCCGTCCGCCGCGCTCGCCGCCTGCCCGTCGGCTCAGGCGATGCATTTTGCCCATATCGTCCGCCAGTTGCGCGATTGGGCTGCGGCATGAACACCAGCAACGATCCCGTCAAATGCCTGCTGGTCGACGACCTGCCGGAAAATCTTGTCGCGCTCGAAGCGTTGCTCAAATCCGATGGTCTGGAGTGCCACAAGGCATCGAGCGGCGAAGAGGCGCTCGAACTGCTGCTGGTCCACGACTATGCGCTGGCGCTGCTCGACGTGCAGATGCCGGGCATGGACGGGTTCGAGCTGGCCGAGTTGATGCGCGGCAGCGAGCGTTCGCGCCATGTGCCGATCATCTTCGTCACCGCCGGCAGCGGCGACACCGCGCGGCGGTTCCGCGGCTATGAGGCGGGCGCGGTCGACTTCATCCAGAAGCCGATTGAGCCCGATATCCTGCGCTCCAAGGCCAACGTCTTCTTTGAGCTCTACAATCAACGGCGCCAGATCGCAAAGCAGCGCGACAGCCTTGCTGCGATGGGGCTCGAACTGCAGGTGGCCGACGCACAGAAAAACCGCTTTCTCGCGGTGCTCGCGCACGAGCTGCGCAACCCGATCATGGCGCTGGTCGCGGGGCTGAGGCTGCTCGAGCGGCGCGAAGGCACCGACGCGGTTCCCGAAATCCGCAGCGCGATGAACCGCAGCCTCGGCCACATGACCCGGCTGGTCGAGGATCTGCTCGATATCTCGCGCATCGAGCAGGGCAAGATCTCGCTGCGGCACGAAGAGCTGCTGCTGCAGGACGTCATCGGCTTTGCCATCGAAACGGTACAGCCGATCATCGATTCGGCGGAGCACCGCCTGCACCTTGCACTGCCCGATGACCCGGTCAGGCTGCGCGGCGACCACGCGCGCGTCACCCAGATCGTGGGCAACCTCATCAGCAACGCCGCGCGCTACACCCCCAATGGCGGTAATATTCGCGTCAGCCTGAGGTCAGAGGATCGTTGGGCCAAGATCGAGATCACCGATAACGGTATCGGCATCGCTCCGGAACAGCAGGGACGGATTTTCGACATTTTCGCGCAGGTCGCCCCCGATGGCCGGATGAACCAGGAAGGCCTCGGGATCGGCCTGGCGCTCGTCAAGCAGCTCGTCGAACTCCATGGCGGGCGCATCCTGCTCACGCGCAGCGCGCCGGGCGAAGGCAGCAGCTTCGAGGTCTGGCTGCCGCTGGCCTGAGCAGGACGCGGTGCGTCAGCGCATCGTCCGGACCTCGTCGTCACGGCCCGTCATCTCCCAGCGGATCAGCGAGATCGGGATCGATCCCGCAGCGCGGAAACGGTCGTGAAACGCCTTGATGTCGAAGGCCTCGCCCTGCTGCATCGCAACCTCGGCGAGCAGCTTTTCCAGCTCCACCTTGCCCATGTAATAGCCGATGCCATAGCCGGGCTGGCGCAAGTACAGCTCGATATCGAACTGCGCAACCGCATCGCCCGGCTTCATCCATTTCGGCGTGCGCGCGATCAGCGATTCATTCGCCTGTTTCCAGGTCCATTCATTGGCCTGCATGCGGATTTCAGGAACCACGCGCGCCGCGCGCTTGGCGCCCAGGATATAGTCGATTTCGCGCGTCTTGGGCCGATCCTCGAGCATGCCCGCCTGCAGGATCATCTCTTCCAGATAGAAGGCCCAGCCCTCGTTGCGCAGCCCGTTGACGAAGAACAGTCGCGGCTTGCCGCGTACGGGACGCGTATCCCGCGCGGCTTGCAAACCATCGAACATGTGCCCCGGCAGATTGTGCGCCCGCAGCGGCAGGCCATCGCGAAATTCGGCCTGGAAGAAGAAATGCAGGTTGAGCGGCGGGTCGAACAGGCCGGGCTTGGAAGGATCGCGCTCGAACGGGAACACATAGGGCCCCTCTTCGGGATCGTGCTGCACATAATCGGGGATCGTCACCCACTGGCCGTCGCGCAACTGCTTGAGCAGATGCTCATCCTCGGCCTTGCGCTTGGCATCGAACGCGGCGCGCGTCGTCACCGGTTCGGGCATCGGGATGGCGCGGTTGCGATGCTCCTCGATCTTGAGGAACGCGACCTGGCGCTGATATTCGCGTTCGCCGATCGTCTCGACCTCTTCAGGCGTATAGGGGAGCAGCAGGACGTTCTTGAGATACCAGGCGTAATTTTCCTTGCCGACCCCGCCATGCGCCGGAAGCCCCGCCTCGATCGATTCAAGCCAGGCCTTGAACTCCGCTGCCGCCGCCTGCGCCCGCTTCGCCGGTTGCACGAGTTCGGGCTGCACTTTGGCCGCGTGCGCGGCAAGTTCGGCAAAGACGTTGATCTCGACCTGTTTCTGCACGATGGCGAGCCGGGCGAGGTCGCCGCGCGGATCGGTCAGGTTGATACGCGCCTGGCGGAGCGCCGCAGGCACCGCCTCGAGGCTGGCCTTGAACCGCGCCAGTGCGTCGCCGTTGAGCGGAAGCTCGGGAATGCCGAACGCCCCGTGCATCTTCGGGCCGAAACCCAGATTGGTCGTGCTGTAAAAGGCCGGATCGCGCCTCCACGGCTGCATGACGCGGTGCTGGAATTCCATACCGCGCATTTCCGCGAGCACGACCATGTAATCGACCCGCTCGGCGATGGGCCAGGTGCTGTCATCGATGGCGCGCAGCCGCTGCTGCAAGCCCGCCAGGCGCTCGGCCTGGCGCTGCATCGCAGCGGGTGTATAGTCGGGCACGCCGCGCGTCATTTCGGGCACCGTCAGCGTGCGAAATTCGTCGTAGAGCGCCAGCAGCGCGGCATAGCCCGATGCGGGCTGCTCGGTCTGCGCGGCGACCGGCTGCGCGACAACCGGAGCCAGAAGCGGGAGCGCCAGCAGCGCAGCCCAGTGACGCCAGTTCCGCTTCATCCTGTCTCTCCCTGTTATGACGATGACTTAAAGTGCGTTGAAGAAGCGCCCCAGGCGCTCCATCGCCTCGACGATGCGTGCCTCGGATTCGGACCCGAAACAGACGCGCAGATGGCCTTCCCCGCCGGGTCCGTAAAAGCTTCCCGCCTCGACCACGACATGCGCTTCCTGCAGGATCGCCATCGCGATATCCTGCGAGCTGCGGCCCGTGCCGGTGATATCGGGAAAGGCGTAGATGGTGGCCTCAGGCGCGGCGCAGGTAACGCCGGGCATCTGGTTCAGCGCCTGCACGACGATTTCGCGCTTGCGCCGATCGGCCTCGACCATCGCCAGCATCGGCTCCTGCGGCCCTTCGATAGCTGCGCGCGCACCTTCCTGCACGAACACGTTGACATGGGTGACGTCGGTCATCGCGATGGTCAGAATCGCGGGCATCAGCCGCGCATCGGCGGTCACATAGCCCACGCGCCAGCCATCCATCGAATAGGCCTTGGTGAAAGCGAAGCAGGTAATTGTCCGCTCGCGCATGCCCGGCAGGCTGGCGATGCTGATATGCTCCGCCCCGTCATAGGTGATGTATTCGTACACCTCGTCCGAAAGCACGAGCAGGTCATGCTCGATCGCCAGATCGGCGACATGCTGAAGCTCTTCGCGCGTATAGACGCGCCCCGTAGGATTGGCCGGGTTGATCAGCACGATCATCCGCGTCCTGCCGGTAATCTTGGCGGCGATCGCCTCTTTCGTAATGGCAAAGCCGTTGGCCTTGTCGAGATGCGCGATCACCACCTTGCCGCCTGCAAGCTGGGTCTTGCCGATATGCTGCGGATAATAGGGATCGAGCAGGATCACCTCGTCGCCCGGATCGATCGCGGCCATGAACGCTGCAAACGAGGCATGGGTGAGCCCGTTGGTCACCAGCACCTCATCGACGCCGTAATCGAGCTTGTTGAAATCGCGCAGTTTCTTCACCAGCGCCTGGCGGAAGGAGAGCGTGCCGCGAAAATCGCCATAATGGACTATGCCAGCGTCGAGCGCGGCCTTGGTCGCCTGCTTGATATGGTCGGGCGTATCGGCATGCGGCCGCCCGAATTCCAGATGGATGAGATCAACCCCCGCAGCGTCGAGTTTCGCAGCCTCGTCGTACATGCCGAAGCTCTTCTTCGATCCCGATGCGAGGCGCTGTGCCGGCCATTTCATTCTTGCTCTCCGCTGCTGTGCAGACATATGCATAATTGCGTGATATGTAACATTTCAAGCTTTAACTTCCCCCAAAGCGATATTCCGGTCCGGCGGTTCGCAAGCGGCCCGCGGCTGCGCACGCAGAACGGCGGTGGGCACGTCGTCGCAAAAGCCCCGTGCGCGCGGTCGCTTCACTTGATCAACAGGATGCGATTGTTCGGCGGCGCCGTCCATTCGAAGCCGCGCTCGGTCACCATGCCATTGTCCTCGAGCGGAATCTTGATCTTGCGCGTGCCCCATTCGGGTACGGGCGTGTAGAGAAACAGCTCGATCGACAGGAAATTGCCGGGCCGCAGCGCATAGGTCATCCGCAGCGGATTGAATTCGGCCATCGACGGGCCCGATCCGTGCCCCAGATCGCCCACCGAATGGCTGCCAATCACCACATCGGACACCTTGGGATCGGCCACTGGATCGTCATATTTGCCGAGTGCGAGCCCAGGGGTCTCGGCCACGCGCCGGTTCACTGCGGCCAGTGCATCGCCTGCGGTGACGCCGGGGCGGATCACCTCGAGGATCATCTGGCGGATCTCGCGCGCCTTGTCGAAGGCGCGCTGGACACCGGGGGGCGGCGCATTCTCGCCGGGCTTCAGCACATAGGCCATGCGCTTCATGTCGGTATAGGCGGTCAGGAAATTCACCCCCCAGTCCATCGTGATCAGGTCGCCATGCTGGATGACATGATCGCCCGAAACGGGTCCGCGCGGACCGGGGCCAAGAATGTAGATGCTGGGGATGCCGAAGCTGTTGCCCAGGCCCTGCTTGTGCAGTTCCTCCATCATCCACCAGGCGACCTCGCCCGTGGTGGTCTTGCCCGGCGTGATCACCTCGTTCGAGAGCGCGCGCTCGGCAATGGTGCGCGAGAATTCGCCCGCGCGGGCAAAGGCCGCGATTTCGCTGGCGGCATGGCGCGAGCGGAAATCGGACACGAGCTTTTCCGCCGGGACGAGCCGCTGCGCCAGTTCCGGCCCCAGTGTCTCGACGAGCTTCTGGTGAAGCGAATAGCTGAGACCGTCCGCCGTACCGATTTCGGAGGCGATATTGACGCCGATCCGCGTCGGATTGCGCTCGGCGATGAATGCCTTGAGGTCCGCGGGCGACTTGCGCAGGTCATAGAGCGGACACTGATCGAAGGCCGCACCGCCGATGCCGAACGCGGCCCGCTCGATCCGCCCCTCGCCGCGATCGGTGAACACATAATAGCCGATATCGCCAACATAGCCGCCGCCCAGCAGCATCGCATTGGGATCGTCATGCCCTTCGCGCGAGGCGACGATCCACATGTCGATTCGGTTTTCGCGCATCGCTTCGGGCAGAATCAGGTCGAGCTTGTCCTTGCGAATCTGGCACAGCTGTTCCCAGCGCTGGCGGGCTTCCTGCGCGGTTGCAGGCGTCGCCACAGCCAGCAGCACCGCTGCAGCGCCAAAACCCAGTCCCCACCGTCCGAACGCCATGCGCATCTCCTCCAGCCTGCTGGGTCAGAACCTGTCGCCTGCCCCGCACTTCACCGCAGATATATTCAACTTCACACAATTTTTGTCAATTTTATTGCGCGGACTCGTCCCGCTGACACCGACCGAGGATGCAGCGGTTCACGATCGCTCCGGCCCAAGGGGCGTGAACGGCTTGCAGCATTGGGGCTGCAGCCGCCCTGCCAGCAACAAAACTATTGGCAGCGACAGGCATTTTCTTCCACACGGCTGTCATAACTCAGTGCAAATACACATGTATTCGGCTAGTTCGATCCCCTTGGCGGTCCGTTGCGATGGAACCGCTTGATCAATCGAGGCTTTTGAGAAAACATGAACGCAAGCTCGGCAGCAGCAACGGTACGTCAGGAAGGGGAGCAGGTGGAAAATCGCGGCGAATATGACCCGAGCAACCCGACATTCCGCCTGGAAAACTCGCCCTTCTATCTGATGGCGCATGCCGATTTCAAATATCACGAAGACATGGACAAGGTGCTGCACAAGCATGGCGTGTCCAAGCCTATCTATCGCGTGATGACAGTATTGCGCGAACAGCAGCCCGCCAGCATCGGGGCGATTGCCGAGGCGGCGCTCACCAAAAGATCGACGATCAGCCGGATCATCGACCGCATGGTCGAACAGGGGCTCGTCTCGACCGAGCCCAATCCCGAAGACAACCGGATTACCGAAGTCACGCTGACCCCCGCCGGCCAGCAGACGCTGCGCAAGCTGACCCCGATCGTAGGACGCCAATTCTCGCGCGCGATGGTGGGCATCAGCAACCGCGACATCGCGCACCTGCTTCGGACACTCAAGAAGATCAGCGATAATCTCAGCAAGCTGCCGATCGAATAGCCACCGCTCGGTTCGGCCGCGACCCGCGGCCGTCCGAATCATGTGCATTTGCATGTGATTCTTGCTGCGAAGCCGTTGACCGGCGCGATCAAAGCTGCTGTTCCTGCTCGCACGACCCGAGATGCCAGGGCAAGCAGCGGCGGAAACGAGTTTGCAACAGACACGATCATCGCGTGCCGACCCTAATGCGCTTGCGCGGGCCATGGCATCGGCGCGGTCCGGCAGGCTCGAAGAGGCACAGGCCCTGCTCGAGCATCTGCGCACGACAGCGCCTCGCGACCCCGACGTGCTGCAACTGCTCGGCATGCTGGCGCGCCAGCGGGGCGACCAGCCTGCGGCAATCGCCTTGTTCCGGCAATCGCTGGCCATCGAGCCGCGCCAGCCCCATGTTCTCAACAATCTGGGCAATGCCTGTACGGCGACGGGCCAGCAGGAAGCAGCGCTGGAGGCCTATGGCAAGGCGCTCGCGCTCGAGCCCGATTATGCCGATGCCGATATCAACCGTGCGCTCGCGCTGATCGCGCTCGGCAGGGCATCGCAAGCGGCGGGGCATATGGCGGCCCTGGTGCGCGCGCAGCCTGGCTCGGCCCGCGCTTGGGCCGTGCTGGGCCAGGCACTTGCTGCGATGGGCGATCAGGCGCAGGCGGTCATGGCCTATGGCAGCGCCCTGGCGCTTCGGCCGGATCACGGCCCTTGGTTGCACAATCTGGCCGTCGCGCTGCGGCTCGTGGGGCGCCCCGAAGAAGCTCTGCCGCTGTTCGATCGCAGCGCCGCACTATCCCCCGACGATCCGCGCATTCATTATAACCGCGGCCATTGCCTGCAGGATCTGGGACGGGTGGCAGACGCGGCCGCCGCCTATCGGTGCGCCATCGCGCTGACCCCCAGCGATGCCGATCTGCACGATTCGCTCAGCCGCCTGCTCTGGCAGCAAGGCGATCACGTCGGTCATGTTGCCAGCTACCGCGATGCATTGGTGGAGGCCCCGGACGACGCTGGATTGCTGTGCGGGCTGGCGGAGCGTCTGACACTGGCGGGAGAGGCTCGGGCAGCGGCAGCACTGCTGGCCGATCCGGCGGCGCGAGGCATCGGGGGGGCCGACCTGCGCTTTCGGCTCGGCCAGGCATGCTGGTCTTGCGGCGAACCCGATCGCGCCTTTGCGGCTTTCGACGCTGCTCTGCAAATCGAGCCGCGCCACCCGCCCACCCTGCGCGAATCGGGGCGCTGCCTGATCATCACTGACCGGATCGGCGAGGCGATGCAGCGCATCGCGACCCGGCTCGACGATGACGCGCACGACCAGCAGGCGCTGGCGCTGCAAGGCCTGAGCTGGCGGCTGACCGGAGACGCGCGATTCCACTGGCTGATCGATCCCAGGCTGATCGGCACCGCGATGCTGACGCCGCCCGGTGGCGATGCCCCCGCCTTCAACCGCGCGCTCGATGCGGCGCTGGGCACGCTGCACAAGGCCCGCTCCGCGCCGCTCGAACAGACGCTGCGCGGCGGCACGCAAACCACCGACGACCTTTTCGCGCGCGAACTGCCCGAGATCGTGACGGTGCGCGCAATGATCCGCCAGGCGGTGGAGCGCCATATCGCCGCGCTGCCCGACGACCCCAGCCATCCGTTCCTCGCCCGCAAATCCGGCGGCTTTGCCTTTTCTGGCTCCTGGTCGGTGCGGCTGTCGAGCGGCGGTCATCACAGCAACCATATCCATCCCGAAGGCTGGATCAGCGCGGTCTATTATGTCGCGGTGCCGCCTGCGGTCGGCGACGGGCAGAGCGGCTGGCTCAAGTTCGGCGAGACCGGACTGAACCTGGGCGACCGCGAGCAGATCCTCCACATGGTCCGCCCCGAGCCTGGCCTGCTGGTATTGTTTCCGTCCTATTTCTATCACGGCACCGTGCCCTTTGAGGACACGCAGCACCGCACCACCATCGCCTTCGATATCGTCCCGTCCAGCTGAGGGCGGATCAGCGCCCTACGGCCTGCTGAGCGATCCAGCGATCGACCGTCTGTTCGAGCAGGGTCATCGGCAGCTGCCCCTGCGCGAGAATGAGGTCATGGAACGCGCGGATGTCGAACCGTGCCCCCAGCGCCTTTTCCGCCCGTGCGCGCATCGCGATGATGCGCAATTCCCCGACCTTGTAAGCGACCGCCCCGGCGGGCGCACCGATATAGCGCGCGAGCTCACTGTCGATATTGATGTCGGCGAGCGCGGTATTCTCCTCGAAGCATCGGCGCGCGCGGGCATAGTCCCAGCCCATGACATGGATGCCGGTATCGACCACCATCCGGCAGGCGCGCCACATCTCGGTCGACAGACTGCCGAACGCCTCATAGCCGTCGCGATATACCCCCATTTCGTGCCCCAGGCGCTCGGCATAGAGCGCCCAGCCCTCGCGAAAGGCGAGCAGATCGCGCGCGCGGCGGAACGAGGGCAGCGCCGCGTTCTCGTTGGTCAGCGCGCCATGGGTGTGATGGCCAGGGGCCGCCTCGTGCAGGCTGAGCGCCGGGACCTCGTAGAGCGGGCGCTGGTCGAGATGCGAGGTGTTGACGACGAACGTTCCGGCAAAGCCCTTGGCGAAATCGCCGCCGCCACCGCCGCGCGCAGTGGTATAGCCATCTTCCAGCTCGGGCGGGACCGGCGCGATGGTGAACGGCTGGCGCGGGAGGACCGAGAAATAGCGCGGCAGCACGCCATCGATCCGCTTCGAAGCCGCCGCATATTTCTCGATCAGCCCCTCGCGACTGGTCGCATAGAAGCGCGGATCGGTGCGCAGGAAGCGCAGCCACTCGGCAAAGCTCCCGGTAAAACCGGTCGCGGCGATGACCTTGTCCATCTCGCCGCGAATGCGCTCGACCTCGGCCAGCCCAAGCGCGTGGATCTCTTCGGCCGAAAGATCGGTCGTCGTGTAATAGCGCAGCAGGAAATCATAATAGGCCCGCCCGCCCGGCACCGCTGCGATGCCCAGCTCCTTGCGTGCCGCCGTCCGATAGGGTCCGTCGATATAGGCGAGCATTGCAATCTGTGCCGGACGGATGTCGCTGCCGATCAGCGCCTGCGCCTCGGCGAGGAGCGCGGGATAGGCCTTGAGCGGGCCGAGCATCGGATCGTCGGCGATCGGCACCGCGATCTGCTTGCGCAATATGGCGACCGCGACGTCGATCACCGGGGCCGGATTGGTCCAGCCCGTGGCCACGCCGCGCTCGAGATTGGCGCGCTGCTCGGCAAAATAGCGGGTGATGCCGCGCATCCGCTGCACCCAAGCGCGTGCATCGGCTTGCGACCGGATGTCGAGCCCGCGTGCCACGGCATAGGGCGTGTTGTAGAAGCCTTCGTGCGCGACAAAGGCGAAGCGGCGCTCGTCGAAATCGATGCCCTCGATCCGCCACCCGATCAGCGCTCGCAGATAGCGACGGTCGGTCCGCTCTGCCTCGGTGAGCGCGGCGTCATCCAGCCTGTCGAGTTGCTCGGCCAGGTCCAGCAGCGCAGCCCGCCGCCGGGCCATGCCCTCGAGAGTCTCGTCGGGCCAGCCTTCGCGCGCGCGCGCAGGGTCGGATCGCCCGGCCTCCATCGGATGATCGGCGGAAAAGCGTTCGTACTGTGCAACGATATCGGCGAATGCCGGCTGTGCCGACACCGATCCGCAGGCCAGCCAGGCGGCGCCTGCGATGGCCAGGGCGCGGGCCAATCGACCTGCCCGCGCCCCGACCGGCCATGGCCTTCCATCAAGGGAGGGTGAAAGGCGCATGGAACTCAATTGGTAAGATAGGCCATCGACATCAGCAACCTGGGCAGCAGCGATGCACCGGCATGGAACCGCACCGGCACCGGCGCGCGCGGACGAACCGACAGCGCACCCGCGTCACCGGTCGCAAGCATGGTCGCAACTTCCGATCCGATTACCGTGTTGGTCGCGAGGCCGCGCCCATTGCAGGCCTGGATCGCGATGGCATCGTCACCCAGATCGTAGATTTCGGGCAGAAACGAGGTGTTCACCCAGGCAAGGCCGTGCCAGAGATAATCGATCTGCGGATCGGGCATGGCGGGAAAATACTGTTTCAGCCGCCGCTTGGCCTCGCGATACAGGGCCTTCTCGCCATTGACCGCGAACGACATCGGGAAGGCGGAAACGAGATGGCCGAGCCCGTCGAGCCGGGCCGTGAAGAGATAGGGCATCTTGTCGGTAAACGCCCCGCCGCGCGGCAGGATCACCTGGCGCTGCGCCGGATCGAGCGGCATCGAGGCGAACTGAAAGACATTGAGCGGCAGCGAGGTCCGGCGCATCGTCGGATGCAGCGCGGCATTGCCGCCATTGGCCGCCAGCACCACACGCCGTGCACGCAGGGTGCCGCTGGCGGTATAGCAGAACCACTGCCCCTGCTTGCGTTCGAGCTGCCGCACGGGGCTGTTCGCATAGAGCTTGGCGCCGCGCCGGATCGCGACATGCGCGAGCCCGCGCACGAATGCCAGGGGGTTGAGCCCGCCGCCATCCTCGAAGCGCAGCGCCCCGCAATAGCGATCGGTGCCGAACAGGGCCCGGGTCTGGCTGCCGTCGACAAAGCTGACCCGGCGGCCGCGCGCCTGCCACTGCCGAGCCATGTCACGCTGCTGCTGGGCCAGCGCCTCGGTATGCGCAGGCGTGTAGAACCCGTCCTGATGCATGTCGCATTCGATCTCGTTCTGCCGAATCAGATCGAAGACATGCGCACCCGATCGGCCGATCATGTCGGTCAGCCGCTCGCCTGCCGCCTCGCCCAGCACCTCGCGGATCGTCTCGGGTGTATGTCGGATATAATCGGGCGCGATGATGCCGCCGCTCTGCCCGGTGGCGCCATCGCCGAACTGTCCCGCCTCGATCAGCGCGACATCGACATCGCGCTCGGCCAGATGCAGTGCCGTCGTCATTCCGGCAATGCCGCCGCCGATGACCAGCACATCGACATCGTGGACGCCGACCAGGCTGTCGACCTGCGGCGCAGGCGCAGCATTGGCGGTCCAGACAGCGCTGGTCAGGCCTTTCGGGCGTCGGCGTGGGGAAATGGGCTGATATTGCATCACAGCCGTTCCGACAGCTTGGCGGCAGAGTGGATCACGGCAGACGCGGACAAGCGAATGTCCCGCTTCAAGCCTGCCGATGGGATCAGGTTCATGGTGGCAACTATCCTGTTCGCCCAGTCGAGGGCGGTGAAAAGGTCGAAACGGTCAGACGATGGCAGGTTGTCGTTCGGGCCCGGGGCCGACACGCCGCGCGACGGCGACAAAGGCGAGCACGACGCACAGCGCGACCGGTGTGTTCATGATCATCGGCAGCGACATCTCGTTATTGCCGACGATCGACACGGCGATGAAGATCGCGGTGCCTTCCTGCCGCATCAGATGCTCGATGCCGATCGCGACGTTCTCACGATGGGTGAAGCCGGCAAAGCGCACGATGGTCATCACCACCGCGACCATCAACACGTTGAGCGCGACGGTGATCCAGAACAGCGCCCCCAGATTTTCGCGCAGCACCGGCACCTGGTCGTAAAGGATCACCGCAAACGAGCTGAACAGCACGATCGTGGCGATATTCTTCAGATAGCGCTTGAACCACAGGGCAAAGCCGGGCTGCCATGCGCGCACCGCAAAGCCGGTGGCAGCCGGCAGCACGGTGATCGAGAAAATATCCCAGAAGAACGAAGCGAGCGGCACGTTCACATCGGCTTCGAGCCCCATGAAGTGCAGCAGCGCGAAATGCGCATAGAAGGGCACGACGAAGATGTAGATCATGCTGAGGATCAGCGTCATCGACATCGAGAGGGCCAGATCGCCCTTGGCCATGTCGGTGAACAGGTTCGACAGCATGCCCCCCGGCGTGGTCGCCAGCAGCACGAAGCCGACCGCGAGCGCGGCCGTCGGCGCGACGGTCAGTGCAAGCGTGAGGCCGATCGCCGGTGGCACGATCAGCATCGAGCACACACCGAAGATCAGCGCGCGGCGGTTGCGGAACACCTGGCGGAAATCGTCTGCCGTCAGCGACAGGCCCATCGAGGCCATGATCGCGATCAGCGATCCGGGAAGCAGCCAGTTGCCCAGCAGGGCCATGAGATCGGCATAGGTCATGGGCGCGCTGTCCTCAGGCGGTTTCGAGCGACAGCGTGCACGCGCCGTTGCGGCGGATGGCACGGCAATCGGCCTGCGCCTTGGCGAGATCCTCGTCGAGGATGCGCGCGCAGACATTGGCCTGGATCCAGCCAAAGGGCATCAGCAGGCGGCCGCCGGAACCGTAGAACAGGCCGATGTCATAGAAATCGCCCGGCGGCAGTCCCTTGGTGCTGCCGGCGGCAAGATAGGCCAGGACGATGTCGCCTGCCTCCGGATAGGAAGTGGCGTTCTCCGCCGGTATGGCGGGCTGCGCCATGCCCTGGGGCAACGTGCTCGCCGGCATCGGCACCGAGATTTCGGGCCCGGTCCAGATCGCGTGCATCGCCTCGAACCCGGCCTTGCGCTCGGCCAATTCCCACAGGAAAGCCGCCGAAACCGGCGCGGCGTCATCGAGCAACCGGCAGCGGGCGGACAGGCCCGATTGCGGCTCGACCAGTTTGATGATGCGCATATCGCTCCCCTATTTCCCTGCGACCATGGCCAGATATTCTTCCTTCTGCAGCGCGATCGGCACATTGCCGTTCAGCCACAGAAAGTCGTGAAACCGCTTGAGATCGAACGCCTTGCCCTCGCGCACCCGCGCCTCGGCGAGGAACTCGGCCGTCTGGATCTTGCCGATCTGATAGCTGATCGCCTGGCCGGGCGCGGCGGCGAAGAATGTCGCTTCCTCTTCGGCGGTTTCGCGGTCCATCGGCACCATCGCCTGCAGATAGTCTGCGGCCTGGTCGATAGTGAATTCCCCGGTGGCGAGCTTCACGTCGACCTCGACGCGCAGCGCGCGCAGGCGGGCAAAATTGTAGATGATCTCGCGTGTCTTGGGCGCATTGTCCCAGAGCCCTGCCTGCAGCATCATCTCTTCGGCATAGAAGCCCGTCCCCTCGTTGGCCCCGCTGTCATAATAATGACGGCGCAACGGATTGGGGTGCTTCCACCCCAAGGTGAGCTGGAAGAAATGCCCCGGCACACCTTCATGCACGATGATCGGCCTGGGATCGCGCGCGATCGAAAGGTTGAAATAGCCGAGGTTGGGCGATGGATCGGGCAGATAAACCGTCGCGTTCTTTCCCACGCGGGTGCGGTCGGTGAGATCGAAGGTGCGCCCCAACCACCCGATCGGCGCAAGATAGGCCGGAAACGGCAGCGCGTTGTAATGCCCGGCCCAGTCGGGGACGGTCAGCAGCCGCTTGTCCTTGAGGAACGCACGAATATCGCTCTCGTCCGAAGCAAGCTTGGTCACCACGGCATCGATCGAAGCGCCGATCGGCAGCTCTGCCATGCCCGCATTGCGGTTGCGCTCGAGCTCCTCGAACAGCACCGAACGGGTCCATTCCTGTCGCCCCATCTGGGCAAGCTGTTCGGGCGTATAGGGGTAGAGAGCTACGTTGCTCAGGAAAAAGCGATAGCTCTCTCCCCCCACCGCCGTCTGGCTGGGCAATGCCTCGCGACGATTTTTGAGAAAGGTTTCGAATGCGGCGAACGCCTTGATCGACTTGGCCACGGCGGCGTCGAGCCGCTTGCGCTGCCCGGCATTTGCAAATGGCGCAAGGCCGCTCGCCATGCCTTTCAGGCTGTCCGGGACGATCGCGATCTGCGCCAGCGCCGCATCGACAAAGGGCCCCCGCATGTCGTCGAGATTGGCCTGGCCCGCTGCCAGCACCGCAGGCGCGTTGTCGAGCAGCCGGATGACCTGTTCGACCCGTGCGGCTTCCACCGGCGGCGGCGGCAGCAGTATCTCGAACACCGGACCCAGCGCCTGTGCAACATAGAAATGCGGCTGGCGCCGCCACGCGGCAACATGGTCGAGCTCCCAGTGGACGCGCGACAGCGCCGAACCGACAAGCCGGTAATCGACCTTCTCGCTGGCGGTCTGCGGTTTGTCCGCCAGTGCCTTCCACTTGGCCTCAAAAATCGCGAGCGCCTTGCGCTGCTCTGCCACGGCGCGGGGCGACCAATCGGGTGTCCAGCCTTCGGGCCGCACGATGCGGGGAATATCGTCGCTGGTGGCCGGCTGGGTCGTGGCGCGCCAGGCCCAGAAATCGGCCCCCAGCTGCTGCACCTCGGCCTGCGCCAGCGCTGCCGGAGCCGCTGCCAGCATCGCACCCGTCAGAACCGCAGAAACGAACGTCTTCAGCATCTTATTTCCTGTTCCTGACATTGCGGTCAAAGAACTCGGCCATCTTCTTGAAGGCAAAGCGCGCCTGGCGAAGATTGTCGCTGGCCCAGGCATGGTTGCCGCCGGGCAGCGTCACCAGCTCGAACATCTGCTCGCGGTCGATCATCTGCTCGGCCAGCGCGATGGTGTCCGAATAGAGCACGACCGGATCGCGCGTGCCGTGAATGATCATCAGCGGATCCTTGATCCCCTTGGCCTGATAGAGCGCGGATTGCGCCTCGTAGCGCGCGGGCATGTCAGGACCGTCGGGCGGCCCCATGATCCACATCTGCGCAGGGTATGCATGCCAGACATTGGTCGCAGGCGCACCCGCAATTCCCGCCGCATAGACGCCCGGCTTCTTGGACAGCGACATGATCGTCATCAGCCCGCCATAGCTGGACCCCCACAGGCCGATACGCTTCGGGTCAGCATAGCCCTTCTCGATCAGGAAGCGGACGCCGCTTTCCAGATCGTTGATATCGGTCTCGCCATAGCTGTGCAGCTGGGTCTGGTTGTGGTCGCGCCCCTGCCCCCATGACCCACGCACGTTGACGTTGAGCACGATATAGCCCTGCGAGACGAAATACTGGTCCAGACCCCAGGTCGGGTGCGCGCGCCTGCCGCCCCATTGGTTGCGCACCGCATCCGAATAGACCGAGCCGACGATGACCGGATATTTCTTCGCGGGATCGTAATTGGCCGGCAGACTGACCCGCGCGACGAGGTTCACCCCGTCGACATGGCTGGGGAACTCGGCATAGCCGATATTCGCCCAAGTCTGTTTGTAGAATTCGGGCTGGGGCGACTTGGTCACCTGGACGGGTTTGGCGGGCTTTGCAGTATCGATGACGAACAGCTCGGGCGGCGTGCTGTCATTGCTGTACCAGTCGGCGATATGGCGGAAGCCAGGGCCATAGACCGGCTCGTGCGTTCCCGCCGCTGCGCCGCTCACCTGCTGGATTGCGCCGCCGGCCACCGGCACGCGATAGATCTGGCGGTCGGACAGATAGGATTTGTTGGCGGTGAAATAGATCTGACCGCGCGCCGCATCGACCTCAAAATTGGCGATTTCCCATTTGCCGCTGGTGATCTGACGCGGGGCCTGTCCGGCGGCCCGCTGATGATAGAGATGCAGCCAGCCATCGCGATCGGTGAGGATGATCAGGCCATCATCGCCCGGCGCCCAGGTCACCTGCCAGTCGGGGCGCAGATGCTTGTCCTCGCGCAGCTGGTAGAAGGTCTCGCGCGCACCTGTCGCCACGTCATAGACATAGATGGTGTGCTCCTTGGCCTCCATGTCCGAACCGCTGACGAACAGCCTCTTTCCATTCCCGGACAGGCCGAAGCCCCAGATATGGTGCTTCGCATCAGGGCGCTCGAACATGCGGACCTGGCCCGATGCCAGATCGACATGGCCGACGCTCGCATTGGTCGTCTCGTCGCCGGGAAAGGCGCGGATGACGCGATTGTTCTGCTGCTCGCCCTTGGCGTGGTAGAAGATGTCACGCTCGGGCATCGCGCGGTCATCGGCCTGCTGGAAGGCGATCGCCTTGCTGTCGTCCGACCAGTGATAGTCCTCGATATAGACTTTCGGATCGTCCGACCCGGCGACGCGGCGTGCGGCCTTGTCCTCGGTTGCGGCACTCGGGCGCACCCAGAGGACCCCTCCGATGGTGACGCGGTTGCGCGCGTCGGAAGGATTGCCCGCGATAAAGGCCAGGCTCCTGCCATCGGGCGAGAGGACGAGCTTGCGGATCGCCTGATTGTCGCTTTCGACTTTCGTGATGGTGCCGTCGGCGGACCGGATATGCAGCTGTCCGCCCATCGTGAAGGCAACGCGGCCATCGTCGAGCATCACCGCCTGGGCAACGCCCCTGGCTTCGGCCTCGGGCTTGCTGTCACGGCCCAGAAAGGTCAGCCGCGTCTTCTTGCCGGTGCGCGGCGAATAGGACCAGATGTCACGGAAGCTGTAGCCCTCGTCGTTCCACAGGAACAGAACGGTGCCGCCATCGCGCGACCAGCTATAGCCTTCGGGCGAGGTACCGATCAGGCTCTTCGGCTGATAGAGCTCGTCGATCGACAGCGAGGTTCCGGCGACTTCCGCCCCACCATGCACCGGAGCATGCGGCCAGGGCCGATCCTGCGCCATTGCCGTCGACGCCATCAGCAAGGCCGCCATTGCCATGGCCGACCGCAACGCACCCATCCGCTTCATCAACCCAACCCCAGTCTGGATCTGCCGCCGAACAAGGCGGCCCATAGGCCGCAGCGACATGATGCCGCTGCGGCCCTTGCGCTAGCAATCAGAAGTTGGCGGTGAAGCCAACCGTGAAACGCCGTCCGATCGCATCGAACGTCTCGCGCTCGAACAGATAGAAAGGCGGATCGCGATCGAGCAGATTGTCGATCGAGGCGTAGAAGCGGAACTTCTCGGTCACGTTGAGATTGGCGCTGAGGTCGAAATAATGGACGTCGCCCGTCTCGGGCCGCGCCAGCAGCGGAGCCGGCGTGCCCGACGCAATCGCCCCGGCAATGCGCCCATCCTTGGTCGACTGCAGGAAGCGGTGACGCAGCGAAATCTGGAAATTGTCCACATCCCAGGTCAGACGCTGCGTGATGCGCCAGGTCGGGTTGGCCGTGGTGCAGCTGCCGCCGCCGATATAGCCGGCGCAGTCGACCGGTGCGGCCACCGGGCTGCCCTGCGTGATCGCCTCGATCAGATAGCTGCCCGCAATGAAATAGTTGAGGCTGCTGCCTTCCCGCAGCTGATAGCGATAGTCGAGACGGAAATCGACGCCCGAGGTCTCGAGCTTGGCGATATTGGCGTTGAGCAGCGGCACGTCGATCAGCTGGCCGTCAGGCGTGCGGTTGCGCAGCGGCTGGCAGAAGATGTTGGTCAGCGAAAGGTTGGCGTTGCACGCGTTGATCACCGACTGCAGGCCACCACCGAACGATCCGATCGCGTCGTCGATCTTGATATTGTAATAATCGATCGTGAGCTGGAGGCCGGGGATGAATTCGGGGCGGATGACCGCGCCGACCGACCAGGTGTCCGACGTTTCTTCCTGCAGGTTCGGGTTGCCGCCGGTGACAGCGCGGATCTGCTGGTTTTCCTGCTGGAAGACGTTGATCACGCTGGCCGGAACGCCGAGCGAATTGACGCAGAAGTCGCGCTCCGCCTGGGTGCGTCCCGCATCCGCGTTACAGAAGTCGACCGCCTGCGGCGCGGTGTTGGTCGCGCCCGAGAACAGCTCGACCACGTTCGGCGCACGCACTGCACGCTGGTAGAGACCGCGGAACTTGAGGCCCCGGAACGGCGACCATTCACCGCCCATCTTGTACGAATAGACCTTGCCCGCGGTCGAATAGTCGGAGAAGCGCGCGCCGCCTTCGAACGCCAGCAGCTCGAAGCCGGGGGTGTCGGCCAGAATAGGCACATAGACTTCGCCATACAGCTCGGCGACGTCGAACGAGCCGCCGGTCGGGCTGAGACCTGCCGAACGCGACAGCGCCTTGCCCTGGACATAAAGCTGGTCGGGATCGAACTGCGAACTTTCCTTGCGATATTCCGCGCCGACCGAGATGCCGACATCGCCCGCCGGCAGCGAGAACAGCGTGCCGGTAACGCTACCACCGATCTGCCTCTGCTTGAGGTTGGTGATATTGGTCAGGTCGGTCGAGATATAGGCCAGCATCTCGGGCGTCAGCGACCCGAAGCCGAACGGATTGATGGTGACGCAGCGCGGATCCGCGACGGCGCAATCGAACGGATTGGCCGGGTTGGTCAGGAAGCTGTTGGCGAAATTGTCGATCAGCACGCCCCCGCCCTGCTTGTCGACGATCTTGTTCTCGCCCTGGTTGTAGAAGACTTCCCAGTTGAGGCGATCGGTCAGCGCGCCCTTCAGGCCCAGCACGATGCGATAGAAGTCGCGGGTCTGGTCGCTGGTGCGGTTGCCGCCATCGAGCAGGCGGCGGTTGATGTTGACCGGCACCAGGTTGTTGCCGTCCTGATCGAGGTTCACCCGCAGGAATTCGCGCAGGCTGGGATCGAGATAGGGGTTGCGCAGATCGAGCTGGAAGCCGGGGATGAAGCCCGAGCTGCTCATCGGCACCGCACCCAGGGTCGAGTTGATCTTGTTCTGGACGTACGAGCCTTCCCAGAACGCGGTGACAGAATCGTTGATGTCGTAATGGCCCAGAACCGACGCCTGCAAGCGCTTCATCGGCATCTGCAGGTTGGTGAACACGCGGTCGTTGAAGCCGTCCGACGTGCGATAGGCGCGCCAGCCTTCGGGCGCGAAGAAGATGCCTGCGGTGCCGATCGCCGTGCCCGCACGGTCGCGCAGACCCACCAGCTGGGGCGAGAAGATCGTGCCCTGCGGCGTCACGCCATTGCCCGCCGGCACCAGCGTCGGCTGGCCGTTGACGATCGCGTCGGCCAGAAACACGATGGCATGGTCGCGCTTGGCACCAACCAGCTGCGCGCGATCGAAATAGCTGCCGTGGAAGACGATATTGCCCCGGCCATCGGCGAAGTTGCCGCCGGCGGTGAATTCCAGATTGTAGCGCGCGGCATCGCCTTCATCGCTGATGCCGTAGAAGCCGCCGACCTCGAAGCCCTCGAAATCATCCTTCATCACGAAGTTGACGACACCGGCCATCGCGTCCGAACCATAGACCGCCGAAGCGCCGCCGGTCACCACCTCGACCCGCGACACCAGCGAGGGCGGGATCAGGTTCAAGTCGACCACGCCGTCCTGCGACGCACCGACGATGCGGCGGCCGTTCTGCAGCACCAGCGTGCGCACGGCGCCCAGACCGCGCAGGTTGACGGTTGCCGAAAGGTTGCCCGAGTTCGACTGCGCACCCTGTCCGGCCACGGCCTGCGGCAGCGCGTTGAGCAGCTGCTCGCTTTCGACGGTGACCGAAAGCTTGATTTCCTCTTCGCCGATGACGTTGACCGGGCTGTTCGATTCGACATCGGGGCGCGGAATGCGCGAACCGGTGACGACGATCGAATCGGTCGCCTCGCCATCGGCCTGCTCCTGATCCGCCGCCTGATCCTGCGCGAAAGCCGCGCTCGTCGCTGCCAGAGTGAGCATCAGTGCCGATCCGCACTTCAATGCCGCCCGATGAATTCCAACCCGCTTCATGACCATTTTGAACTCCCTGATATGAACGCTCGCCTGCGAACGTCACGACCGCCGATCTGATGATCGATCATTCCCGTGAACAGTTGCGTGATTTTGAGCATATTGTCGCAAAGTCGTCAATCGCCCTGGAAGAAAAATATCTTTCAGGGCCGGTTTGCATAATTTTCGGTTGCGAGCCCCTCCCGCTCCGAAGCTCGCAGCGCTGTGCGGTTCAATCAGCATGATATTGTTAAAAGTGGGATTTTCTTCGACAAACGGCCTTGCTGCAGTGGATCGCAAGCGAATCCGGCGACTTGCGCTCCCTGTTGCGCCAGACCCGTTCTACCGTTGCCCCGAAAGCATCAATTCAGCGCTTGACGAGGCCGAGCGACCGCCACACTATATCCATATTCACGCTTTTTTCGTTTTAAGCGATCGATGCTGCGCAACGGCTGGAACGCCGTGCCGGCAATGGGGAAAGGAGACGGTCCCATGCGCCTGACATCTCTTGCGACTCTGGCAATCCTGCTTGCCGCGCCCGGCGGAGTCGCGCTGGCCCAGACAGCGCCTGCCGCAGTGGCAACGCAACCTGCAGGTCCGCCCAATGGCACCGGATCCTATGCCGATTTCGAAACGCTTTTCGCACGCTTCAACGCGTGGAAAACGCCCAAGGCGGTGAACGGCATCGTCGATTACAGCCCTGAAACCGTCGCCAAGCGCCGCGCCGAACTGGCTGCGTTCCAGGCCCAGTTGCCCGGCTTTGCGGTCGCCCGCTGGGATCGGCACCAGCAGGTCGATTATCTTGCCGTTCGCGCGCAGATGGACCTTGCCGATTTCACGCTGAACATCACCAAGCCCTGGGCGCGCGATCCGGGCATGTATGTCGATGAACTGCAGCGGCTGGCTTATACCGATCTGCCGCTCAAGCCCGACCAGAGCGAGGCGTTCAAGGCGCGTATCCGCGCGATCCCGGCCTATCTGGCCCAGGCGAGGATCAACCTCGATTCGGTCGCGGCGGATTATGCCGATCTTGCCATCCACAGCCTTTCGAACGGCGACGGGGTCGGCCATGGCATGCCCTATCGCGCGGTCGAGCCGGCAGGGCTGATCGGCTGGTTTGCCGATCTGCGCGCGCGCGCCGCGACGCAGCAGCCCGATCTGCTGCCCGATATCGATGCGGCCCAGGCTGCGATCGCGGGCTTTCGCGACTGGCTAGTGGCAGGCCGCCCCCGGATGACCGCCGCCGCAGGAGTCGGCAAGCCAGCCTATGACTGGTTCCTCCACCATGTCAGGCTGATGCCCTATGATTCGGACGAGATCGTCACCCTGGCCGAGCGCGAGCTCGAGCGGCACTGGTCCAATTATGCGACCGAGCGTCATCGCAACCGCAAGCTGCCCGAGCTCAAGTTGCCGACCAGCGGCGAGGAATATGAGGCCCAGCTCGCGGGCACTGACGCCAAGATTCGCGCCTGGTTGCGCGATGAAGAGATCATCACGATTCCCGATTACATTCCAGGCACCTATCAGGAGGTCGGCTTCAATGCTCCCTGGGTCGTGCGACCCAAGGGCCCGATGTTCTGGGAGCAGGTGCAGTTTCGCGATGCGTCGCCCGACCATCTGCACGCCACCTTTCCCGGCCATCGCTTCGACGGGATGACCGGCGCACGGGTGACGCATCCCATCCGCAAGCATATCAGCGACAGCGGGCGCACCGAAGGCTGGGGCTTCTATCTGGAGGAACAGGCGCTGCAACTGGGGCTGTTCGACGACCGCCCGCGCACCCGCGAGCTGATCTACATTTTCGGCCTCTTCCGCGCCGCGCGCACGATCGGCGATGTGAAGATGCAGCGCAACGAGATGACGGTCGGTGAGGCCATGGCCTTCTGGAAGGAGTGGACGCCCTATCTCGACGACGATGTCGCGCGCGTCGATGCGGGCATCTATATCCGCCGCCCGCCCGGCTATGGCATGACCTACACGATTGGCGCGATGCAGCTGCAGAAAATGCTGGTCGACCGGCGTCGGCAGCTGGGCGATGCGTTCCGGATCAAGGACTTTCACGATTATCTGATGAACACGGGCCGCCTTCCGGTATCGCTGCTGCGCTATGACCTGACCGGGCTGGACGACGAGGTCGGCAAATTGTGGGCCCATGTTCCGCTCGCCAAGGCCATGGCCGCTAACGGCAGCGGGGGTACGGCTCGTTCTGCGCGCTGACGAGCGGGATCAGGCATAGGCGACGCGCGCGGGGATCTGCAGTTCGACCACCGTGCCGAAGCCGTTCGCGCTCTCGACGATCAGCTTGCCGCCGATCGCCTCGATCCGCTCCTTCATGCCGAGCAGCCCGAAATGGCCCGGGCGCCCGCCATCGGAGATGATCGTTTCGTGCATGCCGATGCCGTTGTCGCGGACATAGGCACCGAAGGTCCATCGACCGAAGCGCACGCCGAGTTCGATCCGGCTGGCCTGCGAATGCGCGACGGCATTGTTGAGCGCCTCGCCCAGCACCGCCAGCAGGTCGTCGATGATCTCTGGCGCGATCGGACGCGGCGTCTGGGTCAGCTGGATCGGCGCGATCCGGTCCTGCGGATACATGCCGTTGCCCAGCAGTCGGGCCAACTCCTCGCAAAAGTCACGCACCCGCGGTGTGCGCAGCCCCGTGACGCGATCGCGGCCTTCGACCAGCACCTCTTCGGCCCGTTCCAGCGCGGGCTGCAGGATCGCCTGGGCCTCGGGATCATGTGCAAAACGGTCCGCAACTGCCTGAAAACGCAAGATCAGCCCCTGCACGCCCTGAATCATCGTATCGTGCAGCTCGCGCGCGATCCGTTCGCGCTCGCTGGTGCGCACCAGCATCCGCACGCGCACCCGGCTGCTGACCTGCTGTAGGCGCAGGGTGTAGAGCAGATAGAGTAGGCCCAGAAGCGCGAGCAGCGCGAGCGAGCGGAACCACCAGGTCTGGTGGATGGCATGCGCGATGGTGAATTCGAGCACCGCAGGTTCGCGGCTCCACACCCCGTCCTCGTTCGCGGCCATGAGTTCGAAGCGATAGTCGCCAGGACCTAGGTCCGCAAAGGTTGCCGTCCGGCGCGACCCAGCATCGATCCATTGATCCTGCTGTCCGATCAGCCGGTAGCGGAAGCGCGCACGGTCGGGCGCGGCGAGCACGGTGGCGGTATATTCGATGGCGAGCGCGGTGACATTGGCGTCGAGGCGGATGCCTAGCTGCGCCATCACCGTCTGCTGGCCAACCGTCAGCGCGCGGATCATCTTGTCGGGCGGGCGGGCGTTGCGGACGAAAGCCGCCGGGTCGATGGTTTCGATCGTGTCGCGGGTGGCAAACCAGATGCGTCCGTCTCGCCCCGCGACGATCTGTGCCCCGGACGATTTCTGGGCGAAGCTGCCCAGGCCCTCGCGAAAGTCGAACAGCCGATAGGGAACCGTGGCACCGGGCAGGGACAATGCGCGCTCGAGATCGGCCGTCTTCAGGCGCACCACGCCCAGATCGCCGATCGTCCAGGTGTCCCCCGCCTCCGTCTGGACCATGCCGTTGATCGAACTTGCCCAGGGATAGCGGCTGGAGGCAAGCAGCGGTTTGCCCCGCAGCAGCGGTGCAGCCAGCCCTGCCGCACCGCTGGTATAGAGGGTGCGTCTGGCGGGCAGCAGCCCTTCGATACCATCGCTGGCCACTGCCCTGTCGTCCAGCGCGACAAACGGCAACGCGCTCCTTTCCCGCGGTGCGTCGCCCCGGAAATGAATGGCAGCGCGCCCATCGGCCATGATCGCGACATTGCCGGGAATATGCGTCTTGCCGACCACCCCCGGCCATGCGCGCGCCTTTTCCCGTTCGAGTACGAACAGCCCCTTTTGCAGCGCGGGCAGCCAAAGACGTCCTTCAGCATCCTCACCGCAGGAATTGGCGGCGAAGCTGTCAGGCAGCGGCGAGACCGAGCCGACCCTCCCCCCGAGCCAGCGCATGGCCTTGCCGCGCAGCACGATCCAGATGCCCTCGCCCCGCGCCGCACAGATCGCCTCGATCACGGTCGGCGAAGAGAAAATCGCGCTGGCCTGCTCGCCGGGCCGGATCTCGAACAGCGTCGTGTCGTTGGCGGCATAGACTTGGCCGGCGCTGTCCGTGGCCAGCATGCGGTTGGTCGCAGGATCGCTCGGCACGCCCAGCGCCGGGCTGATCGGCACCTTGCGGACCATGTTCAGCCCCATCTCGCCGCCGATCCAGACATTGCCCTCGCGATCCTCGAACACCGCCCGCACGGGGTCCGACAGCAGGCCGTTGCGCGTCGTGAGATGCGCCACGGTTCGGGCCGGGCTCGCTGGCGTGCGGACCCGGAACACGCCGTCGCTCCAGGTGGCAATCCATAGATCGCCCTTGCGATCGAACAATGTGCGGATGCCGAAGGGAATGGCAAAGCCAGCGCTGTCGCGGATCACCTGGCCGTTCCTGGCAATCGGGCGCGTGCGCGTCTTTTCGGTCAGCCAGATCGTGCCATCGGGTGCCTCGGCCAGGGTGGCGCGGGGTTCGGTGACGATGCCGGTCGGTACGAACCGATCGGCGTTCGCGACCTTGCGATAGACCGCATCCTCGATCGTCAGCCACAATGTTCCGTCGTGCGCGAACAAGGGGTGCCAGGCCGGCTTTTCGGGCAGGCCTGAACGCACATCGAATTCGGTCCAGCGCCCTTTATGCCAGCGCGCGAGCGACTGGGTCCCGCGCCCGCCGCGGGTGACCCAGATCGCACCATCGGGCCCTTGCGCAATATCGCTGACTTCGCGCGACGGGTTGGGCATGCCCGCATCAGCGAGCCTGCCGCCCCGCCATATGATCATGCCCTTGCGGCGCGCGAGGCCGATCCATAGCGTCCCGTCGCGCGCCGCCAGCAGCCGCGCGACCACGATGCGGTCGGGATCGGTCGGGCGCGGGCCAATGCGTTCGAAGCGCAAGCCGTCGAACCGGAACAGCCCGTCGACGCCCCCTATCCACAAAAAGCCGTCGCGCGACTGGGTGATTGCATTGATCCGGCTGGGCGAGCCTTCCTCGAGTGACCAATGGTGCAGCTTGTAGCCGGGCAGCGGCATGACGGTTTCGCTTTGCGCCGCGATCGGTTGCGCTCCGCATAGCGGCGCAAGCACGCCACCCAGCATCAACGCCAGCGCAGCGCGCAGCGCCTTCTGCCGTGCACCATCAAAGCTCAATCATGCCCCGCTTGGCCGCCGTGGTGACCGCATGGGTGCGATCGCGGACCTGAAGCTTGCCGAAGATGCTCTTGATGTTCGACTTGACGGTTTCCTCGGCCAGGCCGAGCTTCCAGGCGATCTGCTTGTTGGGATGCCCGCCCGCGATCAGCTGCAGCACCTCGATCTCGCGCGGGGTGAGTGGTTCCTGGATGGCATGCAGCGCGATATCCTGCGCCACATCGGGGTGCAGATGCCGCTGCCCGCGATGCACCGATCGGATCGCGCCGAGCAGTTCGCGGCGCAGGCTGCTCTTGAGCAGGAAACCGGCAGCGCCAGCACGCAGCGCCGCCATCGCCATGGCATCGCCCGAATAGGTGGTCAGCACCAGGATACGCGCATCGGGCCTGATCGCGCGGATGGCCTGCATCGCCTCGACCCCGCCCATTTCGGGCATGCGCAGGTCCATCAGCACCACATCGGGCAGCAGCGCCTTGAACTGTTCGATCGCGCCTGCGCCGCTGGTCGCTTCGCCCGCGACCTCGAGATCGGGCTGCGGCTCGATGATCGCGCGCACCCCTTCGCGCAGGATCGGGTGATCGTCGACGATCAGGATGCGGATCGGGGCTGCTTCAGCAGCGGTCATCGGAGAAATCCTGCCTCGGTCGCTGGGTCTGAGCGCGCTGCGGCGCCGGAATCCCTCCCTATCATGGCAGGGTGCCGTTTCGAAGCACCCAAAATCGGGGCGAGACTTCACCCGATCGGGTGTATCGGCGCGCGCCGGTTCCGATCATCCTCCTGGACGCATCAAGGGGACATGGCATGACCGGAAATCCGATCCATCTCGACCGCCGCCAGTTCATTGCCGCAGGCTCCGCCATGACGGCCCTCGGCGCTGCCCCTTCGCTCGCAATTTCCCCCCGCACCCCGGCTTCAGGAGAACGCAATATGGGTACGATCACCACCAAGGACGGCACCTCGATCTTCTACAAGGACTGGGGGCCGAAGGACGCGCAGGCCATCGTCTTCCACCACGGCTGGCCGCTCAGCGCAGACGACTGGGACAACCAGATGATGCATTTCCTGCTCAAGGGCTATCGCGTCATCGCGCATGACCGGCGCGGACACGGGCGCTCCAGCCAGACCGATAGCGGCAACGAGATGGACACCTATGCCGCCGATGTCGCCGCGCTCACCGATCATCTCGACCTCAAGGGCGCGGTGCATATCGGTCATTCGACCGGCGGCGGCGAGGTCGCCCGCTATGTCGCGCGTGCGCGTCCAGGCCGTGTCTCCAAGGCGGTACTGATCGGCGCGGTCCCCCCGATCATGCTCAAGACAGAGGCCTATCCCGGCGGCCTACCGATGGAGGTGTTCGACGGCTTTCGCGCCGCACTGCTCGCCAACCGCGCGCAGTTCTTCCGCGATGTCCCGAGTGGCCCGTTCTACGGCTTCAACCGCCCCGGCGCGGCCGTCAGCCAAGGGCTGATCGACAACTGGTGGCGTCAGGGGATGATGGGCGGCGCCAAGGCGCATTACGACTGCATCAAGGCCTTTTCGGAAACCGACTTTACCGAGGACTTGAAGGCCATCGAGGTGCCGGTGCTGATCCTGCATGGCGAGGACGACCAGATCGTGCCGATCGCCAATTCGGCCGAGCTGGCGGTGAAGCTGGTCAAGCGCGGCACGCTGATCACCTATCCCGGCCTGCCGCACGGCATGGCCTCGACCCATGCCGACGTGATCAACGCCGATCTGCTCAAGTTCATCAAGGGCTGATGCGATGACCTATACAAGCCGCATCGACCTTTCCGAGCATGTGCGCAAACAGGCCTGCGCGCTGCTTCAGGCGCGCCTGTCCGACGCGCTCGACCTGGAGGCGCAGGCCAAGCAGGCGCACTGGAACGTCAAGGGCCCGCATTTCCTGCAGCTGCACCAGCTGTTCGACGCCGTGCATGACGAGATCGAGCAGTTTGTCGACCTGCTCGCCGAGCGCATCACCACGCTCGGCCATGTCGCGGACGGACGGGTGACGACCACCGCATCGGCCACCACGCTTTATGGCTATCCGCTCGAGGCCGCAGGCGGCGAAGCGCATCTCAAAGCGCTGGCCGGCAGCCTGGGCGCGTTCGGCAAGGCGGTGCGCGATGGCATCGATCAGGCTGGGGGCATCGGCGATGCCGACACCGCCGACCTGTTCACCCAGATCTCGCGCGAGACCGACAAGCAGCTCTGGTTCCTCGAAGCGCATCTCCAGGCGCATTGAACCCCATCCCCCAAGGAGAAACCCCCATGACCTTCCGTTCGCAAAAGCTGATCAACGCTGATGACACGCTGTTCATCTTCATCGACCATCAGCCGCAAATGGCCTTTGGCGTCACCAGCATCGACCGCCAGCTGCTCAAGAACAACACCGTGGCGCTGGCCAAGGCGGCGAAGCTGTTCGGCGTGCCGATCATCCTGACCGCGGTCGAGACCGAGTCCTTTTCCGGCTATATCTGGCCCGAACTGCTCGACGTGGTGCAGCAGAAGCCGATCGAGCGCACCTCGATGAACTCGTGGGATTCGGACGAGCTGGTCGCGCTGGTCAAGGCGAGCGGCCGCAAGAAGCTCGTCATCTGCGCGCTGTGGACCGAGGCGTGCCTGCTCTTCCCGACGCTTTGTGCGATCGAGGAAGGCTTCGAGGTCTATTTCGTCAGCGATGCCTCGGGCGGGACCTCGCTCGAAGCGCACGAGGCGGCCATCCGCCGGATGGAGCAGGCTGGCGCGCATCCGCTGACCACGATCAACGCGATGCTCGAGCTCCAGCGCGACTGGGCGAACCGCGATACCTATGACGGCATCATGGCCATCGTGCGCGAGCATATGGGCGCCTACGGCATGGGCGTCGATTATGCCTATACCATGGTGCACAAGGCCCCGCAGCGCGGCAGCTTCGCGCACGAAGCGCCGCATCCCGAAGGTCACTGACCGTCGCCCCTGATCCCGACCTCGAAGACGGGAGCTCCTGCCCCATGAAACCCTATCTCGTCGCGCTTGGCATCGGTCTTCTGGTCGGCGCATTGTACAGTCTGCTCGGCACGCGATCGCCCGCCCCTCCGGCGATCGCGCTGCTGGGATTGCTCGGCATGCTGCTGGGCGAACAGGCGGTGCCGCTGGCGAGACAGGTGCTCAAGGGGCAGGAGGTCATCGCCTTCTGGAAGGCGAACTGCGCTGCCCGCGTCACCGGGGTACCGCCAGCGTCGAAGGACCCGTCATGACCGCGACGCGCCGCGAGACGCTGACCGGAGCGCTCGCCGCTTCCGCCCTGTCGCTGCTTCCGGGCACCGCCGCTGCCCGATCGACCGGAAGGCCCGTAGCCATGCCCGAAGACCTGATCATCGTGAATGCACTTGTGACGACGCTCGACCGCGACAACCCACGCGCACAGGCTGTGGCAATCCGCGACGGACGCTTTCTCGCGGTCGGATCGGAAGCCGAGATTCGCGCCGCGGCACCTGAAGCCAGGGTGATCGATGCCGGCGGGCGGCGGCTTATCCCCGGGCTTATCGACAGCCATATGCACATCATCCGCGGCGGGCTGAACTATAACATGGAGCTGCGCTGGGACGGCGTGCCGACGCTGGCCGATGCGATGGCGATGCTCAAGCGCCAGGTCGATCGCACGCCAGCGCCGCAATGGGTCCGCGTCGTCGGCGGCTTTACCGAGCACCAGTTCGCCGAGAAGCGCCTGCCGACGCTCGAAGAGGTCAACGCCATCGCGCCCGACACGCCGGTGTTCATCCTGCACCTTTATGATCGCGCGCTGCTCAACGCGGCGGCGCTGCGCGTCGTCGGCTATGGCAAGGACACGCCCGACCCGCCCGGCGGCGAGATCGCGCGCGATGCCCGCGGCAATCCCACCGGGCTGCTGCTCGCCCAGCCCAATGCGACGATCCTCTATTCGACCCTCGCCAAGGGCCCCAAGCTGCCCGAGGATTATCAGATCAACTCGACCCGCCATTTCATGCGCGAGGTCAATTCGCTCGGCGTGACCAGCGTGATCGATGCAGGGGGCGGCTTCCAGAACTATCCCGACGATTATCGCGTGATCGAGAAGCTGCACGACGAAGGCCAGCTCACCGTGCGGATCAGCTACAACCTGTTCACGCAAAAGCCGAAAGAGGAGCTGGCCGACTTTTCCGGATGGGTGAAACAGGTCAAGCCCGGCCAGGGCGACGACAGCTATCGCCACAATGGCGCGGGCGAGATGCTGGTCTATTCGGCCGCCGATTTCGAGGATTTCCGCGTCGCCCGACCCGACATGCCGCCGTCGATGGAGGGCGATCTGGAGCCGGTGATCCGCCTGCTCGCCGAGCATCGCTGGCCGTGGCGGCTGCACGCGACCTATGACGAGACGATCGGCCGCGCTTTGGCCGTGTTCGAGAAGGTGAACCGCGACATTCCGCTGACCGGCATCCCCTGGTTCTTCGACCATGCCGAAACGATCAGCGAGCGCAATATCGACCGCATCGCCGCGCTGGGCGGCGGTATCGCGGTGCAGCACCGCATGGCATTCCAGGGCGAATATTTCGTTGAGCGCTACGGCGCGGCTGCCGCCGAACGCACCCCGCCGATCGCGCGGATGATCGCGGCGGGCATCCCCGTCGGCGCGGGCACCGATGCGACGCGCGTGGCGAGCTACAATCCCTGGGTGTCGCTGTCCTGGCTGGTCACTGGGCGCACCGTCGGCGGCCTCGCGCTCTATCCCGATGCCAACCGCGTCGCCCGAGAAAAGGCGCTGGCGATGTGGACACACGAAAATACCTGGTTTTCCAGCGAGACCGGCAAGAAGGCGCAGATCAGGGCTGGTCAGCTCGCCGATTGCGCCTTGCTCTCGGCAGACTTCTTCGCAGTGCCGGAGCCCGAGATCGCGCATATCCGATCGGTGCTGACGCTGCTAGGCGGGGCGGTGGTGCATGGCGAGGGCGACTTTGCCCCGCTCGCCCCTGACCTTCCCCCGGCGATGCCCGATTGGTCGCCCGTCCGAGTGTTCGGCGGCCATTATCGTCCCCCCGCCGAGACCGCTGCACTGGCGAGTGCGTGCGGCTGCGCATCCTCCTGCCAGATCCACGGGCACGACCATGCAGCCGCTCTGGGCGCGGATATTCCTGCGAGCGACGTGCAGACCTTCTGGGGCACGCTCGGCTGCGGCTGCTGGGCGGTCTGAACGATGCACGCGCCCCTGTCCTCCACGCTTGCCTCGATTATTTGGTCACCGGTGACCGGCCTGCTTGCCCGGTTGTTGCTGGTCAGCGCCTATCTGATCGGCGGCTTCACCAAGCTGGCCGACTGGCCTGGGGCGGTGGCCGAGCAGGCGCATTTCGGGATGAGCCCCCCGGCCTTATGGGCCACTGCGACCATTGCGGTCGAACTCATCGGCGCGGCGCTGATCCTTTCCGGGCGGCTGATCTGGCTGGGCGCGGGCATGCTCGGAGTCTTCACCCTGCTCGCAGCGCTGGTCGCCAATGATTTCTGGACGATGCAGGGCGAGGCGCGTTTTCACGCGACCAATGCTTTTTTCGAGCATCTCGGTCTGGTCGGGGCGTTCGCCCTCGTGGCCAGGCTGTCATGGACCGCCGCGCCACAATCTCAGGATCCGTAAGTTGCGACGATCCGACACCCCTTCCGAAAGCGCGATGCCATGAACCAGTCCCTGCCCCTCCAGACGCCGTCGCCCCTGGTCCGGCTGCTGCTGGTCCTGTCCGCCACCACCGGAATGGTCGATGCCGCGAGCATCCTGGGGATGGACAAGGTGTTTACCGCCAACATGACGGGCAATGTCGTCTTTGCCGGTTTCGCCGCGGTCGGGGCGCAGGGCTTTCACGCCCCCTACTATATCGTCGCGCTGGCAGCGTTCATGGCAGGCGCGGTGATCGCCGGACGGATATGGCGGATGCGCGCCAGGGGCCGGCTGAGCCGCTGGTTGGTGATCGCGGCCATGGTCGAAAGCACGATGCTGGTCCTGGCAGGCGGACTTGCCCTGCTGTTCGAGCGGACCGCCGCCACCACGCCCGCCACGCTTTGGGTGCTGATCGCACTGACCGCCGGAGCGATGGGATTCCGCAACGCGGTGGTGCGGCAGTTGAAGGTGCCCGATCTGTCAACCACGGTGCTGACGCTGACGATAACCGGCCTCGCATCGGATTCGCGGCTGGCCGCGGGCGACGGCGCTAACCAGCGGACACGGCTGGCGGCGGTCGCCATGATCTTTGCCGGAGCCGTGCTGGGGGCACTGGTGGTGCTCAACTGGGGGCTTGGCCCCTCCCTGATGCTTGCGGGCGGTATCGTCCTGGGCAGCACGCTGGTCTTCGCCCGCCACCCACAGATGGCCGAGCTCGACCGGGGATGAGCCCCAGCCGCTTGCTGCGGCGGGCCGCGACGGCGCTGGTGGCCTGGATGGCGGCAGCCACCCCCTTTCCTGCTCTCGCGCAAGATGGGCCGCAAGCGGTTTCGACCAGCATCACCGGCGAAGCGAGGCTGCGCCATGAGGCCTATGCCGATCCGGAATGGGGCAAGGCGCCCGATGACGGCTATCTCTGGTTGCGCGTCATCCCGATGGTCAAGGCCGAGGCGGGACCGGTGAGCGTGGTGGTGCAGCCGATCCTCGCCTATGCCCGAGGTGTCGCGGGAGGCGCGGGGCCGGTCGATCGCACCGGCATCGATCTGGTGCAGGCCTATGCCGATCTCACCCTGCCGCTGGACGACCGGACGCGTTTCGGCGTGCGGGGCGGTCGCGCGCTGATCGCGCTGGGGTCCGAGCGCCTGGTCGGCAAGCGTTACGGCCCCAACGTTCCCCAGCCTTTTGACGGCCTGCAGGTGAACCTCGCGCGCGGAGCCGCGCGGCTCGACCTCCTTCATGTCTGGGCGACCGAGATCGGGCCGGGCGATTTCGACGACGGCTCGGTCCGCCGCCGCCGGTTGCGCAGCGCCTATCTGACCATGGAGCCCGCACCGGACGTGCATTTCGACCTCTACTGGATCGGCTACACGGACCGCACCGCGCGCTTCGGCGATATCAGCGGGCGGGAGGAGCGCGATACCTTCGGGCTCAGGCTGTTCGGCCAGCGTGGAAGGCTGGCATGGAACTGGGAGACGATGATCCAGCGCGGCCACTTCGCCGGCCAGGCCATCCGCGCCTGGTCGCAGGCCACCGAAACCTCGGTCCGCTTTCCGCAAGTCCCGCTTTCGCCGCTGCTGCGGCTGCGCGCCAATATCGCCAGCGGCGACCGCTCGCCGACCGACCGCCGTCTGGGATCGTTCAACGCGATGTTTCCCAAGGGCCGCTATTTCGGCGAACTCACCCCGCTCGGCCCGCGCAACATCGTCAACGTCAATCCCGGTATCGTCCTCGATCCCGGCAGCGGCATTGCGATCGAGATCAACCTTGCCGCGTTCTGGCGCGCATCGCGCTTCGAAGGGATTTACGATCTGTCTGGCCGCGAACTGCGTGAGCCCGGGACGGCGCGCGCCCGGCATATCGGTAACCTGGCCGAAATCGGCCTTTCCGTCGATCTTCCGCGCGGCCTGACTCTCGCCGCTTCGGCCGGAGCGTTCACCGCTGGCCCTTTCATCGAACAGACCGGAAGCTCCGGCACCATCTGGATGGCCGGAGCCGAAATGACCTGGCGGTTCTGAGCCGCACGAACACTTGCCCTTCCGTGCAACTAATGACGCTGGCCGAGCCGACCGTCATAGCGCTCGAACTTGCCCAGCCCGACAAAGCGCACGCTTGCCCCCGTCAGCCCATCGAGCAGATAGACGATATCCCCTGCGCACAGCATCGAACCGCTTGTGCGGACATGCATGATCTGACCTTCCTGCAGCATATCGGCGTTGCCGCGAACGCGGTTGATGAACTGGCGGCGGCTGGAGATCTGGTAGACGATACCCGTGCCGGCGATGATCCGGGTCGCGCGCACCTGCGCGAGCGCGAGGCATTCGGCTGTCGCGGGAAGGCTGACCGGCTGATCCTCCGGCACGGGCGGCACGAAAATCAGGTCTGCGCTGGGGACAAGGTCCGCGCCTGCCTGTCCAGGCATCACGGCCTGGAGTGCAGCAGCGATCAGGATCAGCACGCGCGACAACAGGGCACTCCAACCTCCCGCCCCAGCAGGGAAATGCACCTTGAGGGAACGGCTAGCACAACGCTTCCCTCAAGGTGCACCAGGTCCAGGGGGCATTTGGACCGCGTCAAGCCAGCCGGGGGTTATGGCCGCTTGCAGGGGGAAGACGTCACCCACCGCGCGATCCCGCATCGATTTTCCGTTCGCCGAATAAAAATGGCATCTCGCTTACGGTTTGGTATCGGGCGTGACGTCTGCCAGCATGTGCGCCACCCCAAATGTCAGCCTAGCCTTGCCTGAATCCGGAACATCGCCGCCCTCGCAGGGTCTTCAAGCTTTGCTGCTGGCAGAGCGGGAGGGCTTTCTGCGCTTTTTGCGGGCGCGCGGCGCGGGCGATGCCGCCGAGGACATCTTCCAGGATACCTGGCTGCGGCTGGCGGCAGCGCAGACCAGCCCGATCGCCGAGCCACGCAATTATCTGTTCCGCGCGCTCAACAATGTGATGCACGATCGCTATCGCTCGGCGCAGCGCGCGCGCAGACGCGATGGCGAATGGATCGAGATCAACAGCAGCGATGCCGAAGCCTCGGACGCGCCGCTGCCCGACCGCGCGCTCGCGGCGCGACAGGCGCTGGCCGAGGCCGAGGCGGTGCTGCGCGCCGAGGGCGAGCGGGTGCTCGACATCTTCCGCCTGTTCCGCATCGAGGGCCTGGGCCAGCGCGCGATTGCCGAGCATCTCGGGCTCAGCCTCAGCACGGTCGAGAAGGATCTGCAAAAGGCCTATCGCGCGCTGATCCGCCTGAAGGAGATGCACGATGCGGAATGAGCCCGGCGGCGACGTCCATGTCTCAGGATGGTCAGCATGACAGACACGAACGAACATATCCGCCAGGAAGCGCTCGAATGGGCATTGGCCTCGCAGGAGGCCGATTTTGCCGGCTGGGATGCGCTGACCGCTTGGCTCGAGGCCGATGCACGCCACAACCAGGCCTATGACGCGGCGATGGCCGCCGGGAGCTGGATGGCCGATCTGGTCGCGGCTGTCCCTGCCCTGCCGCAACCGGCGAACGACGAGCAGCCCCTGCCGCCAGCCAGCGCGCGGAGCTGGCGGCGCGGTTATCTGGCGCTGGCGGCCGCGATCGTCGCGATCATGCTGATCCCGCTCTGGCAGATGCGGCCGCAGCCCTACAGCGTCATTACCCCGAACGGCCAGACGAAGACGATCGCGCTCGAGGATGGCAGCCGCATCCTCGTCAACGGCGGCACCCGCCTCACGCTCGACCGGAACGAGCCGCGTTTCGCCAGGCTCGAACGCGGCGAGGCGATGTTCATCGTCCGGCACGATGAATCCGATCCGTTCGTCGTTGAGGCGGGCGATGTGCGTCTGGTCGACGCAGGCACCGCCTTCAACGTGGTGCGCAGTGGCGCCGGGCTGGACGTCGCGGTGTCGGAAGGTGCGGTGATCGTCAACCCGGACAGCGAAAATGTCCACCTGAACCCCGGGCGGCGTGCCCAGATCGATGGCGCGAGCGGGCGCATCACCGTGTCCGATATCGCGGCCCGCGAGATAGGCGGTTGGCGATCGGGCCAGATCGCCTTTGCCGATGCGCCGCTGCACGAGGTGGCGCAGGCGCTCGAACGCACATTGGGCGCCAGCGTGACCGTCTCGCCCGACCTTGCGGGAGCGCGGTTCAGCGGCATCCTGCAGGTCGCCGGGCGCACGCCCGATGCCCTGCCGCAGATCGCCCCGGTATTGGGCGCACGTGCGGTGCGGCGCGGACAGGGTTGGGAATTGGTGAGCATCGATGCACAGCCGTGACGGCCCGCTCAAGGCCCGGTATCTGCTGCCCGCATTGTGCGCGCTGGCGGCACCGGTCGAGGCGCATGCCGAAGCCCGGGCGCAGATCGATATCTCCGCCGGACGGCTCGACAGCGCGATTGTCGTGTTGGGGCGTCAGGCAGGGATCAGCATCGGCCTCACCGATCGTCAGCTCGGCGCGCAACGGGTGCGGAGGCTGCGCGGGGTGATGTCCGCCGAGGAAGCGCTACGGCGGCTGCTCGACGACAGCAACGCGCGTGCGGTGCGACTGTCGGCGCGCGACTGGCGGATCGTGCGCGCGGCACCCGCGGCACGCGCGAGCGGAACGCCGCTGCGCCTGGCCGTCGCCGCGCCTGCCGACCTGTCGCCGCCCGTCGCAGAGATCGTGGTCACGGGCGTGCGAACCGCTGCCGAAATCAGCGCCGCGCGCGAGCAAGGCCTGATCGCGCTGGACGGCCAGTTCGCGATCGACGCGCACAATCGCGGGTCGGATGCGCTGGCCGAGCGTGTGCCGGGACTCGGATCAACGCAGCTCGGGCCGGGGCGCAACCGGCTGTTCCTGCGCGCGATTGCCGATACCAGTTTCAACGGCCCCACCCAGGCGGTGGTCGGCCAGTATCTCGGCACCGCGCGGCTCAACTACAACGCGCCCGATCCCGATCTCCGATTGATCGACCTCAATCTCATCGAGATCCGCCAAGGCCCGCAGGGCACGCTCTACGGCGCGGGCACGCTGGGCGGGGTCATCCGGCTGCTGCCCAACATGCCCGACAGCGCGAACTGGCAGGCGGCGCAGTCCGCCTCGGTCGCCGCGACCTGGCATGGCGAACCCTCGTTCGATGCGAGCGCGATGCTCAACGCGCCGGTGATCGAGGGCAAGCTTGGTGTGCGCGCCGTGGTCTATACCGGGCGCGACGGCGGTTATATCGACGACCGACTGCGGCAGAAGAACGACATCAACCGCGTGCACACCACCGGCGGGCGGATCATCGCCAGGCTGGAGCCGGGCGACGGGTGGACGATCGATCTGGTCGGTGCCGCGCAGAACATCGACGGGCGCGACAGCCAATATGCCGACCGGCTGGGCGACCGTCTGAACCGCGCAAGCCCCTTTGCCCAGCCCTTTCGCAACCGCTTCCGGCTGGGCCAGGCCTCGATCGCCAAGGCCTGGGATACGTTCGAGTTGCTCACCACCACCACCATCACCAGCCTCGACCTCGACGAGACGTTCGATGCAAGCGAGCCGGGCCAGGCCCCCAGCCTGTTCCGCCAGCGTGGGCAAACCCGGCTGATTTCAAACGAGACCCGGTTGTCGGGGATGACCGATGGAGGGCTGACCTGGCTGGTCGGAGGCCAGCTGCTCGGCAATCGATATCGCATCCGCCGCGCGCGGGGCGAACTCGCGCGCGTATCCGCCATTTCGGGAATCGAGAACCGGGTCGAGGAGGCGACCAGCTTTGCCGATCTCGCCCTGCCCCTGACCGGGAGGCTGGTGCTGATGGCGGGCGGACGTCTAACCCATGCACGGCTGTCGGGCGAGGCGCTCGAACAACCGCTGACGCTCGATGCCTTCCGCCTCGCGCGCAGCCGCAGCCAGACCGCGTTCCTTCCGAGCGCAGGGCTGCGCTATCGCTTTTCCGATGCGCTGTCGGGCCATGTCCGCTATCAGGAGGGCTTCCGCCCCGGCGGGATCAGCGTTCGCGACGACATGATCCGGCGCTTCCTGCCCGACAATGTCGCTGCCATCGAGGCCGGACTGGCGCTCAACAGCGGCAATTTCAGCGCCGATGCGACATTCGCACACACCCGCTGGCGCAACATCCAGGCGGATCTGATCGACAGCGACGGATTGCCCACGACCGAGAACATCGGCGATGGACGCATCATCACGCTCGACGCCAATATGGCGTGGCAGCCACTGCCTGGTTTCACCATCGAGGCATCGGGCGTTTGGGCCGACAGCCGCCTGACCCAGCCTTCGGCGCGCATCTTCCTTGTGTCCGCCCAGCGCGGCAACCCGGTCAGCACGGCCGTGCCGGAGGGCGCCGTGATCGTCGATGGCGACGACCTGCCCAATGTCGCGCGCCTGTCGGGACGGCTCGGCGCGAACTGGAAGACCGAGACCCAGGCGGGCGAGACCCTGACACTGGCTGGGTCGCTGCGTTATGTCGGCAGGTCGCGGCTGGGCGTCGGCCCGATCCTCGGCGTCCGCCAGGGCGATGTGCTCGATACCAGCCTGTCGGTGGAGCTATCGCGCCAGGGCCGGTCGTTCTGGATCCGCGCGTCGAATCTGCTCGACAGCCGCGGCAATCGTTTTGCCATGGGCTCGCCGTTCACGCTTGCGCAGGGCGATCAGATCACGCCCTTGCGGCCGCGCACGATCGCCATTGGCGCCGATTTCTCGTTCTGAAATCCGGGTTGCCACAAATAATTGCTACTGAATGACAATTGCATTGCGGGTTTCGCGTCCCGGCATCGTCTGAGGGAGAGAACACACTCCCCGCTTCCGAAAAGCTGAAAGGACGATCATGCGCCTCTTGCTGGCTTGCACCTGTTTGACTCCCGTTGCCCTGCTCCTCCCGCTGCAAGGTGCCCTTGCCGAGACCACGGTCACCACCGCGCGCACTACCCCCATCGCCACCGGCAGCGCCAACAATGGTGGCGCGGACAGCATCAAGATCACTTCTGCCGGTTCGATCAAGCCGACATCGGGCGTCGCGGTGACGATCAATTCCAACCATGCCGTGATCAACGAAGGCACGATCCAGCTGACCGATGCCAGTAATGCGGCGGGAATCGTCGCCAATGCGGGGGTGGCTGCCAATATCACCAACAGCGGCACGATCACGATCGACGAGACCTACAAGGCCACCGACAGCGACAAGGACGGCGATCTCGACGGGCCGTTGGCGCAAGGGCAGAACCGCTTCGGCATCCGCACGCTCGGCGCGCTCACCGGATCGGTGGTCAACACCGGAAGCATCACCATCGGTGGCAATGCGAGCGCGGGTATCAGCCTGGAAGGACCACTCACCGGATCGCTGACGCACAGCGGCGCAATCACGGTGGTGGGCGACAACAGCACCGGCATCCGCGCCGGGGCGGTCTCGGGCAATGTCGCGCTGACGGGCAGCGTATCGGCGACGGGAGCCAATGCGATCGCGATCGATCTTGCCGGTCCGATCGGCGGCGCGCTCACCATCCAGGGGGCGGTGACCGCCACCGGCTATCGCAGCACCACGGCACCTGCCGATACCAGCAAGCTCGATGCCGACGATCTGCTCCAGGGTGGCCCGGCGCTGCGCATCGCGGGATCGGTCGGAGGCGGCATCCTGTTCGACATTCCGCCCAAGGACCTCAAGCCCGACGACAAGGACGAGGACAAGGACGGCGTCGAGGATGCCAAGGAAGGCAGCGCGAGCGTGATCTCCTATGGCGCCGCGCCCGCCGTCCGCATCGGATCGGCAACGCAGGAAGTCGCTATCGGTGCGGTCGCGGGCACTGCCGCAGCGGGCCATGGCATCGTCAATAACGGACGGATCGAGGGCAATGGCGTTTACAAGGACGTCGCCGCGACCGGTATGGCGATCGGCGGACTGGGCCAGAAGACCATGATCGCTGGCGGCATCCTCAACAACGGCACAATCGCGGCGAAATCGAATGGCGGCAATGCCACCGCGCTGCACATCGGCGCACTGGCGAGCGTTCCTGCGCTGCAGAACAGCGGCACGATCGAGGCGACCGGCGGCTCTGCCGCGACCACCCAGGTGCGTGCGCTGGTGATCGAGAGCACCGGATCGATGACGCGGCTGACCAATAGCGGCCGCATCGCCGCCACAGCCGCCACCGACGGCGCGGCAGGGGCGATCATCGACCTGTCGGGCACGCTGGCGACACTCGACAATAGCGGCACGATTGCCGCGACCGCCGCCAAGCCCGGCGAGGGCAAGGCGGTGGCGATCGACCTTTCGGCCAATGCCAGCGGCGCGACCATCCGGCAAACTGCGGCGAGCGCGGGTGCCAAGCCGTCGATCACCGGCGACATTCGCCTCGGCGCGGGCAATGATCTGGTCGATATTTCCGCAGGCACCGTCACCGGCGCGATGCGCTTCGGCAATGGCGCCAACCGGCTGCTCGCCAGCGGCGACGCCGCGCTGGTCGGCAATGCGACGTTCGGCAGCGGCGCGGACACTGTCCAGCTTGCGGGCAAGGCGAGCCTGGTCGGCGCGCTCGATCTGGGCGGAGGCGCCGATACGCTATCGCTCGGCGGCACCTCGCTGTTCCGCGGTACGCTGGCCAATGCCGGCCAGGCAGCGGTCACGATCGCAGGCGGCACGCTGCAGCTGACCGCGCCTACCACCGTATCGCTCGCGTCGCTGGCGGTGAGCGACAAGGGCACGCTGGGCGTGTCCATCGATGGCAAGACCGGCACCGCAACACGCATCGTGGTGGAGGGCAGCGCGACCATTGCTGCAGGATCGAAGCTAGCGGTCACCCTTACCAGCATCGGCAAGTCGGCGGGCACGTACCAGATCCTGACCGCAGGCCAGCTGACCGGCAGCGCTAACCTGACGAGCGCCGATGTCGTGTTGCCCTATCTGTTCACTTCGACGGTGACCGGCAGCGACGCGGCAGGCACCGTAAGCATCGCGATCAAGCCCAAGGCGGCCAGCGAGCTTGCCTTCACGCAGTCGCAGGCACGCGCCTATGATGCCGTGTTCAAGGCGGTGGACAGCGACGCCGATGTCGCCGCGAGCCTGCTCGCCACCACCACCGCAGAACAGGCGCGGGCGGTGATGCAGCAGATGCTGCCCGATCATGCTGGCGGCACCTTCGCCACGGTCACGCAGGGCTCGCGCGCCACCGCGCGCTTCCTGACCGATCCGACTGCCGCCTATAGCGACCAAGGCAATTGGGGCTTCTGGCTGCAACAGACCGTCTGGGGTAGCGACAAGGACCGCGGCCAGACCGCATCGTTCGACACCTCCGGCTGGGGTGCGACCGGCGGGGCGGAACTCAAGGCGGGCTATTTCGGCGCCATCGGCTTGTCGATCGCCTTTCTGAACGGGCGAAACGACAACAAACAGACCGGCGGCGAAATCCGCGCGAACCAGTATGAGCTCGCGGCACACTGGCGCGGGCAATGGGGTCCGGTGCGCGCATTCGTGCGCGGATCGGCGGCGAAAATCGATTTCGGCGGAACGCGCCGCTTCGCGCAGATGCTGAATGGCAAGCTGGTCGAGCGAAGCGCCAAGGGCGACTGGTCGGGCGATCTCTACAGCGCTTCGGCTGGGCTCGGCTATGAAGCACGTATCGGTAAGCGCCTGATCCTGCGTCCGACGGCGGTGATCGACTATTACAAGCTGGACGAGAATGGCTATGCGGAGACCGGCGGCGGCAATGCCTTCAACCTGATCGTGGACAAGCGCAGCAGCGACGAGCTGGCCGTCAACGGCACGCTGGTGGCGGGATACGAGTTCGGCAGCCTGCGCCCTGACGATGTCTGGATCCGTGCAGAGATCGAAGGCGGTCGCCGCCAGATCATCGGCGGTTCGCTCGGCGAGACCACCGCCCGCTTCAAGGACGGTGCGGCCTTCACGCTGCTGTCCGACGCACGCAGCGATGGCTGGATCGGCTGGCTGCGGCTGGTCGGCGGGCAGCAGGGCTTTGCGATGGCCGGGGAAGTCGGCGCCGAAGAGCAATATGGCAATCTCGCGCTCAACGCCCGCGTGTCGCTCAGGATCGGCTTCTGACCACGTGGTTCGGCCTCGGCCCCGGCCTCTATGCAAGCTGGGCCGGGGCCGAACCGCTTCATCAGTGCACAGGCATGGCGCTATCCAGCAGCGACGAAACTCAATTGACTCTCGGCATATTTATTTTACCACTCGTCAAACATCCTTCGCGATGGGAAACAGAGAGGATCATTGCCGGTCATGAGCCAAGCCGTCGTCGTCACCTGCGCCATCACTGGCTCGCACCAGGATTTCCACAAGCACCCTGATTATCCGATCACCCCGGCGCAGATTGCGCGCGATTGCATCGCGGCATCGAAGGCGGGCGCAGCGGTCGCGCATGTTCACGCGCGCGATCCCGAAACCGGCTGGCCGTCGATGGATACCGCACTGTACCGGGAGATCATCGACCGGGTGCGCAGCGCGGACTGCGACATCATCCTCAACCTGACGGCGGGCGAAGGCGCTGTGTTCGAACCGCGCCCGGACGATCCCAATCGCAACACCGACCGCGGCAATCTCGCTTCGCCTGCCGCACGCGTGGCGCATATCGAGGCGTTGCAGCCCGAAATCTGCACGATCGATGTCGCCACGATGAATTTCGGCGAGTTCGCCTTCATCAACATGGCGCGCGACCTTCGCGTGATGGCCGATCGGATGATCGCAGCGGGGACCCAGCCCGAGATCGAAGTGTTCGATATCGGGCACGTCGTGCTCGCCAATCGCCTGATCGAAGAGGGCCATCTGCGCGCGCCGTTCCTGTTCCAGCTGTGCCTCGGCATCGCCTATGGCGCGCCTGCGACGCCGCAGGCCATGGCGCTGATGGCCTCAATGCTGCCCGAAGGCGCGGTGTGGAGTGCCTTCGGCGTCGGTCCCAAGGAGTTCGACATTGTCGCCACTGCGGTGACGATGGGCGGCCACGTCCGGGTCGGTCTGGAAGACAATATGTATCTGTCGCGCGGCCGGTTCGCGACCAATGCCGAACTGGTCGACCGCGCGGTGAACATCGTCGGCATGCTCAACCGCAACGTCGCCACGGCCGACCAGGCGCGCGAGATCATGGGTATCAGCGCGCGCCGAAAAGGACTGTCCGCAGCAGCATGATTCCCGGCATGACTTGACGCCCGCCTGGGCTGGCCGGAATGATGGTGCCGCAAGGTTCGCAAAAAGGCGTTAAATGACCCAGCGTGTGAGCATCAATGCGGTCACCCATGCCGAGCGTCAGAGCGTGATCGACGCGATCGCCACTGCCCTCGGCGAACTCGGCGGCTGGATCGATGACGTGCATCTCTTCTCGAACATTTCGGTCGCGATCCGCAGCTTCCTGCCGCCGGACAGGGTTCAGCCATTTGGCGAGCGACTGGCTGGGCTGGGGCTGAAACTGTCCGACTCCGCCCAGCGCGACCTCGCCGCATTCGCCGCCGCGCCGGGCTCGGCTGTGGAGGTGCTCTGTACCGTCCAGATCACCTTCTTCCACAGCGAGCCCGATCTCAGGCGACCGGTTCCCAGTGTCCCGGGCTGAGCCCGGCAAGCGCACCAGATCTCAGTAGCGCACGCTGAACTCGATCCCGTACGTGCGCGGCGCGGCGTAGAAGGCCGAGGCGATGCCGTTGGGGCCTTCGTTGACCGTTTCGAAATAGGCTTTGTCCCCCAGATTTCGGCCATAGAGCGCCAGGCTCCACGCGCCTTGGTCCGGCGCGATCGTGAGGCGCGCATTCCACAGCGAGAAGGCGCGCTGCGCCGTAAGATCGCGTTCAAACTCGCTGAAGAACATCTTGCTGCGGTGCACGAACTCCACCCTGGGGGTTACGCTGACGCTGCCGACCTCAGCCGCATATTGCGCGGCGAGGTTGATCGTGTGCCGAGGCGAGCGCGGCAGCGTGTTGCCATCGAGCACGATCGTCGGCGGCGCGAGCGCGTTCTGAAAGCTGTCGTTATTGGTGAACCGGTCATAGGTCGCGTCGAGATAGGCATAGGATGCGCTTAGCTCCAGCGCGGGCACGGGTTGTGCCAGCAGCTCGGCCTCGAAACCCTTGACCGTCGCCGCAGCCGCATTCTGGAACCCGGCAGACAATCCGCCATTGCCGGTCGAGATCACGCCAAAGGCCTGCAGATCGGTATAGTCATAATAGAAGCCGACCAGGTTGAACTGGGCGCGATTGTCGAAAGCCCGCGCTTTCAGCCCCGCCTCATAGGCCCAGATGAACTCGGGCCGCACGGGTCTCTGGCCGAAGGTCAGGTTGGAGTTGCCGGGCTTGAAGCCGCGCGTGACCGATGCATAGATCATCGTCCTATCGGCCAGGTCATATTCGAGCGCCAGCTTGGGGGTGAAGGCGTCCCAGCTATTGTCGACCGTGGCAATGCCGCCGATCGGGATCACGCCCAATATGCCGCCGAGATCGAACAGCGAGCTGTCGTCCAGACCCTGCCCTTCCTTTTCATCACGCGTGTAGCGTGCACCGGCGACGACCCGGAACCGATCGGTCAACGAATAGGTCGCCTGTCCGAACACCGCATAGGAACGGCTGCGGATGTCCTGGGTCAGCGTCTGGCGGAACTGGATCGGGCCGGTCGAAAAACCGGGGAACAGCTGGAAGCTTTCGGCCGTGATCGTCCTAAGATCGTAATTGCCGATGGCGTGCTCGCGATAATAATAGGCCCCGACCACCCATTTCAGCCGCCCCTGGTCGTCGCTGAGCAGCTGGATTTCCTGGCTGAACTGGTTCGCAGTCTCGTTCGTCCGCGTGAACGAGCGCGGATCGCTCGAAGCGCTGAGCGAGTTGAGCGCGCGCCAGCTATTCTCGCGATAGGCGGTGATCGTGCGCAGCGTCAGCTCGCCGATGGGAATTTCCATGCTATAGGTGAGTCCCCAGGATTCGCGGTCGGACCGATTGGGCACGCCTTGCGCCACCCGGTCGGGATCGGTGGTGAAGATGGTGCCGGGAGGCGCACTGGGCGAGACCGACCTTGCCCCCAGAAAATTCTGCGGCAGCTGCCCTGCCGAGGTAAAGGTCTGGTAATCGGCGATCAGGCGAAGCACCAGATCGGACCCATCGGGCTGATATTGCAGCGTCCCGCGGATGCCGTTCAGCTCCTCGCCCGGAATCCGCGGCCCGTTCGTCACGATGTTGCGGCGATAGGGATCGTGCTTGTCGACGATCCCGGCGACGCGAGCGGAAAAGCCTCCCCCCAGCCCACCGCTGGCAAAGGCCTCGAGCTTGATGCGGTCGTAATTCCCGTAGCCCATGATAGCGCCGACCGACAGGTCCTGCGTGGGCTTGGCCGAGTTGATGTTGATGGCGCCGCCGGTGGCATTGCGTCCGTAGAGCGTGCCCTGCGGACCGCGCAGAACCTCGACGCTCTCAAGGTCGTAATAGGCCTGCACCGCCGAGGCGCGGCCGATATAGACAGAGTCGATATTGGTCGCGACGCCCGATTCCACCGCCGATCCGGGCTGTGATGTTCCAACCCCGCGCAAGGTGGTGAAGGCAGCACCGTTCTGGCTGAACACCAGCCCCGGCGCATAGAATTGCAAATCGGCCACCGTCGCAATGCCGCTGCGCGCCAGATCCTCGGCATCGATCTTGGTGACGGCGAGTGAGACTTTCTGCGAATCCTCGGCCCGGCGATTGGCCGTCACCACGATTTCCTTGAGCCCGCCATCATCGGTTTCCTGGGCATCGCCCGGTGCCTGCTCTTGCGCCTGAACCGATGTCGCCATCGCGACCAGGCACGCCCCCGCCAGCCAATATGCTGCCCCGGAAATCCGCATAGCCCTCTCCCCTCACAGTGCATGCGCCGCTTGCTGCGACGCTGCGTTTCGCGAAGGTCTAACGGGTTTTCGCCCCATTGGTCAATACTGATTGACAATGGGCAAGCAAATTATTTGGTGCATCAGACTGGAGACAGCCTGTGCTCCGCACAGTGCGCCTTCACCCGCTAGAGCGAGCGGGCGATCATCAGCTTCATGATCTCGTTGGTGCCGCCGTAGATTTTCTGGATGCGGCTGTCGCGGTACATCCGGGCGATCGGGTATTCGAGCATATAGCCATAGCCGCCATGCAGCTGCAGGCATTCGTCGACGATGCGGCATTGTGCCTCGCTCACCCAGTATTTCGCCATGGACGCGGTCGCGGCATCGAGCCGCTCCTGCAGATGCCGCACGATGCAATGCTCGACAAAGGCCTTGGCTACGGTTGCCTCGGTCTTGCATTCGGCGAGCTTGAACTGGGTGTTCTGGAACTCTCCGATCGGCTTGCCGAACGCGGTGCGGTCCCGGGTATAGGCGATGGTTTCCGCAAGCGCGCGGTCGATGGTACCCAGGCCCTGGATCGCGATCAGCAGGCGCTCCTGCGGCAACTTTTCCATCAGCTGGTAGAAGCCCTGCCCCTCGCGCCCACCCAGCAGATTGGCGGCTGGCACGGCGACGTTATCGAAGAACAGCTCGGATGTATCGGCCGCTTCGAGCCCCAGCTTGTCCAGATTGCGACCGCGCCGGAAGCCCTCGACCCGGTCTGTTTCCACCACCAGCAGCGAGATGCCCCCTGCCCTTGCGCCCGGATCCGTCTTGCAGACCACGACGATCAGATTGGCGGTCTGCCCGCTGCTGATGAAGGTCTTCTGGCCATTGAGAATGTAATGGTCGCCTTGCCGGATCGCGGTGGTCGTGATGCCTTGCAGGTCCGATCCCGCGCCCGGCTCGGTCATCGCGATCGCGGTCAACAGGTCGCCTGAAACCAGCCCGGGCAGCCAGCGCCGCTTCTGTTCGGCTGTCGCGTAATCGATCAGATAGGGCGCGACCATCGCGTTGTGCAGCGGCAGCGCAAAGGCATCGAGACCGTGGAGATAGATTTCATAGGCCAGCAGCGCCTCGTAGCGAAAATCGGCACCCAGCCCGCCATGGTCCGGATCGACCGACAGGCCGAGCAGGCCGGCGTCGGCAGCCGCGCTCCAGAAGCTGCGCGGTATGACCCCTGCCTTGCGCCACTCTTCCATTGCGGCCGAAGGAGCATGGCGCGCCAGGAACCGGCGGACCGTTGCCCGCATCTGTTCGAGTTCGCCATCCAGCTCCGAGAAATCCATACTCCCTCCCGCCCATTAGGTAGATTGACGATCCTAAGAATATTTTTACCTGTCGTCAAACGCTCTCGATCGCGGGGAAATCATCATCAATGCGGGTCACCAAGCCCCTTGCTGGCCGGTAATTTTCATTGCTCGCCTGCCGCGAACATGTCACCAAGCCGAATAGACACCGGTGAACTGGGGATTTTGCAGCGTGGACGCATATATCAAGGGTTGGGAAGCGGCAGATCAGGAGCGTGCGCAATCGCGGGCGCGGCAGCGCGATCTGAAGCTGCAGACCCTTGTCCGGCTGGCCTCGGTGATGCTCAACAAATCGGGCTATGAAGGGCTGTCGCTCGCCGAGATCGCCAATGTCCTCGGCATCACCAAGCAGGCGCTCTATTATTACACCAAGAGCAAGGAAGACCTGCTGTTCAAATGCTATACCCGCGCGCTCGATCTGGCCGAACAAGCCTATGACCATAGCGATGCCCAGGGCGGCACCGGGTTTGACAAGATCGCCAGCTTCGTTCGTTTTCACCTTAACCCCGATGCCGAACCCTATGCCATTCTCGACAATCTGGGTGCGCTGAACGAAGAGCACCGCCAGGCGATCAGCGGCCGCGCCAAGGCGCTGGAACAACGGATGCGCGGGTTCATTCGCGAAGGTGTGGAAGACGGCAGCATCAACCCGATCGATCCGAAATTCGCCGAATTCTGGATCCTCGGCTCGCTGTCGTGGATGCCCAAATTGTTCAAGCCCGACGGCGCGGTGTCGGCCACCGAAGTCGCCGATTCCTTCATCCAGCTCATCGGCGACGGGCTGCGCCCCCGCTAGAACGTCAGCACACCGATCCGGCAGCCCGCATCGCGACTATCGCGCCCTTCTCATAGCCAAGTTCGGTGAGGATCGCTTCGGTCGAGGCTTCATCCGCCATCATGGGCTCGGGCAGGCGCGCGGGCGTCGCACCGATGCGCGGCGACGGCGCCGGTTGCAGCCCCTCCACCCCTCCAAACACGCCCCGTGCTCGGTTGTGTGGATGGTGTGCCGCCTCTTCCAGCGACAGTACGGGCGTGACACAGGCATCGCTGCCATCGAACAGCGCGCACCATTCGTCGCGCGTGCGGCCGATCAGCACTTCGGCCAGACGCTGCTTCTGCGCCGGCCAGTCCGATCGGTGGTGCTGCCGGGCAAAGAGCGGATCGTCTGCAAGCCCCGTGCGCTCGAGCAGTTGCGCATAGAATTGCGGTTCGACCGCCCCCACCGCGAGATACTTGCCATCGCGCGTTTCATAGGTGTCGTAAAAGGGCGCACCGCCATCGATCAGGTTGGACTCGCGGCGGTTCGACCACTGGCCCTGCGCGAAGAGCGAATAGATCATCGTCATCAGTGTGGCGCTGCCGTCTACCATCGCGCAATCGACGATCTGCCCCCTGCCCGTTCGCGCTGCCGCATGCAGCGCGGCCAGCAGGCCGAAGGCGAGCATCAGGCCACCCCCGCCGAAATCGCCGATCAGATTGAGCGGGGGGACCGGGCGCGCGCCGCGCCGGCCGATCGCATGCAGTGCGCCCGACAGCGCGACATAATTGATGTCGTGTCCCGCCCTGGAGGCCAAAGGCCCGTCCTGGCCCCATCCGGTCATGCGGCCATAGACCAGACGCGGGTTGTCGCGCATCAGCGCGTCCGGTCCCAGGCCAATCCGCTCCATCACGCCGGGGCGGAAGCCTTCGATCAGCGCATCGCTCCGGCGGCACAGCGCTTTTGCAACGTCCAGGCCATCGGGCGACTTGAGATCGATGGCGATGCTGCGGCGCGAGCGGAGCAGGAAATCGCGCTCGTCCGACCCCGCCATGGCGGTCTGACCGGGACGGCTGATGCGGATCACCTCCGCGCCATGGTCCGCCAGCATCATCGCGCAGAAGGGCGCTGGGCCGATCCCGGCGAATTCGACAACGCGAAGCCCCTGCAATGCCCCGGTCACGCACGCAATCCCGGATCAACGCGTGCGGTCGAGCGCGGCGAAATAATCGTGAATTCCCTCACGCAACCCATCGGGAAGGCCGCTGGGGTCAACGGGAATCCCGTAGATGTTGCGCCAATGGCTGTGGCACAACTGATGGATCGAGAAGGATTGGAGCATCGCGGTGCGGCGGCCGCAGGCATCCTGGCTCTGGTTCAGCGCCTCTTTCGCCATCTTGAGCGCGAAGCTCGATTTGAGCGCGATGCGTTCGGCGAGCAGCCCGGTCTGCTCGGCCAGGGCATCGTCGGCAAAGACGCGGGAGACCATGCCGATCGCGTGCGCCTCCCGGGCCCCCAGCCAGTCGGAGGTGAACAGCCAGTCCTTGGCGCGGCGAATGCCCAGTTCGAACGGGTGCATGAAGAATTCCGATCCGCACATGCCAAAGGCGAGCACCGGGTCCTGGAATTGCGTGCTTTCCCCTGCCACGATCAGATCGCACACCCAGGCGAGCATCAGGCCGCCAGCGATGCACTTGCCCTGCACCTGCGCGATCGTCGGCTTGGGAAGTGCGCGCCAGCGTTCGCAAAAGCCGAGATAGATTTCCCATTCGCGCGCCATCATGCCTTCCTGGCCGGGGGCGCCGAAATCGGCCCAGAGCCCGACCAGCGGGAAATCCTCGGGCCGCTTGCCCGAATCCCCCTTCAGATCATGCCCGGACGAGAAGGTGTCGCCCGCCGCGTCGAGGATGATGACCCGCACGTCCCGGTCCTGCGCGGCGCGGCGGAACGCATCATCAAGCGCATAGAGCATCGCCACGTCCTGCGCATTCTTGCGCTCCGGGCGATTGAGCGTGATGCGGACCACCCCGTTTGCAGGCGCGCCATATCGGACGGGATCGGTACCCTCGCTCATCGCGGATCAGGCCGGCAGCGGCCGCTGGACAAGCTCCAGCACATTGCCATCGGGATCACGGAAGCACACGAAGAATGGCGCCCTGGTCCCATCGGGCAGCGTCCGATAGACCGGGTCGGACAGAAAGCTCACCCCCATCTCGCGCAGCGCCGCGACATCGGCTTCGAAATCGGTGGTGGACAGCGCGATCCGGACCATGCCCGGGTCGGTCAGCGTCAGCGGAGATGGCTCCTGGTTGCGCGGGCGGATCCATTCGAGCAGATCGAGCCGGGTCGCGCCATGATCCGATCCCAGGCGGAGCAGCGCGCCCTTGACCCAATGGTCGCCCACCGCCAGCCCTTCGCTCACCATCGGATTGCCCGCTTCGGGAAAGGGCATCTCCACCACGAAGCCGAGCTTCTGGTAGAAGGCAAGCGACACGTCGAAATCGCGGCAGTTGATGTTGATATGGTACATGCTGGTAATGTGCATGGGTCAGGATCCTTTCGCGTGCGCACCGTTCAGCCCGCCCGCAAAGGCGAAGCGCATGACGGCGCAGACTTCCTCAAAGGCGATGCGCGCCTGGAGGATCTGGGGAAACATCGAGAAGAAGCCGTGGATCTGACCGTCATGGTGGCGGTGCGTGACAGGCACGCCTTCACTCCGCAGGCGCGCGACATAGGCAATGCCCTCGTCGCGCAACGGATCGAGTCCGGCGGTGATGACATAGGCGGGGGCAACGCCCGCAAGCGTTTCAGCCCTTAGCGGCGAGGCGCGGCGCGGCGGACGATCGTCGCCGAAATACATGCGCGAGCCGAAGCGGATGTCGCGCTTGGCCAGCATGTAACGAAATTCGTTGATCGACGGGGTCTCCGCCTCATGGTCGAGCAGCGGTTCGGCGAGCACCTGCATCAGCGGCTGGCGCACCCCAGCCTCGCGCGCCTCTAGACAAACCGAAGCTGCCAGGGTCGCGCCCGAGCTTTCGCCGTGCAGGATGATCCGCTGCGGATCACCGCCCCATTGGCCAGCATGCTGGGTCAGCCAGCGATAGACGGCCAAAGCATCGTCATAGGCAGCCGGGAACGGGTGCTCGGGCGGCACGCGGTGCAATGGCACGACCACCAGACACCCCACCTGCATCGCCATCGCGGTTGGTGGCGGCCCCAGATGATCGAGCGAGGTCGCTACGAACGTCCCGCCCAAATAATGGACGATGATGGGCAGATTGCCTTTCGAATCCCACGGACGGAAAATCCGGCACTCGATGTCGCCGCCGGGTCCGGGGATCACTCGGCGCTCGTCGACACAGCCTTCGGGGACGGGCGCTGCCATCAGCGGCCCGTTGCGGTTGTAAAGCGCACGGATGTCCTCGAGGTTCAGCTCCGAATAGTCGCCGAACTGTGCCGCCAGCATGTCCAGGATCGGGCGAACCTCCGGATCGACATAGTGACTGTCAAACACCCATCTCTCCCCCCATTCGGCGCGGCTCCGCGCTTGATTGCCAATCGGTAAAACGTAGATTGCCGATCGTCAAACAAAATCGAATGCTGGGGGTTATATCCCGGCAGATGCGTTACCGGCCAAGCCCGATCGCTGCACGCGCAGGCCTTGCTGTCGTCAGAGAAAATATCCTGCGTACCGCGCGCGCAACTGCTTCTTGTCGATCTTGCCAGTAGCCGTCAGCGGGACCTCCGCAATCTCGATCGCGTCGGGCAACCACCAGCGCGCGACGCTCTGCTGCAGCCGATCCATCACTGCCTTGCGGTCTATCTCCGCCCCATCGTGCGGCTCGATAACGAGGAGCGGCCGCTCGTCCCATTTGGGATGGGCCAGTCCCACGACTGCAGCGACCTTGACACCCGGCGCCCCGGCAGCGGCATTTTCCAGATCGATCGAGCTGATCCATTCGCCGCCGGACTTGATGACATCCTTGGCGCGGTCGGTGATCCGCATGAATCCATCCTGGTCGAGCGTGGCGACATCGCCGGTGTCGAACCAGCCCTCGGCATCGACCGCCGACAGGTCCGTCCCGAAATAGCGCTCGACGACCCAGGGACCGCGCACCAGCAGCGCGCCCGACGTTTCACCGTCGGGCGGTACAGCATTCCCGCTGTCATCGACGATCTTCAGGTCGATACCGAACTGCAACCGGCCCTGGCGCGTCCAGATGGTCTCCCACATCGCATCCTCGCCCCGTTCGGCAAGCTGCGGTGTCGGTGTCGCCACCACGCCGAGCGGGCAGGTTTCGGTCATGCCCCAGATTTGCAGCACATCGACCTGATGCTTGTGGCGAAAGGCCTGGGCCATCGACACGGGAACTGCAGAGCCACCGATGACCACGCGCTTCAGGCTGGTGGGGCTTTGCTGCGTCCGATCGAGCCAGTCGAGATAGGCGGTCCAGATCGTGGGCACACCGCCAGTAAAGGTGACATGTTCGCCCGCGATCAGCTCGTGCAGCGAGGCCGGGTCCATCTTCTCGGCAGGCAGCACGAAGCTCGCCCCCGCCATCGCCGCCACGAACGGCAATCCCCAGGCGGTGGCGTGATAGAGCGACGAACAGGGCATCACGACATCGAATGCACTGAGCCCGAAGGCTGAGGGCAGACCTGCGGCCATGGCATGGAGCACGATCGCGCGATGGCTGTAAAGCACGCCCTTGGGATCGCCAGTGGTGCCCGAAGTATAGCAGAGGATGGCCCCGGCATTTTCGTCGAACTG
>FWWM01000622.1_pt1 | contig 117819 bp, 113 predicted proteins | sample 2228351 | NCBI WGS metagenome assembly FWWM01 (sample SAMEA103939774, study PRJEB20133) | metagenome
AGCGTGTGGGTGGGCATGTATGACGCGCGCACCATGCAGCGCCTGCGCTTCGCCGACAACACCGACGCCGTGCAGCTCCCCTTCACACTGGAGGTTCGGTAAAGCCACCTTGCGCTGGCGCGGGGCTGAGGCAGGTCTATTGAGGCACGATGTTGTATTCTCTCTGACCGCATCAAGCGTTACCTTTGGAGGGCGATGCAACACCAGCATGCATGACCGACCAAACCGCACACGGCGTTTAATTGTCACGCTCGCGATCATCGCTGCAGCGTGGGGGCTGTATCTCTGGGAGCTGGACGCACAAAGCATCTGGTTCGACGAAGGTGCGTCCTGGTATCTCGCCACTACTCCGCGTTTGCTCGACGCAATTCGGCGAGAACTGAACCCTTACTTGTATTTCCTGCTTTTAAGAGTTTGGCTCTGGTTTGCTGGCGACAGCGAGTTCGCCATGCGTGCGCTGTCCGTTGTCTTCGCAGTGATCGCCATCGCGTTGAGTGTGCGTCTGGCAAGACAACTCTTCAGGAGCACGCAGGCTGGTGTTTTTGCCGCGCTGCTGGTGAGCGCCTCACCGATACTGTGGTGGGCTGCGCGCGAGGCGCGCATGTATAGCCTGCTCACATGCTTCGCGCTCGTGACTGCCCTCGCGTGGCATCAGCTGATTCAGGCACCAGAAAAGCGCTGGTGGGCGCTGCTCGTTTTTGGAGAAGTGGGGATGTTGCACACCAGCTTAACAGCACCCGCATTGATCGCCTGGATTAACGCAGCCACAGTGCTGCATTGGCTGCTCCGACGCAATCCGTCACAGCCAAGCTGGAGAACGTGGTTTACCGTGCAAGTCGTTCCTGCTGCAAGCTGGGTGCTGTGGCTTGCGCTCCAGAGCAGACCAGCTCAGACGCTACCAAGCCCTGCACGTGCGCCAATGGACGTAGCCGAGTATGCGACGCTGGTCTGGCAATCGTTATGGGTTGGCTCGCATCGGGCGATTGCGCAGTCGGAAGTGTTGCAGGTGTTGGCAGCTATCGCTTTTGCGCTGTGGTTCTTCAGCCTGCGCTGGCGCAGCGTAGCAGGTTGGCTCGCGCTGCACGGGTGCGCCATTCTGGCAGGGATTTGGCTGGGGCTGGCGGTGATCAACAAAGAGGCACACAGTCGTTACTGGGTCAGCGCAGCGCCGCCAGTGTTGGTGGCACTGGGTGGAAGTTTGAGTCATTGGTGGCAGTCGCACGGGCGAGTGGGCAAAGTGGGAAGCACAGGCATGACGGCATTCTTTCTGGGAGTGTCTTTCGCGGGGATTGCGGTGGTGGCTTCCAACCCTCTGTTCCAGAACGACGACGTAAGAGGCACTGTTGCGCGCTACGCCCACACGCTTGACGAGCAAGACTTTGTGATCAGCCCTGTGGATCAACTGACGCGCGGCGATCTGGAGTACTACTGGAAACGGTTCAGCGTCAAGGCAAAGCTCATCACACTACCAGAGGCTGCTACCTGGGAGGACTTGCAGGCTGTGCTGCCGCGCCTTGCTGCTGGTCGAGCGGTGGAGAACAGGTGGTTCGTTGGGCGCGGGGATTTCGGACGCATGATTCGCTGCGCGTTGGAGCACGGCAGAAGTCGCCCGCCAGACACGTTCACAACGGTCGGTACGCAGAGCGAAGTCCATCCCCCCGCGGCAGAGCTACCTCCACTGCCGCGCATCCAACCCGTGGAGATTCCTTTCGAGCCAGCTGTGCTCACTGGGGTCGCAGCCCCGCTCACGCTGCCTGCCGACAGCGCCCTGTGTCTGCCGCTGCGCATCCGACTGCTCCAGCCGACACCCAAGCCACTCAAAGCCGCGCTCATCGCCCTCAACCCGCTCGGCTGGGAGATCGCCCGCAGCGATGTCTTCTTCGTCACGCCTGAACAAGTCACCAGCGAACTGTTGATCGGCGGCGAGGTCATGCACGCTTATCCAGTAGTTCGGCTGCCGTATGGGGCACCAGCAGGAGAATACACCCTCACCCTCCGCCTCTACGACGAAGCACACCTCGACGGCTACCCCCTCCTCTCCCCACCTGGCGGACGACAACTCCCCCTCGCCACCTGGCGCACCTCCCCCGCCCTCTGGCTCCCTCGCCCCACAGCACCCTCCCTCTTCACCTCCCCTCCACCCTCCTCCACCCTCCGCAACGGCGACCCCCTCCGCATCTCCCTCCTCTGGCACCTCCCCTCCCCTCCCCCTCCCCTCGCCCTCTTCGACCTCGCCCACTCCTGGCACATCACCATCCCACCCGCCACCTCCTCCCCAGGCCCCACCCTCGACTGGCGTCTCGCCACCATCCCCCATCACGCACCCGCCAGCACCGCCCTCCTCACCCTCCCAGACGGCACCGAACTCGCCCGCTTCTCCATCCAACCCCTCCCCGCACGCCTCGAACCTCCCCCTCTGACTTACCCCATCTCCGCACCCCTTGCCTCCTTCGCCCAGCTCAGCGGCGTCATCCTCGACTCCCCCACCCCTCCCCTGCGCGCCGCCCAGCCGCTCTCCCTCACCCTCGTCTGGAAAGCGCTCGCCCCCGCACCAGACAGCTACACCGTGTTCGTCCACCTGATTGACTCAGCCGGCCGCCTGGTCGGACAAAGCGACGCCCTCCCCGCGCGCGGCGAGCGACCCACCACTGGCTGGCGCAGCGGCGAATACATCCTCGACGCCCACCAGCTCTCACTCAACGCCGATGCCGCGCCTGGAACATTGAGCGTGTGGGTGGGCATGTATGACGCGCGCACCATGCAGCGCCTGCGCTTCGCCGACAACACCGACGCCGTGCAGCTCCCCTTCACGCTGGAGGTTCGGTAAGCGTAAGGCAGTAGCAGTAGCGCCTTTGAGGTGACGCACCCTCAGACGCGCAATATGCCACGAAAGCCCCTGGAAGCGTAGTAGGAGTGCGCGCTGTTGTGGTACACGAAGACGGTGTCGTAGCGGCGGTCGCAAAAGAGCGCGCCGCCAAGCCGTCGGATGTGCTCAGGTGTGTAAATCCAAGAGGAGGTCCGCGTGTCGAACGCCTCCAGTTGCTGCAGCGCCCGATACTAGGCTTCGGTCAACAGTGTGATGCCCATCGCAGCAGCCATGTCCATCGCGTTGCCCTGCGGTGGGTTGCTTTTCCGCGATTCCTGCGCGGCGCGGTCGTAACACAGACTACGTCGCCCTGATGGACTTTCTGCGGAGCAATCGCAAAAGAGGTATTCGCCTGTTGCTGCGTCGTAGCCGATCACGTCTGGCTCGCCGCTGGTGGTCTCCATCTCGCGCAGCGCGCGCAGCTTGCCAGGGCGCGATCTGAGCCTGATCTCCACATCAGCCCATTGCAGATCGGCGTGGCGATGCATGTGTCGCTCGAAGCGCACCTTCAGAAGCGCGATAAGGGCGAGGTCATTCTCAGGGATGTTCATCTCTTACGCAGATGCCCACGCCGTGCTGAGCAGGGCAGCCTGTTCCAGGACGGTGAGGGTAGCCCTTTCCTGCTTGTCTGGAGGATAGCCATATCTTCGCCTGCGAGGTTATCGGGGGCAATTTCGTCCCTGTGCTGGATGCCCCAACCGAGCGATTCCTTCCATGCCAGGGCGGCGGATTCGACGTGGGATTCGGTCAGGTAGGTCATGAGTCCTCCCTTGCGGGGCGTTGCGCCGCCCGCTTTTCACGATCGAATTTCCAGCGGCGGGGATTATCGGCGATGTATTGGCGGATGCGGTTCAGGGCGTCATCGTTGCGGATGATGTGTTCGTAGTAGTTGCGTTGCCAAACGGGCGCGCCGAGCGTGCCGCGCAGGGCGTTGATGCGCCGCGCCACGGCGGATTTGAATGCGCGCACAATGGCGCCCAATGAACCGGGCACAACGTTCACATCGCGGATGGTGGGACGGGCGGACGGGGATGATGGCGATGACGGCGATGACGGGGATGACGACGTTAACGGCGATGACGGCGATGACGGCGATGACGATGTTAACGGCGATGACGGGGATGACGGGGACGACGGGGATGACGACGTTAACGGCGATGACGGCGATGACGTAGGGGCGCAGCGGCGCTGCGCCCCTACGTTAACGTCCCCAACGTCCCCAACGTCCCCAACGTCCCCAACATTCACATCATCCCCATCATCCCCAACATCCACATCGTCCCCAACATCCCCAACATCCACATCGTCCACATCGTCCACATCGCCCCCAACGCGGCGCGTCGCCCGTACGTCGTCCGCGTCGTCGTTATCATCCACAATCCAAATGATTCCGTGCACGTGATTCGGCATGACCACGAATTCATCCTCGAACAACCGCACATATGGGCGCAATGCGGCGGCGCGGAACCATTCCTCGCGCACAATTCGGCCGTATTCGTTCAACTGCATTTCGCCGCCCACCACCTCCCCAAACCAATGGGCGCGGTCCTGGGTGACGATGGTGACGAAATACGCCCCAGCCTGGGTGTAATCGTATCCCCTAAGGCGGATGGAACGGCGATTGTGGAAGCGCAGCGGCGCTACAGAGTTGTTGTCGTTAGGGCGCAGCGGCGCTGCAGAGTTGTTGTCGTTAGGGCGCAGCGGCGCTACAGAGTTGTTGTCGTTAGGGCGCAGCGGCGCTGCGCCCGTACGGGAATCGGTCATAGCCCTCTCTCCTTCAAAAATTGTTCCGCAGCCCTTACCTGTATCTCGCCGCGGATGAGTCTGGGCAGCAAGGCATCCACCGCAGCCCACAACTCGCGCTCAAAGCCTAGTGTCGCGCCATGCGCATTGACGGATGCTTGAGACATCACAACCTACCCACACATCTTACGTCAAAACCAGGGTTCGGGCACGCCGTCCCTGCATGTTCCCTGTGAGCCGCGCCATCGCCGATGCACGCGCGGATGAAAATAAAGCCATGCCTACATTGCGATGCCCACCCGTGCCTGTGCCACGGAGATTCGCCCCCGCGCTGGTGATCAGCGCCCTGACGCTCACCGCGTGCGCACAGCCGACGCCCGAGCCACGCCTGGTGCCGACGCGCACCATCGCGCCGCGCCCTGCGGTCACCCTGCCCACCACAACACCTGCGCCCACAGCCACGCCTCAGCTCGACGTGCCGACTTCGCTGCGCTACACGCCTGTGTTCACCCTGAAAGCGCCGCCACTGAGACAGCTTGGCGTGATCAGCGATGACACCGTCGCGCTGCTCTCAGAAGGGCACTTCGAGACGCGCGACGCCGAGGCGTTGCGGCTGCAACGCCGCATCCCGCTGCGCTTGCAGCCCGAAGCCACCGCCGGCGTGTTTTGGTATGCCTTTTCGCTCGACGCGCGCCGCGGCGCGATCATGCAAGCCGACGGCAGCGTGGACGTGTACGACTTGCGTGAGGGCAGGCTCGTCCGCACTTTCCGCCTGCCTGAAGCCCCCCGCCCCGATGGGCGCAGCGACCTCGCCTTCAGCGCGGATGGCGACGCACTGATCTTCTCGCTGAATGGCTCACTGCTGCGCCTGGACACCACAGATGGGCAAGTTGTCTCGCTCGACCGCGCACTGCCCGCAGACACGCGCGGCTTGCGCTTTTCCGACGACGGCACGCGCGTGGCTGCCGCCCGCGCCAACGGCGATCTTGTCATCCTTTCAACGTCGCTGCAACCGCGCCCCCCGATCACGCTGAGCGGCGTGCTCACCACCACCGGCGCGCTGGAGCTCAGCTTCAGCCCGCGCGGGTCGCGGCTGGCTGCCGCCGACAGCCGAAGTGTGGTCATCTGGGAGCTGCGCGAAGACCGCGCCGAGCTGCGCTTCCGCGATGAAACCAGCGGTCCTGTTGAGCAGCCCGCGCGCGTCTCTTTAACCGACGAGGGGTCCTATGCCCTCCTCGTGGTGGACAACATTGCCGCGCTATACGACCTGCAAGCCGAGCGCGGCGTGGCAGTCTTTCAGCTCAGCACAGGCTCGAACATCGGCGCAGCCCTCCTGTCGCCAGACAGCCAGCGCGCCTTCCTCCTCGGACCGGGTGAGATCATCAGCTTCCGCGCGCCCGATGGCGACCTGGTGGCGCGGCAGCCGGTCGCGCCGATCTCCCGCCCCCTGATCTCGCCAGACAACCGCATCTGGGCAGCGTGGAGCGACATCTTCCCTTCCACACAGATCGCGCTGGGAGACCTGAGCGACCCAGAGGCTTACCGCGCCGTCAACTTTCGTGCTCCTGTGCGGCGCGTCGCCTTCAGCCCGCGCGGCGATTTTCTGGCGGTTTCCACACTGGTCGGCGACGTGTTCGTGGTGCGCGCTGACGACGGACGAGTGGCTTCGCGCTTCCTCTCCAGCGGCGGAGATGGCTACTTCGGGCTGTGCTTTGCGCCAAACAACACACACGTGGTGTACACCGACGGCGAAGAGGTGTTCGTTCACGATATGGCGCGCGATGAACCCGTGCGCCGCTTCCGCGCGCCCTCTCCCTTCTCGGTGCGCGGCAACTGCACCAACCAGCAAGGCTACCTTGGGGCAATCGCAGACCGCCAAGCCGCGCTACTCAACTTGCGCGGTGAAGTGATCTGGCGCGCGCAGACAGACGTTGAAAGCCGCGCCGTGCAAGCATGGGACCTCAGTCACGACGCCAGCACGCTCGCCATCACCGCTGGCGGGCGCGTCACCTTCTACAACATCGCGCGCAATGAGCGCATCCGCCAGCTCCCCTTGCCCGACCCCGACCCTATCCAGACTGGGCTGGATGGTGCCGGCGCGCACTTCGTCGTCTCGTCGGGCGACCGCGTGGACATCATCCGCGTGAGCGATGGGCAAACACGCACGCTGAATTTGCCGGCGAACAGCGCAACCCAATTCAGCCTGTCGCGCAACGCGCCGCTCGCGCTGACGCTCTCCGTGCTCTCCGAACCGCGCGGTGCAACCGATCGCACATTGACCGGCAGCCAGGTGAGCCTGTGGGACCTGCGCAGCGGCGCTCAGCTTTACACCTATCAGACCCGCGACATCATCATCACCAGCGCCAGCCTGAGCGACAACCTGGAAACGCTTGTGTTGGGCAGCCTGCAGAACACGCTGATCGTGCTGCGCCGCGCGCCCTGAGCGCGCCTTCTGCTATGCTAATGCAGCAGACCCAAGCGCACTGATCGCAAGCGCACTGGCGCGCGGGCGCATGAGCATAGTGTCAATCGCCCAGCCACCAGCTCAGCGGCGCTTCGACCAGGCGACACCGGAGCACACGACCATGTCCAACAGCAGAGATGTTCATGCGCTGCTTGAATCGCTGGCGCACAAAGCCCCGCTGCCCGATTTGCTGGAAGCGCTAGATACGATGGACGCGGAGCAACTGCGCCGCCTCATCAAACGCGCCGCGCAAAGAGAAGCGGCGCCGCCACCGATCAACAGCGATTTTTACGACGTGGAGCGCGCGCTGACCGACGATGAGCGCGCCATGCTGCTGCGCTGGCGCACCTTCCTTCGGCAAGAAGTGTCGCCGATCATCAACGACTACTGGGAGCGCGGCGAGTTCCCCATGCAGCTCATCCCGCGCATCGCCGCGCTGGTGCAAGAGACATGGGGGCGCAGTCACACCCACTATCCGACCCTGCGACCGCTCTTCAGCGGCTTGCTCACAGCCGAGATCGCGCGCGTGGATGCCTCGCTGTGCTCGTTTCTCGGCGTGCATCGCCGCCTGTGCATGACGTCCATCTGGCTTTTCGGCTCGCAGGCGCAAAAAGATCGCTGGCTGCCGCCCATGCTGCGCTTTGAGAAGATCGGCTCGTGGGTGTTGACCGAGCCGCTGGTCGGCAGCGGCGCAGCGCGCGGCTTGCTCACCACTGCCCGCCGCGAAGGGGACATGTGGGTGCTGAACGGCGAGAAGAAATGGAGCGGCAACGCCACCTTTGCCGACGTGAACTGCATCTGGGCGAAAGACGCCGAGACAGGTCAGGTGCAGGGCTTCCTGGTGGAACGCGACACGCCCGGCTACGTCGTCGAGAAAATCCACGACAAGATCAGCAAGCGCGTGGTGCAAAACGTCAACATCACCCTGCGCGATTGCCGCGTGCCGGAGGCGAACCGCCTGCCCGGCGTGCAATCTTTCGACGACGTGAGCCAGCAACTCGCCAGCGCGCGCGTGGACATCGCCTGGGAGGCAGTGGGCATCGCGCGCGGCGCCTACGAGAACGCGCTCGCCTATGCGCTACAACGCAAGCAATTTGGCAAGCCCATCGCCGCTTTTCAGATTCAGCAGCTCAACCTAGCGCGCATGTTGGGCAACCTGACCGCGATGCAGGCGATGATGTTACAACTGAGCACGCTAATGGAGCGCGAGCCGATCACCCCAGAGCGATCCTCGCTGGCGAAAGCCTGGTGCACCGAAAAGATGCGCGAGACGGTCGCCATCGCCCGCGCCATGCTCGGCGGCAACGGCATTTTGCTCGCACATCACGTGGCGAAACTGTTCGCCGACGCCGAATCTGTGTACTCCTACGAAGGCTCCTACGAGATCAACGCGCTGATCGTGGGGCGCGCGATCACGGGCATGCAGGCGTTTGTGTGACGCGGCTGCGCCCCACACGCACAAATCCACGCGCAATCACGGAGATTCGTTCATGCCTTCCATCAAAGTGCTCGTCACCGGCGGCGCTGGCTACATCGGCAGCGCCGCCACGCGCGTCCTACTCGACGCGGGCTACGCCGTCGTGGCGTTCGACAACCTCTATCAAGGTCACGTGGAAGCAGTGGACCCGCGCGCCGTGTTCGTGCAAGGCGACCTGGCGCGCCCGCAGGACATACGAGCGCTCTTTGCAGCGCACCCCGACATTCAAGCCATCATGCACTTCGCCAGCTACACGCTGGTGGGCGAAAGTATGCAGCAGCCGCTGAAGTACTTGCGCGATAACGTGGTCAACGCGGCGAACTTGCTAGAGGCAGCCGTCCAGCACGACGTGCGCCGCTTCATCTTCTCCTCCACAGCAAACCTGTTTGACCTGCCGCCTGATCGCGCTGCCGAGCGGATAGACGAGCAGTTCCCCATCCGCCCCGGCTCACCCTACGGGGAGAGCAAATACGCCATCGAGCGCATGTTGGGCTGGTTTCAGCGCATCTACGGGCTGCGCTACGCCTGCCTGCGCTATTTCAACGCCTGCGGCGCGCTGGACGACCTGGGCGAAGACCACGACCCGGAGACCCACCTGATCCCGCTGGTGCTGCAAGTGGCGCTCGGCAAACGACCCCACGTCACCATCTTCGGCGACGACTACCCCACCCGCGACGGAAGCTGCGTGCGAGACTACGTGCACATCGCCGATCTGGCGCAGGCACACGTGCTGGCGTTGGAGGCGTTGGAACGCTTCGAGGTGCGCCACTACAACCTGGGCAACGGCGCAGGTTACACCGTGAAAGAGGTGATTGAAACCGCGCGGCGTGTGACTGGTCACCCCATCCCCGCCGTGGTCGGGCCGCGACGACCAGGCGACCCCGCGGTGCTGGTGGCGTCTTCGGACTTGATCCGCCGCGAGCTGGGCTGGCAGCCGCGCTACTCCGACCTGGAGACGATCATCCGCACCGCCTGGCAGTGGCATCAGGCGCATCCCGACGGCTACCGCACGCGCGCGCGCAATCAATAGCCGGTCATCTCCAGGTAGCCCAGTCCGCGGTGCGTGCCCTCGACGACAATCGCGCCCTCCCAGTAGCGCTGGCTCAGGCGCATCTCCTGGTCGGGGAAACGCGCGGAGATCGTCACATCGAACGCACGGCTGGGGATGCGCACACGCCACCGCACAGGATAGACCGACCCAGTGTATGGGCTGCGCCAGCGCTCCAGCGGCTCAAGCTGCACCTCATCGCCGCGCAGCAGCGCGGTAGTGCCGTCCGCAGAGACCCACGTCCCTTTGGCGAAGGTGGTTTCGCCGGTGTCCTGGTGGCGCAGCTTGAAGAACATCACCTCCTCGTTGTTGTCGAGCTGGATGGAGAGCCAATCCCAGCCCGCCACGTCGTCGTCCAGTGCGCTGGTGAACCATTCACGGTCGAGCCAGCTATTGCCAGACACGGTGAACTCGCCGCGCGGCGTGCGGATGACACCCCGCGTCTCCATGCGGGTCATGGAGTAGTAGTAGGAGGCGTTGCCAGGTCGCTGCGACTTCTGGCTTAAGCCGCGCTCGCCGTGCAGGACGATGGGCTTGGTGTTGCGCAGCACCAGGTCAATTTCAAAGCCATCCTGCGCGGCGCGCAGCCGCACGTGTTCCGCATCGCCCTCCACGCCAACCGCCGACCAGTTCTCGACAAACACCGCGAATGGCGCGCCCTGCGCGCCCGCCAGGTCTGCTGCGTTGCGGCTGTAGCGCTCGAAGGCGACGTGCTCGCCGCGCGCGCTGTCGGTCAGGGCGAAGTGGGCAAAGTACACCTGCCGAAAGGCGAACGGCGAATCTGCTGCCGGCACGACCTCATCGGGCGGCAGCAGCGCGCGACGAAAAAACGTGAGTTGGTAACCGAAGTGGTTGCCTTGCGCATCGAACAAGTTGCCGGTGTAGTACCACCATTCGGTCTGAAAATCGTCGTGCGGTCCGTGATCGGCGGGGAAGTCGAACGTGCGCGGCGTCAGGGCGCGGGCGAAGCGCTCCGTCTGCGCATCGCGCTGCAAGCCAGCGATGGTGGCGCGCACGTCGTCGCTGCTCTCCGCTGGGGTGCGTAGCAGCCCCAGGCTACCCGCCAGCAGCGCCGCGGCGACAGCACCACCTGCGAGGATGAACCACGCGGTTACTTTCATGCGCTGCGCAGTCTAAACGGCGCGCCTGTGAAGGGGATGAGTTTCTGGGCAGGGTCAGTGCAGATCGAGATGCTCGGCGCTGATTTTGCAGATCAGTCGCCTTTCCCCTTCGCGGAAGGGGAAGGGCTTGCCGGTGTAGCGCAGCGAGAGCGCGTTGATGTGTTCGCGCGCGCCCACTTCCGTCCTCTCCACCACGCTGCCCCGAATCTGGAGATAGCGATAAGGGTTGTCAGGGTCCAGGATAGCGAGCGCCACCTTCGCCCCCAGGCGCATGTTGCGCTCTTTCACGCGCCCAAGCGCCGTGTTGACCAGGATATGCTCGCCGTCGTAATCCACCCACACGGGTGTGACCTGCGGGCTGTTATTTGGCATGATCGTCGCCAGATGCGCGAAGGCAGGCTTTTGGAAGAGGTCGAGATACGGCTCAGGGATAGGCTGCGACACGCGGACGATCTTAACAAGCCTTAGCAAGCGCACAGGCGCAGGATGTGGCGCGACCCACCATCCCTGCGCCTGTGTGATGTGTGCTCGGCGCGCCCTCTCGCCGCGCCTCACAACCGTGCAACCAGCTTAATGTTGCGCGCCTCCAGACCCTCAGTACGAGTGCTCTTCTGCAAGTCGAATTCGAAGATCACGTCGCGGTTGGGGATCTCGCGTGGGTCCACGCGGTCGAGGAAGTAAGTGTCGTGGAAGTATGCCGTGCCATAGGGCGACTCCTCGCGGCGCGTGTCGGAGATCCACAGGTTGGCGTCAATGCGCGTCAGGAAGCGCATGAAGCCGTAGCCTTCGAGGTCGCGGTGGTAGTAGCACACACCGCGCACGCGCGAACCTGGCTCTCCCCACGGCACGCGCGGCGCGCCCTTGATGGGCAGCAAGCCTGGTATCAGATACCCAGAGATGAACACATCCACTTCGCGGCGCAGCTCGGCGGAGACATTGTCGAAGGCAACCAGCTCCACGCGCACGCCCTGGTTTTGCAGCGCGCGCACCACCTGCACAAAATCGCCGTCGCCTGTCAGCATGAGCACGCGGTCGAGCTTCTCTGACTGCAACAGCATGTCCACCGCCATGTCGAGGTCGGAGTTCGCCTTCGCCACCACGTTGCCTTCGGAGTCCACGAAGTGGCGCACTGGCTTTTGAATCACTTTGTAGCCGAAGTCGCGCAGAGAAGAATGAAAGTTGCGCTGTCCTTGCGCGTAGCTCTCGTCCTGGCGCGCCTTCTCCAAATCGAAAGCGACGTAAGCGTTCAGACGAACCGCCTCACCGCCATCATGACATGCAAACTCGCGCAGCACGTCGAACTGCATTCCATAACCGCCGTTCATGGCGATGTTGGCAACGTCTACGTAGATACCGACAAGTGTTCGGTTTGACATCTTGCTTTTTTCACCTTCCTTTGTTCGGATTGCTTCAGCATCTGGAAAGAACATCGAGGTTGAACCTCGCTGCAATTCACGCGTCTGGCTGAGTCTTTCGGGCGGGTATGGGCTTACCTGACTACTAGAGCGATCTTTGCTTCGCGGCAAAGCCACACAATTCTGCTCCTTTTAATCGGCTTCATCTGTGCGCCGATTCAACACAATAGCTTGCTTCGCAATGAACGCTGAATAGTTACAAAAAGACACAGCCTGAACGAAAGTAAATATACTACATTTTGCAAGCTCATTGTGGGCGCAATCAAATACACCACAACGCGCTCACGATGGGCGAGTTAGCCAATCAGCGATCTCCGCGTTCACGTCACGAGGATTATCCCACTGCACGAGGGCGCCAGCGTCCTCCAGAGCGACGATCCGCCAGTTGCCGCGACGCCGCAGCTCGTCGGCGCGGTCATAAGCGACAAAGGGGTCTTGTCCATAGATGAGCAGCACGGGCTGCGTGAGCGCGCGATAGACCTGAAAGATGCCAGCGGTGAACAGCATACCCGACACAAAAGCAAACGGGGCGAACGGCGCGCCTGACTGATGGCTGGTGCGGTAAGCATAGCTCAGCAGCTCGCGGCTCAATGGGCGACGTTGGCTGGTCGCCAGAAAGAAGTACAGGCTGGGGCGCGAGGTGAGCGCGTCGAAGATTGCCTGGCGCCACACGGGCGCACACAGCGCGCGCAGCAGCGCTGGACTCGCGCGCGGGCGATCATCGCGCCGGCTGAAACCAGTCGGTGAGAGCATCGTAAGCCTGCGAAAGCGCTGCGGCTGCTGCTGCGCTGCTAACGCGAGAAACTCCGCGCTGAGCGAGAGCGCCACGACGTCCACCGTGCTCTCGCCCAGCTCTTGCTCGAGCAAATCCAGAATGGCGTCACGGAACAGCGCAGGCGTGTAGTCGCGGTCTCCGCGCTCAGAAAATCCGAAGCCAGGCAGGTCCAGCGCGACCACGCGCCGGCGCGCTGCGAAGTAGTCAAAGATCGGCTTCATCTCAAAGCTGGACGCAGCGGCGTTGATCGAGTGCAGGAGCAGCAGTGGCGGCGCTGTGCTGTTGCCGTGGCTGGTGTAATACGCCAACATGCCGGCGCGTTTGCCGCGAAAGCGCGTGAGCCTGCCATCCAGCGCCGCAGTCATCGGCAGCGCGTGATTGACCTGCCGCCGCGACCACGCCAGCCACGCCAGCCCCAATGCAAAGATCGCGGTGATGATCGTTGCGCCCGTACTGCGCGATGTGTGAGGAGTTGTCATGTTTTTTCACACCCTCCACCAAATACTGCTCTTGGTTCCCACACGTCTAATTCTGGCACAGGTCGGCATCCGCAGTGCTGCGCTGTCGAGCGCGCGCACACGCTCACGCCAGAGGCAACGTGAACCAGAAGCGGCTGCCCTGCGCTGGTGCGCTCTCGACACCCACCTCGCCCCCCATCAGCTGCACGAGCGACTTAACAATCGTCAAGCCCAACCCTGAGCCGCCGCTGCTGCGCGCGCGGGCGCGGTCGGCGCGATAAAAGCGGTCGAACACGTGGGGCAGGTCCTCTGGCGCGATGCCCACGCCCGTATCCTGCACCTCCACGCGCGCAGTGGCGCCGTAGGTTTGCACGCTGAGGGTCACGTCGCCGCCGCTGGGCGTGAAGCGCAGGGCGTTGGTGAGCAGGTTGTGCACCACTTGCCGCAGGCGGTCGGGGTCTGCTTTCACCAGCACGGGCGCGTCTGGCAGGCGCAGCGCAATGTGCACACCCTGCGCCTCTGCGACTGACTCGAAGCGCTTGGCGATCTCGCGCAGATGATCGCTCACGTTGAAGGTGATGACCTGCAGCGGCAACTGTTGCGACTCCGCCAAAGATAGCTCGCGCACGTCGTCCACCAGGCGCGCGAGCAGGCGCGTCTCGTCATAGATGGTGGCGATCTCGCTGAGTTTGAGCGGATGCACGCCGTCGAGCAGGGCGCGGAGCGAGCCTTGAATCACCGCCAGCGGTGTGCGCAGCTCGTGGGCGATGTCTGCCATGAGATTGCGTCGCTGCTGCTCGCTTTGTTGAAGCGAGCGCGCCATCGTGTCGAACGCCAGCGCCACATCGCGGAACTCGGCGATGCGCGAGATGCGCTCGGGCTGCACGCGACAGCTCCAGTCGCGTCTGGCGAAGGCGTGGGCAGCCTCCGCCAGCTTGCTGAGCGGTCGCACGAGCGTGCGGCTGATCGCAAAGCCGCCGATCACGCCCACCAGCGCCGAGATCGCAGCCGCTGCCAGAATCGAGTTGCGCATACCCTCCAGAAAGCCCTGCTCCGCCTGTCCCAGCACGCCATCGGCAACCGCGACCGTCAGCGCGTAGCCCACCACCTGATCGTCCACGACGAGCGGCAGCGCGCGTATCATCATTTCTGGTGGAACCTGCTTGTCTCGCTGCTCGCCCTGCTCGTCGAAGACCACTTTGCCGCTTGCATCCACGATCACCAGCGCGATGCCTGGATCGAGCAGCGGACCGCCGCGAATCGGTCCGCGACGGAGCACGCGCACGCGGCGCAGCGCGCTGATGGTTTGGTCAATCCCTTCCCATGAGCCATAAGTGGCGTAGTGCTCCTCCAGCGTGGCGCGCACTGCGCCGCGCAGGATCACGCCAGGCTGCACCAGGTAGCCGCGAAACTGCTGATTGACGTTGGCGGTGATCAACGCGGCTGCCAGCCCAGCCGTGAGCAGCGAGATGGCGACGAAGGCAAGCGCCAGACGTGCCCAGAGGCGATTCATGATCGAGAGCCGCGGGTGGGGTCGCGCAAACGGTAGCCGACGCCGATCACAGTCTCGATGTATTTGGGCGAGGTGGGGTCGGCTTCGATCTTGCGGCGCAAGTTTTTGATGTGGCTATCCACCGTGCGTTCCATGCCGTCGTAGTTGAAGCCGAGCGCTTTCTCGATCAGCTCACTGCGTGTGAAGGCGTAGTTTGGGTAGCTCATCAGCACGCGCAAAATGTCGAACTCGGTGGGCGTCAGGTCCACCAGTTTATCGCCGACGGTGACGGTGTGCTCTGCATCGTTGAGGCAGATTTCGCCCACTTGCAGCACGGTTGGCGGGCGCGGTCCCCACTGCGCGCGCCGCAGGATCGCCTTCACGCGCGCCACCACTTCGCGGGGGTTGAAAGGTTTGGTCACGTAATCATCGGCGCCCAGTTCCAACCCGACCACCTTGTCGGTGTCATCCACGCGCGCGGTGAGCATCAGGATCGGTGTGGTGGCGAGATGTTCATCGCTGCGCACCAATCGAGTCAAGCTCCAGCCATCGCGGCCGGGCAGCATGAGGTCGAGCACCACGCAATCTGGGCGCTCGCGGCGGATGGCGTGCAGCGCCGTCTCGCCATCGTGCGCAGTGAGGACGGTGAAGCCCTCTTGCTCCAGGTAGCTCCGCAACAGCCGCACGATGTGCTTATCGTCGTCCACAACCAGGATGCGGGCGCTCATCGTTGTTCACGCTCACGTTTATACGCGCACGCCGATGGTGATCTCAGCTCGATATGTGCCCTGTGCGTCGCGGCGCGGCTGCAACAAGAGCAGGTCGCCGCCGCGGCGGTAGATGCCGTCGCGCGCGTTGCGCAGCCAGCCATCCCTTCGCCGGTTGTATGGCGGCTGGCGATAAGCCTCCGCGGTGGCGCGCTCGTCGAAGAAAAGTTGCGATGTGAACTCCAACGCGCGCCTTTGGCTGACGCGCTGGCGCACCTTAAAGTGAATGTGCACCGCTCGCCCTGGATACCAGCCTGGATAGATGGTGAGGAAACGCACCTCGCCAGCAGCATCGCTCATCTGGTAGCCGCGCAGGAATTGCTGACCGCGTGTGTCAGTGCGACCATCGAACACGCCAGAGTACACGCCCTGCGCGTCGCAATGCCAGATGTCCACCACCGCATCTGGCAGCGGCATGCAGCCCTGGGCGTCCACGCGCAGCAGGCGCATGGTGAGCGCCAAAGGCACACCAGGAGATAGCACACCTGTGGTGGGATCGCTGCGAATGTCGCTGCGATTGAGCGTCGCGTCCACGAAGAAGGGTCCTTCGGTCATAGCAGGGCTTACCACGCAGTTCGGCAGCGCAGCGCTGGATGGTCGAGCGGCGCGGTCTGGCGTGCTTGTGGCGCGCGGGGGCTGGGCGACCGCTGGCGCACAACCGCTCAGCGCACCTAGCCCCAGCACGCTGAACAGCGCCAACATCTCGCGTCGGCTCCACAACCGACCCACTGGCAGATCATCGTTCTCCATGCACAAGGTTATAGCCGACAAGCTGAAAAGCGAGCTGAGCGCACTCACATAACGACAACTGGCGGGAGGTTGTCATCAGCGACGCGCTCCCGCCAGTTGCGGCATCTTTCACCCCATCGCTGAGGCGCTGCGCTCACAAGCGCGGACCGCCCATGAACATCCAGCCGCCGCTTGTGGGCGAGACGCCTGTCGGGCGTGCGGGATACTTCAACTGCAACAACAGCGGCAAGTTCGCCTTGAGCGTGCCCAGCAGCGCATCCGCCTGCGCCTGCGTCAACCGCCCATTGGTCACCGCGGCGTCCAGGTCACTTTTCACCGCGCTCACCACGGCGTCGCTGATCTTGTCCAGCGAGACGTTCTTCTCCTTCGCCACGTCAGCGATGGACTTGCCGCTCCACAGCTCTGTCCATAGCTCGTTGACAGTGATGCCCATCGCGTCAGCGACAACGCCGAGCGGCACCTGGCGGGCTGCGCCGAAGCCGCCCTTCCGGCCCCGTCCAAAGCCTTTCAATCCCTTCGGTCCAGGTTGCAAGCCGACCACAGGCTTCACCTGCAATTGTGCCGGCAACACCGTGCGCAGGTTAGCCAGCAGGGTGTCCGCCTGCGCCTGGGTCAGCCTGCCAGCGGCAACTGCCGTGTCCAACTGGCGCTTGTGCTCCTCCACGATGGCATCCACGATGCTGCTGAGCGCGACGTTCTTCTCAGCCGCCACGTCGGCGACAGACTTACCGCTCGCCAGCGCGCTCTGCAACTCCGCCACAGTGATGCCCAATGTCTTGGCGATGATGTCCAGGTTGGGCGCGCCAGCGAACTTGCCGCTGCGCCCAAACGGCATCGCCCAACCTGCACCCACTCCACTATGATATGCAAGGGTGGGCACGACGCCGCCCAGCCCAACGACAGCCGCCAGCGCAGCAGCGCTCAACCCTGCGCCTGCTTTGAGAAAGTTCCTTCGGTTCATCATGCACACACTCCTTTCCGTAGATTTCTGACTGCTCCGTTCTGCGCAGTCGTCTTCATGGTAGCCTTGCGTTGTGGAAAAGCGATGGAGAACGTTCGGACGACGAATGAACGTGGGATTGACCGCCGCGCTGCTGGTCGGATGCGCCGCAGCAGCGGCTGAGCCGCCGGCGGCGACGACTCGCCAGCCTTCGCCCACCCCACCGCTGACGACCACCCCACCCCTGCGCCCCACTGCCACCCCTTTTCGCACGCCGACGCCAGACCCGCCGCGCGGTATGCCAGCGCGCGGCGCGATCACCGAGACCTACACCGTGCGCGCGGGCGACACGCTGAGCGGCATCGCCTATGCACTCGGCGTCGAGATGGAGGCGCTACAACGCCTGAACAACCTGCGCAACCTCGACGCGCTGCAAGTCGGGCAGCAACTGCTGGTGGTGCGCGCCATTGAAGAGCGCGCGCCATCCATCAAGCTCATCCCCGATAGCGAGCTGGTGAACGGTCCGGCGGCGGTGGGCTTCGATGTGGCTGCGTTCGTGGCAGCGCAGGGCGGCTACTTGAGCCGTCACTGGGAGGAGGTGGAAGGGCAAACCATGAGCGGCGCAGCGCTGGTGCAATATGTCGCCAACTCGTTCAGCGTGAACCCGCGCCTGCTGCTGGCGCTGTTGGAACACGTGAGCGGCTGGGTGACCAACCCCAACCCGCCACCCGATCAATTGCGCTACCCGATGGGCTTTCGGCGCACCAACCTGCCGGGCTTGTGGGTGCAGCTCGCCTGGGCGGCGCGCAAACTCAACGAGGGTTACTACGGTTGGCGGCTTGGCTCGCGGCTTTACCTGCAACTGGACGACGGCACGTATGCCTTCTTCGGCGAGGGCATCAACGCCGGCACCGCCGGCTTGCAGAACTACCTCGGCGCGATCAGCACGCGCGCGAACTGGCGCGCCGTGATGAGCGATGACCACCCCGCTGCTTTTTTGCGCACCTACCGCCGCCTGTTCGACAACCCCTGGCAGTACGACCGCGGCAGACCCGTGCCGCTAGGCACAACACAGCCTGAGCTGAGCCTGCCCTGGTCGCAAGGTGAGACGTGGCTGTTCACGGGCGGACCGCACAGCACTTACGGCAGCGGCACACCGTGGGGCGCGCTGGACTTCGCCCCATGGAGCGTGCAGGGCTGCCGCGAGCTGAACGATTGGGTGACTGCGATGGCGGACGGCGTGATCGCGCGCAGCGAGTTCGGTCAGGTGGTGCAGTCGTTAGACCCCAGCGGCGACGAGCGCATCGGCTGGAGTGTGCTTTACCTGCACATCGCCACGCGCGACCGCGTCGCCGCGGGGACGCCTGTGCGGCGCGGCGAGCGCATCGGTCATCCCTCGTGCGAGGGCGGCATCTCCACTGGGGCACACGTGCACGTGGCGCGCAAATACAACGGCGAGTGGATCAACGCCGAAGGCGACATCCCCTTCATCGTCGGCGGCTGGACGCCCGCAGAGGGCAGGCGCGAATACGACGGCACGCTGCGACGCGCAGGGCAAGTGCGCGAGGCGTGCCAGTGCAAAGAGCGCGATAAAAACGGCATCACCTGGTGAGTCAGCGCAGGTGGCTAAGCACTTGCAACACGGCATCCAGCGTGGGACGGTTGCGGGCAGCGATCACCCCGCTGCGCGACAAGCCGTAGTTGTCCTCGAACGTGATGCGCGCGGCTGGCATGCTGCCCCAAAGGCTGGCGACCGTGAACAAGCGCGCCGCGCGCAAGCGGCGAATCACCACGCGCCAACCAGTCGCGCTCAACCGACCCTCGAAGGAGGTAGCTTGAAATTGCACCTCCGCGTTGCGCACAAACGCCTCGTCGTGCTCCCTGCCGAGTCTGCCGAACCAGATGAGATCGGGCGCAGCGGACGCCACGCGGGGCGCGCTGAACAACAACGGCAGCGCGTAGTCCCGCCGACGAATCCACCAGCCGACGGCTGCCAGCGCCAGGAGCAACACCAGCAAGATGCCGCCGACTCGCGCAATGGTGTGCGCCAACACCACATCAGGCGGATAGCCAGGCTGAATGAAGATCGGCGGCTGCGCGCCCACGCCCGTCACCACCTGACCAACCACGACGACATATTCACCTGGCGCGTGAGGCGGGAGGTCTTCATCCAGGACGTACACAGCGCTGTAGCTGTCGGGCACAGTGAGAGGAATGTAGCGCCCGCCCTGCAGTTGAATGACGCCGAGCCGATACTGAGTGCGATACGCGCCGCTGGTGTCAAGGATGCCCGTGACGCGCACATACGTGCCGATGCTGCTGATGCCGATCTCCGCTGGCGTGGTGGTGCGGATGGTCTGATTCTCCACGCGACCCGGCTGGGCGAACATCAAGCTGAGCGAGGAGGCGATCAGCAGCGCGAAGAAGATCAAGCGGGCGGCACGGGCGCGGTGTAGGCGCATGGCGATCTCGGCGACGCGATCAAACCCCAGCGCCAAGGCATCGCTCATGCCATGACTATAGCAAATGCGCCTTCACGCAACCCCTTGACGCTCATCCAAAGCCACCTTTCACGCCGAGCACTTACAATCAGTTGCCACGTTCGCGCGCCGCACGCAATGCGCGACGCCAAAACATGAATGCGCATGGAAGCAATCTCCCCGCACAGCGTCTCTGTTGAAGCGCTAGCCGCAGCTCTGCAAACCGATCCACGCACAGGTATCTCGCGCCAGGAAGCGGCGCGGCGACTGGCGCTATATGGTTGGAACGAGTTGCCTTCCGCACCAGCCGTGCCCGCCTGGAAGCGTCTGCTCGCCCAGTTTGAAAGCCCGCTGGTGTTGCTGTTGCTCGCCGCCACCGCGGTTTCGTTTGTGGTCTGGTTGATCGAGCGCGAGTCCAGCCTGCCGTACGAAGCCATCGCCATCCTCGCCATCGTGCTGTTCAACGCGGGCTTGGGCTTCATCCAGGAGCAGCGCGCCGAGCGCTCACTCGCTGCGCTCAAGGCGTTGGCTGCTGCCACTGCCAGCGTGGTGCGCGACGGCGAACGCTGCGAGGTCCTGGCGCGAGAGATTGTGCCTGGCGACGTGCTGATCCTGGAGGAGGGCGACACCGTCGCCGCCGATGCCCGCCTGTTCGAGGTGGTCGCCTTGCAGACCAGCGAAGCGGCGCTCACAGGCGAGAGCCTGCCAGTGACGAAAACCAACACCACACTGGAGCACGCCACAGCGCTGAGCGATCAGCGCAACATGGTGTTCAGCGGCACGACCGTCACCTACGGTCACGGCAAAGCCATCGTGACCGCCACCGGCGCGCGCGCCGAGATCGGCAAAGTGGCTGCGCTCCTCCAACAAACCGCCGACGACCCCACCCCTCTTCAGCAAGAGATCGCGCGTACGGGTAAATGGCTAGGCGCAGCAGTCATCGTGATAGCGGTGGTGATCGTCGCAGTCACCCTGCTCACGCAGCCCGTGCACAGCACGCAGAGCCTGGTCAGCGTGATGCTGTTCGGCGTGTCGCTGGCGGTAGCGGCAGTGCCGGAGGGGCTGGCGACCGTGCTCACCATCCTGCTGGCGCTGGGTGTGCAGCGCATGGCGAAGCGCAACGCCGTAGTGCGTCGGCTGGCTGCTGTGGAAACGCTCGGCTCATCCGATGTGATTTGCACTGACAAAACCGGCACGCTCACCTGCGGCGAGATGACCGCGCGCTGCATCGCAACGGCGAGCGGCGAGATCACGTTGACCGGCGTCGGATATGCGCCGCACGGCGAAGCGCTGCACAACCATCACCCGCTGTGCGACCCCACCCTGCGCGCCGAAGCAGAGCTGGCACTGCGCGCGGCAGTGCTTGCGAACAACAGCGCGGTCACCCAGCGCGACAGCCGTTGGACGGTGCAAGGCGACCCCACCGAAGGCGCACTGCTCGTCGCGGCGATGAAGCTGGGCATGGCACCCGCCTCGCTGCAAGCGCAGTTTCCGCGCCTGGCGGAGCAGCCGTTCTCCTCGGAGCGGAAGATGATGAGCACGCTGCACCGTGCCCCCGACGGCGCACTCATCCTCTTTGCCAAAGGCGCGCCCGATGTGCTGTTGCAGCGCTGCGATTATGAGCAAATCGGCGAGCAGGTCTGCGTGCTCAGCGAGGCGCGACGGGCAGCCATCCTGCATCAGGTGGACCGCATGGCTGGGCAAGCCATGCGCACCATCGGCGTGGCGTACCGCGTGTTGCCCGAAGCTCCTCCGCCCAACGCTGAACTGTCGGAGATGGGGCTGACCTTCGCAGGTGTGATCGGCATGATTGACCCGCCTCGCCCAGAGGCAAAAGACGCCGTGGCGCGTGCCCAGCGCGCGGGCATTCGCGTAATCATGATCACAGGCGATCACCCGCTCACGGCTCAGGCAATCGCCGCAGAACTCGGCATCAGCGCGCCAGGCGCGCCGGTCATCAGCGGCGCGGCTCTGGATGCTATGGACGATGCCGCGCTGAGAGAGGCGCTCCAGCACGTTTCATGCTTCGCGCGCGTCAGCCCCGAACACAAGCTGCGCCTGGTGAAAGCGCTGCGCGATCAGGGTCATGTCGTGGCGATGACTGGCGACGGCGTCAACGACGCGCCAGCCCTGCGCTACGCTGACATCGGGGTAGCGATGGGCATCACCGGCACCGACGTGGCAAAGGAAGCCGCAGACATGGTGCTGCTGGACGACAACTTCGCCTCCATCGTGGGCGCAGTGGAAGAAGGCAGGGCGATCTTCTCGAACATCCGCCGCTTCCTACGCTACTTGCTCTCCTCAAACCTGGGTGAGGTGATCACGATGTTTTTCGGGGTGCTTTTGGCGGGGGCGCTGGGCTTGCGCGCAGAGGGCAGCGCGTCTATCCTGCTGCCGCTGCTGGCGACGCAAATCCTGTGGGTGAACCTGGTCACCGACGCCGGACCGGCGCTCGCGCTGGGTGTGGACCCGCCCAGCGCCGATGTCATGCGCCGCCGCCCCCGCCCTCGCCGCGAGCCAGTGATTAACGCCGAAATGAGCCTTGGCGTGCTCTTCGCGGGGTTGGTCATGGCTGCCAGCACTCTGCTCATGATGGACGCCGCGCTGCCCGATGGATGGATCGCGGGCGAAGGAGACGTGACCTACGCGCGCACGATGGCGTTCAACACGCTGGTGCTGGCGCAGCTCTTCAACGCATTCAACGCCCGCTCAGAGCGACGCTCGGCGTTCGCCGACGTGTTCCGCAACCCGTGGTTGTGGTTGGCGGTGGTTGGCTCGGGTGGATTGCAGGTGATGGTGATTTACACGCCCGCGCTGCAGCAGGCTTTCAGCACCACCGCGCTCAGCTTCGCGGATTGGTTGCAGTGCCTGGCAGCAGCCAGCGCCGTGCTGTGGGCGCGCGAGGCGTTCAAATGGGCGATGCGCGCCTGGGCTAGCCGGCATCCTGGCGGTTCAGCAACAACGTGATGAAGAGGAAGCCGAACGTGATCGCGAACATCAGCAGCGCGAGCTGGCTCGCCAGCTCAAAGTTGCCCGCCTGGATCGCGTCGTACACTGCCATCGCTAACGTCTGCGTGCGTCCGGGGATGTTGCCCGCCACCATCAGTGTCGCGCCGAATTCGCCCAGCGTGCGCAGAAAAGCCAGGATCGCTGCGCTGATCAGCGCGCTGCGCATTAGCGGCAGCGTGATGCGCAACAACACCTGCACCTCGCTGCAACCATCCACGCGGGCGGAGTCCTCAATTTCACGGCTGACCTGCTGCAAGGCGGGCTTGAGTGTCTGAACCACCACTGGCAGCGCCACGACGAACCCCGCCACCACTGCCCCTTGCCAGGAGAAGACGAAGCTGAAGCCCAACAACCGCTCAACCACTGCGCCGATGCCACGCTGACCCAACACAACGAGCAGGTAGTAGCCCAGCACCGTCGGCGGCAGCACCAACGGCAGCATCACCATCCCCTCCACCAACCAGCTCCAGCGAAACGGCTTGCGCACCAACACCAGCGCAATGCCCAGACCAACCGCCATGCTCAGCGCCATCGAGAGGGACGCGACGCCGACGGACAGTTCAAACGGACCAACCATGTGCCCTGCCCAGGTGAGTTCAGGGCTTCTCCAGCGCGTAGCGCTGCAAGATCGCCCAGCCATCTTCGCTGAGCAAAAAGCTCACGAAGCGCTCCGCCAGCGCCCGTCGCGGCGTGCGCGCGGTGATGCCGACCGCTTGAGCGATGGGTTCGTGCAGCGCACCTGGGACGCGCACCACGCGCAGATCGCGCTCCGCGATCACCAGCGACGCCGTCGTGAAGCCTGCTGGCGCATCGCCCAGGCGCACGATTTGCGTCACCTGTTGAGCGCTCTCAGCAAACACCAGCCGACCCTGCATCTGCTCCCACAAGCCGAGTTGCTGCAAGACCTGCCGCGCAGCGATCCCAGAAGGTGCGTGATCGGGATTGGCGATCACGAGTCGCGCGGGCGGCGCTTGCTTCAAGTCCTCCAGGCGCGTGACGGGTAAGCCCGCTGCGGCGTTGATCACCAGCGCCATCGGGCTATGGGCAAACACGCGCGCCGAATCTGAAATGATCGCGCCCTGCGCAGCCAGGTTCTGAATCACGTCCAAATCAGCCGCCACAAACACATCATAGGGCGCGCCGTTCGTGATTTGCTGGGCAAGCTGACCTGTTGAGCCGAATACAAACTGCACGGCAGCGCCAGGATGCCGCGATTCAAACGCGCGCGAAACATCCTCCAGCGCAAAGCGCAGGTTGGACGCTGCCGCCACAGACAACACTTCCTTCTCAGACCCGCCGGCACACGCGCCAGAAACCAGCGCCGTGGCAAACAGCGCACCGAAGCCAGCTACACGGGCGATAGCGCCAGGCAGGCGGCGCAGCTTCAACCGCCAACTTGCCAGAGACATACGCGCGTGATTCTAAACTGCCTGCTGGCTGCGGATCACGCATCTGCTCTGTGCTCCAGCCGCGCCCGCGCCTGCTCGAAGATGCCGATCAACATGGGCAGCGTGAGCAAGCCGGTGTGGGTGTTGCGTTGGCTGGGATGATAGGAAGCAATCACAGTCGCGTTGCCGCGCTGCACCACCGCGCCGTGCGCGAAACGCGGCAGCGGCGCAACGCCGAACACGCGCAGCGTGGACTCAAACGCCACCCGCCCCAACGCAACGAACACACGTGCACGCAGCAGCAGTTGCAGCTCGCGCTCCAGGAAGGCGCGGCAGCGTTGCAGCTCGTCTGGTGTGGGGCGATTCGCCGGCGGAGCGCAGCGCACCGCTGCCAGAATGTAACAATCGCGCAGCGCAAGCCCATCCTCGCGCGTGGTGGATCGCGGCTGGTTGGCAAAGCCCGTCGCGTGCAGCGCTGCGAAGAGAAAGTCCCCAGAGCGGTCGCCGGTGAACATGCGCCCCGTGCGATTGCCACCATGCGCTGCTGGCGCCAGCCCGACGATCACCAGCCGCGCCTGTGGGTCGCCGAAACCTGGCAGCGGCTTGCCCCAATACTCCCAGTCCTGAAAGGCGCGTCGCTTCGCGCGCGCCACTTCTTCGCGCCATGCCGCCAGGCGCGGACACGCGCGACAGGCGACGATCCGCGCGTGCAGTTGTGCGAGCGCATCGTCCATACGAAGGGGATTGTCGCGCATTCCGTCTGCAATGTTGCTGCTTCTCAGCGCTCACGCCTCACGCCAGGCGAACAAAAAGCCCAAATGACGATGTGCCAGGTTAGGCGTGAGCCGCACGCGAAAGCCCTTGCTTTGCAAATACCCTGCCAGGTCCCGATGCGAGAAGCCCGCCACGCGATCGTGATACTCCAGGCAGATGCGCTGCACCTTTCGCAGCGTCGCACCGCTGGCGTGAAAGAGAATGTCGTCACGCAAGCGAATCAGGGTGAATCGTGGCTGAAGCGCCAGCGCAAAACAGACGTGCCAGTTTTGAACTGCCCCAGCAAAGTGGGGATGGAGCGGAGGTAGTAGAGAACAGGCAAGATCATGCTGCCCTGGTAGTGATTCGCAAGCGCTGTTTAGGGACACCTGCACAACAGCCACATCCACTGCCTGGACGGCATTTTAGAACACGGCTTACACTGAAAGGCAATCCGACACACCGAGACGCGCCTATGCCCAAGACCCCCTTTGACCCGAAGCAGCACGGCTTTCGATTCGCCAACCACTTCGTGAACACCATCGCCACCCTGCCCCGCCTGGGCACGTTGCAAACGCTAGGGCGCTGCGGCGGCATGGCGTTCTGCGCGCTGGACCACTACTTCGCGCAGTTGCCACTGCCCACGTTGAGCGCGCAAGACCTTGCCCCCTTGCACGTCCCGCCCGATGGTCACCCGCTGGCAGATTACATCTACCGTCGCCAGCTCGACAGCTTCGCCACGTTGAGCGCGGTGAAGTTCGTCACCTGGACGCTCGCGCCCGACAAGCCCACCTTCTTCGCGCGAGGCGTGATCGAGCGCACCCGCGCGGACGAGTTTCACAAGCTGCGCGAGCGGATTGATCACAACCAGCCCGCACCACTCGGCTTGATCGCCGCGCGCGACCTTTCAGCGTTGGGCAAGAACCACCAGGTGGTGGCATACGGCTACGAACAGCCAGAGAACGACGAGAGCGCGCTGGTCGTCCACATCTACGACGTGAACTATCCCGCCCAGGAGCTGACCCTCACATACCAACCCGAAGAAGGTTGCTGGATTGAATCCAGCCGCAATCGCGAGCGCTGGCGCGGCTGGTTTGTGCAAGACTACAGCCCACGCCTGCCTCCGCCAGACCTGCATCAGCTCGTGACGCGCGCCGCGCCCCGATCTTTCACGCGCCCACCAGAGCGGTGCGCCTCGCAAGCCACACGCACCGTGCGCGTGACGCTGCGCCGCGTCACCTTCCATCATCCTCAAGCGCCCGAACTGTCCACCTCTGTGGCGCTGGTGATGGACGTGGGCAACGCGCACCTGCGCTTTCCTGCGCGCGGCACGCGAGAGGTGAAACATGGGTCGCGCTGGACGCTCAACAAGACGCTTGAAATTGAGCTGGACAAAGGCGCAGCGCTCACCATCCAGTGCAGGCTGGACAGCGCGGACACGCCAGCCGATCTGGCGCTGGACACGCTCGACGCAGAAGCGTGTGCTGGAGCGCTTCGAGCACAGCATCCAATCCGCCGCAGCAGCTTCGGCATGCATCGCGCGCGCAGCGTCGGCGAGCGCGGCTGGTATGTGTTGGAGTACGAGATCGGCGCATGAGCGAGGTCGTCCCAGAAGATGGCATGGTGATCGCCCGCGATGTGACCTTTCAGCGGGGGGCATATTTCTTGCCGAACGGCATCACGGTGAAAGGAGATCACATCACGATCAACGGCAACGGCGCGGTCATCATCGGCGCGGACTGTCAAGGTGTCGGCGTGCGCGTGCATCAGTGCAGCGGCGTCACGGTTCGAGATTTGGCAGTGGAGCGCTTCTATCATGGCATTCACGTGAACGGCAGCGCCAACGTGTGCGTCGAGCGCTGCCGGGTGCGCCACACGCACGAGTTGCCCACGCCTGGTGTGTTCCTGGACGTGTGGCTGCCGCTCTCACAAGCTTACGGCGGCGGCATCCTCTTTAGCGGCGTCCAGGACGGCTTCATCCTCAACAACGACGTGCAGCACCAGCAAAACGGCATCCTGCTCTACGGTTGCGAGAACGTCCACGTGAGCGGCAACGACGCCAGCTACAACAGCGGCGCGGGCATCTTGCTGTACGAGTCCTCGCGCAACGTGATCGAGCACAATGTGGCGGACTTCTGCTGTCGCATCTACGCCGCCAGCCGCGACGCCGAACAGTACCACAACGGCGCAGACGCTGCGGCGCTGGTGATCATGTGCAGCTCGTCACACAACATCGTGCGCCGCAACAAGCTGCGCAGTAGCGGCGATGGCGTCTTCCTGGGCGGGTTTCACCGCGACCAGATCAAGACCCCTTGCAATCACAACCTATTTGAGGACAACGACGCCAGCTACAGCCCCAACATCGCCTTCGAGGCGACCTTCTCCGCCCACAACACCTTTCGCCGCAACCGCGCCGATTTCTGCAACTACGGCTTCTGGCTGGGGTGGTCACGCCAGAACGTCGTGGAGGACAACCACATTGCCCACAACCGCATCGCAGGCGTCGCCATCGAGCACGGCGTAGGCAACGTCATCCGACGCAACCGCTTCGAGCGCAACGGCGAGGGCGTGCAGCTTTGGGTGAACGATCCCAGCCAGCGCGGCACAGCGCTGTTCACCGAGTTCTTCCCCGACCAAGCCGACAGCTACGACACCGAAGTCAGCGACAACACCTTCGAGCACAACGACACTGCGGTGCATGTGTGGACACAACGCGGCGCAAACTACACCGCTCCGCGCTGCCACGACATGCGCATCCTGCGCAACACCATCCGCGACAATCGCGTGGGCGTGCATCTGGAGCGCGTGCGCGATAGCCTGGTTCGGCAAAACTTCATCCAGGCAAATCTGGTGGCTGGCATCCGGCTAGCGGGCTGCGCCCGGGTGGATGCCGAAGGAAACACGATGTGAGGCGAGCGCCAGCCTCTGCGCACCAGGCTTGAGTGCGTTCAGACACCGCACAGCTACAATCTTCACCCGATGCTGTAGCCCCAAGCCAGCACATGCTGCAGCACAGCTCAGCAGGGCAATCGCCATCTGGCATCAACGCTCAGCTTCATCAACCCATCGAACAACATGGACCTTTCACACTTTTTAAGCCTCGTGTTCCTGTTTCTTGCTGCATGTGTGGGTGGCGCGATCAACGCGGTGGCGGGCGGCGGCAGCCTGATCGCCTTCCCCGCGCTGGTGGTGTTTGGCGTGGACAAAATCATCGCCAACGCGACCAACACCGCTGCGCTGTGGCCGGGCACGTTGGGGAGTGTGTGGGCGTACCGCGAGGACCTAAAGCCGATGCGCAATCTCTGGGTGGTGTTGTTTCTGCCCAGCCTGGTCGGTGGGCTGCTGGGCGCGCTGCTGCTGACACGCACGCCGCCAGCGCTGTTCAGCCTGATCGTGCCCGTGCTGGTGTTGTTTGCCACGCTCATCTTTGCCGCGCGCGACGTGTTCGACCGGCTCGCCGCCCGCAACATCGAGGCGATCCAGCACGCCAACGAGGGGCGCGTGTCGGCGCTGGCGCGGCTGTGGGGGATCGGCTTTCAGCTATTTGTCGCCACCTACGGCGGTTACTTCGGCGCTGGCATCGGCATCCTCATGCTCGCCTCGCTCAGTCTGATGGGCTTGCAGGACATCCACCGCATGAACGCCTTGAAGACGGGCTTGGCATCCATCATCAACGGTGTGGCGCTGTTATTCTTTGCCATCAGCGGCATTGTGAACTGGCCGCTGGCGCTGCTGATGGGCGCAGGCGGCATGTTGGGCGGCTATCTGGGCGCGCGGTTGTCGAAGCGCGTCAACCAGGTTGTGCTGCGCCGCTTCGTCGTGTTGATGGGGCTGATCGCCTCTGTGTATCTCCTCTTCCGCGCGCTGTGATGCCTGACCTTCAGCCATGCCTCCACTGCGCCGACTGCCTGGACGTGCTCCCCACCCTGCCTGCGGAGCGCGTGACGTTGATCTACCTCGACCCGCCCTTCAACACCGCCACCCACCGCGCTGCCGCGCGCGGCAGCTTCGACGACGCCTTCGGCTCACCGCAGGACTACATCCGCTGGATGCGCCCCCGCCTGCGCGAGATGCACCGGCTGCTTTCCGCACAAGGATCGCTGTTCTTTCACTGCGACTGGCGAATCAGCCACCACGCGCGGCTGCTGCTGGACGAAGTCTTCGGCGAGAGACAATTCGTCAACGAAATCATCTGGCGCTACGGCTTGGGCGCCGCGCGCAGCGCGCGCCACCTGCCGCGCAAACACGACGTGATCTTCTGGTACGCTAAGTCGGATCGCTACATCTTCCAGCCCTTGCGCGAGCCGCCCACTCCCGCCATGCTCAACAAATACCGCCATCGAGACGCGGAGGGGCGCCGCTACATGATGAGCTACGGGCGGCGCTACTACATGAAGGAGGGCAAATTGATCAGCGACGTGTGGGACATTCCCGCGCTCAGCCCCACCGCGCGCGAGCGCGCTGGCTACCCCACCCAAAAGCCGCTTGCGCTGCTGGAGCGCATCATCGCCTTAGCCAGCCAGCCAGGCGATTGGGTGCTCGATCCCTTCTGCGGCTCTGGCACCGCGCTGGTCGCCGCTCAGCGAATGGGGAGGCACTGGATTGGGATTGACCTCAACCCTGACGCCATCCAGATCGCCCAACAACGCTTGAGAGACTGCTCAACGGCTGGCGCTCCTGACTGAATCCGCCCTTGGAGTTAGACTCAAAAGCGTATGAGGCAATTCCGCTTGTGCGCCATCTTCGTGGCGACACTGCTGGCGCTGGCAGCAGGGTGTGCGCCCGCGTCGCCGTTGCCGACGCCTTCTCAGTCAGTGGAAACTGCGACTACACCACCAGCGCGACCGACCTCCTCACACTCAAACAAGCGCACACCCACGCCGCCATCCCCCACCCTGACAAGCGACGACAGGCGCGCGGTCTTGAATTTCACCTTCGACCTCTTCAAGCAAGTCAGCGCCGAAGTTGGGCAGAGCAACACCGTGCTCTCGCCGCTTAGCGCGGGCGTTGCGCTTGCAATGACTGCCAACGGCGCGCGCGGCGAGACACGCGACGCGATGCTGCGCGTCCTGAGCGGCAGCAGCATCACATCGCGCGACCAGCTCAACGCGGCATACGCTGCCCTGCAGTCACTGCTCAGCCGCCAGGAAGAGGGAATCACACTGCAGGTCGCCAACTCCGTCTGGATGCGGCAAGGCTTGGACTTCAACCCTGCCTTCCAAGATCGCATTCAGCAAATCTACGCTGCTGAATTGCACACGCTGAACTTCGACGACCCCGACGCCCATACCACGATCAACCGCTGGGTTAGTGAAAAGACGCAAGGACGTATTCCAGACATCCTGGATCGCATCCCCCCTGAAGCGGTGATGTATTTGCTCAACGCCATTTACTTCAAGGGTGCCTGGGCAGATCCGTTCAACGCATCCAACACAACAGATCAGCCGTTCTTCCTTGCCAACGGTTCACAAAAGACTGTGCCGCTGATGTACAAGCGCGAGAGGATGAGCTACCTGCAAGGCGACGACTTCCAGGCGGTACAGTTGTTCTACCAGGGCGGCGCCCTGCGCACCACCGTCATCCTGCCGCGATCAGACGTGTCACTTGAGCAATGGATCGCCGGGCTTTCTGCTGATCGGTGGGAAACATGGCAGGCTCAATTCGACGCGCGAGAGGGCGAGCTACACCTGCCTCGATTCACGGTGCGAGGTCAGTACAGCTTAATCCCTGCGCTCTCCGCGCTGGGCATGGGAATCGCCTTCACTGATCAAGCAGACTTCTACGACTTGTTGGCTTCTGAGCAAATGCCACCCGTGCGCATCTCTGACGTGCGTCAGCGCACCTTCCTGGAGGTGAACGAGGAGGGCGCTGAGGCGGCCGCCGTCACGGTGGTGGAGATGGGGCCCACTTCCATGCTATCGCCCGACGAGACATTTGTGATGCGCGTGGACCGACCCTTCCTGATCACCATCGAAGACAGCCAGACTGGGCTGCCGATCTTCGTCGGCGCGATCTACGACCCCGATCCGTAAAGGCAACAAAAGCGCGGGCGGCGCAGCGGCACCTACGCCGCCTCGCGCATCGGCTCTGGCTGACGGATGGGGCGGAACTTGTAGCCGTACACGATCATCCCGCGATCGCCATCCTCGCGCAACACGCGCGTCACCATCTCCACGGGCATGCCGATGTACACGTCTTCCTCGTCCACATCTGTGAGCTGCGCGGTGACCAGCGGACCCTCCTCCAGGCGCACCAGCGCCACCACATACGGCACGTACTTCTCAAAGCCGCGCGGCGCGCTGTGGATCGTGGTGAACGAATACACCTCGCCTTTGCCGCTAAAGTTGTAGAGCGTCTTGGCTTCCGCTTCGCAGGCGGGGCACACATCTCGCGGCGGGAAGATCTTGGTGTGGCAGCGCGGGCAAATCTCGCCCACGAGCCGGTAACGCTGATCGGTTGTCCTCCAGAATCGTGCAACTTCCATGGTCTTGAATCTCCTGTGTGTTGAATCGCTCTCTCTCGTGAATGACTACGCGGCAGCCTCCAGGATGGTGGTCACCACGGTGGCGCCGCTGCCGCCGATGTTCTGCGCCATGCCGAGCTGCGCGTTGCGCACCTGGTTCTCGCCCGCCTCGCCGCGCAGTTGCATCGCCACCTCCACGACTTGATACATGCCAGTCGCGCCGACGGGATGCCCGCGCGCCTTCAAGCCGCCCATTGTGGTGATGGGGATGCGACCGCTCAAGGCGATCTCGTTCTCCAGCGCCAGCGCCACGCCGCGCCCACGCGGCGCGAAGCCAGCTGCCTCCAGCGATAGCGCGCTCATGATGGTGAAGGCGTCGTGTAGCTCGAACAGGTCAATGTCCGCTGGACCGACGCCTGCCATGGCGTATGCTTTCTGCGCGCTGATCGCTGCGCCTTCCAAATACAGCGGGTCGCGCCGATCGTGAACAGCCACTGTGTCGGTGGCGACGGCAATCGCACGCACGCGCACTGGTTTGTCGGTGAACTCGCGCGCGATGGCGGTGGGTGCGAGAATGACGCACGCCGCGCCGTCGGCAATCGGCGACGAGTCGAGCAAGTTGATCGGGTCGGCGACTGGCTTGGCTTCGGCGAACTGCTTCGCTGTGATCGGCTGCGGGAACATGGCATATGGGTTGCGCGCTGCGTTGGCGTGCGCGTTGATGGCGAAATTAGCGAAGTCCTCCTTGCGGTAGCCGTGCTCGTGCATGTAACGGCGCATCAACAGCGCGTTGATGCCGACAAAGCTCAGACCGTGCAGCGCCTCATAGTCCGCGTCCGCGGCAGTCGCCAAGCCGCTGGTGGTGACGTCGCCTTGCTTATCGGTCATCTTCTCGACGCCCACACAGGCGACAAAATCACACAGCCCACCTGCAACGGCGATGTAGCCGATGCGCAGTGCGGCTGCGCCGCTGCCACAGGCTGCCTCAATCTTCATCGCCTCAATGCCGCGCAAGCCAGCGAAGTCGGCGATCAGCGCACCCAAATGCTCTTGACCAGTCAGCTCGCCAGAGAGCATGTTGCCCACATAGAGCGCCTCCAGCCGCTCGATTTGCGCATCGCGCATGGCGGCATCCAGCGCGTAGAAAGCCAGCTCCCGCAGGCTCTTGTCCCAGTGCTCGCCGACTTTGGTTTGACCGATGCCAATGATGGATACGTCTCGCATGTGTGTGCACCTCAATTCAGCTTGTAATTCCCTTTCAGCCGCGAGTACTGCGCGTAGTTGATCGGCTTGCGCCGCTGGACGTACTGGCGCGTCGTCCACACGCCATCGTGCGGTGCGGGTGCTCGCACCCGCAAGCAAAACGCATCGCTGCCTGCGCCACTGCCAAACGAGGTGAGCAGGATGCGCTCGCCCGGCTGCGCAATGTCCAGCACGGCGGTCAGCCCGATGATTGCGGACCCTGCGTACGTGTTGCCGATCTCGTTCACCAGCAAGCCGGGCTTCAACTGCTCGCGCCGGAAGCCCAGCTCTTCCCCCACCTTTAACGGGAACTTGACGTTCGGCTGGTGAAACACAGCATAGGCGAAATCGGCAGGCGTTAGTTGCATGGACTCCATCAAAGCAGTGGCGGCAGAGGTGATGTGGTGAAAATACGCAGGCTCACCCGTGAAGCGCCCCGCATGTTCAGGGAACTTCTCGTACTGTCGGCGCCAGAAGTCCGGCGTGTCGGTGACATAGGAGAGTGACCCTTCGATCTCCACCAGCGCGAAATCCCGCGGACCGATCACGAACGCTGCACCACCTGCGCCCGCGGTGTATTCCAGCGCGTCTCCTGGGCGCCCCTGTGCGGCGTCCATGCCGATCGCCAGTGCGTAATCCGCCATGCCGCTGCCGACGAACCCAATCGCAGCCTGGAGGGCTTCGGTGCCTGCCTTGCAGGCAAACTGCCAGTCACCCGCTTGAATGTAGGGCGACGTGCCCAGCGCCTCGGCAACGATAGTGCTGGTTGGCTTCACCGCGTAGGGATGCGACTCGCTGCCTACCCACACCGCGCGCAGTTGCTCTGGCGTGAAGTCGGGGCACACGCGCTGGGCGCGCGCCACAGCGTTGCGCGCCGCCTCGATGCTCATCGTTGCTACGTCTTCATCCAAGCCAGGCACAGACTTCTCGCGCACGGGGGGCACGGCGTTGCCGCCCGTCCACACCTCGGACACTTCTTCGACGATCAAACGATAACGCGGCACGTATGCACCGTAACCCACGATGCCCACCGACCGCAACGGTTTCATCACATTCATGGCTCAGGGTTCCAAACAGTCTTTTCGCAGATTTATCCCAACTCGATCTGGGATATCTGGGATTTCAGCACTGCGATTTTGCGATGCATGGACACTATAGGGCGCTTGACCTGTCAAAATCATCCATCTCTTGTGATCAAATTGCAGTGGATAGGTTCTGATAGTGAAATTTAGCACAAGATAAAGTCCAACTTATCACTCGCCCAGTCGTGGCGCATCTGTGCTGATCGAATTGCCTCAAACGAGCTGGGGCTGGCAGTGTGGGCAAAAGTGAGTGCTGCGTTGCGCGACGCGCACACGCGCAATGGGCGTGCCACAGCGCAAGCAGGGACGACCAGCGCGCCCGTAAACCTGAAAATGATTCTGGAAATGACCGCCAGGGTACACCCAGTCGAAACTTGCGCCGTTCGCAGCGATGCCCTCGCGCAGGGTGTCTTGAAGCGCCTGATACAGCGCCTGACGATGATGATCTTCTAGCGTCTGAGCAGGGCGCAAAGGATGGATCTGTGCGCGGAAGAGCGCTTCATCCGCGTAAATGTTGCCGACGCCGGCGACAAAAGTCTGATCAAGCAGCAGCGATTTCAGCGCGCCGCGTCGCACGCTGAGCCGCTGCACGAATGTGTCGCAATCCACGCGCAGCGCGTCTGGTCCGAGCTTGTCCAGCAGCGTCTGAGGGTCTTCGAGCCACCAGGCGCGCCCGAACTTGCGCGCGTCCTCCAGGCACAGCGCGCGGCTATCATCCAATTCCCAGACCAGGCGCGTGTGAGGGGTGAGGCTCTCTGCGGCGGGCACCAGCGCCAGCCGCCCGCTCATACGCAGGTGAATCACGAGCGTGCCGCGCGATAGGTGAAACAGCGCATACTTGCCATGCCGATCTGCATGAACAAAGCGACAACCGCGCAGCCGCTGGATGAAGGTCTCTGGGTCAGGCTGCGCCACCTCACGCAGCCAGTGCACCTGCACGTCCACAATCGCGCGCCCAATCAAGCCATCTTCGCGCAGCGCACGGACGATGGTCTCCACCTCTGGCAGTTCAGGCATGCCCTATAGTTCAAGGCGCATGTGAATGAGCACGCGGCGCGGCTGGAATCCACACGTGCGCAAAATCTGGTGGGCGGGGGGGTTGGGGTGTGGCTGCGAAGCGAAGATGGGCTTTGGCAGAAAATGCGCCAACCGTTGCAGCGCGTGAAGCGCCACTGGCATCCCTTCTTCTGGAGGGCGGTCGGGGTCAATCAACACCTCAAAGTAGTGGTGTGCGCCTTCGTAACTCACGCGGGTGCGGGCAGCGGCGTGCATCTCCGCTTGAGGCGCGCGCTGTGGCACAAACCATGCCTCTGCGCCGCCGTTCAGCGCGTTGACCAGCGACCAACGCCACCCAAGCCGATACACGTTATCGTCCACTGCCTCAGCAAAGGAGAGCGTCTCCGGCAGCACTCGGCGCGAGAGCGCCCACAGCGGCTGGGAGTCGAGGCGGCGCGCATTGCGCGCACCATCCAAGACGGGGCAATCCAACGGCTGACTGCGCAATGAGGGGCGCACGTACTGCGTGACCTCAGCAAGTGACACGAAGCCCAGCTTCTCGTACAGGTGACGGGCAGGCGCGTTTTCAGCGTCCACCTGCAACGCCACATAACGCGCGCGATGTGCCGCAGCGTACTGGATGCATGATTCCACCAGCGCCCGTCCAATGCCGCGATTGCGATACTCTGCCTGCGTCGCCACATTGCCCACGATCCATGTGTCGCGCCGAGATGGGTTGCGCTGGATGGACGCATTGCCCACCAGCGTCCCCTCCTCAATCCAGACAAAGCTCGTGCCGCCTGTGAGCAGAATGGCGTCCCACACACCGTAATGGCGCATCGCGTTGAGCATACGGCGGTTGTCGCTCTCGTTGGCTTCCTCGGCGAAGGCTGCTTCCAGCAATGCTGCCAACGCTCGACCATCTCGCCACGGGTCAAGTTGACGGATATGCGGGTTGGGTGGCGTGAATGTGCGCGCCCCTGCGAACACGTATGTGATTGTAACTGCTCACCAGCGTCTGGGCTGACAGCGGATCAACTTTTCACACCCAGTAGCTGTCGCAGATAGGGCGAGAGGGCGCCAGCAGCGCGATACACATCGCCGTTGATGTGTTGCAGGTCGCGCAGCCCGCGCGCCTGAATACGCCGATCCACCTCTTCGGAGGACAGTGAAGCGCAATCCAGCGCATCCGCCGCAACAGCAAGTCCCCAACTGGAGCCAAAAGTGGGAATGTAGTGAAAGTGCAGATACACGATCCGGAAGACCTGGCGCATATCCTGCAGCACGGCGCGCACTTCGTCGGGGCGATGGTGTGGTGAGCCAATGTGTGCGACGACCGCCCCTAACGGCGTGAGCAGTGCTTTGCAATCTTGGAGAAACGACGCGCCGAAGAGCGCCTCCGCGCCGCTCCAGGGATCAGTGAGGTCGAGAAAGATCAAGTCAAAGCGCGCGCCGATGGTGGGCGCCACCTCGCGGACATAAACCATGCCATCCTGGAAGCGCAGCTCGACGCGCGGGTCGTCAAACGCGCCGCGATGCAGATCGGGGAAGTGACGGCGCGCCAGTTCCACTACCGTCGGGTCCAGCTCCACCATCACCACCCGCTCCATCGAGGGATATTTGAGCAGCTCCTCGATGGCGCCGCCGTCCCCACCGCCCAGCACCAGCGCGCGGCGAGGATCAGGATGCGCCAGAGCGGGGACATGCACCAGGCTCTCGTGATAGATGCACTCGTCCCCTTCGCTCAACATCGCTGCTTCATCGAGGCGCAAGAAGCGCCCAAAGCGGGGCAGTTGCCAGATTTCGTAGCGTTGAAACTGGCTCTGCCCCGCCTCGAGCAGCACGGCGTTGTCGAAGTAGTATCCCGCGTCGGACGAGAGCGCTTCGATCACGCGATGCGTGTTCGTCATGCTGCCTCCAGCACTTGTCCACGCACAACAGCATGGGTAATGGCTTGTTCGGGTTGTAACACTCGAATCAGTTGGTCAAAAAGCGCTTTGGCGCGTTCAGAGTTGTCGCGCGAGTAGTTGCAGACGTACACGTCCAGCGTGACGTCTCCACGTTCGGGCCAGGTGTGAATGGCGAGGTGTGACTCAGCCAACACCACAGCGCCGGTGACGCCCGCTTCTGCGCCGTCGGCATGATAAAACTGGTGGAAGAACGCGCCTAGCGTGCTCAAGCCGGCGTCGCGGCACGCTTGCACACACAGACGCTGAAGGCGATTCTTGCTCTCCAACAAGCTCGGATCGCAGCGGCAACCGTAGAGGTCCGCAATCAGATGTAGTCCGTTCATATCGTCCACTCCTTGCGAAACTGAGACCCCTAGCAACGCCCGCAGACGCTGCTGACCTCGAACCCGCACGGGAGATGCTGGGAAGACCACCGTCCGCTTCTCCATGACGATGCTTGCCATTCCAGAGTGGCAAAATAGAAGAAGCCGCAGGTGGCAAACCCACGGCCCCGTGCATTCGGATTAGGCTTTATTGCCTTTGCTTAATTCTACCACATATATCGCAGGGGGTTGCCTTTTAACAGCAGCTTCGCCTCTGCGTTTGCTTTATGGCTCCAGGATCACTTTCACCGCTTCTCGCTGGTGAATGAGGTCCAAAGCGCGCGCCATGTCACTGAGCGGCAAGCGATGCGTGATCACAGGCGCAGTGCGCACCAGCCCGCGCGCGATCAGGTTCAGGCTCGCCTCGAAGTCGGACCAGTTGTAGCAGAAGCTGCCCTCCACGCGCAGCTCCTTACGGATGATCAGGGCTGGATCGAACGCAGCAGGCTGATGAAAGATGCCCAGCAACAGCACGCGCGCGCCTGTGGCAGCCACGCGCAGCACGTCATTGAAGACGGCTGGCTTGCCAGTCGCCTCGATCACCAGCGAGGGCAGCGCGCCATCGTTGTGCGCCTGAATTGCCGTTGGCAGATCGTCGCAAGCGTCGAGCGTGATCAAGGCATCGGCGCCCAGCATGCAGGCAATCTGGGCGCGCAGACTGGGGCGCGGCGTCACAGCGATCACGCGCCGCACACCGTGCGCGCGCACTGCCTGGAGCGCATACAACCCGATCGGTCCCAGACCGAAGATCACCACGCTATCTTCAGGCAGCGGGTTAAGACGCCGGATGCCGCGATAGGATGAGGCGAGCGGGTCCACCGAAGCGCCATCTGCGAAGGACAGGTGATCGGGCAAGCGATGAAGCGTGCTCACGGGCGCGAGCACATACTCCGCAAAAGCGCCGTTGATGTGAATGCCGATCTCGGTGATGCGCGGGCAGCGGCTCTCTTCACCCGCGCGGCAGGCGGGGCACTCGCCGCAGCCGATCACCAATCCCACCGCGACACGGTCGCCTGGCTGCCAGCCGCGCACGTCGTCGGAGACGGCGTCAATCTCGCCAGCAAACTCGTGCCCTGGGATCAGCGGGTACGGCACGCGCCGCACGCCCTCGAAAATGGGGATGTCTGTGCCGCAAATGCCGACGGCGCGCACACGCACGCGCACATGCCCCGGCTTCAGCTCCGGCACAGGCACATCGCGCAGCACAAAGCCTGGCGATGGCGACTCTTTGACGACGGCGAGCATGACGCGCGATCTACATCACCGAGCGCAGCGCCTGGATGATGAGCGAGACTGCTTCATCCGCCTGATCTCGCGTGAGGATCAACGCTGGCGCCAGTCGCAGCGCGCTGGGTCCGCACTTGGTCATGATCACGCCGTGCTGACCGAGCGCTTTGATCACCTGCTTGAGGCGGTCGGTGGAGAGCGGCTGATTCTCTGGAGTGACCAGGTCCACCGCGATCATCAACCCTCTGCCCCGCACACTGCCGATGATCGGCAGATCGGCGCGCGCCTCCTGGAATCGCTGCACGATGTGCGCGCCCACTTCCACCGCGTTGTGCAGCAGATTCTCCTCGCGCATGATTGCGATGGACTCCAACCCGGCGCGACAGGCGATGGGGTTGCCGCCGAAGGTGCTGCCGTGCGCGGCGGGCCACCAGCGGCGCATCACTTCGTCACGGGCGACAATGGCGCCCAACGGCAATCCACCACCAATCGCTTTGCCCAGCGTGATGATGTCGGGCACAACGCCTGTGTGCTCCACAGCGAACCACTTGCCCGTGCGACCCAACCCGGTTTGCACTTCGTCCAAGATCAGCAGTGCGCCAGTGCGATCGCAGATCTCGCGCAGGGTGGGCAGAAAGTCGTCGGGCGGGATGATGTAGCCACCTTCGCCAGCGATAGGCTCAACGATGATCGCAGCCAGGTCGCTGGGATGCACCAGCTTATCAAGCGTCATCTGGATAAACGAGCGCCACTGACTGCAGCACGTCTGCGGTGTGCGCGGACCGTGCCCGAAGGCGCAGCGTTCGCAGTTGGGGTATGGGACGTGCTCCACGCCGGAGAGCAAGCCACCCAACGCGCGGCGATAACCGCTGTTGCTGCCTGTGGCGGCGAGCGCACCCATCGGGCGACCGTGAAAGCTATCCATGAACGCCAGCACCATGCTGCGCCCTGTGGCGGCGCGCGCCAACTTCAGCGCTGCCTCCACTGCCTCGCTGCCGCTGTTGAGGAGCATCACCTTGCCCTGATTGAGCGGCGTGGGCAACAGCGCGAGCAGCGTTTCAGCCATCTCCACATAAGGCGCCATGTAGCCGACGTGCGAGGCGGCGTGGATCAGCTTCTGCGCCTGATCTGCGATTGCTCTCACCACGCGCGGATGGCAATGGCCAACGTTCATCGTGGCAATACCCGCCGCCATGTCGAAGTAGCGACGCCCTTCAAAGTCATACAGGAACACACCCTCGCCGCGCGCAAAGGCGACATCCGTGTAGCGATAGATAGCAGAGCTGACCACCTCGTGGTCGCGCGCGATCAGGCTCGCAGAATCCCACCGTCGCGCGCCGTTTGTCGGCAGCGTCTCTTGTGCTTCGATTGATGCCAGGGTCATGGTTTGTGCCTCACCAGGAAGAAAAGCGACGAGTGAATCCCACTCGGCTCGGTCATGCTACCACAACAGGTGCGCTGGCACGCATGTAACTGGCACAGCCGACACCGACATGGCAGGCGCGCGTTTTGTTACAATCCGCCAGGCATGACCTCCCCCGCTCCGCACACCACCACGCACTGGGGCGGCGTGATCGCGCGCTACGGGGATCGCCTCCGCATCGCGCGCAACGTTGCGCCAGTGACCCTGCTGGAAGGCAACACACCGCTCATCCCCGCGCCTCGCCTAGCGGACGCGCTCGGCGGCGGGTTTGAGCTATTCCTCAAATACGAAGGACTAAACCCCACTGGCTCTTTTAAGGATCGCGGCATGACTGCTGCTATGACACAGGCAGTGGCAGATGGCGCGCGCGCCGTGATCTGCGCCAGCACAGGCAACACCGCCGCCAGCGCTGCTGCATACGCCGCCCGCGCCGGGCTGCAGTGCGTGGTGTTGGTGCCCGATGGCAAGATAGCGGCTGGCAAGCTGGCTGGCGCGCTGAGCTACGGCGCACAGGTGATCGCGATCAACGGCAATTTTGACGACGGGCTGCGCATGGTGCGCGAAGCTACCGCGCGCGCGCCGATTGTGCTGGTGAACAACATCAACCCAGCCCGCCTGCAAGGTCAGAAGACGGCAGCGTTTGAAATTTGCGACGCGCTCGGCGACGCGCCCGACTGGCTTTGTTTGCCGGTGGGTAACGCTGGCAACATCACCGCTTATTGGATGGGCTTCAGCGAGTATTACAGCGACGGCATCGCCTCGCGGCGGCCGCGCCTGCTCGGCGCACAGGCTGCTGGCGCAGCGCCCATCGTGCGAGGACACGTGTTTGAGAAGCCGGAGACCATCGCCACCGCCATTCGCATCGGCAACCCAGTGCGCTGGCAGGAGGCGCTGGCTGCGCTGCGCGAGAGCAACGGTCACATCACCGATGTGACCGACGACGAGATTTTGCACTGGTATCGGTTGGTGGCGCGCCTGGAGGGTGTGTTTGTCGAGCCAGCCTGTGCCTCCAGCCTGGCTGCCATCGCTAAAGGTCGCCGCGAAGGTTGGTTTGACCCGCGTGGTCAGCGCGTGGTGTGCGTGATGACTGGTCACGGACTAAAGGATCCCGACACCGCCATTCGCGGCTTCGCCGCGCCGATCAGCATCGAGCCGCACATCGAGGCGCTGCTCGATGCCATGCAGATGTGAGCGCCGCTCGCCCTGAACATGGCGCCGCTGCTCACTGTTCGCATCCCCGCCACCAGCGCAAACCTCGGACCTGGCTTCGACGCGCTGGGCATGGCGCTTGATTTGTGGAACACATTTGAGCTGCACTCGGCTGAGCAACCAGGCATCACCGTTGAGTCACACGGCGAAGGGGCCGACGCGCTCCCGACGGACCGCAGCCATCTGGTTGTGCGCACCATGTTGGACGAGATCGCCATGCACGTGCCGCCGGACGAGCGCGCGCTGGGTTATCACATCGTTTGTCGCAACGCTGTGCCATGTGGCAGTGGACTTGGCTCTAGCTCAACCGCGACGCTGGCAGGGCTGATCTTCGCCTACGCGCTGCTCGACCCCGAAGGTTTTCGGACTGCGGCAGGGCAGAGCCGCATCCTCAGCCGCGCGTTTGAGATCGAGGGGCATGGCGACAATGTCGCGCCCGCGCTACTTGGCGGACTGGTAATCGTTTCCGCTCATGATGGCGAGGTGCTCGCACAAAAAGTGGCGCTGCCGCCGCTGAAGGTGGTGGTTTGCGTGCCGCAGTTTTATTTCATGACCACTCACGCTCGCGCGGTGCTGCCGCTGCATTACTCGCGCGCAGACGCGGTTTTTAACATCGGTCGCGCGATGCTGGTGGTGGAGGCGTTGCGCACAGGGGATATGCGGTTGTTGCAGAAGTCCATGGCGGATCGCATTCATGAGCCGTATCGCCTGCCCGCCATTCCCGGCGCCATCGAAGCCCGGCGCGCTGCGCTCGCGCACGGCGCGCTGGCTGTCACCCTAAGCGGCGCAGGACCGGGCATGTTAGCGTTCGCCAACGCCGATCACGACATCATCGGCAGCGCGATGCAGTCGGCATTTGCCGCGGCGGGGTTGCGCGCGCGCTACTGGGTGCTGGAAGTCAGCCCGCGCGGCGCGCAGATCAGTTGACGGATTCGCCAGTTGCGCTTACAATCCCGATTGTTGGAATCCAACTCCAGGACTAGAGAGAGAGATGGCTAGTGTCACTTTCGAGCACGTGACGAAGCGTTTCGGTGACGTCGTCGCGGTGAACGACCTTAACATATCCATCGCCGATCGCGAGTTTCTCGTCTTTGTAGGTCCTTCAGGGTGCGGCAAGACCACGTCGCTGCGTATGCTTGCCGGCTTGGAAGAGGTGACCGAGGGCAACATTTACATCGGTGACCGACTGGTCAACGACGTGCCGCCCAAGGACCGAGACATCGCTATGGTGTTCCAGTCCTACGCGCTGTACCCTCACATGTCGGTGTATGACAACATGGCTTTCGGTCTGAAGCTGCGCCGCGTGCCGAAGGACGAGATTGACCGACGTGTGAAGGAGGCAGCCCGACGACTCGGCATTGAACAGTTGCTCAACCGCAAGCCCAAGCAGCTCTCGGGTGGTCAGCGCCAGCGCGTGGCGGTGGGGCGCGCCATCGTGCGCAACCCCGCCGTGTTCTTGATGGACGAGCCGCTTTCCAACCTGGACGCCAAGCTGCGCGTGCAGGCGCGCGCCGAGATCAGCAAGTTGCACATGGAGCTGGGCACCACCTTCATCTACGTGACGCACGATCAGACAGAGGCGATGACGATGGGCACGCGCATTGCCGTGATGAAGGACGGCGTGCTGCAGCAGCTCGACACGCCGCAAACGCTTTACGAGCGCCCAGACAACGTCTTCGTCGCTGGCTTCATCGGCAGCCCCTCCATGAACTTTTTCGACGCCACGCTTACCAGCAACGGTAAAGATGTGTTCGTGGACGCTGGCGCATTCCGCGTGCAAATCCCCGAAAACCGCGTCGCGCCCTACCGCGCTCACGTGGGGCGACAGGTGATCTTCGGCATTCGCCCGGAGGACTGCCACGATCCGGAGTACGCGCCGCCAGGCATTCACCAGGCTATCGTCGAGGCAAAAGTGGAGGTGTTCGAGCAGCTCGGGCACGAGGTGATCTTGTATCTGACGACCAACGGGCAGAACTTCTTGGCGCGCGTGGACCCGCGCACGCGCGCGCGCGTGGGCAACACGATGGGCATCGCCATGAACCTGGACAACATGCACATCTTCGACAAGCAGACCGAGCGCGCCATTCGGTGAGTGCTGCTCGCATCATCATCCCCCACCCGAATCACCCAGCAGAGGACGCTAAACACAATGCTTGCCACACCGTTTGGTGTGGCAAGCGTCGTTTTCGGCGGCGCTTGGTGAAGTTGGGTTGTTCGGTCTCACGCAGCCGTTAAAGCGCGAAAGTAAGCGATGGTCTGTTTCAATCCCTCCTCCAAAGGCACCTGCGGCTCCCAGCCCAGGATCGTTCGCGCGCGGGCGATGTCGGGACATCGCCGCTGAGGGTCATCGGCGATGCGCTCCCGCTGAGGTTGATAAAACACGATCTCACTTGTGCATTGCGGACCAGCAGCCGCCTTGACAGCATGAGCGAACTCCAGGATGGTCATTTCGCGCGGGTTGCCGATGTTCACCGGCATGACTTCATCGCTCCACAACAAGCGCAGCATACCCTCCACCAGATCGCTGACGTAGCAAAACGCGCGCGTCGCGCTTCCATCGCCGTAGACCGTGATCGGCAGGTTGTTCACGGCTTGATAGATGAAGTTGGGCACCACTCGCCCATCTCGAATGTCCATGCGCGGACCGTAGGTATTGAAGATGCGCACGATGCGCGTCTGCAAACCATAGCGGCGATGGTAAGCCATCGTCAACGCTTCTGCGAAACGCTTTGACTCGTCGTACACGCTGCGCACGCCGATGGGGTTCACGTTGCCCCAGTAGCTCTCCTTTTGTGGGTGTTCCAGCGGGTCGCCATACACTTCGCTGGTGCTCGCCTGTAAGAAGCGCGCGCCTTTGCGCCGCGCCAGCTCCAGCGCGTGATATACGCCGTGCGAACCGACCAGCATCGTCTCGATGGGGTTGTCGAGATAACCGATCGGGCTGGCTGGAGAAGCCAAATTCATCACCACGTCCAATTCGCCATCCACATCACACGCTTGCGTGATGTCCTGCTCGATCAAGGTGAAGCGCGGGTGCCCCTGCAAATGCGCGACGTTGCGCGGCGAACCAGTGATGAAGTTGTCCATCGCGATCACCTCGTGACCTTCTGCGACCAGGCGATCACACACATGCGAGCCGATAAACCCCGATCCTCCTGTGACGAGGATGCGCATGTTTACTGCTCCTCCTCTTTCTTGTGCGACTTGCTGCCAATCCTGACGAGCTGCACCTGCGCTTGATAGCCCTTCTGGGCGTCATCACCCAACGAGATTTTGCCGTTAGCAAAGTAGCCCACACTGCCAGTGCTGAACTCCTTCGGACTGAGCAGCAACATGCCAACCTCGGTGTCGTTGACATAAAACTTCACTTTGATGATGGTCGGTCCGTTGCTCATCGGGCTATGATGATAGCGCACAAGATGCGCTACATCGCCTTGTTCAAGCCGTACGGCGTGCTCTCATCGTTCACCCACGAGCTGAGAGAGGGGGAAAAGCCCAAACGCACCCTCAGCGAGTTCGGCTTGCCGCCGCGCGTGTACGCTGCGGGTCGGTTGGACCTGGACAGCGAGGGGCTGTTGCTGCTGAGTGATGACGGGCGCTTCATCCAGCGCGTCACACATCCCCGCTACAAGCAGCCCAAAACGTACTACGTGCTGGTGGAGGGCGTGCCAACTCCAGCAGCGCTGGCGCAACTGCAATGCGGCGTGGTGATCAAAGGCTATCGCACACAGCCCTGTGAGGTGGAAGTGCTGGAGATGCCGCCCGACCTGCCGCCGCGCGATAAACCAGTGACCCCTCACGGACCGACCGCATGGCTAGCGATCACACTGCGCGAGGGCAAAAAGCGCCAGGTGCGCCACATGACTGCAGCAGTGGGGCTGCCCACCCTTCGATTGGTGCGCGTGCGCATTGGCTGCGTCGCGCTGGGGCATCTACAACCAGGTCAGTGGCGAGACCTGACGCCAGAAGAAGTGCAGGATCTGTTGCGCACATCTGCAACGCATGTGCCGCGGCATGTGCGCACAAGGCGATGACCACGATCCCCGAGTGCTAGAATCAAGCTGCCGTGACAAGAACATTTGTGTCACTCGACATCGAGACCACTGGCAGCGACCCTCAGCAAGACGCCATCCTGGAAATAGGCGTTGTCGTCTTTCGTGGGGAGCAGGTGCTGGATGAATGGCAAAGCCTGATCCAGGTGAACCGACCAGTGCCGCCGCAGATCACGCAGCTCACTGGCATCACAGACGAGCTGGTGCATCAAGAGGGGCGAGCGCTGAACGAGTGCCTGCACGAACTGGAAGCGTTGATCGGCAGGCATCCCATCATCGGTCACAACATCGGCTTCGACATAAGCTTTTTCAGCAAGCTGCGCAACCCACCTACGTTCGTACAGAACCAGACCATTGACACCTTTGAGCTGGCTGGCATTCTGGTGCCACATGCGGGGCGCTACTCGTTGGGGATGTTGGCGCAACACCTGGGCGTGGTGAGCAACGGTCGGGCGCACCGCGCACTGAACGACGCGCACACCACGCATCAGCTCTTTCACAAGCTGTTTGAGCGCGCCACAATGCTGCCTGAGGAGACCGTCGAAGAGATCATCAAGTTGTATGACAACGGGCGCTGGGGACTCGCACTCTTCTGGGAGGCTGTGCAGGCGGCGCAGAAAGGCGGCATATTCAACACCAGCCTGGGGGCGGCTATGGCGAAGTCATTGCAAGCAGGGCGCAACGGCAAAAACGCCTTGCAAAGGCAATTTGCGCGCAGTTTTTTGATCGGCGAGCCGTTGCGCTCAGACGCGCCACCACAGCCGCTCGACACTGAGCAGATCGTCTCTTTGCTCAGTCCAGGCGGTCCGTTTGCAGCGCACTTTGAGGGCTACGAAAGCCGCCCGCAGCAAATCAGCATGATGCGGCGCATCATCGAGGCTTTCAACAGCCAGGGCGACATTGCGATCATCGAAGCCGGCACTGGCACGGGGAAAAGCCTGGCGTATTTGATCCCCGCCTTTTACTGGAGCCTGCAAAACAAGCAGCGCGTGGTGGTCAGCACCAACACGGTGAACCTGCAAGACCAGCTCATCCAGAAGGACGTGCCCATCATCGAGCGCGTGCTGGGCATCGGGGCGCGCGTGGCAGTCATGAAAGGCAAGGGGCACTACCTCTGCCCTAACCGACTCAACGACTTGCGTCGTGATGGCGCGCGCACGGCAGAAGAGGCGCGTGTGCTGAGCAAGATTCTGCTCTGGCTGCCCAGCACGCTGGAGGGCAATGGTGATGAACTCTTTCTGCCCACTGCAGAAGAGCGCGAAGTCTTTCACCGCCTCTCCGCCGACAACCCACTCTGCAACGCCAACACGTGCAGCGCCACCGATTGCTTCTTCCATCAGGCGCGCCAGCGCGCCGAACGCGCTCACGTGGTGATCGTCAACCACGCGCTGTTGCTGGCGGACATCGCTGTGGAGAACCACGCACTGCCAGACTACCAGTATCTGGTGGTGGACGAGACACATCACCTGGAGTCCGCCACGACTGGCGCGCTCACCTGGCGCGTGGGCACGTCCGACATTGAACGTGAGCTGACGGAGCTGGGGATGGCGGAACAGCGCAAACCCCGCCGCGGCGAGACCAGCCACGTTGGGCTGCTTCAAGAGATCGCCGCTTTGGCGCGCAAAGTGCTGACGCAGGAACACGCCAACGACATCGGCACGCTGTGCGATGGCGCGCTGAAATTGAGCAGCGACCTGGCACAGCAGACCAAACTGGCGTTTGAGGCACTGGATGCATTTTTGCAGGATCAACCTAACGTCGGCGAGCAGAGCGATTATGTGCAACGGGTGCGCCTCACGGAGGCAATCTATCAACAGCAAGGCTGGTTTGCTGTGGAGACGGCGTTCGACAACTTCGTCAAAACCAGCAACACACTGGTGCGCAAACTCAACGACCTGACCCGTGCTCTGATTGAACCAGGTGCGATGTTGTCTCATTTCAGCGGCGTGTTGGCGCGGCTGAGCGCATCTTCGCGGTTCTTCACCGAGCTCAGCGAGCGGATGCACCACCTGTTCTTCCAGCCGTCAGGGCAGTACGTGTACTGGGCGGAGATAGACTCCACCAGTCGCAACAGGCTGAAGCAGCGCGCATCACGCATCACACTGCACATGGCGCCGCGCGATGTCGGGCACATACTGCGCGAGCAGCTCTGGAACAAGAAGTCAGTGGTTGTGCTCACCTCCGCCACGCTGCGCACCACGATTACAGATGATCGCGGCAGCACGCGCCCCACGTTTCACTTCATCAAGCAAAGGCTGGGCTTGGAAGAAGCTGACGAGTTGGCGCTGGATTCGCCATTCGACTACAAGTCCAGCGCGCTGCTGTATCTGGTCAGCGACATGCCTGAGCCGAAGACGCCCGGCTACCAGGAGCACCTGAATCGCGGGCTGATCGCGCTTTTCACTGCCTCTCAAGGGCGCGGGTTGGCGCTGTTCACCAGCTACAGCCAATTGCGCGCAACCGCGCGCGGCATCGGCTCGGCGCTGGAGCGCGCCGGCATCATGATGCTTGACCAGAGCAGCAGCAGTTCGCGCCGCGCCATGATTGACACCTTTCGGAAGCAGGAGCGCGCCGTGATGCTTGGCACACGCAGCTTCTGGGAAGGTGTGGACATTCAAGGCGAGCAGCTCAGCGTGGTGGCGATTTGCAAACTGCCATTCGAAGTGCCGAACGATCCCATCTTCGCCGCGCGCAGCGAAGCCTACCAAAACCCCTTCAACGAGTACTCGCTGCCTGAAGCTGTGCTGCGATTCAGACAGGGGTTCGGGCGGCTGATCCGCAGCAAGCGCGACCGCGGCGTGGTGGTGGTGTTCGACAGCCGCGTGCTCACCAAGCCTTACGGCGCGGCATTCATCCAGGCGTTGCCTTCGGTGACTGTGCGGCGCGCGCCGCTGTCTGAATTGAGTCGAACGGTGCAGGAGTGGCTGGCTGCTCAGCCAACAGCTGTATCATGAGTGAACTGGGTGAGGAACATGATGGAAACGCAAGTGGCAAACGGGGCGCACGTGCAGAATACCCTCATCAGTGCATTAAACGGGCGGATCATCCGCGCCGACATTGACACGTTTGTCTTCGCTACCCGTGTGCCTCAGCAGAGCATCCCCGCGTTTGGTTCGCTGGTGAAAACGCACAACACCCGCACAGGCATCACAACCATCGGCACCATCTACAACATCGCCATGTCGGACAACAGCTCCATCCGCTCGATAGCGCTTGCCGACGCCAGCGCCATTCGCAAGGAAGACAAGGAGCGCTACGTCCAGCAGGTTGTGGTGATCGAGGTGTCGGTGCTGTGTCTGGGTTACCTGGAACCGGCTCCGCCAGGTGCGCCAGAGAAGCGGAAGGTGCGCTTCGTGTTACCCTCGCAGCCGCCATGGACGCTGGAAGATGTGTGGAGTTGCACCGACGATGAGACACACCTCTTCACCAGCGACCCACGCTTTTTAACGCGGATGCTGCGATCAGATGCAGTAAGCCGCCTGCGCGACGATCTCATCGTCGCCGCCATCCGCGCAGCCATGCGCGTGCACGGCGATGCGGGCGCGTTCGTCAGGCAGTGCGCAGAAGAGTTGGCGCGCCAGATGGCAGACCGCGAGATACAACTGGACCATCTCTTACGCCAACTTGTGGAGCTACTATGACTGAGACAAATATCTTTCCCAGCCGATTCTTCAGCTTTCAAGACACACCCCAGACGTCGCGCTTGCACGTGTTGGGGAGCGTGATCGGCGGCTCACTGACCGATGGCTTGGTCGTGCGCCTGAATGGACAGACCGTTATCGAGGGACTCAGAGTCGGCGCGTATATCGCCATAGAGGGGATGACCAATCGCACCTTCTTCGGCTACATCACCGACATCAAGCTGCGCGACATCACCCCCCTCCTGCGACCGCCCGACGACAAGCTGCGCAGCGAGGTGTATAGCAACGCATTGCTCGGCTGCTACTTGCGCGTCAAGCTGGTGCTGATGTGCGAAGGCAACCAGATACAGCCCGTGCGCAGCGTGCCATCTCATTTCACGCGGGTGCGACGACTGACGACTGAAGAGTCGCGCCTCATCTTCTCAGGAGAGGGTGCGGAGCACACCCACCTGCTCGGGCACAGCCTGGAAGATGAGCACATCGCCATACGCCTTGACCTGAACAAGCTGACCGAGCGCAGCACAGCGGTGTTCGGGCGCAGCGGCACAGGTAAGACGTTCCTCACATTGCCGTTGCTGGCGTCCATCATCCGCAGCGACACCGCCAGCGTGCTGGTCTTCGACATGCACAACGACTACGGCTATACCCTCAAGGGCGACGATCGCCAGTTCCACGGTTTGAAACGGCTCAGCGCGATCCGCGACAAAGTGCTGGTCGTCACGCTGGACGAGGAGTCCTCTCAGCGGCGCAACGCAGGCTTTGAATTCACGCTGCAGATCGGGCTGGACGAGATTGAGCCAGAAGACCTGGAGATGCTGCAAGGCGTGCTGTCGCTCAGCGAGGTGCAAGTCAACACCATCCATGCCCTGCCCAACTACTTCGGTCCGCGCTGGATTTACGTGCTTGCTGGCAGGGGCGTCACAGCTCAGGAGCAGGCACACCTGAATGGGCTGTTACAGAGCAACCTGCTGAACCAGAGCACGTTCAACGCTATCCAGCGCAAGCTGAACCGCATCCTGAAGCTGCCCTTCGTCCTCGACCGCAGCACCCATGCTGTGCAGCAGATCATTGACAACCTGCTCAGCGGGCGCAGCGTGGTGGTGGAGTTCGGCAATTTCGGCAGTCAGACAGCCGCGTATGTGCTGGTGTCCAATTTGCTGACGCGGCGCATCCACGACGAATACGTGAGGCGCAAGGAAGAGGCAGAGGGACGTGGGTGGGGAGAACCGCCTCGGCTGGTCATTGTGATTGAAGAGGCGCACAAGTTCCTCGACCCGAAAGTCGCAAACTTGACCACGTTCGGCACGATTGCGCGCGAGATGCGCAAGTACGACGTCACGCTGCTCATCGTGGACCAGCGACCCAGCCAAATTGACCGCGAGGTAATGAGCCAGATCGGCACGCGCATCACTTGCGCCTTGAGCGACGAGCAAGACATCAACGCAGTGCTCATCGGCATGGGCGACACGCCGCGTCTGAAGGCGCTGTTGGCGTCGCTGGAGAGCCGACAGCAGGCGATGGTGATGGGGCACGCCGTGCGTGTGCCTGTGCTGGTGCACACGCGCACCTACGACGAGACGGTGTATGCCGAGTACGCCACTCCCGACGACGGGCTATCGGCAGAAGCGCGCATGGCGCGCAGCCAGCAGATGCTGGGGCGTCCAACCGAGGACGACCCGCTGCTGTGAACGCAAACGGGGTGCGTGCGAAATTGCACGCACCCCGTTTCAGTTGCAGCGCCGAGCGCTGGTCAGCTTTGGGCGCTTGATGCTGGCGCTGCGGGCGTTTGGTCGGCGGCTGGCTTGGCAGCAGCCTTCGCTTTTGCTTCTGCCGCGGCGCGCTTCTTCTCTTCCTCCGCCGCCTTTTCCATCAGCTCACGCTGCCAATCAGAGGGGTGGATAGCAGCGTGGTATGTGTCTGGCTTGGTCAGGATTTGCTTGTCGTGGATCAGGCGCTTGTGCGGATGCTCTCCAGGGTAGTAGCTCAGCTCGTAGTCGTGGTCCATCTTGATGGCGTCGAAGGGGCAAAACTCCGCGCAGTAGCCGCAGTTCATGCAGATGGTGGTGTCAATGTAGAACTGCTTGGGCTGAGGCACAGGACGCTTGGTGACGGGGTCCTCCGTGCGCACGATCCAGATGCACTGCGGTGGGCACACCTTCGCGCAAATGCCGCAAGAGGTGCACTTGTCGTCGTTCGTCTTCGTGTCCTTCACCAGGAACGGCACGTAGCGGAAGTTTTCCGGCAACGGCAGGCGCTCTTTCGGATACTCCACCGTGACCAGCCCCTGGTTCTTTGGACTTTGGCGGCGCAGCGGGCGCGGCTGTTGCACGCCGCTCTTGTTCAAGATGTACTTCAGGTCCTCGGCGTAGGTGTTGATGAAGTGGCGCAACGTCACGCCCAGTCCCTTCAGGATGCCAGTTCCCATCAAGCTCATGTTCGCATTCTCCTTTGCGTGTTGTGTCAGCGGTCCACCTCGCCCAGCACAATGTCCAGCGAACCCAAGATGACGACGGCATCAGCCACTTTGTGACCAACCACCATCTCTTTGAGCGAGTTCAAGTTGATGAAGGAGCTGGAGCGCACGTGATAGCGATAGGCGTTTTGCCCCCCATCGCTGACCAGGTAAAAGCCCAGCTCACCTTTGGGCGTCTCCACGCGACCGTATGCCTGCCCAGCGGGGACGCGGTGGTTGTATGCCTTCTTGCCAGCCTGAATGTCGCCCCACTTGGTGTTCTCCATTTGTTGCAGGCACTGCTGCACAATGCGCAGCGATTGGCGCATCTCCATCACGCGGATGCGATAGCGGTCGTACACGTCCGCGCCGTAAAGCACTGGAATCTCAAAGTCGAAGCGGTCGTAGATGCCGTAGGGGTCAATGCGGCGGATGTCGTAGGGCACGCCCGCCGCGCGGATGCACGGACCAGTGAGGCTATAGTTAATGCTGCGGTCGGCTGGCAGATAGCCCACCCCAATCGTGCGCGCGCGCACGATCTCGTTGTCGGTGAGCAGCGCCTCTAGCTCGTCAATCTTGCGCGGGATGCGCTCAAAAGCCAGCTCTTTGGCGTGTGCGAGTTGCGCTTCGGTCAGGTCGCGCGCAACACCACCGAAGCGGAAGTAGTTGCACATCAGGCGGCTGCCAGTGACCGATTCAAACAGGTCAAGGATCAGGTCGCGCTCGGTGATGAAGTACAGCGCTGGCGTGTAAAACGCGCCCAAGTCGTTGAGCAGGAAGCCAATCGCCCAGAAGTGCGACTCGATGCGCGTCAGCTCCGCCATGAGCACGCGCAAATACTCAGCGCGCTCGGTGGGCTTGATGCCCATCATCTTCTCCACAGTGAGGACGTAGCCCCACTCGTTCGCCAAGCCGCAGATGTAGTCCAGGCGATCAGTGTAGGGGATATTGTGCAACCAGGTGTTGCGCTCGCCGATCTTCTCGTGGTTGCGATGCAGGTAGCCCAGCACCAGCTTCAGGTCGGTGACCGTCTCGCCGTCCAGCTTTACCACCATGCGCAGCACGCCGTGCGTGGAGGGGTGCTGCGGACCCATGTTGACGATGATCTGGTCGGTTTGCAGCTCGTCCACATCGGCAAGGTTATTGTTGTTGCGGTCGAGCGTCTGCACGGCGGCGCCCACGCCAGTCGGCTGCGTGGCGACAGCGCTGCCATTGCCGCCGTTGCTGCTCGGCTGCAAGCCACGCACACCTGCCATCATGGAGTCATACAAGCCGGCGTCGGGGTTGGCGACGAAGTTGAGCGGGTCAAAGCCGGGAGGATAGTTGACGTTGTCCTCCCAGGGAACACGCTCTTCCGCCAGTTTGTGATCGCCGCCGGGCCAGCGCGACTCGAAGGGCTTTGTCTCGCCCTCGTAATACGCTTCGTGCCAATCCTTGCGCAGCGGCCAGCCGTCGAACCCCTCCCAGAGCAGGATGCGGCGCAGGTCGGGGTGTCCCTCAAAGGGGATGCCGAACATGTCGTACACCTCGCGCTCCTGGAAGTCCGCGCCAGCGTACACGGGCGTGAGGGAAGGCAATGGTTCGCTCAGGTCGCTGCCCTGCGGGCGCGGCACGCGCGCTTTAAGCGTGAGCGGCTCGCCGCCTGTGCTGCGCTGCACCTGATACACCACCTCGAAGTAACCTTCTTTGATGTAGTCAACGGCGGTGAGGTTGGTGACGCTGTCGTACTTCAGCTCGTCGCGCAGGTAGCGCGCCACGTCAACCAGGCGAGCCTTATCGTTGACCAGCACGCCGACGTAGGGCGCGGGCGTGATGACGTCCTCGCCGAAGTGCTGTTGGAGTTGCTGCATCTCCGGCGTCAGGGTAGCCAGCTTGGGGGCAGCGGCTTTCGCACCGTGACCGCCGGCTGGCTTCGGCGCAGCCGCAGAGGGTGTTTGGGTCTGAGACATGGATTTACTCCTGGCGTCAGGCGTTATTTTGAGCGGCTGCCTTCTCGCGGATTTCTTCCGCGCGGCGCATGTCCACCAAGTCCGGACCGAGCACGGGCACTGGGATGCTGTCCTCTGTGCCGCGCTGGTACCAAGGCACGTTGCGCAGAGACTGCTTCTCGATCTTTTCTTGCAGCTTCAAGAAGCTATGCAACAACGCTTCGGGGCGAGGCGGGCAGCCTGTGATGTACACGTCCACAGGGATGAACTTGTCAATGCCAGAGACGACGTTGTAACCTTCCTTAAAAGGACCGCCTGCGGTGGCGCAGGCGCCCATCGCGATCACGTAGCGCGGCTCTGGCATCTGGTTATACAGGCGCACGATTTGGGGCACCATCTTTTTTGTGACTGTGCCAGAGACGATCATCAAGTCCGCCTGTCGTGGGCTGGCGCGCATCAGCTCCCAGCCGAAGCGCGCCAGGTCGTGTCGGCTCGCCGCGGTGGCGATCATCTCAATCGCACAACACGCCAGACCAAACAACATGGGCCACACGCTGCGCTTGCGACCCCAGTTGTAGATTTTGTCCAGCGTGGTGATGAAGACGTTGTTCCGCAGCTCTTCGGGCACACGCGGATCGTTTTGCAACTCAGCAGTCAGTTCTGTCATAAACCCTTGTTCCTCTCGAGAGTCATCACTTCAGCTCAACCCATTCGGCGCGAATGCCATCCAGCAATTCAGGCACTCCACCATCCACGTCGTCCGCAAAGCCATCCAATCGCGCGACCCACTGCCGTAGCTCGGCATCTGGCACTTGGAGTGGGTCAACTTCGGGATGCGCGCGGCGCAACATCAGCGCTATTGGGTAAGCGTCATCCCAGTAGATCGGATCGCGCTTGTGCATGTCGCGGTGAGATTATACAAACCCGACTGATGCTCGCCTGAGAAGGGAGCGCCTCCGTTATCACTGATTCAGCTACGACGGTGGCGCGCTGTCGCTCATGCCGCCGCCAGCTTGGCGAAGAGTCCAGGCGTGTTGGCGGGCGGCGCGTCGGGGTCGTTGATGATCTCCGCGATTTTGTTCTTCGCTTCGGGCTGGAGCAGCGCTTGAGTCATCACTTCAGCCACGTCGTCGCGGCTGATTGTGCCGAAGCCGGGCAACGAGCGCGCAATCGCCACTCCTCCGCCGCCGGGCGCGTCGGTCAACCCGCCAGGGCGGATGATGGTGAAGGGCACACCGCTGCCTTCTAACGCCAGCTCTCCCCGCCGCTTCTGGCGCAAAATCTCCGCCAGCGGCGGGATCATGTCGGGGATTTCCACGCCCATCGAGGAGCACAGGACAAACTGCTGCACATCCAGCTCTTTTGCCAACAGCGCCAAATCGGCGATGGTGGTGAACTCGATCAGCGCGATGTGCGCCAGGTCGGTTGGCGAACGGCTGCCCAGCGCGCTCACCACGTATTGCGCGCCGATCATCGCGGCGCGCGCGTCCTCTTCTCGCGTCACATCGCCGACGCACACCTCCACCCCGTCGCCCTCTACAAGGGGGCGCTGCGACTCGCTGCGGATCAACGCGCGCACATGAAACCCCGCCGCGCGCAAGCGCCGCACCACGCGGCGCCCCGTGCGTCCAGAGGCGCCGACCACCAGCACTGTGCTGCTCATCGCCGTCAATCGTAAACCACTTTCGCAGCAACACTCCGCGAACAGCACAAACGCTTACAATCGTGCCGCCATGCGTCTGAAATCGCTGACGCTCCACGGCTACAAGACGTTTGCCAGCAAAACCGTCTTCCACTTCGGCACCGGCATCACCGCCATCATCGGACCGAACGGGAGCGGGAAGAGCAACATCGCCGACGCCATCCGCTGGGCGCTGGGCGAACAGCAGTTCTCGCTGCTGCGCGGCAAGAAGACCGAAGATATGATCTTCGCCGGCAGCGCCCGACGCCCACGCGCCAGCTTCGCCGAGGTGACGCTCACATTCGACAACAGCGATCACTTCTTCCCCATCGCCTATAGCGAGATCGCCATCAGCCGACGCGCCTACCGCGATGGCGTGAACGAATACACGCTCAACGGCAATCGCGTGCGCCTGCGCGACATCACCGACTTGCTCGCCCACAGTGGTCTGGCAGAGCGCACCTACACGGTGATCGGTCAGGGGCTAGTGGATCACGCCCTGGCGCAAAAGCCAGAGGAGCGCCGCGCGCTCTTCGAGGAGGCGGCTGGCATCGCCACCTATCGCAGCCGACGCGAAGAGGCGCTGCGCAAACTGGAGGAGACGCGCCACAACCTGGAGCGCGCACAAGACATCTTGCGCGAAGTGGAGCCGCGCCTGCGCCAGCTCACACAACAGGCAGAACGCGCCCGCCGACACCGCGAGCTGCGCCAGGCGCTGCTTGAGCAATCGCAGGTTTGGCTGGGCTGGCAATATCGCGCCCTGCGCGACCGACTGCAGCGCGCGACCGCCGCGCGAGACCTGGCGCAGCAGCAGCAAGCTGAGGCGCGCACCGCGCTGGAATCCGCAGAGCAATCGCTGGTTGCCCTGCGCCAGCAACGCGCGCAGCTTCAAGAGCAGATCGCGGAAGTGCAGCGCGAACGCGACGCCGCTCAGCGCACATACACCGTCTGGCTGCGCGAGCGCGATGTGCTCCGCGAACGGCTGAACGCGCTAGAGCGACAGGAAGCCGACGCACGCGCAGAGCTGAGCGCGCTCGCTGCTGAGCGCGAAGCGGCTCAGGCGCGCCTGGACGAAGCCGCGCAAGCGCTGCACGAGGCACAAGCGCTGCTCCATCAATGCACTCAGGCGCTGCAAGAAGCCCTTGATGCCGCTGCCACGCGCAGCCTCGACCGCGACCACCTGGAAGCCCAGCGCCAACAAGCGCAGCAGTTGGTCGAACAGCGCAATCAGGCGCTCCTTGAGGCACAGCGCGCGCTTGCCGCGGCACAGGCGCGCCGACATGCCCTGCAAGATCAACTCGATGCCTTGACCCGTCGCGCAGCAGCACTGGCTGAGCAACGTGAAGCGGACATGGCTGCGCTGCAACGCATCCGCGAGGCGATTCAGCACGACACCGCCCAGGCAACACTCTTCGACGCGCAATACGAATCAGCCCAGCGCGCGCTGACCGAAGCGCAGCAATACTTCGCCCAGACACAGGCAGCACTTGCCGCAGCCGAGGCAGAGGAAAAGCTCGCCGCGCGCGTGACGCTCTTCGCAAAACTGCGCGCACAGCAATACAACGAAGATTTGGCATCGGCTGCTGCGGCGCTTGGGCTAAACACGTTCCGTGGGCTGCTCTCCGACTTCCTCCAGGTTGCGCCAGAAGCGCAAAAAGCCGTCGGCGCTGCTCTGGATCGCTGGATGAGCGCGCTTGTGCTCGACGCCGAGCCTGATCATGTCGTCACTACTTTGCCGCAGCTGCGCGACTGGTTGCGCGCCCGAGCAGACGGCAACATCACCATCGCCCCGCTGCCCATCATGCGCGACCTCTCGCCCACGCTGAACGCATCGCAACGCGAGCAAATGCGCGCGCGGGGGGTGCGACCGATGATCGAAATGGTGTCGGCACCAGAGTGGCTTCGCCCCGCGCTGGGCGCGCTGTTTGGCAACGTGTTCTTCGCCCCCGACCTAGAGACAGCGCTGCGCTTCTGCCAGATGCTTGATCAACACGGCATGTGCGTCACCCGCGAGGGAGAGGTGGTGCTCGCCAGCGGCGGCTTGATCTTGAGACCAGACGCCAACACGGATGCGGCAACACCTGACGCGCCAGAAATCGATCAACCGCTCGACCCAGAAGCCATTCGCGCGCAGCTCGAAGCAGCACAAACAGCGCATCGGGCAGCACAACAACAGCTTGCGCAGGTCCGGCGCCAGTTTGAAGAAGCCAGCCAGACGCGCCAGATCTTCACCCGCGAGATTAACACGCGTCAGCGCCGCCTGGAAGAGACAGAGCAGAAAATCGCGCGCAGCGAAGAGGCGCTGGCGGAGATGGCTGCGGGAATGGCACAACTGGAGCAGGAGATCGCTCAACTCGACGCGCAGATCGCGCAGTCTGGCTTGCACGTGCAACACTGCCAGCAGGCGCTGCAACAGGCGCAAGCTGCGCTGCAAACAGCAACGCAACAACTCAACGAGTTCCTTCACAGCGGCGAGCTGGAGACGCTCAATCGGCTGCGCGCAGAAGCAGCCGCTGCGCAGAAAACCGTGGAGAACAGGGAGGCGCTCCACCAGGAGCGGGCGCGACGCTGTGAGTCGTTGCGTGTCCAGCAGGAATCTCGGCTGGCGCGCACGAGCGCCTTGCAGGCTGACCGCGAACTGGTCGCTCAACAGTTTGCAGAGGCAGAGCGCGCGCTGGCACAATCAGAGGCGCAGCTACAGCGCGCAACCGAAGCCTTGCAGCCCCTGCGAGCAGCGCTTGCCCAGTGCGATCAGCAAGCCGAAGCCATCGAGGCGCAGCGCCATCAGCTAGAGCAGCAACTGCGCACCTGCGATGCTCAGCTCAACGCGGCTCTGGTTGAGCTGACGCGGCTGGAGGACGAGCGCACCAACCTCATCCAGCGCGCGGCAGAACTGCTAGCCGAGATGCAAAGCAGCGCCGAGCCAGACCTGTCCGCCGCTGCCGCGCTGCTTGAAACGCTGCCAGCAACCGAGCCGCCGACGGACATCGAGTCGCGCATCGCCCAGCTTCGACGACAGATACGTCAGCTCGGCGCAATTAACGAGGAGGCGGAAGCAGAATACGCGGCGCTGCGCGAGCGCTACGACTTCATCACGGCGCAGTGCGCAGACCTGGAGCAGGCTGCAGAAAGGCTACAGCACGTGATCGCTGAGTTGAATGACACAATGCGCAAAGCGTTCCACGAGACGTTCGAGATGATCGCAAGCGCATTTCAGCACACGTTCAAGGCGCTGTTTGGCGGTGGGCAGGCGCGCCTTTCACTGGTGAACGCCGACAACCTGGATGAGTGCGGCGTGGAAATCCAGGCGCAACCGCCAGGCAAACGCCCACAGTCGCTGGCACTGCTCTCAGGAGGCGAACGGTCGCTGACGGCGACAGCGCTATTGTTCGCCATCCTTCAGGTGAAACCCACGCCGTTTTGTGTGCTGGACGAAGTGGACGCGGCGCTGGACGAGAACAACGTCGGGCGCATCCGCGACATGCTGGAACGGCTGAGCGACCAAACACAATTCATCATCATCACTCACAATCGTCGCACCGTCGAAGCAGCCGACACAATCTACGGCATCAGCATGGGTGCAGACGGCGCGAGCACAGCGCTCAGCCTGCGGTTGGATCCAGCATGAGGGCGACCCGCCCGCTTTCTCAGCGCACGGCGAGCAACTCCACGTCGAAGATCAATCGCGCGTTGGGCGGGATCACGCCGCCGACGCCTGTCTCGCCGTAAGCCAGTTCTGGCGGGATGAAAAGGCGACGCTTGCCGCCCACGCGCATGGTGGCAAGCCCCTCCTCCCAGCCGCGGATCACCTGCCCTGCCCCTAACACAAACTCAAAAGGCTGACCGCGGCTGAGCGAGCTGTCAAACACCTGACCGTTCTCCAATCGCCCCGTGTAATGCACCACTACGGTCTGACCGGGCTGCGGCTGCGGACCGCTGCCCACCACTTCATCCATATACTGCAAGCCCGAGGCGGTCGTGACCAGTGTGCTGGCAGCATTTGCGTTGTTTTGCGTAAACGGGAGGGCGGGCGCCGCTTGCGGTGGGGGCACGACCGGTGCAGGGGTGGAGGGTCGCGCGCCCACAAACGAGAGCGCGAACACGATCACCGTCAAGCCGAAGATGACGCCCGTGATCGCCCAGACGTTGGCTAGTTGTCGGTTCATGGTCACTCGTCACGTATTACGCAGCACAGCACCAGCTCTTTCGCCGCGCGCACCTCATCCAATCGCTTGAGCGGCGCGGTGTGCGGCGCTTCCTTCAACAGCTCTGGGTGTGTTCTGGCTTCTTCCGCGATGCGCAGCATGGCATCGCAGAAGCGGTCCAGCGTCTCTTTTGACTCGGTCTCTGTCGGCTCGATCAGGAGCGCTTCGGGCACCAGCTTCGGCAGAGGGAAGTAGTTGGTGGGCGGGTGGAAGCCGTAGTCCATCAACCGCTTTGAGATGTCCAGCGCAACGACATTGCTCGCGCCCTTAATCTTGCCTTGCAGACATGCCTCGTGCATGCAAAAGCGCGCCTCGCCGTGCGGCGCGTGGTATTCGTGCTTCAAGCGCGCCTGGACATAGTTCGCATTTAACACGGCGTGCTGGCTCACTGCGCGCAAACCCTCTTCGCCATGCACACGAATGTAGGTGTAGGCGCGCACTAACATGCCGAAGTTGCCGTGAAAGGCGCGCATACGCCCGATGCTGCGCGGCGGGGTGTACCACTCAAACAGCGTCTCGCCTTCTTCTGTCTCCACCGCGCGAACAATCGGACCGGGCAAAAAGTCAGCCAGGAATTGTTTGACCGCCACTGGACCGCTGCCTGGTCCGCCACCTCCATGCGGCGTGCTGAAGGTCTTGTGCAGGTTGTAGTGGATCACGTCGAAGCCGATCTCGCCAGGCTTGGCGATGCCCAGTAGAGCATTCATGTTTGCGCCGTCGCCATAGACCAGCCCTCCTGCCTGATGCACGAGCTGGCACACCTCCTCGATGTGCTCCTCGAACATGCCGAAGGTGTTGGGGTTGGTGATCATCAAGCCGCATACGGTGTCGTCCAGGTTGGCGCGCAGCGCCTCCAGGTCCACGTTGCCGCGTCGGTCGGAGGGCAGCTCCACAACGGTGAGTCCTGCCATCGCGCTGGAGGCAGGATTAGTGCCGTGGGCGCTATCGGGGATGAGCATCTTGGTGCGGTGGTGCTCGCCGCGCGCTGCATGGTAGGCGCGCATGATGAGGATGCCGGTGAACTCGCCCTGTGCGCCTGCTGCGGGTTGTAGGCTGGCGGCGTCCATGCCAGCTATCTCAGCCAGGTAGCGCTGCAGCTCGTGCATGAGATACATCGCGCCCTGCGCCGTCTCTGCTGGCTGAAGGGGATGCAGCGCTGCAAAGCCGTTCAGGCGCGCGGCGTCTTCGTTCACGCGGGGGTTGTACTTCATCGTGCAACTGCCCAGCGGATACATCGTCACATCAATCGCCAGGTTCAGCTGCGAGAGGCGAGTGAAGTGGCGCGTCACATCCACCTGGCTCAGCTCGGGCAAGGGCAGATGTTCGCGCTGCAACTCGGCGGGGATCGCGTACTCTGGCACGTCAGACTCTGGCATGTGCACGCCCCGACGTCCTGGCACAGACAGATCAAAGATCAGCGGTTCGAGTGGATTCATGTTGCTCAAACGTGAACTGATTATCGCACTACGCTCTGAGTGCTGAAGCGCGGCTTCAGCACTGAGACAGCTCGCAGTACACTCTGCACACAAGAAGCAATCGCAACAGGAGGCACGATGTCGGACACAATCCACAAGCACGTCTCGCCGCGCGCGCGCAACGTGTTGGGCGGCGACTTAAAGACCTGCAGCACGCAACCGCTCACAGGCTGGTACCGAGACGGGTGCTGCAACACAGGTCCTGGCGACCACGGTCTGCACCTGGTGTGCGCACGGGTCACGCAGGCGTTTCTGGAGTTTTCCAAAAGTCGCGGCAACGACTTGATCACGCCGCGACCTGAGTATGGTTTTCCTGGCTTAAAAGCAGGTGACCGATGGTGCTTGTGCGTTTCACGCTGGCTGGAGGCGCTGGAGGCGGGCTGCGCGCCGCCTGTGGATTTAGAAGCCACCCATATCGCGGCGCTGGAGTTTGTTGACCTGGAGGTGCTCAAGCAGTTTGCGCTGCAGCGGGATTGAACCTCTTCTCATCTTGCTTCGCACGCATCTATGACGACGTTGTACGGTGGCATCGAGGCGGGCGGCACGAAGTTCAATTGCGTCATCGCCGCTGGTCCGCATGACATCCGCGCCGAAACGCGCATCCCCACCACCATTCCCGAAGAGACGCTGACGCGCGTGATTGACTGGTTTCAAGCGAGCAAACTGCCGATCCGCGCGCTGGGTATCGCCTCATTCGGACCAGTGGACTTGCGGCGCAACTCGCCCACGTATGGCTTCATCACCACCACGCCCAAGCCTGGCTGGCGCAACACCGCACTGGTGCAGCCGCTGCAGGCAGCGCTCGGTGTGCCAGTTGCGTTTGACACAGACGTGAACGGCGCTGCGCTGGGCGAGGGCACATGGGGCGCGGCGCAAGGGCTGGACACATACCTCTACGTCACCATCGGCACAGGCATCGGTGGCGGGGCAGTGGTCAACGGTCAACTGCTGCATGGGCTTACCCACCCGGAGATGGGTCACATCCGCCTGCCGCGCGATCCACAAGCTGACCCCTACTCAGGCGCATGTCCCTTTCATGGCGATTGCTTCGAGGGGTTGGCGAGCGGACCGGCGCTATGGGGGCGTTGGCAACAGGACCCAGCCACGCTTCCAGCCGATCACGGAGCCTGGAAGTTAGAAGCGCATTACATCGCGCTGGCGTTGGTGAACTACATCTGCGTGCTGTCACCTCAGCGCATCATGCTAGGCGGCGGGGTGATGGATAACCACTTCCTCTTCCCGATGATCCGCGCCGAGGTGCAGCGATTGCTCAACGGGTACATCGTTCACGAATCGCTTGAAGAAGGCATCGAGCGCTACATCGTGCCGCCGGCGTTAGGCGCGCGCGCAGGCGTGCTGGGGGCGGTGGCGCTGGCGCTGCACGCTGCGCAGGAGGGCTAGCGCGCGCGCAGCGCTGCTGCAATCGCGCCGATGTCCTCGAAGATGTAGTCGGGGCGAATCGGACCGCGCTCCGCCTCCTCGCGGGTGCTGACGCCGCTCAGCACGAGGCAAGTGGTCAGCCCAGCGCGCTGCCCACCGAGAATGTCCGTATCGAGACGGTCGCCGATCACGAGGGTGTCGGCAGGCGACCCGCCCATGCGCTGCATGGCTTGCAGCATCATCTCTGGCTGCGGTTTGCCGATCACCAACGGCTCAATGTCGGTCGCTGCTTGCAGCGCAGCCAGAATGGCGCCATTGCCTGGCACCAAGCCGCGCTCGCCAGGAAAGGTGCGATCGGGATTTGTGCCGATGAACGCTGCGCCGCCTCGGATCAACAGGCAAGCCTCAGCTAATTTGGCATAGGTGAGCTGGGGGTCCAGCCCCACCACCACGTGCGTCGCTTGCGCCGCGTCGGGCATGTCGTTGACCACGCTCAGCCCCTGAGCGCGCAACTCATCCATCAGACTCGATGTGCCCAACACGAACACGCGCGCATCTGGCGCGTGCTGTGCCAAGTACAGCGCTGTCGCCTGCGGCGAGGTCAGCACCGCTTCGCGCGGCACCTGCACGCCGAACGAGGCAAGCTTGGCGACGTATTCATCTGCGCGCTTGCTGGCGTTGTTTGTGGCGAGCACAAAGCCGATGTTGCGCGCGCGCAGGACAGCGAAGAACTCGTGGAGCGCAGGCGAGGGGTGATTGCCCCGCCAGAGGACGCCATCCATGTCCACGACAAGGTGACGCACCTGGTCGAGCGAGATGCGCACGAACTCAGACCTCCTCGCCGAAGCGCGGGCTAAAGAACTGGAAGACCGCCACACCAATCAGCAGGCACACCAGCGCGGTCAGCGCCGTGCGCAGCACAAAGTCCAGATCGGTGAAGCGCCCCCAGTACATTGCGTCTTGATACAAGTTGACGAGCGACGCCATCGGGTTCAAGCGGCGCAGCCACACATCGGCAGCCCACTCGCGCCCAAACAGGAAAAACGGCCGCGCCTGTGAGATGTCGTACCAGATCGGCGTGAGGAAGAACAGCGCCAACATGCTGATCTCGACGATGAACTGTGTGTCGCGGTAGAACACTTGCAACGTGGACAAGATCAGCACCAGCCCTGTGGTGAAACACACCTGAAGCAGGATGATGACCGGCAGCATCGCCAGCGACGCGTGCAGAGAATGACCGGAAATCACCGCGACACCCACCCACAGCGGCAACGCCAGCACGTAGTTGATGGTGCTGGAGATGACCGTTGCCAGCGGCAGGACGATGCGCGGGAAATACACCTTCTTCACCAGGCTGCCATTCGACACCACGCTGTTCGCGCCAACCGTCACCGAGGAGGAGAAAAGATTCCAGGCAAGCAAGCCAGACAGCACAAACACGTGAAAATGTGGCAACTCTGAAGGACCGCGGTTGATCACGCTAAAAGCAAAGGTGATCACCACCATCATGCCGAGCGGCTGCAGGAAAGACCACAACACGCCCAACACGGAGCCGCGGTAGCGCGTCTTCAAGTCACGCACCACCAACATGCGCAACAACGAACGGTAGCTCCACAGTTCGCGGCTTTGCTCCAACAAACCACTGAATGCAGCCATCTTCACCTCACTTTCTGGTCTAGCGTCGTGCGCCTGGCTTTGGCAAGTGGCTTCAACCCCCGACGCATCAGTGCCAGATCGTAGATCGCCTCCAGCTCTTCAGCAACGCGGCGACGGCTGTGGTCACGTTCAGCCAGCTCGCGCAGACGGGCGCCCAGCACACGCCGCCGGGTGGGGTCTTCAGCCAGTTCTGCCACGCGCTGCGCCAGAACGTCCACACTGCCAAGCGGCGCGTAGGCGCCGAGCGCGCCGAGAATCTCGCGCTGCGCTGGCGTGTCGTAGGCGACCGTCGGCAAGCCCGCAGCCATGTAGATCAGCGTCTTGTGGCTACCTTCGGTCAGCGAGTATTTCGGCACGATGGCGATGTCGCCGAGCACCAGCCAACGCGGCAACTCAGTGTAGGGAGCGCGCCCGGTGAAGACCATCACGTCGCCCACGCCTTGCGCAGCAGCCTGCTGCCGCCACATCTCCACACCTGGATAGCCGATCACCAACCAGCGCAAGCTGGGGTGACTCGCGCGCAGGCGCGCAGCCGCCTGAATCAAGTCGCCCACGCCTTGGTGGATGGTGAGCAAACCGACAAACACCACCACCACCGCATCTGGCGGAATGCCGAAACGCGCCCGCGACGCCGCCCGCTCGTTGGGAGAAAGCACTTTCGGATGGAACACGGCGGTGTTCAAGATGTCTGGCAAAGGGCGCACTGGCACCCGCTGTCCGACCCGTGATTGCAGCTTCTCCGCAGCGTGAATCGTGCTGGTGATAATCACGTCTGGCAGATACTCGATGCGCCGCTCCAACCAGGCAAAGAAGCGATGCGCTACAGTCCCCGCCTTCAGGAAGCGATGCTGCACCATCTCGTCGGACAAGCTGCCCTGATAGTCAAACACCACAGGCACTCCCCACGGACGCGAGAGCACGCTGCCGATCAGCGCGCCCTCGTGCAAGTGGGCGTGTATCAGGTCAAAGCGCTCGCGGGAGAGCACCCGCAGCAGCGTGAGGCTCAGCAGCACGTCAAAAGCAAACTTGTGACGCGACGAGCCAACCTCGTAATTGCTACGCCAGGGCGTGGGCGGCGTGCGGATGATGCGCACGTCGGGTACGTTGCTGCCCTTGAAGTACGTGAGCACTGTCACTCGGTGACCGAGCGACTGCAACGCGCGCGCTTCTTCCAAAATTCGGACATGACAACCGTAGTCGTTGAAGAATGATGTTGGTGCGATGCTCAAGATGTGCATGTTGTTTCCATCAGCGCTCCGTCATGTTTTGTTCTTTCCAGACAATCGGTTTGCCATGCGCTCGCCCACAAACAAGCTGAGCAAGCTGTTCAATTGGCTTTGACGCTCCAGCCTCGGCGCAGCTTCGTGGCGCCCCTGGCGGCGCTCCGCCAGCCAGCGCGCGCGCGCCTGCTGCGCGGCTTGCAGCAGTTGTTGCAGCGCAGGTCTGTCTTCGGCTTGAAGGGCATCGCGCAGCGCCATGCACTGCAACATCACCTGGTTGAGCCAGTGAACCGCAATGGCGCGCTGGTGCATCAAAGGTTCAGCCATCTGAGCGGCGTTCTCCACGGATTGAGTGGCGTCGCTCAGCGCATTGCCCGCCATCCACTGGCGTTCCGCCCAGGCGCCATCGCTGCTCAACGCCAGCATGAGCGCGCTGCTCAACAGCGCGGGCAAATCCTCCACCGCAAACGCGATGCCTTCCTGCTCAGCGACATCGAGAAAGATTGGCTGCGCTTCGAGCTGATGCACCAAGGTGGCGAACGTGTCCACCACGTCTGGCGCGGCGCCAGAGCGCGGGGTGATCGCCCACACTGCGCCGCGCAACGGCACATCGCCAGCGGGTCGCTCTGGGCTGAGCGAGAGCCGTGTGGCGAAGAAAGTCTGGTCCGTGCTCAAGTAGCGCTCTGCCAGCGCAAGCGCAGAAGCTGCAGGCAACCCCACGCTCACAAAAAGGCTCTGCGGGTGCAGGCTATCGCGCATGGTTCGCAAAGTGAGTTCCAGCTCGCCGAGCGCGCCGGCGACGAAGATCGCTGCCGCGCCGTCACAGGCGGCGGGCAAGTTCCATTCTGTGCGATGCACCGCGCCCGCTTGTTGGGCGCGCTGCATCGCATCGCGGTCGCGATCGTGGATCACCACCTGCACCTCTGGCAACAAGCGCCGAATGCTCTGCCCCAGCGCGAGCATCTCCGCTGTGCCACCGATTAACGTCACTTTAGGTTGATTGCTCATGGTTCAGCGCCTCATGCAAACAGCAAGATGCGCACCAGCCAGATCGCTGGCTCGCGAATCACCACGCTCACGCCGCCAAATGTGAAGAGCACCAGCAGGAGCACGAAGCCGTAGCGCTCCAACATCTCTATGAGCGGCTGCGCCTGGTCGGGCAGCACAAGCGCCAACAGCCGCGAGCCATCTAAGGGTGGCACGGGGATCAAGTTGAACAGCGCCAGCAAGACGTTAAAGATCACCAATGCGCTCAAGAACGAGCTGAGCCACCCTCCAAAGCCGACTTGCAACGCGCCCGTCGCGCCCGCAATGCGAAAGAGCAGCGCTCCCACCACCGCCAGCAGCAGATTCGTGAGCGGTCCGGCGACAGCCACCAGCGCCATGCCGGCGCGCGCGCTAGGGCGCAGGCGATACGGGTTCACGGGCACCGGCTTCGCCCATCCGAAGCCCGCCAGCAAAATAAGCAGCGAACCGAACACATCGAGGTGCGCCAGTGGGTTCAACGTAACGCGCCCCAGCCGTTCAGCTGTGTCATCCCCCAGCCATTTTGCCGTCAGTGCGTGTGCCAGCTCGTGCAGGGGCAGAGCGATCAGGAGCAGCACCGCTACTACGCTTAAGCTGGACAGCACCTGCAGCCAGTTGCCCTCCGCGATGCCCGCGAGCAGCGATGCCAAAGGTCCACTCATCCCGATGGAGTATAACAGGCGTCTCCTCCGCGAGGCGTTCTTCGCATATAATGCGGAGTCTGGTACGACAAGCACACTCTCACCTGCCGGGCGACTGATTCACAGGTGGTGGAGGTTTCGCAGCCGGTGGGTTTGAAAGCAGGGATGTAAACATGTATGCCATTGTAGAAGTAGGCGGACGGCAGTATCGCGTCTCGCCGGGAGATGATCTCTACGTTGAGAAGCTGGACGCAGCGCCAGGCAGCACAGTCTCGCTGCCAGCGCTGTTGGTGTCCGACGAGGCGGGCATCACGGTGGGTCGCCCCTACGTGGAGGGGCGCTCCATCACCGCGACAGTGATGGGCATTGTGAAGGGCGAGAAGCTGGTGGTCTTCAAGTATCACCCGAAGAAGCGCTATCGCCGCAAGCGGGGTCACCGCCAGCAATACACGCACTTAAAAGTTGCGCCCGAAACAACAAGCACGCAAGAAGCCCAAGCACAAGCAGCAACCGTGAGCGAGGCACAAGAGGAGGCATAACGCGATGGCACACAAAAAGGGCGGCAGCTCCACAGTCAATGGCCGCGACAGCATCTCCAAGCGGCTGGGCGTGAAGCGCTACGGCGGTCAATTGGTGCTGGCGGGCAACATCCTGGTGCGCCAGCGCGGCACGCGCTTCAAGCCTGGCACAAACGTCGGCATGGGCAAGGACTACACGCTGTTTGCAAAGGCAGACGGCTTGGTGGTGTTTGAACCGCTGCCAGGCGGTCGCAAGCGCGTCAGCATTCAACCTGTGGACATCGCAGCACTCGTCGCCGCGGCGCAGGAGGAGCAATCATGAAGAAGGACATTCACCCCACTTACTATCCAGAGGCAAAAGTCTACGTGGGCGGTGTGTTTGTTGGCACGGTCGGCTCTACCAAACCCGAGCTGCATCTCGATGTGTGGTCGGGCAATCACCCATTTTACACAGGCGAGCAGCGCATCATTGACACTGAAGGTCAAGTGGACCGCTTCGAGAAGCGCTTGAGCCGCAAGGCAACTGAGGTGGTGGACAAGGCGGAGAAAGCACGCCGTCGCCGCGCCAAACGACAGATCGCTGAAATCGTGGACGACGAAGCGCCCTCCGAAAACCCAGGCGCCGTCGAGGCATAACTGCTTCGCAAGCGATTCGTTCCCCGTCAGCCCGCCGCTTGTCTGCGTCGGGCTGATGTTTTCAAGCTGGTTCGCTATGGAGATCACAAACACTGAAGGCAGCATCGAAGTGATCTGCGGCTGCATGTTCAGCGGGAAGACCGAAGAGCTGATCCGACGGGTGCGCAGGGCGATCATCGCCCGCCAGAAAGTGCAGGTGTTTAAGCCTGCGCTGGACACGCGCTACGGCATAGACCAAGTCAAGAGCCACAATGGGTTGGGTGTCGAGGCGCAGCCAGTGCGCCGCGCGCGCGACATCTTGCAGTACGTCGAGCCAGATACCAGCGTGGTCGCCATTGACGAAGCCCAATTTTTTGACGACGAACTGCCCCACGTGGCGAACTACCTCGCCGACGCCGGCAAGCGGGTGATTTGCGCTGGGCTTGACCTCGACTTTCGCGGTGAACCGTTCGGTCCGATGCCCGTGCTGTTGTGCATCGCTGAGCGGGTGGACAAGCTCTCCGCCATCTGCATGGCGAGCGGCAAGCCCGCCACCCGAACCCAGCGCATCATCAACGGACGCCCCGCCAGCTACGACGACCCCATCATCCTTATCGGCGCAACAGAGACTTACGAGGCACGCTCGCGCCAGCATCATCAAGTGCCCGGCAAGCCAAAATGGACACCTTAAAACCACCAAGCCGCGTGTTGTTCACAGAGGCACAAATCAAGCAGCGCGTGGCTGAGCTGGGCGCGCAGATCAACGCCGATTACGCTGGCAAAGACCCTCTGATCGTCGGCATTTTGCGCGGTGGGTTCGTCTTCCTCGCCGACTTGATCCGCACGATCACCATCTCCTGCACGCTGGACTTCATCGCTGTTGCTTCGTATGAAGTGGGCACGCGCACGTCCAACCGCTCGCCGCGCATCCTGCTCGACTTGCGCGAAGACATCGCCGAGCGCCATGTGCTCCTGGTGGAGGACATTGTGGACAGCGGCTACACATTCGACCACCTGCTCCAGTTGCTGCGCACGCGCGAGCCAGCCAGCCTGAAGGTGTGCGCGCTGCTCAACAAGCCCAGCCGCCGCGAGGTGCACGTGCCTATTGATTACCTCGGCTTTGAAATCCCCGATGTGTTCGTTTGCGGCTACGGCATTGACGCCGACGAGCGCTACCGCAACTTGCCCTATATTGCCTGTGTGGAATGAGCCGATTTGCCCATGATTGACGACGCTACGGCACGGCGCGGTTACGCGCCTTTCCTGGAGCGAGTGCTGATTGACGAGGCAACACTGCGCGCGCGCGTGGCTGAGCTGGGCGCACAGATCAGCGCCGATTACGCCGACAAAACGCCGCTGCTGGTGTGCATCCTGCGCGGCGGCGTGATGTTCATGACCGATCTCTCGCGCAGCCTGACCATCCCTCACCACCTGGACTTCATGGCGGTCTCGTCCTATGGCGTGGGAGCGCGCGTCACACGCGGTCAGCCACGCATCACGCTCGACCTGAACACCGACATTCGCGGGCGACACGTGCTGCTGGTGGAGGACATCGTGGACAGCGGTCACACGGTGGATCACGTGCTGCGCGTGTTGCAAACGCGCGAGCCAGCCAGCCTAAAGGTGTGCGCCCTACTCAACAAGCCCAGCCGCCGCGAGGTGTATGTGCCGATCAGCTATCTCGGCTTCGAGATACCTGACGTCTTCGTCTTCGGCTACGGTTTAGACCTGGACGAGTACTTTCGCAATTTGCCTTTCATCGGCGTGGTCAAGCGGGAGATGCTCTGAGGGTGCGCGGCCTGCTTGCGTGCTGAAGCTGCGCTTTAGCACCCACACGCCCACACGCCAGGCTAGCTCAGCGCACGAAGCGGTGCTTTACACTACCCTAGAGGTTTGATAGCAATGAGCCAGATGCGACTTTCCAGGTTGCGCTGGGGCTTGATCGGCACAGGCGTCATCGCCCGCACGTTTGCGCAAGGCGTGCAGCACTCTCAACACGGCGTCCTGGTCGCAGTCGCCAGCCGCTCGCAGGAGAAAGCAGAACAGTTTGGTCGGGCGTTTGGCATTCCTCACCGCCACGGCAGCTACGAAGCGCTGCTCGCCGATCCCGACGTGGACGCAGTGTATATCTCCACGCCGCATCCGTTTCACGCCATCTGGGCGATCCGCGCTGCCGAGGCAGGCAAGCACATCTTGTGCGAGAAGCCACTGGCGCTGAACTACCCCCAGGCGATGGCGGTGATCGAGGCAGCGCTAGAGCACGACGTCTTCCTTATGGAGGCGTTCATGTACCGCTGCCACCCACAGATTCAAAAGCTGATCGCGCTGCTGCAGAGCGGCGTGATCGGCAGCGTGGGCGTGATCCGCGCCACGTTCAGCTTTCGCGCGCCGTTCAGGGCTGATCACCGCTTGTTTTCCAACGCGCTGGGCGGCGGCGGCATCCTCGACGCGGGTTGTTACCCGGTCAGCATGGCGCGGCTGATCGCGGGTGTGGCGTTACAAAAGCCGCAAGGCTTCGCCGACCCCATCGCCGTACAAGGGGTTGGCAAGCTCAACCCCGTCACGGGCGTGGACGAATACGCTGTTGGGGTGCTGCGCTTCGAGGGCGACATCGTGGCACAGGTGGCTTGTGGTGTGGCGCTACAACAACGCAACGTCGTGCACATCTTCGGCACAGAAGGCAGCCTGTTGCTCACCAGCCCCTGGGTGCCCGCGCTGCGCGGCGGCAGCGTGGACATTGTGCTGGAGCGATACGGTGAGCCACGCCAACTGATCCCTGTGCGCACCGATGCCTGGCTCTATGCGCTGGAGGCAGACACAGTCGCTGAGCACATCGCACGCCGACAAGCGCCCTTCCCCGCCATGAGCTGGGACGACACGCTCGGCAACATGCGCACGCTCGACTGCTGGCGGCAGAGCATCGGGCTGACCTACCACCAGGAGCGCGCCGACGCGCCAGAGATGCGGCTCACCGTCGCTGCGCGACCGCTGCGCCGCCGCGACGACGCGCCGATGACCTACGGCAGCATCCCAGGCATCACCAAGCCCATCTCGCGCCTGATCATGGGTGTGGACAATCAAGAGTCCATCGCCTGGGCGTCGGTGATGTTCGACGCTTTCTTTGAGCGCGGCGGCAACACTTTCGACACCGCTTTCGTCTACATGGGCGGCAAGTCTGAAGTGCTGCTGGGGCAATGGATTCGCAACCGCGGCGTGCGCGAGCAGGTGGTGATCCTGGACAAAGGCGCGCACACGCCTTTCTGTACGCCAGATGACCTGGACCGCCAGCTCCGCATCAGCCTGGAGCGGCTGCAGACTGATTACGTGGACATCTACTGTCTGCACCGCGATAACCCCGCTGTGCCTGTCGGCGAGTTCATGGATGTGCTCAACCGGCACTGGCGCGAAGGTCGGGTGAAGGTGTTTGGCGGGTCAAACTGGAGCATGGAGCGGCTTGAAGCCGCCAACGACTACGCCGCCCGGCACGGGTTGGAGCCGATGCGGGTGGTGAGCAACAACTTCAGCTTGGCGCGCATGGTACAGCCGCCCTGGGAGGGCTGCCTCAGCGCATCCACGCCAGAGTTTCGCGCCTGGCTCACGCGCACTCAACTGGCTCTGCTCGCCTGGTCTAGCCAGGCGCGCGGCTTCTTCTTGGACGACACCTCGCCGACCTTCACCGCCGACGCGGAGCGGGTGCGTTGCTGGTTCAGCGACGACAACTTTGAACGCTTGCGCCGCGCGCGCGAGCTGGCGCAGGCGCGCGGGGTGTCTGCGCTGAACATCGCGCTGGCGTATGTGCTGCATCAGCCCTTCCCCACTTTTGCGCTGATCGGACCACGCACGCTGCGCGAGTTGCGCACCTCGCTGCCCGCGCTGCAAGTGGCGCTCACACCTGAGGAAGTGCGCTGGCTTAATTTGGAGGCGTGAGCGCACCTGCAGGGCGCTCACGCGCGATCCTCTACGCCACACCAAGCAACAGCAAACATCGCCAGCGCCAGTGCAGCATCCAGCACGGAGTCCAGCTCCACATACTCGTCGCATCCATGCAACCCTGCTCCTAGCGGTCCCCATGCCAGCGCTGGCACACCGTACAGGCTTGCGAAGCGCGCGTCCAGCCCTGCTGTGATGCCCGCCAACACGGGCGGCGGTTGCACCACGTTCAGCGCAGCGAGCGTATCAGAGAACGTGCGCACGAAGGGGTGGTGTGGGTCTTGCAACCAGGGTTCCGTGTGCCAGCCGAAGTATTCGACGCGCGGCGGATGTTCGCGCAGCCACGCGCTGCGCTGCGCCACCTCTGACAGGCGCGCCTCCAACTCCGCCTTTATCTGCGCCTCCGACTCGCCTGGCACAAACGACATACGCACCTCAATCTCCGCTCTGCCCGGCACAGTGGAGGGCCAATCGCCAGCGCGCACCACCCCCACGTTCAAGTGGCATGAGCGCCGTGCGGATGGATCAAGACGCTCCAGCAAGTCCACGTGTAGCATCTCCGCGCGCTCACGGTCCCAGTCTTGCAGCATCGCCAGGATGGGCAGCGCCTCCAGCGCCGCGTTCACGCCTTGATGCGCGCGCCCAGCGTGAGCGCTTTTGCCCGGCACCACGATGCGGAAATACAACACGCCCGTGTGGGCGATGCAAATGTCGTGCCAGTGCGGCTCGGTGGTGATGAAGCCATCGGCGCGGTAACCGCGCACAAAGCAAGCGAGCGTGCCGCCCCCGCCCCCTGCCTCCTCTTCGATCACGCTCTGGAGGATCACGTCGCCCTTCAGGCGCACGCCGCACGCTTGCAGCGCTCGCAGCGCGAACAGGTTCGCGATCAGCCCTGCTTTCATGTCTTGTGCGCCTCGACCATACATGCGACCCAGGCGACCGCTGGGGACAACCGTTGCTCCAAACGGTGGATAATGCCAGCCGCTCAGCGGTTCTGGCGAGACCACGTCGCTGTGACCGTTGAGGATGAGAGAGCGACCACCGCCGACGCCTCGCCAGACGGCAACCACGTTTGGGCGACCTTCAACCGCGAAGCCAGAATCCACGAAGGCAGGCAGTCGACGCAGCGCCTCGCGGTCTGCCTCGAACACATCCACCGCCAGCCCCATTTCGCGGTAGCGTTCAGCCATGAACGCCTGCGCTTCTCCCTCTGAACCGACCACGCTGGGGATGCGCACCAGCGCCGCCAGCGTGTCCACCAACTCGCTTGCGTGCGCTTCTAACCAACCGCGGACCTTGTCCTGCAACATAGTTTTCTCCCGCTGAGCAGCGTAGCGAAAAGCGCGCGCCCGGTTTGAGCCGGGCGCGGAGGCGCAAGTTTCGCTATGTGATGATTGTTCCTCTCTCAACTCTTAACCGAAGCGCCCCGAAACGTAGTCCTCGGTGCGCTTGTCTTTCGGGCGCGTGAACACTTGCTCTGTCTCACCGAACTCGATCAGCTCGCCAGCGCGGTCGGGTCGCATCATCATCATGGCGGTGAAATCGCTCACACGCGCCGCCTGCTGCATGTTGTGCGTGACGATGATGATGGTGTAGTCCTTGACCAGCTCCAGCATCAGCTCCTCGATTTTCATGGTGGAGATCGGGTCAAGCGCAGAGCACGGCTCATCCATTAACAGCACGTCTGGCTCAGCGGCGATGGCGCGCGCGATACACAGGCGCTGTTGCTGCCCGCCTGAGAGCGACGTGCCGAGCTGCTTGAGTTTATCTTTGACCTCGTCCCAGATGGCGGCACGCTTCAGCGCGTCCACCACACGGTCGTCCAGCTCCGACTTTGGCACACGTGGGTTATAGAGACGAATGCCAAACGCGATGTTCTCGTAAATGCTTTTCGGGAAAGGATTGGGCTTCTGAAAGACCATGCCAACGCGACGGCGCACAACGACTGGATCTACATCAGGCGCGTAGAGGTCATCATCTTCAAGGTAAATGTGACCCTCGATGCGCGCGCCGGCGATTGTCTCGTTCATGCGGTTGAACGCGCGCAGCAGGGTGCTCTTGCCGCAACCAGAAGGACCGATGATCGCCGTGATATGTCGCTCATACACTGGCAACGTCACATCTGCCACGGCACGGAAGTTGCCGTAATAGATGGACAAGTTCTGCGCGAGGATTTTGGTCTTGAGGTCCTCGAGTGTGTGCGCTTCGTGATGCCGAATGACTAACTGGGGCATGATGCGCTCCTCAGAGTTGTTTGCGCAGGCGGTTGCGCAGAATGATCGCGGTCATGTTGAACAACAACACCACTGTTAGCAACACCACAATCGCAGCCGCTGCAATGTAGCGGAAAGTTGGGATCGGGTCCGCCGTCCACTTGAAAATCTGGATGGGCAAAACAGTGAATGTGGAGAACGGACCTGATGGGTCAGAGGTGAGAAAGGCAGCAGCGCCGACGACGATCAGCGGCGCGGTCTCGCCCACAGCGCGCGCAGTGGCGAGGATCACGCCTGTGAGGATGCCTGGCAAAGCGACTGGCATCACGTGATACCACACCGTCTGTAGCTTCGTGGCGCCGAGCGCCAGAGCGGCGTCGCGCAGCGACTGCGGCACGGCGCGGATCGCCTCTTGCGTGTTGATGATGATCAACGGCAAGATCAACAGCGCCATCGTCAACCCTGCCGAGAGGATGGTGCGTCCGTTCGGTGGTGGGTTAGGGTTGCCAAAAGCTGCGCCAGTGGTGATGCTGCTCAGCGCGTTCACAAACACCGCCAAGCCCAACATGCCGTACACAATGGATGGCACACCCGACAAGTTGTAGATGTTTGCCTGTATGAGGTTTGTCAGGCGATTGTTTGGCGCAAACTCTTCCAGATACACACCAGCCGAAACACCAATCGGCACAGCGAAAAGCAGTGTGGTCAGCAAGATCAACACAGAGCCTATCAGAGCGGGTCGCAGTCCGCTCGTCTCTGCGCGCGAACTTAGCGCAGACAGGATGAACTCCGGCGTCAACCACCAACGGAACTCCCAGTTTTGCCCTGGGTAGTCGCGCGCGATCTCCTGCAGAATAGCCTCGCGGTTAAAGAGTGATTCAAACAGCGTCCAGCTTTCAGCCACTGCCTCACCCAGAATCTCTACCTCAATGAATTCCAATAGTTCCGCGCGCGAATAATCTGTAAACGGGCGCTCAGCGTTCAGTTGAGCAAAGCGCGCTGTGGTGAGACTCTGCTCGATGAGATTCACCAGCTCGGCGTCAGTAAGCGATTCTAGGGGGCGCGCGGTCAGCTTGTCTGGCTCTGCCACTTCGTTGTAAAGAACAGTGACCAGCGTCTCCTGGTCCATCTCATCCAGGGTCTGACCGTAATACTCTGGCAGCAGCGCGATAACTTCCGAGGGGATGTTGTCCTGCGCAAGCTGTCGCAGGGTGGCTTCATCAAGCTCCTCCAACGGAGTGCGCGGCGTGATGGTGAGTGGGTCAATCTGGTAGCGATACACCACGTAGCCGCCGATGTTAGACACCACATTGAGAAACAACACCACCAGCGCAACCAAGCCTGCGATCAGCGCCGCGAAGAAGGTCACCTGACCAAGAGCAGCGACAAGTTGCCGTATGAAGAGGTTCGCGTCGTTGTATAGGGCAGGACCTGCTGCGGTCTGCGACTGCGCCTTAGCTTCTTGCTGAAGCATCAGTACACCTCCCGGAAGCGCTGCACGAACCAGCGGCTGATCAGGTTCAGCGTCAGCGTGAAGAAGAACAGCACCAAGCCAACTGCAAACACGCTCTGGTAGTCCAACGAGGCATAGTCCAAATCGCCACTGCTGATGCGGGCGATATAGCCGGTCATGGTCTCCGCCGCCTCAAAGGGATTGAACGTGAAGCGCGGACCAGACCCAGCTGCCAGCGCGACGATCATCGTCTCGCCCAGCGCGCGAGAAGTGCCGACAATCAGCGCCGCAGCGATTCCCGAAGTGGCAGCTGGCACCACCACCCGCAGGCTGGTCTCCAGGCGTGTGGCGCCCAATCCGAAGGCAGCTTCGCGCAGCCCGCGCGGCACAGCAGCCAGCGCGTCTTCGCTCATAGACGCCACGATCGGGGTGATCATGATGCCCATCACCAAGCCGGCGGACGCCATGTTGTAAAAGCTCACTACCTCTCCGAAGATGCTGCGCAGCAGTGGCGTCATGAAGTTCACGGCGAAATAGCCATACACCACTGTCGGCACCGCAGCCAAAATCTCCAGAATGGGTTTCAGGTAAGCGCGCAAACGCGGCGAAGCATATTCGCTCAAGGCAATTGCCGAAGACAGTCCCGCGGGTGCAGCCACCAACATGCCGATCACACTGGTGATCACCGTCGAGATGAGCAATGGGAGAATGCCCACCCTCCCAGCACTAGGAGCCCAGACTGTGTCGGTGAAGAAAGCGAGGGGGGTAACGCCCGGCGCGGCAAAAAAAGTGGTCGCTTCGGAGAAGAGCACCACAACAATAGAGATAGTGGTGAGAATAGATATCAAGCCGCTCAAAAAGAGCAAACCGATAATGACGGATTCCCAGGGCCGCCCGCGTTTCTTAATGCTGATCGGGCGACGAGCGGCTCTTACAACAGTTGGTTGTGTCGCGGTGACAGCCATTGACCGAACCCTTTGCTATCTGGTAAGTCAAAATCTTAAACTATCTTCTGTCCTTTCCTGCATCAGCATAGAAGGGTTGGAGCAGGACAATCTGCTCCAACCCCACCGCACTCTGCATCATGCAATCCGACGGACGATCACCGAATCGCGTTGAGGAACTGCTGGCGGGTCTTCTCCAGCTCTGCGGCTGGCTCAGGGAAGTAGCCCACCTGGCGAATGATGCGATCTACATTCTGCAGGTAGTAGTTCACAAAGCCAGCGACCTGCGGCTTGCTCTTCAGGATGTTCGCCGAAGTGATGATGAACAAAGGACGCGCGAACTTGTAGCGCCCGTTGGCGACTGTGGCGGCGTTGGGAGCGACACCTTCAAAGTTCACTGCGCGCAGACGGCGGCGGTTCTCTTCGTAGTAAGCAAAGCCAAAGTAGCCAATCGCGCCGCGGTCGCCCGCCACACCTGCCACCAACACGTTGTCATCTTCGCTGAGCTGAGCACCTGGCACTTGCGGGATGATGTTGCGGCGCTGTGCTGACGGCAGCGTGTTGAAAATCTCTTCCACGAAGTAATCGTACGTGCCGCTATCCGTGCCCGGCGAGAAGAGCGTGATCGGCACATCCGGCCAGCGGCGGTCCACCTCGCGCCACGTCTTCGCCCGACCCGAGAAGATCAACGCCAACTGTCGGCGGTTCAAATTGCGCGCCCATGTGTTCTGGGGGTTCACCACGATGGTGAGCGCGTCAATGCCAACTTTGAGCTGAATTGGCTCGATGCCATTGGCGCGACAAGTGTTGATCTCCGCTGCCGTCATCGCGCGGCTGGCATTGCCAATATCGTATTCGCCACGACAAAAGCGGCTGATGCCCGCACCAGAGCCGACGGAATCCACCTTCACATCACCTGGAAAACCATCACGCTTGAAGTTGTCGGCGATGGCGCGAGACAACGGGAACACTGTTGAGCTGCCGCCCGTGTTGACGTTGCCGCTCAAGCTGGTGGGGTCCACTGGAGGAAGCTGGGTCTGAGCCTGCACCGAGCCAACCACTGTAGCCATCAGCGCGGATGCCATGACAATGGCAGGCACAAATTGTTTTGGATTCGTCTTCATACGTGCACTCTCCTCTTGAGAACTTCACTTCTGAGACACGTTCTTGCAGATGTGTCTCTGTCTGTAGGACTGTAGCCCTATCACATTAAGGAGTGTTAGCAAGATTGTTAAGCGGTCTTTAACCCAATCGTCCCGTGACGTAATCTTCCGTGCGCTTGTCGCGGGGGTTGGTGAAGACCTGCTGGGTTTCGCCAAACTCGACCAGCTCGCCGGCGCGGTCGGGACGCATCATCATCATGGCGGTGTAGTCGCTCACGCGCGAGGCTTGCTGCATGTTATGGGTGACGATGACGATGGTGTAGTCACGCTTCAGCTCCTGCATGAGGTCCTCGATTTTGAGCGTGGAGACAGGGTCCAACGCCGAGCAAGGCTCGTCCATCAAGATCACCTCTGGCTGTGTGGCGATTGTGCGCGCGATGCACAAGCGCTGCTGCTGACCACCCGAGAGCGCTGTGCCGAGCTTGTTGAGCTTGTCCTTCACCTCGTCCCAGAGTGCGGCGGCGCGCAGGCAGCGCTCCACGATTTCATCCGCTTCTGCCTTGCTCAGCCGCCGGTACAGCCGCACCCCAAACAGCACGTTCTCGTACACGGTCTTGGGGAATGGGTTTGGCTTTTGGAACACCATACCGATGCGGCGGCGGATGGCAACTGGGTCTACTTTGCGGTCATACAAGTTCACGCCCTGAAAGAGGACTTCGCCTTCGCCGCGCGCGCCTGGAATCAGCTCATTCATACGGTTGAAGGCGCGCAGCAGCGTGCTCTTGCCACAACCCGATGGACCGATCAGGGCGGTGATCTTGTTGCGGTAGATGTCCATCGTCACCTCATGCACCGCCTTGAAGTTGTCGTAATACAGCGACAATTTGCGCGCCTGAATCACCACCGACTGCTGGTGGCTGTTCTCGTCCACCACTGAGGGCTGCCCGTTTGCCATTGCTTCTGTCAACATCGGCTCACATTCCTACCTGCGACTTATGCTGCTACATTCAACCGATCTTGTACTAAGTGATTTTTATTTTCTTATTAAGAAAGCCTGTAACGGGACGATTAACTTTTCTTATCAACAAGACAATCTTTTCTTCACAAAACCTCAGTAGTCTTCTATCTGATGTGTGGCGAGGGTTGCCTTACGCCACAGCATGAGTGAGCAACAAAGGAGATCAACTCATGAGTGCATCTCGCAAGCAAATCGTCAAACCCCTATTGATTGGCGCGATGAGCGCTGCGCTTGTCTTCTCGCAGGTCCCTGCGCAGGCACAGTCGCCTGCTGTGGTTCGCGGTGTGGCGTTCGTGGACGCCAACGGAAACGGCAGACGCGACGCTGGCGAACGGTCTTACTTCGCCCGCTACAAGGTGACCAACGGCGGCGCGTTCAATGTGTGCCACTCGACTGCGGGGAACGGCACCTACACGTTCTTGTTCAACCAACCAGGCACCTACTACATCATGCCCATCTCCGGACCTGGCTACTACACTCCTCAACCCGTGATCGAGGTGAAAGCCGAGTTGGGCAAAGAGGTGGTGGTTGACCTGCCGTTTGTGGCAAACCCGCTCGCAGCTGCGGAGAACTGCGGTCCGTATGCGCCAAAGCGCGCCGCGCGCGTGCCGTTCGGCTTGCCCGATGCCATCTACGCAAACGGTCTGCTCACGCTGGCACGGGCAATTGATGCCGCCCGCCTCTTCGACACGCTCAACACCGGCGGTCCGTTCACTGTCTTCGCACCCAGCGAGCTTGCATTCGGGCAGATCGCTGAAGATGACCTGGCTGCGATCCTCGCCAACCGCAACTTGCTGACCAGCATCCTCACTTACCACGTGGTGCCAGGTCGCCTGACTGCTGGCGACGTGCTCAGCAGCGGCTTACTCACCACCGTCAATGGCGAGGTGCTGCCCGTCACGGTGGACGAGGAAGGCAATGTGTTTGTCGGCGATGCGCAGGTGATCGCCACCGACATCAGCGCAGCGAACGGCATCATACACATCATTGACACGGTGCTGGTGCCGTAAGCCGAGACGACAACAACAGAGAACAAGACGGCGTCGGTGATACCGACGCCGTCATTCGTTTTCAAGCCAGTTGTGCCTCAGCACGCGCCAGGCGCTGGAGCGCAATCTCTCGACCCAGCACTGCAATAGTGCCGAACAGCGGCGGCGCGACAGTCTTGCCTGTGACAGCCGCGCGCACCACAGAGAAGACTTGCGCGGGCTTCATCGCCAGTCGGTCGCACAGCGCGCGCATGGCTTGCTCGATGGGTTGTTCCTCGAACGGCTCGCACGCCCGCAACAGCGCGCGGGTCTCTTGCAGGACGTGCAGGGCGTCGGCGCGGTCCAGCTTGCCCGCCAGCATCTCTGCAGGGGGCGTCGGAATGTCTGCGAAGAAAAGGTCCACTAGCGGCGCTGCGTCGGTGAGTTTCTTGATCCGCTCTTTGATCAACGGCACGACGCGCACCAGCTTTGCAAAGTCCCGCACTGGCTCAAGGGGGATGCCCGCCTGCTGCAAGAACGGCACTAGCCGCTGCGCGAGGTCATCATCGCGCAACATGCGGATATGTACGCCGTTCAGCCAGTCTAGCTTGGCGTAGTCGAAGATGGCAGGAGAGCTGCCCACGCCTTCAAGCGAGAAGCGCGCAATCAGCTCTTCGCGGGTGAAGACATTTTGCTCCTCGCCGCCGCCCAGCGCCCATCCCAGCAACGCGAGGAAGTTGATCAACGCTTCTGGGATGTAGCCCTGCTCTCGGAACTCGAAGACGCTCTGCGCGCCATGACGCTTGCTCAGTTTTTTGCCGTCTGTGCCCAACACGTTGGGCACGTGCGCCCACACTGGTTGTTGCCAGCCGAAGTACTGATACAGCAATACATGCTTGGGCGCGCTAGGCAGCCAATCATCCCCGCGCAGCACGTGCGTCACCCCTTGTAGGTGATCATCCACGACGACAGCCAGGTGATAGGTGGGGAAGCCATCCATCTTGAGCAGCACCTGGTCATCTATGGCGCTGTTCTCGAAGACAACGCGACCTTTGATCGCGTCGTTCAGCACGGTCTGACCGTCGCGCGGCAGAACGCGCATGCGGATCACGTGTGGTTCGTCGGGGCGCACGTCGGTGCGCAGGCGCATCTCCTCGCGGAAGATGAAGGTCTGGCGGCGGGCTTGTGCCTCTTCGCGCATACGAGTCAGCTCCTCTGGCGTTTCATTAGCGCGGTAAGCGTAGCCATGCTCAACCAGCCACTCCGCCCATTGGCGGTAGAGATGCAGCCGCTGAGACTGGACAAACGGACCAGGCACGCCACGATATTCGCCATCCTCTAACGCGGCGGGGAAGTCCTCGTTAGTTTTCATGCGGGCGAGCGAGGCATGGTCTGGTCCGCCGTCCAGCTCGATGCCCAGCCACTGGAAGGACTCCAGAATGCGCCGCGTCGAGCCAGGCACGTAGCGATCTTGGTCGGTGTCCTCAATGCGGATGAAAAACTCGCCGCCGGTGTGCTTTGCCAGCAGCCAGGAAAAGATCGCCGTGCGCACGCCGCCGATGTGCAGCTCGCCAGTTGGCGAGGGGGCGAAGCGCGTTCTCGCTTTCACTCGCTCAGCCACGCATCCGTCACCCGCTGGTAAGAGACCAGCTCTTCTGGTTTGAAATACAGCGCGATCTCGCGCTCGGCAGTCTCTGGCTTATCGCTGCCATGCACGATGTTGCGCGAGATGTCCAGCCCATAGTCAGCGCGAATGGTGCCGGGCGCTGCCTCCACCGGGCGCGTCGCGCCCATCGTCTGTCGCGCGGCTTGGATCGCGTTCGGACCTTCCAGCGCCATCACCACGACTGGCGCAGAGGTCATGTAACGGACTGTGCCTTCGTAAAACGATTTGCCTTTGTGCTCGGCATAGTGCTCTTCTGCCAGCGCGCGCGGAATCTGCATGAGTTTCAATCCGATGATGCGCAGCCCGCGCCGCTCGAACCGGGAGATCACTTCGCCGACCAGCGAGCGCTGCACGCCGTCGGGCTTGATAATGATGAGTGTTCGCTCCATGATCGTTGCCTTGCAACTGGATTTTGCAAGGCGCGATCATAAATGCCTCGCACAACGACGAGGTGAAGCGCTGAAGCGAGGCTTCGGCACCCCGCGAAGGTTCGATCAAGCGTGTTGCATGGGGGCGCTCGCCAGCGCACGACGCAGCTCGAGCCACTTGCGACCAGCGGTGCTGAGCCAGTGCGCGGTGATCTTCATCTGCACAGTCCACGACGCTGGCTCGATGCGCTTGTTGAGGTAGCTGTCGAAGGTTAGGCGTTGCACGTCGCGGTCGTCGCACATCTCGGCGAAGACTTCGCGCTGCCAGTCGTTGTTATACGAGATGCGCTGCAACAACGCCAGGAACCAGTAAGTGGGGCGATACGCGCGCCACCACTGGCGGTCGTAATCGCGGCGCAGGTTGGCGAGGGTGGGCGCCTCGATGTGTTTGGCGATGGCGCGCGCTGCCATGTCGCCGCTCTTCATCGCCCAATAGATGCCCTCGCCGCTAGTTTGCTGCACCAACCCCGCGGCGTCGCCGATCAGCGCCACTCGGTCGTAGGACAGGTGCTTGCGCGGGTGCATCGGCAGATGATGCGCCTCGAACTTCACCGACACCCCATTCGCAAGCTGATCGCGCAGCTTGTGTTTGAGGTTCTGCAGCAGTTGCCGCGCCTGCTGCGTCTTGCCAGCGCCCGCTCCAATGCCTGCGGCGACGTGGTCATACTTGGGGAAGACCCAGGCGTACAAATCTGGCGAGACGTCATCGCCCAGGTAAAGCGCCGCGCGCGTCTGCCAGTGCTCCATCAGGTGGTCAGGCAGACGAATGCGCTCTTGATATGCGACCGCCATCGGCAGGCGCTCCAGACCGAGCGAACGGGCGACGACAGAATACGCGCCATCCGCGCCGATCACCGCGTCCGCTTCGATCACGTGGGTGCGCTGGCGCTTGTCTTCGTAATACGCGCGCACACCGCGAGGCTCAACTTCGATGCGCTCCAACTTGCCCTCGATCAGCTCCGCGCCCTTCTGCACCGCTCGCTCGCGGATATAGCGGTCGAACTTCTCGCGGCGCACCATGGCGATGAAGTCCGTCTCTGGCGAGGGATGGCTGCTGGCGACGGGGAACTCGCTGTAGTGGCGCGGCGAGCACACCACCGCAATCGTCACCTTGCGGTCAATGAGCGACTCGGGCAAATCCCACTCTCGAAAAGCGAGCGGGGGAACCGCGCCACCGCAGGGCTTCACGTAATTCAAATCACGCTCCAACAAGATTGTGTCCATGCCCAGCTCGCGCAGCACGTTGGCGGCGGTGCTGCCGCCCACTGATGATCCAACCACAAGCACTCGAGCCATAAGTCCCTCCTGCTTCTTGCTATTGTGCCGTAAAACGCAAAAGCGGGGGCGGTCTAGAATGCGATGGCGATGATCGAGCGTCGGCGTTTACACGTGCGCGGCGTGGTGCAGGGCGTGGGCTTTCGACCTTTTATCTACCGCATCGCCAGCGCGCTCAACCTGGCAGGGCATGTGTGCAACACCGCCGATGGTGCAGTGATCGAAGTCGAGGGTTCAGCTAAAGCGCTGGATGAGTTTGAACTGCTCCTACAAACCCGCCATCCACCTCTCGCTTCCATCGTGCACATCACGCGCGAGCTGCTGCCCCCACGTCATGAGGATGGCTTTCGCATCCTCACCAGCGACGCTAGCGCAGCATTAGAACCCGCGCTGATCCCGCCCGACATCAGCATCTGCGACGACTGCCTGCGCGAGCTGCGCGACCCAACCGATCGCCGCTTTCGCTATCCGTTCATCAACTGCACCAACTGTGGTCCTCGCTTCACCATCATCACCGCCACGCCCTACGACCGCCCCAACACGACAATGGCGACGTTTGAACTGTGCGACGACTGCGCGCGCGAGTATCACGACCCCCACGACCGCCGCTTTCACGCGCAGCCAGTCGCCTGCCCGCGCTGCGGACCACGCATCTGGTTAGAGATGGCTGACAACGCCCATCGCTATCACGGTGACGACGCCATCCGCCTCGCGCAGCAAGCCCTGCGCGACGGGCAGATCGTCGCCATCAAGGGCATCGGCGGCTTTCACCTCGCCTGCGACGCCACCCGATCCGACGCCGTGCGAAGGCTGCGCGCACGCAAGCACCGCCCCGCCAAGCCGCTCGCCGTGATGGTGGACGCCCTGCAGACCGCCCGCCGCTTTGCTGAGATCAGCGACACAGAGGCGGCACTGCTCTCCAGCCGAGAAAAGCCCATCGTGCTGCTCCGCAAGCGGCGCAAGCCTGCGCTGGCACTGGTGGAAGAGGTAGCGCCAGGCAACGCCTGGATTGGCGTCATGCTCCCCTACTCGCCGCTGCACGTGCTGCTCTTGGAAGACATGCCGCCGCTGGTGATGACCAGCGGCAACTTGAGCGACGAGCCGATCTGCACCACCAACGACGAAGCCCGTGAGCGTCTGCGCGACATCGCCGATAACTTCCTGCTCCACAACCGAGAGATTCACATCTGGTGCGACGACTCCGTCGCGCAGGTCTGCGAGGGAGTGCCGATGTTGCTGCGTCGTGGGCGGGGCTATGTGCCGCTGCCCGTGCGCCTATCGGCAGCGCTGCCCCCCACGCTGGCGGTTGGTGGCGAGTTGAAAGCCGCGCTGTGTCTGGCGTCTGGACACAACGCCTGGATGAGCCAGCACATCGGCGACGTGGAGCATCTGCCTACGCGCGCAGCGCTGACCCACGCCGCGGAGCACTTCATGCGCCTGTTCCGCGCGCGACCCGAGCGCGTGGTGTGCGACCTGCATCCAGGCTATCTCTCCGCGCAGTGGGCGGAGTCGTTCGCCCGCGCGCACGACGTGCCGCTTATCCGCGTGCAGCATCATCACGCACACATCGCGGCTTGTCTTGCAGAGCACGGCTTCTCACCCGAAACCCGCGTGATCGGCGTGAGCTTCGACGGCACTGGCTACGGCAGCGACGGCGCGATCTGGGGTGGCGAGGTGTTGATCGCCAACGCGCGGACGTTCGAGCGATTCGCACATCTGCGCTACGTCCCGCTGCCTGGGGGCGACGCCGCCATCCGCAAGCCCTACCGCGCAGCGCTCGCGCACCTGTGGGCATCGGGCATCGCCTGGGAGGAAGACCTGCCCTGCGTGCGCGCCTGCGCGCCTCAGGAGCGAGCTATCCTGCGCCAGCAACTGGAACGGAACATCCACTGCGTGCCCACCAGCAGCGCCGGGCGGCTGTTCGACGCGCTCGCGGCGCTGCTGGGCTTTGCGCCCGAGGTGAGCTACGAGGCGCAAGCCGCTATCGAGCTGGAGTCCGCCGCCTGGGAAGCCCAAGACGACCTCCCGCCTTACCTCAACGCCTGTCTTTGGAGCGACACTGCGCCCGCCTTGCAGCTCGATCCCGCGCCGCTGTTCGCCCATGTCATCCGAGACTGGCGTGCTGGCGTCGCCATCTCGCACATCGCCCGTCGCGTCCACGCCACGCTGGCAGCGTGGATCGTCGAAACGTGCGAGCGCGCTCGACACGCCACTCAACTCACCCACGTGGTCTTGAGCGGAGGCGTCTTTCAAAACACCCTGTTGCTGTCGTTCACCATGCGCGCCCTGCGCGCGCGCGAGTTCGCGGTGTACCTGCCGCGCCAGGTGCCGATCAACGATGGCGGCTTGGCACTGGGGCAGGTCTGGGTCGCTGGGCAAGATGCCGCCTAACACATCACGTCCTCCTCAGCGGCTTTTGAAAGTGATAAACTTTCTCAACTAAACAATCTTGCAAAGGAGCGCACCTATGAAAGTCGCTTACGTGTTTGTGACGCCGCGCGCGGCGTCGTATCGCCTGGGGCACATGATCCTGCCTCAACTGGAAGGTGGTGTGCATGGTGTGGACGTGGTGGGCATGTTTTTCTTTGACGACAACGTGTTCGTGTTGCGCAAGGGCGACCCGATTGGCGAGCGCCTCGCCAAGGTGGCGAAAGAGAAGGGCATCCTGCTGATGATGTGCGATATGTGCGCGCTGGAGCGCAACCTGGCGAAAGGGGAACCGCGCTGGTTCGATGTGAGCAGTGGTCAAGGTCGCACGCAGCCAGCCGGCTGCTACACGATAGACACGGTGGAGGGCGTGCAGGTGGGTTGCTTCCCTGACCTCTATGCCGCGTTGGCTGGCAACCCACCAGATCAGGTCATCTCGCTGTGAGCTGCGCCTACGTGCAGCACGGCGCGGCGGCAGAGGAAACACGCCCTCTGCCGCCGCACCTCACTCATCCACCTGCACCCGCTTCCAGCGCGCGCCATGTCCCGACTGAATGCGAACTGCGCGCCTGGGGCGTTTGAAGTGCGCCGCCACTAGCGCGATTAGCTCCTCGTTTGCAAGTCCATCCACTGGCGGGGAGCGAAGCTGCGCCAGCCAGGTGCCGTCAGGCAACTGTTCCAGGGAGGCTTTGCGCGAGCGCGGTTTGACTTTCACGCGAAGGATCACGGTCGTCTTCGGCAAGGACGATACCTCACACAGCCACCACTGTAAGCCAGGCGCGCACGTCTCAGTCATTACGAATTGCCCCGATGATGATCGCAGCAGCAATCCAGCAGCATTCCAACTGAGAGATGCGATTTGCGCAACTCAAAGAGCTGTGCCAAAATGTCACTAATAAAGCCGAAATACACCGCAGCGTGGTTCAAAAGTCTCACAGAACAGTTGTCAGGAGGATGACAAGCAATGGCACTCGGAGGATTCGCAAACCGCATGATTCACGTGGACCTGACCGCAAATCAGGTCGAGATCAAGCCCATCCCTGAAGAGTGGGCGCGCAAGTACGTCGGTGCTCGTGGTTTGGGCGTGCGTTACCTGTTTGAAGCAGGACCGCAAGTTGACCCACTTTCGCCCGACAATCTGTTGTGCTTCATGAACGGTCCGTTGACCGGCACAGAAGCCAACATGAGCGGTCGCATGGCAATTGTCACCAAGTCGCCGCTCACGGGCACGGTGACGGATAGCCACCACGGCGGATGGTCGGCAGCGCGGCTGCGCTGGGCTGGCTTCGATGGCATCGTGGTGAAGGGCAAAGCCGCCAAGCCGGTGTACCTCTACATCCACGATGGGCAGGTCGAAATCTGCGACGCTTCAGAGGTGTGGGGCAAGAACGTGCACGACACCGTGAAGTACTTCCGCGAGAAGTACGGCGAGAAGGACCTGAGCGTGATCGCCATCGGCAAAGCGGGCGAGAACCTGGTGCGCTTCGCTGCGTGGATCAACGAGAACGACCGCGCCAGCGGTCGCGGCGGCACGGGCTGCGTCGGCGGCAGCAAGCTGCTGAAGGCTATCGTCATCAAGGCTGAGAAGGCGATGCCCAAGCCGGCTGACCGCGAGGCGTTCCGCGCAGCGCACCAGCGCGCGCTGGCGACCATCATGGACGAGAAGAACGTCACCGCGCCGCGCAAGGGTGGTCTGTCTGTGTACGGCACGAACGTGCTGATGAACATCACCAACAGCATCGGCGCCCTCCCTGCCTACAACAGCCAGCACACCAACTTCGACGACAAGGCGGAGCTGATCAGCGGCGAGTGGGTTAAGGAGCACATCCTCGTGGATGACCCCACCTGCCACGCCTGCCCCGTCGCCTGCAAGAAAGAAGTGGAGATCAAGGAGGGACCCTACGCTGGTCTGCGCACGGAAAGCTTTGAATACGAGTCCGCCTGGGCGCTTGGCGCGAACTGTGGCTTGTCCGACTCCGCCACCATCGCTCAACTGATCTACCTGTGCAACGACTACGGCATGGACACCATCGAGCTGGGCAACGTGCTCGCCACGTTCATGGAAGCCACCGCCAAGCACTACACCAACGGCACAGGCGGGCTGGCATGGGGCGACGGCGCCAAGATGGTCGAGCTAACCCACAAGCTGGCAGTGCGCGAGGGCGTGGTGGGCAACGCGCTGGCGGAGGGCACCGAGCGGCTGGCGCAGTACTTCGGGCATCCTGAAATTGGGATGACGGTGAAGGGTCAGGCAATACCAGCCTACGATCCGCGCGGCTTGAAGGGCATGGGCATCGCCTACGCCACCAGCAACCGCGGCGCGTGCCACCTGCGCGCCTACACACCAGCCAGCGAGCTGGGCTTGATCCCGCTCAAGACCGATCCGTTGGATTGGAAGGGCAAGGGCGAGCTGACCAAGCTCCTGCAAGACATCCACGCTTTCTCCGACAGCCTCGACCTGTGCAAGTTCAGTGCCTTCGCGGAGGGCATGGAAGAGTACGCCGCGCAATACTCCGCCGTAGTCGGCGTGCCGTTCACCGTTGAGGATGCGTTCAAAGCAGGTGAGCGCATCTACAACCTAGAGCGCCGCTACAACAACCTGGCGGGCTTCGGCGAGGGTAGCGACTACCTGCCAGAACGCTTCTTGAAGGAGGCATCCGACCGCCCCGGCTCGCAGGGTCACGTTTGCGAGCTAGACCTGATGCTGGAGGAATACTACAAAGCGCGCGGCTGGGTGAACGGCGTGGTGCCAGAGTCCAAGCTGCGCGAGTTGGACATCGAATGCTGACGTAGCGTTCGGCGCCCAATCAAGACTGCGCCCCTGGCAGCGTCGCGGCTGCCAGGGGCGCAGCACTTCTCATCCACCTGCGCGCATCAGTTTGGGTGAGAGGCTTCGCCAGCCGCGTTGCACTGCTTGCTCCGTGCCGATCAGGGTGATGCGCAACTGACCCACCCGCAGCGCACCAATGCAGTAGTCCTCTAGCAGGTCCAGACGCGCTCTCCAACCCTCCACGTGCGACCACTCCGCGCCTTCGCGTTCGCAGCCCACCTCTTGCAGGTAAAGCTCCATCAGCCAGAGCGGCACAGCGCGAACCACCGCGGACTGCTCAATCAAGTGACCTCACCCACCCGCCACTGCTGGGAACACATCCACCACGTCGCTGGCGCTGAGCATGGTGTTCATGCCCTGTTCGAGATAAGGCGCATCGCGTCCGTTGACAAAAATATGCACGTGGCGATACAGGTTGCCGTGCTCATCCAGCAGCTCATTCCGCAACGGTGGATAGCGTTCCACAAGATAGTCCAACACCTGTTGTACTGTCACGCCGCCATCAAACGGCAGTTCCACTCGCTTGCCACCGACAATCGGGCGCAGGGTTGCGTAGAAGTTTGCAACAATGGGCATGTCTCTTGGTCCCTCCTCGTTATCGCCAGTTCAGGCGTTCAGATTGATCACCATCAGCTTCGGCTCAGTCATCTCCTCAATGGCGTATTTCACTCCTTCGCGCCCGATGCCTGAGGCTTTCACGCCGCCATAAGGCATGTGGTCCACACGGAAGGTGGAGACGTCGTTCACCTGCAAGCCACCGACTTCGATCTCCTCGTATGCCTGCATGATGCGCACCATATCGCGTGTGAACACACCGCCTTGCAAGCCATACTCGGTGCTATTCGCCATGCGGATCGCCTCCTCAAATGTGTCGTAGGGGCTGACGGTCAGCACTGGCGCGAACACCTCCTGACAGCTCACTTTCATCTCCTGGCGCACATCGCTGAGCACCGTCGGATGCAACAGCGCGCCGTGGCGTTCGCCGCCCATCAGCAACTGTGCGCCCTGCGCCAGCGCCTCGTTGACCCACGACTCCGCCTGCATCGCAGCCGACTCGGTGATCATCGGTCCTACGTCGGTATCTTCCAGGCGTGGGTCACCCGTCTTCAACGCCTTGATCTCATCCAGCATCACTTCGAGCATGTCGTTATAAATCGGGCGATGGATCAGCACGCGCTGCACGGAAATGCAGTTCTGCCCGGCGTTGGTGAACCCGCCGAAGGCGATGCGCTTTGCGGCGTATTGCTGGTTGGCGTCCTCGTGCACGATCACGGCAGCGTTGCCGCCCAACTCCAGCGCGCTGCGCTTGCGACCGCACACGCTCTTCAAGTGCCAGCCAACCGCGCTGCTGCCAGTGAAAGAAAACATGGCGACGCGGTCATCGCGCACTAGCTGTTCTGCCTGCGCGCCGCTGCACGTGAGCACGTTTACTGCTTCTGGCGGCGCACCAGCCTCCAACAGCAGCTCGCCGAGCAACAGGGCGGAGAGGGGCGTAGCGCTGGCGGGCTTGAGGATAAAGGCGTTCCCTGCTGCCAACGCCGGCGCCACTTTGTGGCACGCCAGGTTGAGTGGATAGTTGAACGGCGCGATGCACAGGATCACGCCCAACGGGAAACGACGCACCAAGCCGATGCGGTTTTCGCCGTCTTTCACCCAGTCCATATTCACCACTTCGCCAGGGATGCGGCGCGCCTCCTCGCTGGCGACGAAAACGGTTTGCTTGGCACGTGCCACTTCCGCGCGAGCCGCTTTCTTGGTCTTGCCGCCCTCCATCACCAGCGCATCCACCAGCGCTTCGGTGTGCGCCTCCATGAGCTGGTGCACACGCCGCAACACGGCGCTGCGCTCGTGCGCCGGCATTCGACGCATGATCTGCGCCCCGCGCTGTGCCGCGCGAACGGCGTCGTCCAGGTCGCGGTCTGTGGGCAGCGCCACCTCCGCGATCACTTCACCCGTGTAGGGGAAGCGCACTGGGAACGTTTTGTCTGAGCCGCGCCACTCACCACCGACCAGGAATCGGCGTGCGCTCATGTTCGCACCTCCGGCGCAGCGGCGACACGCTCCGCAATCGCCAGCACCAGCTCGCGGTTGAAATCGGGGATGTCGGCGACCACGCGCCCCCAGACGAGCTGACCATCGCGGAAGGCAGGGGCATCCACCCAGATAGCGCCAGCGTTCTCCAGGTCGTCTTTGATAGCGATGCTGCCTGTGGCGCGATGACCCCGCACGATGCCAGCGCTGACGCCCACCCATCCCGCGTGACAGATCATGCCGATCACCTTGCCCTGCGCGTAGGCGTCGCGCACCAGCCACTTCACCGACTCGTAGCGGCGTAGCTTGTCGGGCGCCCAGCCGCCTGGCACAACCAGCGCGTCGAAGTCCTCTGCACGCAACGCTTCAGCCGACGCTTCAGCGGTGGCGCTCAAGCCGCCGCTCTTGCTCTTGTACGTGACGCCCGCCTTTGGCGCAACGATAGTGATCTGCGCGCCCTCTTCCTTCAGGCGCATGTACACAGCCCAAAACTCCAGGTCCTCAAAGCCCTCTTCCACAAAGAAGGCGATACGCGCGTTTGTCAGCTTCATGGTCATGTGCTCCTGTGCGGATCGTAATCGAAGTTGCGTGGGGGATGGTTGCAGACGCGCGTCGTGCGGCGCGTCGGTTTAAGATCGCGGCGGGAGCGCGTGCATGCTGGAATCTCTCGCCATTTTCATCACCAGCTTCAGCCTGACCTGGCTGCTGGAGCGCCGCCTGCACCAACTGGTGCAAACACTGTTTCTTGTGCTCACAGGTCACAGCAGCGCAGCAACCAAGCTGTTTGCAGTGGTGTTGCTGCCAGGCGTCTTCTTGCACGAACTGAGCCATTGGCTGGCGGCGCGATTGCTCGGCGTGCGCGTGCGCCGATTTTCGGTTGTGCCGCAACAGCAGCGCAACGGCGCGATTCGGTTGGGGTATGTCGAGGTGATGCGCACCGACATGTTGCGCACCACCTTGATCGGCATCGCTCCGCTGGTGGTTGGCGTAGCAGCGCTATCGGCGATTGGCGCGATGGTGTTCAACCTGCAGGCGATAGTGACCGCGCTGGACAAAGCCGACGTGCTGGGCATGTTGCGGGCGTTGATCGCCCTGCCCCAAGCAACCGACGCCTGGCTGTGGGCGTATCTCGTCTTCGCCATCGCCAACAGCATGATGCCCTCCGAGTCCGACGTGCAAACGCTGCCGCCTGTGCTGTTCGGCAGCGTGGTGATCGTGGGAATAGCGCTGGCAGCAGGAGGCTTGCCGTTGCTACACACACTCGCGCCGTTCGCCCGCGCAATTGTGACCTGGCTGGCTGCGGCGTTCGCCATCACTGCTGCGCTCGATCTGCTGATCGCCCTCTTGCTCACCTGTGCCGTCTGGATAGCCAGCACCCTCACTCGCCGTGAAGTGAAGACACGATGAACTACACCCGACTGGACGAACTGCTCACGCTAGAGACGGATTGCCACCTGGCTGTGGTTGGGTCTTCCGCGTTGATCATCATCGGAGATCGCGCCAGCGCTTTAGCAGAGTCACTGCAGGCAAAACGCGGCGCGACATGCGCCCCGCAGCGTGCGCGCATGTGGTTCGGGCTGCCGATCCACACCGCCCCCTTCCCCTTGTTCGTGGGCAGCGTGCTCACTGAACGCAGCGCTGTGCTGGATCAGCTTTCGCTCTTCGCCTGGATCGAGGACAACTACCTCGACCAACCGCGCGCCGAAGTGTGGGGATTGACCCCTTTCGGCGAACAGCCAGTGCTGTTCTTGCGCGACTTTGACCTCGACCGACCAGTGGAAATCTGGCTGCAAACAGACCAGCCGGCGCGGTGGGTGCGCGTGAGCGGCTTGGCGATTGCAACCGCGCAACACAGTGGCACGCCAATGCCGCTCAGCAGCGATCTGGCAGCGCTGGCTGCGCTGGCAGCAACGCTGCCTCCCGACGCGCAGGCGTTTGCGGAGGTGCTGGCGCGCGAGGTGAGCAGCGGCAAGTCGCTCAAAGCGGCACTGCGCGCCCAGCGCCGCACAGCCAACCCAGCGCTGCTCCATCTCGGCGATGGCTGGCGCGTGGTGACAAAGGCTATTGCCGACATGGCTGGCGTGCTCGTTCGCCTGCACTCGCTCGCGCCAGACGACGAGGCGCTGGTGCGCACATTGCAGCTTGCGCCACCAAAACGCTGGTGAGCTTCAGTCGCCTGGATCGCTTTACAATTCGCCATATCCTCAGCACAGCAACGCGCAAGGCAAAATCACCATGACTGTCAACCTTTACGGTCGCAGCTTGCTCAAGCTGCTGGATTTCACCAGCGACGAGATCGCCTACCTGCTAGACCTGGCGCGCGCGCTCAAAGCCGCTAAGCGCAACGGCACAGAAGAGCCGCACTTGCGCGGCAAGAACATCGCGCTGATCTTTGAGAAGGATTCCACCCGCACCCGCTGTGCATTTGAAGTGGCTGCCTACGACCAGGGCGCCCACGTCACATACCTGGGACCGACCGGCTCGCAGATGGGGCACAAAGAGTCCATCAAAGACACCGCCCGCGTGCTCGGCCGCATGTACGACGCCATTCAGTATCGCGGCTTCGGTCAACACATCGTGGAAGAGCTGGCGCGCTATGCAGGCGTGCCAGTGTACAACGGCTTGACCGATGAGTTTCACCCCACCCAGGTGCTCGCCGACCTGCTCACCATGCAGGAGCACTGCACGAAGCCGCTGAACCAGCAGGCGTTCGCTTTTCTGGGCGACGCACGATTCAACATGGGCAATGAACTGCTGGTGGGTGGCGCCAAGATGGGCATGGATGTGCGCATCGTCGCTCCTGCGGCGCTCATGCCCAAGCCAGAGCTTCGGCAGCAATGCGAAGCGATTGCCCGTCAAACTGGCGCGCGGCTCACGTTCACCGAATCCGTTGAGGAAGGTGTGCGCGGCGTGGACTTCATCCACACTGACGTGTGGGTCTCGATGGGCGAGCCAGACAGCGCCTGGGCGGAGCGCATCCGCCTGCTCTTGCCATACCAGGTCAACGCGCGCACGCTGGCGCTCAGCGGCAACCCCAACGTCAAGTTCATGCACTGCCTGCCATCCTTCCACAACCGCGAGACCCGCAAAGGCGAGGAGATTTACCAAAAGTTCGGTCTGGATGGGCTGGAGGTGACCGACGACGTGTTCGAGTCGCCAGCCTCCATCGTCTTTGACCAGGCAGAAAATCGGATGCACACCATCAAAGCGCTTCTCGTAGCCACACTGGCGCGGTGAGCGCGCCAGCGTCAAACATCCGCTCCAGCAGGAGACACGACCACGCCATGCAGATCACGATTGAGCCTCTCCCCGACAACGCCCGCCAACCACTGGCGGAGCCTTTCGGCTTTGGCAACGTCTTCACCAACCGCATGTTCATCCAGCGCTACGCGCCAGACAAGGGCTGGCACGACGCGCGGATCACCTCCTATGCGCCGCTCGTCCTCGACCCCGCCACAGCGGTGCTGCACTATGGGCAAGAAATCTTCGAGGGTACGAAAGCGTACCGCCGACCCGACGGGCACATCAACCTCTTCCGTCCTTGGGAGAACGTGGCGCGCATGAATCGCAGCGCCAGCCGCATGGCGATGGCACAGCTCGACCCCGAGTCGCACCTGGAAGCCATCGTCACGCTGGTTCGGCTGGAGCACGAGTGGGTGCCACGCGGCGAAAACGAATCGCTGTACATCCGCCCCACCCTGATCGCCACTGATGTGGGGCTGGGCGTGTACGCTAGCAAGACCTATCTGCACTACATCATCCTCAGCCCCGCGCGCTCCTACTTCGCTGGCGGCTTCAAACCCGTGAGCGTGTACGTGAGCAAAGACTACGTGCGCGCGGTGCGCGGCGGCACTGGCGCGGCAAAGACGGGTGGCAACTACGCCGCCAGCCTGCTGGAGAGCGAGCGCGTGAAGCCGCTGGGCTACCAACAGGTGCTCTGGCTCGACGCAGTGGAGCGCCGCTACGTCGAAGAAGTGGGCGCGATGAACATCGCGTTTGTGTACAACAGCAAGCGCATCGTCACCCCCGCGCTCAGCGGCAGCATCCTGGAGGGCGTGACGCGCGACTCGGTGTTGAAGCTGGCGCCGACGCTCGGCTATCAAGTCGAGGAAGCGCGCCTGGACATCCACGACGTGCTGCGCGACATCGCCAGCGGCGAGATCACCGAAGTGTTCGGCATGGGCACGGCTGCCGTCATCGCGCCAGTGGACCGCATGGCATACGCCGATCAGGATTACACCGTGCGCGAGCCAGCCGGACCGGCGGCGCGAGCGTTGTTCAAAGCGCTCACCGACATCCAATACGGGCGCGCGCCAGACCCATTCGGCTGGACACTTAAGATTGAAGTCCCCAACCCTGCATGAGCGGCGCTGACGGCGCGTCTGGCGCTCAGCCCTCCGTCACACTGCTCGGCTTGACCGGCAACATCGCCACGGGCAAGAGCACCGTCGCCGCCATACTGCGCGAGCTGGGCGCGATTGTGCTCGATGCAGACCAGATCGCGCGAGAGGTCATCGCGCCTGGCACAGAGGGTCTGGCAGAGGTCGTGCGCGCCTTCGGGCGCGAGGTGCTGCGCCCAGATGGCTCGCTGGACCGCCGCGCGATGGCGGCGCGCGTCTTCCGCGATCCCGCACAACTGCGCCGCCTGGAAGCCATCATCCACCCGCGCGTGCGCCAGCGCCTGGAAGCCGCCATCGCAGCCGCGCCGCCAGGCAGTGTGCTGGTGCTGGAGGTGATCCGCTTGTTCGAGGCAAGCTACGCCGCCCGTTGTCGGCAAGTGTGGGTGACCGACTGCCCGCGCGAGATGCAGATCGCCCGCCTGATGGCTTCGCGCGGGATGAGCCGCGAAGAGGCGACGCTCAGAGTGGATGCCCAGCCGCCCCAATCTGAAAAGCGCGCGCGCGCGGATGTGGTGATAGATACCTCTGGAGACCTGGAAAACACACGCCGCCAAGTGTTGACAGCCTGGCGGCGCTTGACGGAGATGTAGGCTTCCGACGCCTCTGGGTTCACCGCGACTTGCCAGACCCACGCTTGCTGGCGAGCGGCTTCAGGCGCGGATCGCGAACTGGCGTCGCACTTGTTGGACGCGACGGTCCCCGTCGGTCCGCGGCTTGCGCTTCCTCCAGCGTCATCCCCTCCAGGATGGCGCGGCGGCTCAGGCGCAGCTTGCCATTTTCGTTGTTGATCACCATCACCGTGATCTCCTGACCCACGCGCACTTCGTCCTCCACACGTCGCAAGGGGCGGGAGGCGAGCTGCGAGATGTGCACCATGCCCTCCACGCGCGGCATGATCTCGACGAACGCTCCGAACTCTGTGGTGCGCGTCACTTTGCCCGTGTAGATACCGCCGATGGAGACCGTCCCCGCGAGCGACTCCACCATCTCCTTCGCGCGCTCGGCGGCGGCTGTGTTCGACGAGGAGATGAACACGCGCCCATCCTCCTCGATGTCAATCTTGACGCCCGTCTGATCTTGAATTGAGCGCACTGTCTTGCCTCCAGGTCCGATCAGCGCGCCGATCTTCTCTGGGTCAATCGTCAGCGTGATCATGCGCGGCGCGTGCGGCTTCAGCGTGGGGCGCGGCTCTGGGAGCACCTGGAGCAGCCGCTCCAGAATCGCCAAGCGACCTTCGCGCGCCTGCTCCAGCGCCTCCGCCAGGATCTCTGGCGAGATGCCCGAAATCTTGATGTCCATTTGCAGCGCCGTGATGCCTTTCGCCGTGCCCGCCACCTTGAAGTCCATATCGCCAATGTGATCCTCAATGCCTTGAATGTCGCTCAGCACGGCGTAGCCTTCCTGGATGCCACCTGGCGCGGTGATCAAGCCCATGGCGATGCCCGCCACTGGCGCGCGGATCGGCACACCCGCATCCATCAGCGCCAGCGTGCTACCACACACGCTCGCCATAGAGGTGGAGCCGTTCGAGGAGAGCACTTCGCTCACCACGCGAATGGTGTAGGGGAACTCCTCCTCGTCGGGGATGACAGCGAGCAGCGCCCGTTCGGCAAGCGCGCTGTGACCCACCTCGCGGCGGCTGCTGCCGCGCAACACTTTCACCTCGCCCGTGCTGTAGGGTGGGAAATTGTAGTGGTGCATGTAGCGCTTCTCCTCAACGGGGTGCAGACCGTCGAGCGGCTGAGCGTCTTGCTTGCTGCCGAGCGTGACGATGGAGAGCACCTGCGTCTCGCCGCGCGTGAAGAGACCCGCGCCGTGGGCGCGCGGCGCAAGGTGTTCGCCAGCCTCCGCCCAGATGGGGCGAATCTGGCGCGGCGTGCGACCGTCTGGGCGTATGCCTGCGCGTAGGATGCGTTCGCGCACTGCCTCGCTGGTCACGTCCTTCACCACAGCGTGCAGCTCGTCTGCGTCCACATCGCCAATGCTCTGCATCTGCGCCAGCACTTCGCCCTCGATGGCGTCGAGCATCGCCTGGCGTTCCAGCTTCTCCATCTCCAACGCGACGGCTTCGTGAATGCGGCGCCCAATCGCGTCGCGCACCTTTTGGTTGAACTCCTCGTTCTTGCCGAAGCGCGGGTAGTCCGCCTTCGGTTTGCCGATCTCAGCGCGCATGTGCTCCTGCACGGCGATGTAGTCCTGGATGGCGCTGTGCGCCAGTTTCAACGCCTCGACCATTGTGGCTTCGTCCACTTCGTTCGCGCCGCACTCCACCATAACGATGGCGTCCTTCGTGCCCGCCACGCGCAGGTCGAGATCGCTGTACTCCTGTTCGGGGATGGTGGGGTTGATGACGAGCTGACCGTTGATCAAGCCGATGCGCACTGCGCCCACGGGGGTGGTGAACGGCACATCGCTGATGATCAACGCGGCTGACGCTGCGTTCACCGCCAGCACGTCAATGTCGTTGATCTGGTCGTGCGAGAGCGCGGTGATGATCACCTGCACGTCGTTGCGCAGGTCTTCGGGGAAGAGTGGTCGCAGGGGGCGATCCACCAATCGCGCGATGAGGATGGCGGCTTCGGGGGGACGACCTTCACGGCGGAAATAGCTGCCGGGGATGCGCCCTGCGGCGTAGAGTCGTTCTTCGTATTCCACGCTCAGGGGGAAGAAGTCAATGCCCTGGCGCACGGTCTTTGCCATGGTGGCAGTGGCGAGCACCATCGTGTCGCCCATGCGCGCGGTCACTGCGCCACCTGCCTGCCCTGCCAGTCGCCCGGTCTCAACGATGATCTCCGTCTCGCCGATGCGGGCGCGATACACATGATTCGCCGGCTTTTCGCCAGGAACGATGATGGGTGATGTGTCCATGATTTTTGCCCTTACTTACGTGCAGTTGTGTGATTGCGTGCAGCGAGCCATGCGGGTTGCTGCACTTGGTCGGGCGGGGGTGGCTAGAGGTTAGAGGTCTGGCAACTTGTGCGGGCAAGCCGCCACACCTCTAACTTCTACGCCTGCCCCCGTCCGAATTCAAAAACAGCCTCGCGCCATGTGGCTATGCGAGGCTGTTTGATGCTACTTGCGAAGCCCGAGTTTGCGCAACAACTCGCGGTAACCAGCGGGGTCTTTCGCCGCGAGATACTTCAGATGCGCGCGGCGCTTGCCCACCAGCTTCAGCAAGCCGTGGCGCGAACTCTCGTCGTGTTTGTGCACCTTCAAGTGCTCGTTCAGTTGGTTGATGCGATGCGTCAGCAACGCCACCTGCACCGCCGATGACCCTGTGTCGTCGGGGTTCAGCGCGTACTGCTCAATGATCGCGGCTTTCTCACCTTTGCTGAGTGCCATAGCTGTGTTCGATTCCTCTACTGTCAATTATGTGCATTGCCAGACGTGCATCCGCTCAAAGGCGCAGACGCACACCTCACTTTCAACGACTGCAATTTTACCATGCGAAGCACGCCCATCGTTGACCGTCGGGCTGCTGGCTCACAAATCGTCCTGGATTGCCTCTGGGTGAGACTCTATCCAGCGTCGAATGGCTGCGGCGATCCTGAGCACATCATCTAGGTTCTGGACGGCAACTTGATGCAATTCCTCTTCTCCGATTTCGTGATAGAAATGCACTAAGCGGTTGCAATACCCTGCCAGCACTCGCAGCACTGCTGCCTCGTCCTGGTTCAGGACGCCAAACCGCTGTAACTCAGAGGCAATCTGCTTGTATTCTGCGACGCCGACGGTAAACTGCTTTGCCAGAAGGTGACGACCTGCGTCCAGCAACGCCTCCAACGCACGGCGCAGGCAAGATTCCAGCATACCGATGTTGCGCTCATCGGCAAAGAAAGCGTCACGGTCATTGAGGGGCAGTTTGCGGATGCTGCCCACCATGCGATCCACCCAGTGCAGGCGCTCTGTCAACACGCGGCGAGAAGCCTGACCGCGCATCATGTCCGCCCCCTCTCCTGCTCCAGGCGGCGCAGGCGCTCCAGGATCAACGCCTGGCGCTCGCGCTCCAGCGGGATCAAGTCGCCCGCGCGTCGCAAAATGTAGAGGTCGTATTCGTCCGCCTGATGCGCATCGCGCGCGTAGAGGCGCTCACCGCGGATGATGTTGGCTGCCAGAAAGGGGTCTGCCTCTGGGATCGCCACCAGGTCCACGCGGTTGACGCCGAAGAAGTCCTCCAACGCGATTGCTAGTTCTACCTTCTCGCGCACGTCGAGCGGGTGATCGGGCAGCACGCCGAGGTCCAGGTCGCTGGCGCCGGGCATCATCGGCTGTTCCTCCAGCACGAAGCGCGCCGCCTCCTTTCCACGACTGCCAAAGGCGTAGAGGATGCGCACGGCGTGTCGCTCGCACAGGCGGGCGAGCTGCTGTTCCGCACTCGTCATGGCAAGCTTGAGTATATGCAAAGCCGACGCAGCGCGTCTTCTACCCCAACGACTCACGCAGGGCGCGATCTGGCTCCAGAATCGTGTAGAATGGGGGTGTAACGCCGAACGCTCAATGCGTTGAGCGCCCTGCGCGTGCCCCAGTAGCTCAGGTTGGATAGAGCGTTTGCTTGCGGAGCAAAAGGCCGGGAGTTCGAGTCTCTCCTGGGGCACTTGAATAGCTGCTGAGCGGTGTCACACTGGCTCAGCAGTTTTTGTTGTGCGCCATGCCACAAATCCACGTCGCGCATCTGCGCAAGTATTACAAGGTTCACGAGAAAGAACCCGGCCTGGCAGGCAGCATCCGAGCTTTCTTCGCGCGCAAATACCGCACCGTCAAGGCAGTGGACGACATCTCGTTCGACATTGAAGCGGGAGAGATGGTCGGATTTCTCGGTCCGAACGGCGCCGGCAAGACCACCACGCTGAAGGTGCTATCCGGCTTGCTCTACCCCACCAGCGGGGAGGTGAGCGTGCTGGGCTTCGTGCCGTATAAGCGCGAGCACGCTTATCTCAAGCAGTTCACGCTGGTGATGGGTCAAAAACAGCAACTGATGTGGGACCTGCCAGCGGTCGAAACCTTTCTGGTCAACCGCGCCATCTACGACATCTCCTGGGCGGACTATCACGCCACCTTAAAAGAGCTGGACGACCTGCTGGACCTCGCGCCGGTGATGAAGAAGCAGGTGCGCAAGTTGTCGCTCGGCGAGCGCATGAAGTGCGAGCTGGCGGCAGCGCTGTTGCACCGCCCCAGAGTGCTCTTTCTGGACGAGCCAACCATCGGCTTGGACGTGACCATGCAAGCGCGCATCCGCGAGTTCATCGCCGAATACAACCGCCGCCACGGCGCCACCGTCCTGCTCACCAGCCACTACATGGCAGACGTCACCGCGCTGTGCGACCGCATCATCGTGATTGACAAGGGCTGTCTGCTCTACGACGGCAACTTCCGCGAGCTGATCGAGCGCGTCGCGCCCTACAAAATCCTCAAGCTGCAATTCGAGCGACCTTACACCGCTGAGCAACTGGCAGCGTTCGGCGAGGTGGTCACCTGCGATGGCTTGACCGCTGTGTTGCATGTGCCGCGGGAGCGCGCCTCGGAAGCAGCAGCCGCGCTGCTGACTCAGTTCGATGTGGACGACGTCACGTTTGAGGACCCGCCTGTCGAGGACATCATTCGTTCAGTATTTGCTGGGAAAGTGGAAAGCCTCGCGTTCGCCAATAGCCGCTGACCCAGATAAACATGCCGGCAGCAACCAGCCACAGCAGCGCGGTGAGCAACATCAGCAGTGGGTAGCCGCTAAAAGTCAGCACCAAGCCGCCAAAGTACGGGCTGACGGTCGGTCCGATGTTGGCTGCTATCGCCATGAAGGTGCTGAGGATGAAATAATCCTCGCGCGACACTGCGTTGATGGCGAACACGCGATACAACACCAGCGCGATCTGCAAGCCAATGCCACTGAGAAAGACCCACACCAGCGCCAGCGGCAACGCTGCGGTGAGCACGAGCGCTGCCGTCGCCAACGCGCCGACAACCAGACCTGCGCCTACGCTGCGCCGATAGCCCAGGCGATTGCCCACTGGCGACGCCGCCAGCGCCGCTAACGAACCCACCACACCCTGCGCGCCGAGCGTCGCGCCCACGATCACGTCGCTTGCGCCGAACCAGTCGCGCAGGAAGAGCGTGAAAAACGTGCCGCGCAACGCTTGCGCGATCAGCATCAACGCGAAAGGCAGCGCCAGCGCATACAGCCGAATGGGCAAACCCAGCAAGACGCGCAGGCTCAAGTAATGGGCAGGGCGAACGTCCAGCAGCAGCGCTGCGCCCGATGCATCCCGTGCCCGCGCCACCCACGCTAGCGGGATCAGGGCGCTCATGCGCAACACGAACGCCAGCAGCAACACCACGCGGTAGCTCTCCGCGCTTTGGGGTGGCACGTCCAGCCACGCTGCCACTTCAGCAGGCAGCACACCCGCCAGCACACCGCCGATCAGCATCGCCCCCGTGCGGACGAAATCGGCGCGCCCGTACCAGCCGGCGCGGTTGTGCGGCGTGGTGACGTCCGCCAGCGCGGACACACTCGCCAGCCCGAACATCACCGTGCCAAAGCCGCTGATCGCCTCCGCTGCCAGCACCAGCGGCATCTCCACCGGCAGCACGGTCACAAAGCGCACACACGTGGCAAACCCCAAACCGACCAGCAACGCCGCCCGACGGCGGAGGCGCTCGAACACCCACACCGCTGGCACCCCCAGCATCAAACCGCCAAGCTGACTGCTGGCGTGAAAGACGCCGATCCACACCTGATCTTGACCGCGCGCCCGCAGGTAGAAGTTGATCAGCGTCTCGGGGAACGCCATGCTCAACGCGATGAGACCGAGCGCCACCAAATACACAGCGGTGATAGAGCTGTTCCTGCTGCTCGTCAAGCGCACCGCTTGTCCCCCTTCTCAGCTTTGCTCATGGGTGGCGATCGGTGCGGTAGTATAAGTGAGACGCGCATGTTCAAGCAGTACGCCGCGCTGTTACGCATGGGCTGGGCAAGCGTGATGGAATATCGCGCCCAAATCATCATCTGGATGACCAACAGCTTGCTCACCATCGTGTTCATGCTGGTCTGGTTGAGCATCAGCCGCGACGGACCGGTCAATGGCTACGACGGGGCTGACTTCATCGCATACTTCATCACGGCGTGGTTCGTGCGCAACTTGACAGCCGTGTGGGCATCCTGGGAGCTGGACTACGCTATCCGCGAGGGGCGGCTCTCGCCGATGTTGTTGCGCCCCATGCACCCCATTCACAACGAAATTGCGATCAACTGGGCGGAGAAGGCGCTGCGGCTCGGCATTGTGCTGCCAATCGCGGCGCTGGTGTTCGCAGTTGCCCCCGAGGCTGCCTCACGCCTGGACTGGGCGCCGCACAATGTGGCTGCCTTTCTGCTCTCGCTGGCGCTGGCGTGGGTGATCTTATTCATGACCGACTACCTGCTTGGCATTCTGGCATTCTGGACCACGCAGGCTACTGCGTTTGTGCAGGGTTTCTTTGGCGTGCGGCTGCTGCTTTCTGGTGCGATCATGCCGATTGCAATGTTCCCAGATGCGCTGCAACAGGCGCTGCGCTGGACGCCTTTTCCTTACACGCTGAACTTCAGCGTGGACATTGCGATGGGGCGCGCGCAAGGCGAGGCGCTCCTGTTCGGCTTTGCTGTGCAGATCGGTTGGGCGCTGGTCAGCGTGGCGCTGGTGCGTCTGTTGTGGCGCGTGGCGATCCGCAGCTACTCCGCCGTCGGCGCTTAGGTTTGCCTCACGCTCATGCGCTATCTGCGTCTGCTCGGCATCTTCCTCAAGTCGAATTTGCTGTTGGAGCTGGAGTATCGCGCCAACTTCATCACCCAGGCGCTGCTTGGGCTTTTTTGGGCGAGCATCTCGTTCATCGGCATCAGCATCTTTTACACGCAAACAGATCACATCGGCGGCTGGAGCTACGGGCAGGCGCTGGTGATCGTGGCTTTGTTCACGTTCCTGGACGGGCTGGTCAGCTTCGTGCTGCGCCCGAACATCGAGCGCGTGGTCACCATGGTGCGCGAAGGCACGATGGACTTCGTGCTGACCAAGCCGGCAAACAGCCAGTTCCTCGCCACCTTGCGCTACGCGCGTTACTCAGGCTTGAGCGACATGGCTGCTGGCATCGCCATCTTGATTTTCGCCTGCGCCCACATGGGCTACCTGCCGCGCTGGGAAAACCTGGCGCAGTTCGCGGTGATGCTCTGCTCCGCTGTGCTGCTTATCTACAGCATCTGGGTCGCAATGGCTAGCCTGTCGTTCTGGTTTGTGCGCATCGAGAACATCACGGAACTGTTCGTGGCGTTCTTCGAGACGGCGCGCTTCCCGATCAGCACCTTCAGCGGACTCGTCCGCTTCACGCTCACCTTCGTCGTGCCCATCGCGTTTATGACAACGTTCCCCGCTCAGGCGGTGCTGGGCACGTTGGAGCAGCCATGGCTCGTGGTCTCGCCGCTGGTGGCGATGGCGATGCTGTGGCTCACCAGCCGACTGTGGCGGCTGGCAGTGCTGAACTACAGCAGCGCCTCCTCATGAGCTGCTCGCGGTGTTGCAAGCGCCATCGGGTCCGACGATAGGGCGGTTTTCGTCGTTCCCCCATTCTTTCCAGGAGCCATCGTACACGGTGCTTTGCTTGAAGCCCGCCACCCGCAACGCCAGCAGCCCAAACGACGCGCTGACGCCCGCGTTGCAATAGGTGATCACGGGCACATCGGGGCGGATGCCCACTGCGATGAAGCGCGCCTGCAGTCGCTCTGGCGGCAGCAATGTGCCATCTGACGCCACCAGATCGGTGCGCGGCAGGTTGATCGCGCCGGGGATGTGCCCAGCCCGTCGCGCCCGCGACGCCAAGCCAGCAAACTCCAGCGATGAGCGCACGTCGAGTAGTTGCGCCGCAACGTCGCCATCCACCACCCGCTGCACGTCGTCCGCAAGCCGAATCCACGCTGGCTGAGGACGCGCAACAAATGTGCCTTCGGCAACGTTCGGCAGCTCATCGGTGACAGGTCTGCCTTCCGCCACCCATTTCTGCCATCCACCATCCAGGACAGAAACGCGGCTATGACCGTAGTAGTTCAGCATCCACCACAGCCGCGCAGCAAACATGCCCTGCGCGTCGTCGTAGGCGACCACCCATGTGTCTGGGCATACGCCGCAGCGCCGCATCACGCCTGCAAAGCGTGCTGGCGGCGCGACGCGCGCGTGGCGCGGGTCGTCGGGATCGGTGATCTCGTGCACCCAGTCCACAAACATCGCGCCGGGAATGTGCGAGCGCAGATAGTCGTCGTAGTGGTTGAAGTAGTGCGGAGGTGGCTCTGTGGGCGGCAGCACGTGACCGCGGATGTCTATCACCCTCACGCGCGGATCGCCCAGATGATCCGCCAGCCACGCTGTGGAGACCAGCGCGCCTTGATCCATCAAGCGGTATTATCTACGCTCACACGTTTCATTCGAGGAGCATTGGATGAAGATCGCTGTTATCGGAGGCACCGGAAAGGAAGGATCGGGGCTTGCGTTGCGCTGGGCGCACGCTGGTCACGAGGTGATCATCGGCTCGCGCGACGCGGAGAAGGCGCAGCGCGTCGCAGAGGAGCTGAATCTGGCACTGGGCAACGGGCAGCGCATCAGCGGCGCCGACAATCTGACCGCCGCCCAACGCGCTGAAGTCGTTGTGCTGAGCGTGCCATACGCTGCGCACAGCGACACCATCGCTGCAATTCAACCCGCCCTTAGCGGCAAGGTGCTGGTGGATGTCACTGTGCCGCTCAATCCCAGCGACTACCTGCGCGTGTTTGTGCCACCAGGCGGTTCGGCTGCGAAGGAAGCACAGGCTGCTGCGCCAGAGGCGAGAGTGGTTGCCGCCTTTCAGAACATCTCCGCAACCCACTTGAAGAAGCTGGACGCAACGATTGAGTGCGATGTGCTTGTGTGCGCGGACGACGACGAGGCGAAGCGCGTAGGTATGCAGCTCGTCGCCGACGCTGGCATGAAAGCCTGGGACGCCGGTCCTCTGGACAACGCGGTAGTGGTTGAAGGCTTGACCCCTGTCTTGCTGGGCATCAACAAGCGACACAAGGTGAAAGGCGCTGGCATCCGCATCACGGGCGCATGATCGCGCTGATCCCGCTGCATGGCATCCCCCTCATTCAGCCAGGCGACGATCTGCCCGCGCTGCTCGCCGCAGTCTTGCAGCCCCACCAGCCGCAACCAGACGATGTGCTGGTGGTCACGTCGAAGATTGTGTCGAAGGCGGAGGGGCGCTTCGTCAGCCTGCGCGCCGTGCGCCCCTCCGTGCAAGCGGAGGAGATCGCCGCGCGCACAGGCAAGGACGCGCGGCTCGTGCAGGTGATACTTGATGAATCCCAACAGGTGATGCGCGCCGTGCCAAACGTGCTGATCACGCGCCATCGGTTGGGGTTTGTCTCGGCGAACGCCGGCGTGGACCACTCGAACGTCGGCGCAGATCCAGACCTTGTGCTGTTGCTGCCGCGCGACCCCGACGCCAGCGCGCAGTCCATCCGCACAGCGCTGCACGACCGGCTCGGCATCGCGCCAGCCATCGTGATCAGCGACAGCCACGGTCGGCCGCATCGCCTCGGCACAGTCGGCGTCGCCATTGGGGTGGCAGGTATGCCCGGCGTGGAGGATTGGCGCGGACGCCCCGACCTGTTCGGCTACCGCTTACAACACACCGAGATCGGGCTGGCAGACATGGTGGCATCGGCTGCGACGTTGATGATGGGGCAGGCGGCGGAGGGCGTGCCTGCCGTGCTGGTGCGCGGCTTGCGCTTCACTGCCCGCGACGGCAGCGCTGCGGAGATCATCCGCCCCGCGGCGCTCGATCTGTTCCCGTGAGCACCATCTTTCAGCGTCGCTCCATTCGGCGTTACACCGCCGAAGACGTGTCAGATGACACAGTGCGCGCACTGCTGGAGGCGGCAGTGCGCGCACCATCGCCGCACAATCGCCAGCCTTGGCGTTTTGTCGTGTTGCGCGGGCAGGCGCGCGCCGACCTGGCGCAGGCGATGGGCGAGCGCCTACGCGAAGACCTGCAGCGCGACGGCGCCCCGCCCGATCAGGTCGCGCGCGACGTGGCGCGCTCGCACGAACGCATCACTGGCGCGCCCGTGTGCATCCTCGTCTGCCTCACCATGCGTGAGATGGACACATACCCCGACGCCCAACGCAGCGCCTGCGAACACTGGATGGCAGGTCAGGCTGTCGCTGCTGCCATTCAGAACCTGCTCTTACGCGCCACCGAGCTGGGCTTGGGCGCAAGCTGGATGTGCGCGCCGCTCTTTTGCCCTGAGACAGTGCGCGCCGCGCTCGACCTTCCTCCAGACTGGGAGCCACAGGCGCTGATCACATTGGGGCATCCCGCCGACGCCGGGCGCGACCGCCCGCGCAAGCCGCTTGACGAGGTGACGATCTGGCGAGGCTGAGCGGCTTATACTCTCACTGCATGGCTGACCCCACTCCTTCTGCAGAGTCTGTATGGACGTACCGCGGCTACCAATTGCGCCCTGGCGAATTCACCACCGCGATGGTGCACTTCTTCCGCGCCGAAGTGCAGCGCGCCAACGTCTGGCGGCAGCGCCTGGACGCCACCTTCAACTGGGCAGTGTTGACCACCGCTGCGGCGATCTCCTTTGCCTTCACGGCTGTGCCCGACAGCGACGCGGCGATCCTGCTGAATATCGCGCTGGTCACTGTCTTCTTCTGGATTGAATCGCGGCGCTATCGCTACTACGAGCTGTGGGCATATCGCATTCGGCTGTTGGAAACAGATTTCTTCGCCGCCATGCTGGTGCCACCGTTCCGCCCCGCTCCTGAATGGGCGGAGGCGCTGGCAGAGAGCCTGCTGCGCCCTGCATTTCCCATCTCCATGATCGAGGCGCTGGGTCGGCGATTGCGACGCAACTACTTGGCAGTGTATGCTGTGTTGGGGGTCGCATGGCTGATCAAGGTGGGTTTGCAGCCCACTGCTGCAAGTAACTGGGCAGAGTTTTTCGTGCGCGCGTCCGTCGGCGGCATACCCGGCGAGGTGATCGCCGCGACGATGGGGTTGATTTTCCTGGCGCTCCTGATTTTCAGCGTCGCCACACTCGGCATGAACCGGGCAGCGGGCGAAGTGCTGCCGCAACTGCACTTCCCGCATCCAACCTCTCGTGAGCGCGCTCAGCCTCGTGCGCGCCGACGCGCGCAAATCCTCACCTTGATTGTGACCGAGCAAGCAGAGGCGATCAAAGCCCGCATCCTGGATGAGATGCGGCGTGGCGTCACTGTGCTGAGCGCCAGCGGCGGCTACACGGGCAAGCAGCGTCCCGTGCTCTTGTGCGCCCTCACAGTCACCGAAGTGCCGCACCTGAAGAGCCTGGTCGCCGATGCCGACCCACAAGCGTTCGTGATCGTCTCGCCAGCACAGGAGATTTTGGGCAAAGGTTTCGACACGCTGGAGGATCACCGTTAAACGTACACGCGCTCCTTCCAGCGCACACCACGTCGCAGCCACACTTTCAACGTGCTGCGCATCACGATGAAGAGATACATCAACCACCCCACTGGCGCCAGTGGCGCCATGCGGCGCGGCAAACCATACCAGGCACGATAACGCTGCGCCCAAAACAACCACTGCGCCCCCAGCGCCATAAGTGACGACAGCAACGCAGCCAGATGGAGCGGCGTCGGCTCCGCAAGACACATCACAGCGCTAGCCAGCGCGAGCGCCATCGGCACAAGCAACGTGAGAGACAAACGCGCCACTGCCCAAAACGCGCGCAGCCCGCTGGCTTTGCGACCAGCCACCGCGTGCTTTCCAAGCCCCTGCGCGATCTCAGCCAGGTTGCGATACATGCGCACACGAATGTGGCTGAAGCCCAGCGCGATGCCCACCCGAAACCCCACGCGCCGCAGCGCCTGCGCCAGCTCGATGTCCTCCAGCACCTTGTCTTTCACGGCTTCGTGCCCGCCAACCGCCCAATATGCCGCGCGGCGGATGAGCAAGCACTGCCCATTCGCCATCACGCTGCGCGGCGGCGCATCCTTGCGCAGCATCAGACGCAAAGGGAACGCCGTGAACGCGAACTGGTAAAAGATCGGCAAAATCAGCTTCTCCGACCACGTGGGGAGCACGTTCAACGGCAGCGCGCTCAGCACATCAAGTTGATGCGCGCCCGCAAACGCCACCATGCTGCGGATCAAATCGGGTTGAGGCGCTGTGTCGGCGTCCAGGAAGAGCAGCCACTCCTCTCGCCGATCCGTCTGCGAGGCGCCATGCAGGCAAGCGTTGCACTTGCCCACCCAGCCCGGCGGCAGCGGTCGCGCGGGCACCATCCGCAGTCGGTCAAAATGGCGCACCTGGTAAGTCTGTACGATGCGCGGTGTGGCGTCGGTGGATTGATCGTCCACTACGATGACCTCGTAATTCTCGTGCATCTGGCCGAGCGCGCCCTCTAGACAGCGCGCGATGTTCGCTTCTTCGTTGCGCGCCGGGATGATCACCACCACACGCTCTGCGCTTGGCGGCGGAGACTCCGACAGCGCGGGCAGTTGTCTGGCAATGCGCCAGTCGCGGAGGATCAGCCACGTGCAGAGAGCAGACACAAACACGATGACCAGAGACAGCAGCTCACTCAATTGCGCTGTGGATATTGCCAACGTGAGGACGATAGTCATGTGTGAACAAGCCTATGTTCTGCTGCGTTGCAGCCGCGTCAACTATAACTCGCTCATACCGCGCCTAACGGGTGCCGCTATGACCTATATTGACTTCGCACTAAACTTCACGAAAGACGGAGCATAGAGCTATGACTATGGTTCAACCCTTCGCTGACATCCCAAACATGCCCTGGGAAGATCGTCCATCAGGCTGCAACGATGTAGTCTGGCGATATAGCGGCAACCCCATCATCCCGCGCGACCTGATCCCTTCGTCGAACAGCATCTTTAACAGCGCCGTGGTCCTGTTTAACGGCGCGTTTGCGGGCGTCTTTCGCTGCGATGACAAGCGCCGCCGCATGGACCTGCATCGCGGATTTAGCCAAGACGGAGTTCACTGGCAAATTGACCCCGACCCGATCAAGTGGGTCTGCGAAGACCCAGAGGTTGAGTTCACGCTGTATCGCTACGACCCGCGCGTGACGTGGCTGGAGGATCGCTTTTACATCACCTGGTGCAATGGCTATCACGGACCGACGATCGGCGTGGGCTACACGTTTGACTTTCAAAAGTTCCACTTTCTGGGGAACGCGCTGCTGCCTTACAACCGCAACGGTGTCCTTTTCCCGCGTCGCATCAACGGCAAATATGTGCTGCTCAACCGCCCAAGTGACAACGGACACACTCCTTTTGGCGACATTTACCTCAGCCAAAGTGAAGACATGGTTCACTGGGGGGAGCATCGCTTTGTGATGGGGACCAGAGGTGGATGGCAAAGCACAAAGATCGGGGCTGGCCCTACCCCTATCGAAACGCCCGAAGGCTGGTTGCTCTTCTATCACGGTGTGATCACTTCGTGCAATGGCTTCACGTATTCCTTCGGCGCGGCATTGCTGGACTTGGATAAACCCTGGAAGGTGATCTATCGCGGCGCGCCCTACCTGCTCTCCCCGCAAACTTATTACGAGTGCGTGGGCGACACGCCGAATGTCGTCTTCCCATGCGCAGCACTCTACGACCAGCCCACAGGGCGCATCGCGATCTACTACGGCGCCGCTGACACCGTCACTGCGTTAGCGTTCTGCAAAGTGGACGAGGTGCTCAACTTTCTAAAGCAGCATTCGGAAGTCTGAACCACCTCGTCCACACGGCGCTTGAGCAGCTTGTCCTAGACGGATAGCCACAGCCAACAGCACGGGAAGCGCAATCGGTTTAGAGCAGCAAGCCAGGTCGCTCAAGCGCCAGTTGCAGGTCGCTCAAGAAGCGCCCCACTTGTGCGCCGTCCACCACGCGATGGTCGGCGCTCACCGTGAAGGTGGCCACCGGCGCCACCTGAGGCTCATCACGCTCGTTCACGACCAGGCGCTTCGCCGCGCGACCCACCGCCAGAATCGCTGCCTGTGGCGGATTGACGATAGCCGTGAACCGATCCACTGCGAACATGCCCAGGTTGGAGATGGTGAACGTGCCGCCCTGCAGATCGGCAAGCTGCAGACGATTGCTGCGCGCTCGCGCCGTCAGGTCGCTCAAACGAGCAGCGATCTCCAGCAACTTCAACACGTTCGCCTGGTGAATCACTGGCACAAGCAGACCCTCATCAACGGCGACGGCGACGCCAATGTTGATGTCCTGCCACTCGACAATCGTGTTCTCTTCAAAGCCGGCGTTCAGTGCTGGGTGTCGTTCCAATGCCCACGCGCACGCGCGCACCAACACCGCCGTCAGCGTCACCTTCGGCTGTGAAGCGTCAGCGGCAGCACGCCAATCCTCCACCAACGCCAGCGCGCGCGTCATGTTCACGTCCACGCTGATGTTGAACTGCGGCGCTTCGCGCGTGCTCTGGCTCATGCGTTGGGCAATCGTGCGGCGCATGCCGCTGAGCGGCACTCGGCGGCGCACGATAGGCGCGCCGGGCGGCGCTGGCGCTGAAGGCGTGGGCACAACCTCGGGCGTTGCCTTCATGCCGCTCTCTTGTCGCGCCGCCGCAGCGCGCTCCACATCGCTGGACTGAACGCGCCCACCAGGACCGCTGCCGATCACCTCAGCCAGCGGGACATTCCGCTCGCGCGCCAATCGCCGAGCAGCAGGCACGGCATTTGGCTTCTCCAGCCGCGCCGCGTCGTTCAACGTCTCCGCTTGAGCCGACGCTCTGGCAGCGAGGTGGGCTTCTACGTCTTGTCGCGTGATCTGTCCGCCCCGCCCTGTGCCCTTCACCTGGCGCAGGTCTATGCCATGCTCGGCGGCGATCTTCTCGGCAATGGGCGTGGCGCGCGGCGCAGACGCAGCCGCGTCTGCAGCGGCGGTCGCAGTTGTGGATGATGGCTGCGGCGCAGGTGCAGCGGAGCCAGCCGTGATGGGCGCTTCTGATGGAGCAGCACCTGATGGAGCTAAATAGGCGATGGGCTGCCCGATCGGCACCACTGCGCCAGCCTCCGCCAGGATGGCGCTCAACACGCCGTCCGCCGGCGACTCCACCTCCATCGTGAGCTTGTCGGTCTCCACCTCCAGGATCGCCTCACCCTTGCTGACTGCGTCGCCCACCTGCTTGAGCCAGCGCGCGATGGTGCCTTGCTCCTGCGCCATCTCGAACTTGGGCATGATGATGGGGATCGTCGTCATGTGTGCCCTCCGTAATGTGCGTGCATCAGCCGCTCACACCTGCAATCGCGCCAGCTTGCGCGCGGCTTCGGCGATGTCTTCGACCTGCGGCGTGGCGGCGCGCTCCATCGTGCGGTTGTAAGGAATAGGCACATCCGCGCCGCCCAGGCGCAAGATGGGTGCCTCGAGATAGCCAAACGCCTCACTCTGCGCCACAGCAGCGACGATCTCTGCGCCATAGCCACCCAGCAGCGGCGCTTCGTGTGCCACCAGCAAGCGCCCCGTCTTCTTCACCGAAGCGACGATGGTGGGCAGGTCGTACGGCTTTAGCGTGCGCAGGTCAATCACCTCACACGCGATGCCCTCTTGAGCGAGCGCCTCGGCAGCCTCCACCGCGCGCGGCGCAGTGATGCCTGCGGACACAATGGTGACGTGATGCCCTTCGCGGCGAATAGCTGCCTTGCCGATGGGCACGATGTAAGGCAACTCTGGCACGGGACCTTTGGCTTTGTAGAGCAGTTTCGGCTCGACAAAGATGATGGGGTTTTGGTCTGCCATGGCTGCCAGCAGCAACCCCTTCATGTCGTAGGGCGTGCTCGGCATCACCACTTTCAAGCCGGGCACGTTCACGAACCACGACTCTAAGCTCTCGCTGTGTTGCGCTGCGGCGCCGGTCCCACTGCCAGATGGCAGACGGATCACCATGCTGCAGATCGTGCGACCGCCGAACATGTAGCGCACCTTCGCCGCCTGCAGCACGATCTGCTCCATGGCGAGCGTGACGAAGTCCTGGAACTGAAACTCAGCGATGGGCAGCAAGCCAGTCATGCCCGCGCCAAAGGCGACGCCGGCGATGGCGTTCTCGCTGATCGGCGTGTCGCGCACGCGATCTGGACCGAAGCGGTCGTATAGCCCTAGCGTCACTCCGAAGGCGCCACCATACTTGCCGATGTCCTCACCGATCAAGACAACGTTCGGCGCAGCTTCCATCGCCTGCGCCATTGCCTCGCGCAACGCCTCGCTGCCAGTCAGCTCGCGTGTGCCAGGCGTCGGCTCAGCGCCCGCGTGCTGTGCAAAGGTGCGTGTAAACCAGGTGGGCAACGGCTTCTGCGTGCTGGGGGCTGGCACAGAGAGCATGATCCCGCGCATTGCGCGATCCATGCGATTGCTCTCCTCCTCGTAATATGCCTCGTCGAGCAGCTCGCTCACGTCTGGCTCGGGCGAAGCATCCGCGAAGGCTACCGCCTCCTCAATGACGCGGCGGGCGCGCGTTTGAATCGCAGCGGCTTCAGCGCTGTCGAGCAGACCTTGAGCGATAAGCACCTGTTCCAGGCGATAAATCGCATCGCGCGCCTGCCACTCCTTCACTTCCTCTTTGGTGCGATACACCTGCTTGTCGCTGCGCGAGTGACCTTTGTAGCGGTAGGTCAACACTTCGATGAGCGACGGTCCTTCGCCAGCCCTGGCGCGGTCCACCGCCTGGCGCGCGGCGTTGTACACGTCTAGCACATTCATGCCGTCCACCTGCACGCCAGGCATGCCGTATGCAGCAGCGCGCTGAAAGACTGGCACCAGCGACGCTTTGCTGAACGCCATGCTCATGGCGTACTGGTTGTTCTCACAGACAAACACCGCAGGCAGCTTCCAAACGGCAGCCATGTTCAGCGTCTCATGGAAATTGCCATTGTTTGCGGCGCCGTCTCCAAAGAAGCACATGACCACGCGCCCCGTGCCCAGCAGTTTCGCGCTGAGCGCTGCCCCGACCGCGCTGCCCATCCCGCCAGAGACGATGCCATTTGCCCCCAGGTTGCCCAGTTTCACGTCCGCCATGTGCATGCTGCCGCCAAAGCCGCGGCACACGCCTGTGCGCTTGGCAAGCAGCTCCGCCATCATTTCGCGCGGGTCTTGTCCTTTGGCGATGGCATGTCCGTGTCCGCGGTGCGTGCTGGTGATCTGATCGTGTGGCTCCAAAGCCGCGATGCAACCCACCGCCGAGGCTTCTTCGCCAATGTAGAGGTGCATTGTGCCGTGCACTTTGCCAGCAAAATACTGTTGCTCCGCTGCTTCCTCAAATGCGCGGATCAAGTGCATCTGATACAGCATCTCGAGCAGCTTTTCACGAGGGAGGGTTATGCGCTGATCGAGGTCTAATCTGGCTTCGTTCAAAACCTCAGACATGATTCACGTGATCTCCTTTTTCAGTCGCAGTGTGTGATGATGACTTAGCCTGAGCGTGTGCCGCCTAGCCACCACGCTTGGGCGCAACAATTGTACGTGACCGATTGAATTGTTCAAGCACTTGCTGAGCAACGTTCGTTACCGATGCGCGCAGCGAAACAGCAGTTAGCCAGCCTATTCGCATCTGGCGCTGCGCCCCCCTGGTTATCATATGGCTTCAATGAGCATGCCAGAACAGCGCTTCACAGTAGTGGGCATGGACTGTGCCGACTGCGCCAGGCATATCGAGCGCGGCGTGAGTCAACTCAACGGCGTGACACGCTGCGAGGTGAATTTCGCCACTGCCCATCTGCACGTCGTCGGCAGCGCGCCTCTCGATGCCATCACCGCACGTGTGCGCGCGTTGGGCTACGACTTGCGACCTGTTGAGTCACCTCAACTCGCCACGCGCAGCCGTGCAGCGATAGTGGATTTCATGCTTTTTCTCGCGCAACGCCGCGAGACGCTCCAGGCGTTGATTGGTGCAGCGCTCATCACGCCAGCGTTGCTCACAGAGCACCTCCTACCCTTGGTGGGCATCGCGCCCCCTCACGTGCTACCTCAGGCGTTGAGCGTAGCAGCGCTGGTCATGGCAGGCGCGCCTATTGCGCTTCAAGCGTTGCGCGCATGGGCAATCAGCCACCAAATCACCATCAACTTGTTGATGACTATCGCTGCTGTGGGAGCTGTCGTGATCGGCGCCTACAGTGAGGCGGGGCTGGTCGTGGTGCTGTTTGCCGTGGCGGAAGCGCTGGAAAGCTACACCACCGAGCGTGCGCGCGATGCCATTCGCAGCTTGATGTCGCTCACGCCAAACGAAGCAACACGACTCTCCTCAGGTGGCGAACAGCGAGTGTCAGTCAGCGCGCTGGGCGTGGGAGACCGCGTCGTTGTGAAGCCTGGCGAGCGCATCCCAGTGGATGGCGTGGTGCGCAGCGGCTGGTCGCACGTCAACCAAGCAGCCATTACTGGCGAGAGCATGCTCGTGGAGAAGCAGGTGGGCGACCTCGTGTTTGCTGGCAGCCTCAACGGCGCTGGCGCGCTGGAGATCGAGGTCACCCAGCCTGCGAGCGACAGCGTGCTTCAACGTGTGATTCGGCTGGTAGCAGAAGCGACAGAGCGCAAGGCACCAACCCAACGTTTTATTGACCAGTTCGCGCGCTGCTACACGCCCGGCGTGGTTGGGTTGGCTGTGGCGATCGCGGTGGTGCCGCCGTTGTTGTTTGGCGCACCTTTCTGGAACGACCTAACCAGCGGCGAGCAGGGCTGGCTTTATCGCGCGCTGGAGCTGCTGGTAGCCGCCTGTCCCTGTGCACTGGTGATCAGCACGCCGGTGGCGCTGGTGAGCGCAATTGGCGCTGCGGCGAGGAAGGGCGTGCTGATAAAGGGCGGTGCATACCTGGAAGCATTCAGCCGCGTCAAGGCTATTGCGTTTGACAAGACTGGCACGCTCACGCTTGGCAAGCCCTCTGTTGTCTTTGCACGAGCCACCGATTGTGAATCTGAAGCACCCTGCCCTCGTTGCGATGACTTGGTGGCGTTAGCAGGCGCCGTAGAGAAGCGCAGCGAGCATCCCATCGCGCAGGCAGTGCTGGCAGAGGCAGAGCGCCGCCAGGTGGCAGCTCGCTACCCTTCTGCTGAGCATGTCCAGGCGCTGGTCGGGCGAGGAGTCAGCGGCACAGTGAACAGCCAGCAGGTTGTCATTGGCAACCACACCTTCTTCGACACAGCTTTCCCCCACGAGGAGCGCTGGTGCAGTGAGATAGAAGCGACAGCGCGCAACGGTCATACACCAGTGCTGGTGAGCGTAGATGGACAGTATCGGGGTTACCTGGCTATCGCCGACACCATCCGCGAGTCCGCGTCTCTGGCGGTGGAGCAACTGCGCACAGAAGGTGTGAAGGCGCTGGTCATGTTAACTGGGGACACCCTTGCGGCTGCCCACCACATCGCGCAGCAGGTCGGCATCTCTGATGTGCGCGCGGGGCTGTTGCCAGAACAGAAGCTGCAGGCCGTCAGGGACCTCGTTGCCCAGCACGGCAACGTTGCGATGGTAGGCGATGGCATCAACGACGCCCCTGCTCTCGCAGCCGCGACAGTGGGCATCGCGATCAGCGACGGCACCACCCAAGCGATGGAAACAGCGGACATCGTGCTGCTGCACAGCGATTTGAGGCTGCTAGCATATGCTTTGCGACTGAGCCGCCGCGCTATGCGCATCATCCGCGCGAATGTCGCGCTCGCGGTCGGCACCAAGCTGGGGTTCATCGCGCTGGCGCTATTGGGCATGGGCACGATGTGGTTTGCGGTGCTGGCGGATATGGGCGCCTCGCTACTAGTGACGCTCAACAGTATGCGGCTGCTAGCGACAAAGCCGTGAAAAGCGAGCGCGCCCCATTGCACACGTCAACGGGGCGCGCACCGCGCATCTAATTTGCAAAGTAGCCGACCTATGTCTTGCTGGTTGCGGGGAGCGGATCTACGCGCACACCCGGTCCCATCGTAGAGGTGACCGTGACGCGCTTCATGTAAGTGCCCTTAGCAGCGGCGGGCTTCGCCTTTAAGACTGCCTCCAGAAAGGTGTGTAGGTTCTCGGCTAGCGCGTTGGCAGAAAAGCTCACCTTACCAACGGGCACGTGCAAGTTGCCGCTCTTGTCCAGGCGAAACTCCACGCGACCCGCGCGCGCCTCGCGGATCACGCGAGGGATGTCTTCTGCCGGCACGACTGTGCCTGCTTTGGGGTTCGGCATCAACCCGCGCGGGCCGAGAATCTTGCCGAGGCGCCCCACCTTGCCCATCATGTCGGGCGTGGCGATCGCCACGTCGAAGTCAGTGAAGCCATCCTGGATCTTCTTCAGCCACTCATCGGTGTCAGCGATGATGTCGGCGCCGGCTTCCTGGGCGATGCGTGCGCCCTCGCCTTGCGTAAAGACTAGGATGCGCACCGTCTTGCCCAACCCGTGCGGCAACACCACCACGCCGCGCACCTGTTGATCGGCTTGGCGCGGGTCAACACCAAGGCGCACGTGACACTCCACGGTGGCGTCAAACTTCGTGAAGTTCAAGTCTTTGACAAGCGCCACTGCCTCTTCCGGAGAGTACAGGCGGTTGCGGTCCACTTTGGCAGCGGCAGCCAGATACTTCTTCCCTCTTTTTGCCATGCTTCCAACTCCTGTGGTGTGTAGCGAGCGAGACGCTCTCCCACTGTCTAATGCGCGACGCTCAATCCACGATTTCGATGCCCATGCTGCGGGCAGTGCCCATCACCTGCTTCATGGCGCCTTCCAGGTCCAGCGCGTTCAGGTCTTTCATCTTCATCTCGGCGATCTCCTTCACCTGAGCGCGGGTGATCTTGCCCACCTTGTTGCGGTTTGGCTCACTAGAACCCTTCTCAATCTTGGCTGCCTTCAGAATGAGCTGCGACGTGGGCGGCGTGCCCAACGTGAACGTGAAGGAGTTATCCGAGTACACCGTGATCGTGGCTGGAATGATGTAACCAGCCATAGACGCGGTGCGCGCGTTGTACTCCTTGCAGAACAAGGGCAGGTTCACGCCATGCGGCGCCAGCGAGGGACCGATGGGCGGTGCTGGTGTAGCTTTGCCAGCTTCAATCTGAATCTTGACGACGCTCTTGATCTTCTTTGCCATACGCTCACCTCCGTGGTGCGAACGAGCTTTAGCTCTCCCACTTCACGCTCAAGCAGCGCGTGCCCAAGCGTGGGTTTAGATTCTATCCACTTGCAGAAAGTCCAACTCAACGGGCGTCTCGCGCCCGAAGAACGACACCAGCACGGTCACTTTGGCGCGCTCGGTGTCTATCTTGTCCACAATGCCCATGAAGTCTGCAAAGGGACCCTCGTTGATGCGCACTTTCTGACCAGGGCGGAAGTTGACCTTGATGCGCGGTGCTTCTGCCTGCATACGCCGCAGAATCTGCTCAGCCTCCTGTGGGTCAAGCGGTTGCGGACGATTCCCCATACCGACGAACCGTGTGACGCCCGGTGTGTTGCGCACCACTTGCCAGGTCTCCTCGCTCATCTTCATGCGCACCATCACGTAGCCAGGCAACACCTGACGTTGAACGGAGCGGCGCTTCCCTTCACGCACCTCGATCTCTTCTTCTGTTGGCACAACCACTTCGAAGATGCGGTCAGCCATGCCAAGTGACTCGACGCGCTGCTCCAGCGTTGACTTCACTTTGTTCTCATGCCCTGAGTAGCAATGGATGATGTACCACTGCGCCTCTTCTTCCGTCACGCTATCGGGGGGCAAATAACCAGAACCGTCTCCCAGGTCGGGCAAGGACTCTTCGACACGCTCGCGGCGCTGTGTAGGTCGGGGACGGCTTGGCGTCACCTCGCGCCGTTTGGTGGCGGTTCTTGGGCGCCGGCGGCGTCCAGAGCGCGTCTCGTCAAAGACGTTCTCTACCTCGAACTCTTCTTCGCCTGCCCCTTCCACATCACCGCCTGGCAGTTGGTCGGCGACTTCAGGGGCATCAGGCATCGCCGTTTCGGCTTGGAGGGGCGCTTCCTGAGCAGACTCAAGCGACTCGGAAGAAGGTGTCGCAGGGGCTTCAGCCTGTTGTGCAGACTGCTCCAAACCCTGCGAGCCTTCAGGAGTGCTCATCAGGTTCTGGCTGTCCATAAATTGTCAGTAGCGCCTCGTGCGGGCGGAGAAGAAGAGCAAAACAAGGATAGAGAGGATGATGGCGACGCCCACTGCGATTGGCACCAGCTCCAGTTGCAGGATGCCCAACATCAGCCTCTCGAAGAGAAAGTCAAAAGCACCCAAGAAGGCAGCCATGGTGAACACCACCACCATCACCACTGCTGTCAGGTTGCGCGCATTGATGGGCGTGGGCCAATGCACTTTGCGCAGCTCGCCTACTGTGTCGCGCACGTACTCGCGCACAGGGGTGAACGCTGTCGCAAAGATGGAGGGCCGCCTCTCGGCAACTTCCTGATTTGCCATGATTGTTGTTCTACCGACCTCTGGGCAGGTGAATATTACTTCACCGCGCTCAAGGAGAATGGAGCAGGGCACGCAGGACTCGAACCCACAACCGCCCGATTTGGAGTCGGGTGCTCTACCATTTGAGCTAGTGCCCTGTTTTGCTACCCTCTATTCTCGCACACGGAGTGAAGGCGCGAGGGAAGCTGTGTTAGCAATGGGATTCACTCGAACACGCGGGTGATGGTGCCTGCGCCGACGGTCAAGCCGCCCTCACGAATCGCAAACCGCGACCCCTGCTCCAGCGCCACCGGCGCT